>Ga0194055_10002101_pt1 | contig 15942 bp, 16 predicted proteins | sample SepL449m_MetaG_FD_155482 | JGI IMG/M metagenome (GOLD analysis project Ga0194055, IMG submission 155482) | Anoxic zone freshwater microbial communities from boreal shield lake in IISD Experimental Lakes Area, Ontario, Canada - Sep2016-L442-9m | ecosystem: Environmental > Aquatic > Freshwater >... | reverse complement strand
CAGATGCGGTTCCACTTCCGGCAGGAGCGGCGGACTCATGCAGTCTGGGCATTCCCAACTGCCGAGGAGCAGGCTGCAATTCACGCCTGACTTGGCTTGCCTCCAGCGTCGGCTGGGGCGCCGCTATCGAAGCCATCCCGCGTGCGGCTGGCGATCCAATTAACGCCTGGAATGTCGGTAAGTCCATGAGCAACAATCGATACCAGTACGCAGAGGGCTGCAAGGTTTGCGATTCGCTCACCGCCACTGACGCGCTCGTAGACAAGCAGCGAGAAGCTCATCGTCGCGACACCCTTAGGGCCGAACCAGGCCATAAACAGTTTGCTTGAGGCATTTAGCTTTGACCCAATCAGGGCAATAGCTATTCCGACTGGTCTCGCAACCAGGAAGGTGACTGCGACCACGGCAACCGCCGACCATCCGTCAGCTAGCAGCGCGCCGAGTGAGATCGCTGCGCCGAAAACCAGAAAGACGAGCAATTTTGTGATCTCAACAACATCATCAGCCCGCGATGCGAAGGCGTCAACAAGGTCGGGGCGGCGCAGCCCGAGGATGATTGCACCGGTGAAGACTGCAATCAGTCCATTCGCCTCAAGGCCGACGACAGCTACCCCGTAGGCAAGCAGCGCCACGCCAAAGGCGTAGAGCGAAAGTAGATGCGGCTTGATCGTTGAGTTGCGGGGCAGCAGTGCGGCAGCTGCGAGGGCTACGACGGCGCCGATAAGCAGCCCGCCGCCGATGTCCTGAATTAGGAACTCCCAGAGGACGAAGTTGCTGTTAGGAGTCAGGGCGGCGATTAGTGCCAAGACGGCTGGCAGGGCGAGACCATCATTCAGCCCAGACTCAAGGTTAAGTGAGTTCCTAAGTACGGCGGGTACGCGAAGGTTCGTGACGATCGCCGACGAGAGAACCGGGTCCGTAGGGGCCAGCAGTGCGCCGAGCAGAAGCGCCTCCGTCCAGTCGAGTCCGACGGCAAAGTGGCCGGTGAGGGCAACAATCGCCGCAGTGATTGGCATTGCTAAGACGAGCTTCCTAGCTGGAAGCCGCCAATGGGAGCGCAGCATTTCAGAGTCAACTTCAATCCCGTCTCGGAACAGAACAACGACCAGCGCGACAATTGTCATGTCGGTTACAAAAGGTGAAGTTGGCGAAAAGTCGAGCCACTGAAGGCCGCTCTGACCCAGAGCAAGTCCGGCAAGCACATAGATCGCGACCATCGAAAGGAACCCGCGGCGTGCAAGGCCCGCAAGCAGGGCGCCGGCAATCAGCAGTGCACCCAAAACAAGCATTGTGCGCGCCAGCCCCGTAGGAGTTGATGTCACAAGCAGCGGAATATTCTCCATCGGGATAGAGTTTCGCAGCAAGGCAGCACTGTCGGCGCCCAACCCCTCAAGGCGGACACCTCAGTTGGAGATCACAGTCATTGGAAGTTCACCATCGTGGCAGGACGCCGACGGCGCCTGCAGCGGCTACCTGATTGAGGAACACGACACGGCCGTTTTGCTCGATTGCGGCAACGGAGTGTTCGGGAAGCTGCGTGGGCGGTTTGATCACCATCAGATTGATGCGGTCGTGATTAGCCATATGCACGCAGACCACATCCTTGACTTGGTGCCATTTGCTTATGCGCTCACCTACGGTCCAAATAGGGATAGCAAACCACCGCTGCTTGCCCTACCACCCGGCGGATTGGCGGCTCTACGGTCGCTCTGTGGAGTCTGGGGGCCAGAGGGATTGGTTGAGGAGGCCTTCAGGGCAAGCGAATATGACCCGGAGAAGTCGCTTGAGTTTGGAAGCATGACGATTACCTTTGGCGAGGTTCCACATTTCGTGCCCGCCCACGCAATGTCGATCGTCGGACAATCTGGTGCCCGGTTCGTTTACGGGGCCGACTGTGGTCCCTCCGCCAGCCTCGTTCGCTTCGCCGAGAATTCGGACCTGCTGATGCTCGAAGCGACCTTCGCAGAGGGTGACCCTTCTGCCGGCGCGGAGAGTGACTCACCGGGCCACCTGACCGGCAAACAGGCTGGAGAGTTGGCCGCGGCTGCCGGCGCAAAACGGTTACTGCTTACCCACATCAGCGATGAGCGGGATGTCGAGCAGACGCGCAACATCGCCGAGCAGGCCTTCGGAGGACCGGTCGAGGTGGCTGGTCAGGGATCGAGTTGGAAGCTCTGACCGAATCCCCAAGCGGTTTTCGGGGATACAGTGGGTCGCATGCAGGCACATGATCCGTTTTCCAATTTCGACCGAATGCGCCGTGAGATGGATGAGCTGTTCGGCGACATGCTCGAACGCTCAGGCTTGGCAAGGCCACGGCTAGCGTTTGCTCCAGCCGTCGACGTCTTCTACGAGGATGGCCCGCCGCCTCGCGCCGTAGTTGTTGCGGATCTCGCCGGAGTCGATCAACAGGGAGTTTCAATCGAGATCGAGGGACGCCAGCTTGTGCTCAGCGGTCAGCGAGATTCATCCGACTCCGCCGGCAGGCTTTACCAGCAACTTGAGATTCCTACCGGCGAGTTTCGCCGAACTGTTGAGTTGGGCGCAGATGTCATTGCCGATCAGGCAAAGGCAACATGTGAGGATGGAATGCTGCGAATCGAGCTACCGCTCGCGACCGGGACCACGCAGCGCAGAAGCGTTCCAATTGAACGCCGTGGGAGTGGTCAGTGAACATCCTCGGCGACGATTCACCCGTTGAGTCTGCGGAGGACCTGCCGGCCACGCTACCCGTGCTGCCGCTGCGCGAGACGGTGCCGTTCCCAGACACATTGACGCCGATCGCTGTTGGGCAGGAGCGATCGATACGGCTTGTCAATGATGTTCTTGCAGGTAATCGGATGCTGGTAATGGTCGCTTCGACCGATCCAGATGTTGAAGCGCCAGGGCCCGGCCAATTGCATCGCGTTGGTGTGGTCGGCCAGGTGGCTCGGATGATGAAGATCCCTGACGGGACCCTGCGGCTTCTGGTGCAGGGTGGACCTCGCGTTGAGCTCGGTGGCTATACGGAAACTGAGCCCTATCTAGTCTCGGAGATCACGCCGCTGCCCGACCTTGAACCGCGCAAGGCCGACGACCTGCGGCCGCTTGTCCGCGCCGTACAAAACACATTCGGAAAGATCGTTGAAGAGGTACCCGATCTGCCTGAGGAGTTGCAGATCGCAGTCGCAAATATTGAGGATCCCGGTGCGCTCGCGAACCTGATTGCCGGCGCATTGCGACTGAGAACTTCAGAGAAGCAGGAGCTGCTTGAGGAACAGGATGTCGCCAAACGGTTGCGTCGCCTTTCGGAGATGCTTGCTGAGGAACTTGAAGTGGCAGCGCTTGGGTCGAAGATCCAACTTCAGGTTCAGTCAGAGATGGACAAGGCGCAGCGTGAGTTCTTCCTGCGTGAGCAGCTAAAGGCGATTCGCGCTGAACTTGGTGAGACCGACGATGCATCGGCGGAAGCCGAAGATCTCCGCGAGCGGCTTGACCTTCTTGCGCTTTCCGAGGAGGCTCGCGAGGCGGTTAATCGTGAGCTTGGTCGCCTTGAGCGTCAGCCACCTGGTGCCGCCGAGCACAGCGTCATTCGTAGTTACCTTGAGTGGATAGAGAGTCTGCCGTGGGGGCCGGGAACCAAGGACAACCTAGACCTCGTCCACGCACGCAAGGTCCTCGACGAGGATCACGCCGGGATCGAACAGGTCAAGGACCGAATTCTTGAGTTTCTCGCCGTTCGAAAGCTGAAGCCGGATTCGCGGGGGACGATCCTCTGCTTGGTGGGACCTCCCGGAGTCGGCAAAACCTCACTCGGCCGTTCGATTGCGCGGGCACTAGGTCGTAATCAGCAGCGGATCAGTGTCGGTGGAGTTCGCGACGAATCAGAAATACGTGGCCATCGCAGAACTTATGTCGGGGCGATGCCTGGCTCGGTGATCCGCGCGATGCGGGATGCCGGATCAGTCAACCCGCTGATCCTGATTGACGAAATCGACAAGATGGGATCTGACTTCCGTGGTGATCCAGCATCGGCGATGCTTGAGGTTCTTGATCCGGAGCAGAATCACACCTTCCGTGACCATTACCTTGATCTACCTTTTGACCTCTCTGAAGTGATCTTTGTATGCACCGCAAATGCACTTGACACGATCCCTGGACCGCTTCGCGATCGCCTCGAAATCATCCAACTTTCCGGATACACGGCAGAGGAGAAGCTTGAGATCGCATCGCGTTATCTGCTGCCCCGCCAAATTGAGCGCAACGGCTTGAAGAGCAGCCAGATACTGATTACCAAGCCAGCACTGCGGATGATCATCGCCGACTACACACGCGAGGCTGGCGTGCGCAGCCTTGAGCGCGAGATCGGAGCCGTCTGCAGAAAAGTTGCGCGGCTTGTCGCCGAAGGTCGTAACCGTAAGCGCCACACGATCACCCCAGAACGGGTGATTGAGCTGCTTGGCCCGCAGCGTTACCAAGCTGAGAGCATTCGCCGTGGCGCTGGACCTGGCGTTGCGACAGGACTTGCTTGGACACAGGCCGGTGGAGATGTGCTCGCCGTTGAGGCAAGCGCAGCGCCGGGCAAGGGAGGACTTACCGTCACCGGGCAGCTTGGTGAGGTAATGCAGGAGTCAGCGCAGACCGCGGTCTCATGGGTGCGGAGCCACCTTGCTGAGGTGGCACCGGATGCCCCGGATGATTGGTTTGCCAAGCACGACATTCACCTCCACGTTCCAGCTGGTGCAATCCCGAAGGATGGGCCCAGCGCTGGGATCACGATTGCGACCGCGCTCAGCTCGCTGGTATCCGGCAGGAGCGTTCGCAGCGATACGGCGATGACCGGTGAGATAACGCTGACCGGACTCGTCCTGCCAATTGGCGGACTCAAGGAGAAAGCTTTGGCTGCTCAGCGAGCTGGCGTAAAGCGGGTTCTTGCTCCGAAGCTGAACAGCGCCGACATTGAGGAGATACCTGAGCTGCTGCGCAAGCGCATTGACTTCAGATTCGTTGAGCATATTGACGAGGTGCTTGATCTAGCCCTTACTCAAAAAGCTAGGAAATCCAAACCTGCGGCTCGCGAGCGCGGCTATGCTGGAAATTCGAGAAGCGCTAAGTCGACTCTCACTAATAAGTCCGTAAAGAAAAAGGGGAACAGATGAGTGAAGAAACTTCAGGTCACGGCGTCGGGCGTTGGCTTCTACTGCTGATCGTGGCTTCCGTCCTTGCGATCACCCTTAGCGAGGCACTTAGGGACCGAGTGCTTGACGCACTGTTTGGTGCCGAGGAGGAGTTTGACTACAGCCCAACGGCGACTGTCGTCAATGGTTCAGCTACTTCAGCCTCGCCAAGCGAGGCTCCAAAGGTCTGACTTAGCGGTGCTGGCGTCCGGCTTAGCCGGTTGCAGCATCAAGCTTCGGTGAATGCCACTCGCGACGAAGGCGGCTATCAATTTCGTCTGCGAGCTGGTCGGCTGCGATCCTGTCTTGGGCAAGCGAGTCTCGCTCGCGCAGCGTCACGGTTCCGTCTTCCATCGTTTGGTGGTCGATCGTTACGGCAAAAGGTGTCCCGATCTCATCCTGGCGTCGGTAGCGCTTGCCGATTGAGCCACCTTCGTCGTATTCGGCATTGACGCGCTGACGGAGATCCTCAAAGACTTCGCGTGCCCGTTCCGGCTGGCCGTCCTTGCGCATCAGTGGAAGGACGGCGACCTTTACTGGGGCGAGCCGGGGGTGGAGGCGCAGAACGGTTCTGATCTCGCCTTCAACCTCCTCCTCGTCGTAGGCATCGGCAAGGAAGGCGAGCATTGCGCGATCTGCACCAGCAGCTGGTTCGATCACGTGAGGCACATAGCGCTCATCGCGCTGTGGGTCATGCCATTCGAGCCGCTCGCCGGATGCTTCAGCGTGCGCTGAAAGGTCAAAGTCGCCGCGGTTGGCTATCCCCTCAAGCTCAGACCATCCAATTGGGAAGAGGTATTCAATATCGCTGGTTGCCGAGCTGTAATGCGAAAGCTCACTGGCTTCGTGGACACGCAGCCGCAGGTGTGATGGGCGGATTCCAAGCTTCAGGTACCAATCGGTGCGCGTCGTGCACCAGTGTTCGAACCATTCGTCAGCTTCAGCCGGTGGGACGAAGAACTCCATTTCCATCTGTTCAAATTCGCGCGTTCGGAAAATGAAGTTCCCTGGAGTGATCTCATTGCGGAAGCTCTTGCCGGTTTGGGCGATCCCAAACGGAGGTCGCTTGCGGGCAAACTGCAGGACATTCTTAAAGTTGACGAAGATCCCTTGGGCGGTCTCAGGGCGCAAGTAAACAGTCGCTCCATCCTCCTTAACCGCGCCCATCGTCGTCTCAAACATCAGGTTGAAATCACGCGCTTCGGTTAGATCGCAGTCAGGACCTTCGCCAGCAGTCTTTGATGGTTTACGCCCACACGCACACTGATCAATGTGGTCTGCGCGGAAGCGAAGCTTGCAGGTACGGCAGTCAACCATCGGGTCTGTGAAGCCGGCTAGGTGACCCGATGCCTCCCAAACCTTTGGGTTCTGAATGATCGCCGAGTCGAGCGCAACGATGTCATCACGCTCGCGAAGCATTGACTGCCACCAAGCGTCGCGAACATTCTGCTTGAGCAGGACGCCGTAATGCCCATAGTCGTATGTGGAACCGATTCCGCCGTAGATCTCAGATGCGGGGAAGACAAAGCCACGACGCTTGCAGAGGGCAACGAGCTTGTCCATCGTTACTGCGTCGGCTGGGGCTTGATCGGACATTGCGTTAAGCCTAGCCGCGGCCGTAGAAGGTGGCATCGCGCTGCAGCTTGGCTGCGCCTGCCGCGAGTGTCCAAAACGGGCCGCGATCGGTGGCTGGCTGCTTGTGGCTAGCCATCCTCGCGTACATCTGGTTGTGCCAGGAGGAGCCAAGGAATGCGTCAACAAACTTAATCTTTGAACGTGGCTCGGCGTCATTGGCTCGCAGGGATTCGCCGGCCAGAACCCGCTTTGGAAGGTCTGGCATCAGAGTCAGCGGTCGAGCCAATCCGACAAGGTCGGTGGAACCGGACGCGACGGCGGCCAGCATTGCATCTGAGGAGCGGAATCCGCCGCTGACCATCAGCGGTAGCTTCGTCTCTCCGCGTAGCCGCTCAGCAAACTCAAGGAAGTAAGCCTCGCGGTCAATCGTGCTCTGGCGCCGCTGCAGCCCGACGATCATCTGAGGGTCCTCATAGGTGCCGCCGGACACCTCGAGCAGGTCGAGTCCTGCCGCCTCGAGTAGCTGCGCCGTGGCGATCGAATCCTCATTGCTGAATCCGCCACGCTGGAAGTCAGCCGAGTTCAGCTTCGCGGCAATGATCCGCTCGGGACCGATCGCCTCGCGAACGGCGGCAAGTACCTCGAGCAGGAACTTCGCTCGACCGGAAAAGCTGCCGCCCCACTCGTCGCTGCGCTGGTTGACGATCGGCGAGAGAAACTGATTGATCAGGTAGCCGTGAGCCGCGTGCAGTTCAACACCGTCAAAGCCGTTCTCAACTGCAATCCGTGCCGTCTCCGCGAAGCGACCAATCAGGTCAGCAATTTCAGCACCTGTTAGCGACCTTGGGGTTCCAAACAGAGGCCACGGAGCATCGAGCCTGATCGCAGAAGGGGCAACTGATTTGCCGCGACCACGCTGCTGTTGGCGGCCCGGATGGCTGATCTGGACGATCGCCTTATTGCCAGCAGACTTGGCGGCCGCCGCATAGCTTTGGACAGCAGCGGGATTGGTTTTTGCATCAAATACTGGGTTGCGCGGTGCCTCAAATTTACGCCGCTCAACCATCACATTCCCGGTGATGATCAGGCCACTTCCTCCTTCGCTCCAGATTCGGTAGAGCGTCGCTAGGTCGGTACCCGGGTCGCCGCTTCGTTCAGCGAGATGCTCGCTCGTTGGTGCCTTCGCAAAACGGTTCGGGATCACCGTCCCACAGGGGAGTGCGAGTGGCTGGGCGAGAATGTTCTGATCGGAATTGTGCATCGCTGAAGCCGCCGTGACGATAGTTGTTAGCCGACTCTGTTTGCTTCGTCCCGCCTATACTCGCGGGCGAATGCCGGTTTACGAATACAAGTGCGAAAAAGGCCACACCTTCGAGACGATTGAGTCAATGAAGGACGACCCACTGACCAAGTGTGAGGAGTGTGGGGCTCCAGCACAGCGGATTCTCTTTGCGCCAGCGGTGCACTTTAAGGGCAAGGGTTTCTACAACACCGATTACGGCACGAAGAATCGTCAGCGTGAGATGAAGGCGGCGGACTCGAAGTCAAAGAGTGAAAAGGCAGCCACCTCATCTGACAGTTCCGACAAGAGCACGGCTGACAAGAAGGGTGGCGCTGAGAAGGGCGCGGGCGATAAGGGCGGATCCGCCTCAAAGGGTAAGTCGGACTCAGCATCGGGCGGAAAGAAGCCAGGCTCCGCGAAGGACTGATCGCTGTTCGGTAGTTTGGCTAGGGATTACTAGTTAGCCAGCCATGAAGCGGTCAACAGTCCGTTGCCGCGATTCAGGGCTAACGATTAGTCCAGCGCCACCATTCGGAAGAGTCACGTAACCGGTTGGTTTCATGACCTGTGGCGGCGTGCTGCCGCCAATCACCTCGCTGGTCATAACGCCAAGCAGGCCCGCTGCGCCCATATCTGTTTGGACTGTCTGGGGCGCGGCCCACGCAGCCCATGGAAGGCGAATAAAGGCGCCAGGCGTGAGCAGTCTGTCGCGAACTCCGCCAAGGATTAACTGTTGGGCGCGAGCGCGGTCGAGGTCGTTGTAGGACGGGTCGCACTGGTTGTGGCGGGTTCTGGCAAGCGCAAGCGCCGAACGACCGTCAAGGTGATTTTCGCCTCGCTTGAGTCGAATGGAGACACCGCCGTTACGAGTTCCACCGTTGATGTCGGAATAGACGCATTGGGTGGTTACATCAACGCCCCCGAGTGCATCAATGAACTTTGGAAAGTTCTCAAGGCTGATAAGCACGAGGTGGTCGATTTTGATTCCCGTCCAATCCGAGATCGTGCGGATCGAAAGCGCTGCTCCACCGTAGGCATAGGCGGAGTTGATCTTGTCGAGTCCGTGGCCGGGAATTGGGACAACCGTATCTCGAGGTATTGCCAGCTTCGAGTTCGAACCACCGCCAACGCGCAGCAGCATGATCGTGTCTGAGCGCTCGCCAGAGGCCTTGGCGCCAGGTTCCTTTGAGCCCTTTGGGCGACGGTCGGATCCCAACACGAGGATTGTTGTAGCTGTCAGTGGCGGCAGGCCACCACCGGCAAGTTCGCTGTCGGCTGCGTCGGAGATTCCATCGCCGGCACGAATCTGGGCGCTGATCGAGAACAGAACGAATGACAGCGCGATCCAGCCGACGATTGCGAGCAGGGCCGTCCTAATCCAGAACCATGCGCCACGCTTCTTCTTGCGCCTCTGCTTTGGCTCGCGTGTCCGTTGCGGCGCGGCAACAGGTGGCTCGCTGCCCTGCAGGCGTTCACGCAGGCCACGCGGGCGACTGCGGTAATGGGTGTAGTCGGGTGGAGGCTCGGACACGCAAGCCAATCTTGGCGGGCTGCGCGGCCACTACCGCAGGTTGGTAGCCCTAATAGGCGCAGTTCCGGGCGCCACGAACCCAGCGGAGCGCGTCGGTTGGAGTAACCAATGCGGCCAACCCTCAATTAGCAAGTGGGGTGGTTCACGCACTGCCGATGGTGACGTGGGGGCGGCGGTAGAGTCACCGGGAAGTGGCTGAGCGCTGTGTAATAGGAGTCGACCTTGGTGGCACGAAGCTGCTCGCTGGCGCGATCGATTCCGACCTCGGTATCCGTGCACGATTCAAACGGGAGATCACGGGTTTGAGCCGGCTGGAACTGATCGATGCGATCGTTGCCGCAGTTGAGCAGGTGCGAGGCGAGATCCCTGATCAGCCGATGGCGGTTGGGGTTGGCTTCCCCGCAACCTTTGACCGTTCGAACGGCCGGATAGTTCGCTCACCGCACCTTCCCTTCGAAGATGTTGCGCTGGCAGACCTGCTTGCTGAGCGGATCGATCTGCCTGTTGCGGCCGACAATGACGCGACCTGCGCAGCGATTGCCGAGCATCGCGCTGGCTCAGCGATAAGCGCTTGGAATGCCGTCGTGATGACGATTGGAACGGGGATTGGGGCCGGAATAATTGCCGGGAACCGATTGCAGCGTGGAGCCCACGGTGCAGCCGGTGAACTTGGCCACATCCAGATTGATCCGAATGGGTCGCGCTGCGCACCCGGCTGCCCAGGCATTGGTTGCTTTGAGACGCACGTCAGTGGAGCAGCACTTGTCCGCGAAGCGGAGCGCGTCGCGGCGGCACAGCCGCTCAGTGGACTTGGAAAGGCTGCCGCTGAAGGAAGGATTACCTCTCCGGTTGTTGTCGAACTGGCACATGACGGTGACCTCGCGGCGATCGAAGCGGTCGGTGCCGTTGGCCACTGGCTTGGCGTCGGGCTGGTCGCGGTCGCCAACCTGCTTGATCCGGAAGTGATCGTCGTCGGTGGTGGTCTTGCGGCCGCAGGCGATCTGCTTCTGGAGCCGGCTCGAGCGGTACTTGCGGAGCGTGCACTGCCACCTGCTGCCAACGGAGCTCGGCTTGTGATCGCGAGGTTTGGTGCTGACGCCGGGCTGCTCGGTGCCGCAATGGTCGGGCGCGATTACTTGGTCGGCCGCGAATGACTTCTGGCCGACTCGTCGTTTGCCCAACGCCAATCGGCAACCTTGGCGACATCACCGTCCGAGCGTTGGAGGAGCTCGGCGCTGCCGATGCGATCGCCTGCGAGGACACTCGACGGACACGCGTGCTGCTTGAGCGGCATGGGATCACCGCAAAGCTAATCGCCGTTCATGACCGCAATGAGCGCAGTGCAGCCCGCGCGATCGTTGAGCGTCTTAGGAAGGGCGAGACGGTTGTCTTTGTTTCAGATGCCGGAATGCCAGTGATCTCCGACCCTGGGTTTGTGCTCGTGCGCGCCTGCCTTGCTGCTGAACTCGAAGTTGATGTGCTGCCCGGTGCCAGTGCTCTGACAACCGCGATCGTTGCCTCCAACCTGCCAGCGGACCGCTTCAGCTTTGAAGGGTTCCTGCCAAGGCGCAGCGGTGAGTTGGAGCGACTCTTCAAACGGACTAATGGCTGCTTCGTGGCCTTTGAGTCACCGCGGCGATTGGCCGCTTCACTTGGCGTTCTGGCAACGATCGAGCCGCTGCGAGAAGTTGCCGTCTGCCGTGAGCTAACGAAGCTTCACTCAGAAGTAGTTCGTGGCAGCGCGGCCAAGCTGGCTGAGCAATTTGCAGCTGAACCACCGCGCGGTGAAGTAACAGTTGTTTTTGGTCCCGTGGAAAGCGGCAAGGTGGACGGTGCTGCCGGCTTGGAACAGCTCCAAGCGCTGATCAAGGCTGGTGCCAAGCCGCGCCCTGCGGCTAAGGCTGTAGCCGCACTGACCGGCGGCTCGGCGAACGCGCTTTATGCGGCAGCCGAGGCCGCGCGCTCGGGCGACGCCGCCGCGGACTAGCCTTCGCTCCTTGCCCTACTACGTAACAACACCGATTTACTATGTGAACGCGCAGCCGCACCTCGGCCATGCCTACACGACAATCGCTGCCGATGTGCTCGCACGGCACATGCGTCAGCGCGGTGAAGATGTCTTCTTCCTGACCGGAACCGACGAGCACGGTGAGCCGGTAGCGCTAGCCGCCGAGGCGGCCGGAGTTACACCGCGCGAACTCGCTGATCGCAATTCGGCTCGCTTTGAGGCACTGATGCCACAGATCGAATCAAGCAATGACTACTTCATCCGAACCTCCGACCCCCGCCATGTTGAGGCTGTCCAAGAGATCATGCAGCGGGTCCACGATGCTGGCTACATCTACAAGGGCTCCTATGAGGGGCTCTACTGCCCGAGTTGCGCGGATTTCAAGACCGGACAGGAGGTCGGGCCCGGCGATACCTGCCCGGTTCACGGAATTGATCTGATCCATGAGAAGGAGGAAAACTGGTTCTTCAAACTCTCAGCCTTCCAGGAGCCACTGGAAAAACTCTTTGCCGACAATCCGGACTTTGTTCGTCCGCCTGAGCGTCGCAATGAGGCACTGTCCTTCATCCGATCCGGCCTTCGCGACATCTCCTGTTCGCGTGCTGGCCTCAGTTGGGGCGTTGAGGTTCCATGGGACCCTGAGCAGGTCTTCTATGTCTGGTTTGACGCGCTGCTCAACTATGTAACTGCGCTGCGCTTCGCCCGCGAGGGAGAGGACCTAACCGATCGCTACTGGCCGGCAAATGTGCAACTCGTTGGCAAGGACATACTCAAGTTCCACGCAGTCTTTTGGCCGGCAATCCTGATGGCAGCAGGTCTTGAGGTTGAGCGGTCACTTGTTGTCCACGGATACCTGTTGATGGACGGTGAAAAGATGTCGAAGTCGCTCGGCAATGTGCTTGATCCATTTGAGGTGATTGAGCGCTTCGGGGCCGATGCGTTGCGCTTCTACCTGCTTCGCGAGGTCCAATTCGGGGCCGATGGCTCGGTTGGGACGGCTGGGTTTGAATCGCGTTACAGCTCTGAACTCGCAAATGATTACGGGAATCTCGCCAGTCGAACGATCGCGATGATCGGCCGCTGGCGCGACGGAACCGTCGCAGCCGTTGACCATGACCCTGAGTTAGTCAAAGACTTTGAGGGAATCGATGTTCAGGTTGCTGAACTGCTTGACCGGGTTGAACCAACCCAAGCGTTAGAAGCGATCTGGGTTCGGGTAAGAAGGCTCAATCGCTTTGTCGAAGAGCAGGCGCCATGGCAAATCGCCAAGGAGCCGGAGCGCTCCGCCGAGCTCGATGTTGTTCTCGCTTCGCTCGCCGAGGGGCTGAGGTCAGTGACGGTTGCGCTGCACTCATTTATGCCTGACAGCACCACAAAGGTTCTTGCCAAGCTTGGAACGCCTGAGACCGATTGGCAGGCGGCCGCCTACAAGCCATCTGGCGATGGCATGCAGGTGACTCCGATCGAACCGCTGTTCCCGAAGCCATGATCGACTCCCATACGCATCTCGATCTCTGCGAGGGGGATGGCGGGCCAAAGGTCGCTGACACGGTCGCGGGTGCAGTTGCCGCAGGTGTCACGAAGATGCTGTCGGTCGGAACCGATGATGCAAGTTGCCTGCGCGTTCTCGCCGCGGCCGATGCCCACCCTCAAGTTTGGGCTTCGGTCGGTCGCCATCCAAACAGCACCGCCGGCTTTGATGATCAGGATCTCGAACGGCTTGCAGGCTTCGCGGCGCACCCTCGTTGCGTGGCAATCGGCGAGACCGGTGTTGATCTGTTCCGCGATGGCGCCCCGCTTGAGGATCAACAGCGTGCCTTTGCTGGGCACTGCTCACTTGCGCGGGAACTTGACCTTGCTGTTGTCGTTCACTCACGTGCCGCAGAAGAGCAGACGCTTGAAACGCTGCGAAGCGAAGCGAAGGGGTTGAGGGTGATAATCCACTGCTTCTCAATGCCCGAGCGAATCGATGAATGCATTGCAGAGGGCTGGTGGCTGAGTTTTGCGGGGAACGTCACCTACCCATCGGCGGGTGATCTGCGGGATGCGGTTAAGCAGGTGCCAGCTGAGCGACTCTTGGTTGAAACGGACGCTCCTTACCTTGCGCCGCAGCCGGTTCGTGGGAAGCCAAATAGCCCGGCAAATGTGACGCTGACCGCCGCTGTAGTTGCAGCTGAGCGAGGCACACCGATCGACCAGTTTGACGCTGAAGTTGAGAGTGCTGCCGCCGAGGTGTTTGGCTGGTGAGTGACTCACCTGAGAGCGCGGTTGGCGCTTCGCTCCGCAGGATGCGCGAGAACGGGGTGACTCCAAACAGGGAACTCGGCCAGAACTTCCTGATCGATGCGAACCTGCTCGATGTAGTTGCAAACGCGGCCGATGTTTGCTCGTCGGACACGGTCCTTGAGGTCGGCGGCGGGCTGGGGATTCTCAGTGAGCACCTTGCCGAGCGGGCCGGTTATCTGCATGTCGTTGAGGTAGACCGCCGCCTTGAAGCACCGCTGGTTGAGGCTGTCGCACCATTTGACAACGTCAGCCTTCACTTCGGTGATGTTCTCGAACTTGACCTAAGCGAACTCGATCCTCCACCCAACAAGCTCGTCGCCAACCTTCCCTATGGAATCGCGGCACCGCTCCTGCTCAGCTCAATCGAACAGCTGCCTGAATGTCAGGTTTGGGTCTCAATGGTCCAGCGCGAGGTCGGAGAGCGACTTGCAGCGGCGCCTGGATCGCGCACATATGGAGTCCCGTCGGCGATCGCCCAGTCCTCATGTGATGTTGAGATTGTCCGGCGCGTCTCACGCAATGTTTTCCGTCCGGTTCCGCATGTTGATTCGGTGATCGTGCGGCTCAAGCGAAATGGTCCGGCTCCGCCACGCGAGGTCCGCGACCTAATTCATGCGGCATTCGCTCATCGCCGCAAGGCGCTGGCACGATCGCTGGCGCTTGCCCCTAACCCGGCGGAAGGAGTCCGCGACAGGGCGCGTGCGGCGCTTGCGACGATGGGATTGCCTGAGGATTCCCGAGCTGAGCGACTGTCAGCTGCAGACTTCGCAAAGCTCGCGGAGTTGCTCGCAGCGTCGAAACCGGGGGTGAGCGGGTGAGCGAGAAATCAACGAAGTTGAGGCTCTTAGCGCCGGGCAAGATTAACCTCTGTCTGCTGCTTGGTCCGCAACGCAGTGATGGCTACCACGAGTTGGCAAGCGTCTTTCTGCCACTTGACCTGTCTGATCAGCTGCTGCTTGAGACGGCGCCAGTTGGAGTCAGTGGCGACAGCGTGCGCTGTGAAGGAGTCGAAGGCGACAACCTCGCTGCGAAGGCGATCGCTTCGTGGCGCGATCACTCCGGTTGGGCTGGGCCGGCCGTCAACCTGACGATCAAGAAGATGATTCCAGTCGCAGCTGGCATGGGTGGCGGCTCGGCTGATGCTGCGGCTGCGCTGCGGCTCGTCGCTGCTGCAGCTGGACGTGAAAACGATTCGCTGCTCGATGAGATTGCGCCAATGCTCGGCGCCGATGTACCGGCAATGCTGCATGGTGGGCCGCTTTTGGGAGAGGGCGTTGGCTCGCGGATGACTGCGCTAAGCATGCCCGCCGACGCTGGCTATCTGATCATCCCGAGCGATCACCAGCTCTCCACGGCGACCGTCTTTGCGAAGGCAGGAGAGATGGGGTTGCGGCGGGATATTGATCAACTTGCCTCAATGGCTGCGCGAGTTGTAGATATTTGCGATCAGCCCGGTTGGGTGCTTCCCGATGACCTACTTGGCTTGAACGACCTGACAGCTGCGGCACTTGAGCTGCAGCCTTCAATTGCCGACGCACTCAATGACGTTCTCTCAGTTGGAGCAACGAAATCGTTCATGACCGGTTCGGGCCCGACAGTAGTAGGGATCTTCGACGGGCCAGACGGACTAGATCGGGCTGCGCAGGCCGCCGCTGCGATTTCCGAACGCTGGCCACGCGCGGTGGCCTGCGCGGCGTCGCCCCGATCTGCCACGATCGAGCGATTCCAATGAGCAATGTTCTGATTACACAGGTTGTAGTTGCCGCGGCGGTGATTATTGGATTGGCAGCCTTTCTGTACCTCGTGGCGGTCCCAGCAATGAGTGCTAAGGACAGGCTTTGGGAGCGATTTGCAACGGGGTTCCTGAGCCTCTATGTGCTGCTGGTTCTAGTCGGCATTGGGGTCGCGGCTGGTGTCGCAATCATCTGGCTTTGGCCGCAGATCACCTGATTGACGCAGCAGCGATAGCCTTAGGGACAATGCCTGGGACCGAGCAACGCTCCGGTCTTGCCGGACTGGACTCCCTAACGACTGCTGTGGAGGATGGTGCCGGTTTGCCGGAAATAGTCCGCGCAGCCGCGCGGGCCCTTGATGCGAGCCTTGT
>Ga0194055_10002100_pt1 | contig 15943 bp, 9 predicted proteins | sample SepL449m_MetaG_FD_155482 | JGI IMG/M metagenome (GOLD analysis project Ga0194055, IMG submission 155482) | Anoxic zone freshwater microbial communities from boreal shield lake in IISD Experimental Lakes Area, Ontario, Canada - Sep2016-L442-9m | ecosystem: Environmental > Aquatic > Freshwater >... | reverse complement strand
CTGTGAATATCCGAAATGAAATCCACCTTGCATTAAAAAAGAAAAAAGAATTTCTGGCAGTCTATCTTGAAAAGACAGATCTTAAATTTGGATTGGAACTAACAATATCAAGTCTTCAGCATGTTACTAAAAGACAAACAGGCGAATATTGGGAAAGAATTTGGAAATTTTTAACGGCCCAACCTCAGGTATTTGATTCAACAAAATCACAGAATGTTTTTACGAGTGCCAATCAAAGTTTGGTTTTTAACAATGATGCTATTGGATTAATTGATAAGTACCAGGATCAAAAATTGGTTTTTCCCAAGTTTACGAACAAGCAGAAGTACGTTGGATTAGGGGCGGTCAGTTTGTTGGCGATGGGAATATTTGCAATTGCAGCATTGCTATTTTTTGGTGATAAAACGCCTAAAGCTCCATCAAGCTCCATTGTTTCAAATACCACAGTTGCAAAAAACAAAAATAATGCTGAGGAATTAAAAGAAAAGCAGCCCAAAATTGATTATTCAATGCAAGAAGACAAGAATAAAGTTAATCAAATTGCAGATGTAAAATTAAAGCAGAAAGATGGTTCGGAATTGGAAAAGGAAGGGATTGTAAATTTAAAGCTGGCAGAAAAGACAATTTTCACAATGATTGAAAAAGATCTAGTGTTAATCCCAGCAGGAAAATTTTTGATGGGATCGCCAAAGTCAGAGGCTGGTCGTAACAATAGCGAAACCCAACATGAGGTAACGATAACGAAACCGTTTTACATGGGAAAATATGAGGTTACTCAGGAGCAATGGCAGGCAGTATTAGGAAGTAACCCCAGTGACACCAAAGGTGAAAAGCTACCAGTAAACAATGTATCATGGAATGATTGTCAGGAATTCATTAAAAAGTTAAATGCCAAGACGAATGGCGGCTATCGATTGCCAACAGAGGCGGAATGGGAATATGCTTGTAGGGCGGGAACAAGTACAACGTATTCTTTTGGAGGTGAGATAACACCTCAAGATGCAAATTATGATGGTTCTAAAATAGGCAAACCCGTGGTGGTAGGTAGCTATAAGCCAAACTCTTTTGGCCTTTTTGACATGCATGGAAATGTTTGGGAGTGGTGTGAAAACAGGTATGGAGGCTATCCTTCGGGTGCGGTAACTGATCCACAAGGGCCAGCGACGGGCACCCAGCGTGGAATGCGGGGCGGATCTTTCTTTAGCAAGGAATCTGAGATTCGTTATTCTTCTAGAAACGGATCCAAGCCTATTGATCGGGACAACCACTACGGGATTAGGTTGGCGAAGACTTCCGAAATTAAAATTGCTTCTTCACCACCTTTAGAAAAAAAAGTAAATAAGCAAGATTCTATTGAGGTAATCACGCCAACAACAGAAACCATATTGGTTGCACCATTCACGGAAACCAAGGCCAAACAGGTTCAAAAAGTGGTAGCAAAAAATTTGCAGAAGAAGGTTGAGGAAGTAGAGGATCTCGGTGATGGAATTCAATTAGATTTGATTTTAATTCCAGTGGGAAAATTTAAGATGGGATCCCCAGCAGCCGAAAAAGGGCGTTTTGATAATGAAACTCAGCACGAAGTTACACTAACTAAGCCCTATTACCTAGGTAAGCATGAAGTGACGCAGGAGCAGTGGGAAGCAGTGATGGGGAGTAACCCTAGTGATACCAAGGGTGAAAAGCTGCCAGTAACTAATGTATCATGGAATGATTGCCAAGAGTTCATTACTAAGTTGAATGTAAAGAAAAATGGCGGTTATAGGTTGCCCACGGAAGAGGAGTGGGAATATGCATGCAGGGCAGGAACAAACTCAGCTTATTCTTTTGGGGACAATATAACGCCAAACAATGCTAATTGTGATTTTTCAAATATAGGTAAACCGATCGAAGTAGGAAGTTATAAACCTAATTCATTTGGTTTATACGATATGCACGGTAATGTCTTTGAATGGTGTGAGGATGGGTTTCGAGAGTATAACGCTGCCCCGGCAATAGGCAAGAATAAGCCTGTATCTGCCCCTGAAGTTGGCACTGCAATAGGGATAGGCCGTGTGTTGCGTGGTGGGTCTTTCTCTGCAAATGTATCTGCTTCTCGTTCGTCTAATAGAGCTTACCTAAACAGGCCGACTGACAAACATGAATTTATCGGTTTTCGATTGGCAAAAAACATAAGTGAAAAGGAAGTATTGTTCCCTGCGCCCGTGATTAAGCAGTAGTAAACGACACAAGTAAAGTTGTTGAATTTGCAGCTAAAAATCAAATAAATTCGATGGTATATTAAACAGAATATTTCAAATGATGCTGATGGTTTTTAGATAGGGCTATTAAGGAAAGATTTGGCAGGTCCAGATATGAACCTGTTTTTCATCTGAAAGTATTAAGTCACTCAAGATCAATAAGAATAAATGGAATTGAAACACTAGTATAATCAAGAAAAATAACTATTAGGGATTTATCGTTAAATTATTTCAAGAAGTTTATTACAAAGATGGCTTGCCGGATTTAGATTGCTAACAGATTCAGTGCGGGAAGCGCCACCTTATGCTAATTTGCGTATTACACAATATGATTGTGCTTTTGGCAGTGTATTTCAAATGGGAGTTTACAAACTAAATTTTTTGCCCTTTACGATATACATAGAAACATTTGGTAATGGTGTGAAGATTGGATGGGGAATTATCAAAAAGGGAATGAGATCGATCAGAAAAGACAGCGACGGGAAAAGGATGTGTGTTTTGTGGCTGACCTTTCCACATCAATACTTAATATGCTCGTTCTTCCTGCCAGAATAGCTTTGCACTGTTCAACGAGATTTTAGCTGCGGTTCCGTTTATTAAAGGACACAATTAGATTAGAAAAGTTTTTTGCGATTTTATGTTTTGGGGGATAAGTTTAAATAAATTATAATAAAGGTTTCAATTGTTAAGAAATTAATGAAGTAAAAGGTAATATATGACTATTAAAGGGCCATTACCATTTGTGATTTCAGTTACAGGCCATAGGGACTTGGTTGCTGAAGATCTCCCATTAATTAAAGAAATGGTTAAAGCGAAATTAACTGATTTAGTTGAAAAATATCCGACAACCCCGATAGTTCTTCTTACAGGGTTGGCAGAGGGCGCAGATCGTTTAGTTTCACACATTGCGCTTGATTTAAGTATTGGCATTATTGCCGTATTGCCTATGGAAATGGAAGAGTATGAGAAAGACTTTGAAAGTGCAGAAAGTGTTAAGGAATTCCGTTTTTTATGTGGGAAAGCTATTAGAACAATCACATTAGGTGATGCATCTTGGATGACTGATGGTGAGTGGAAAATTCCTGGAGATGCTAGAAATGATCGTTATGCAAATCTTGGGTTGTTTTTAGCTATTCATGCAGAAGATATGATCTGCCTTTCAAACAATAAGCCTAATAAAAAAACAGGGGGCACAAATGATGTTATTTCGTTCAAAAGAGATGGCTTGCCAGCGAAATATTTAGTACCTCCTCAGATTGAAATGCTTCCCGGGAATGGTGACATTTATAATTTAAATGTTCGAAGGATTTCAGAACCCGAAATTCGGCATGACTTATTTTGGACAAAAATTTCTAATAAGAATTCAGTCGGTGATATCGCTGAAAAAAGAAATCTGATGTCAGTAATTAAAAACTATTTTTCTCCAAAAATTTCTTACTGGGAAAAATTTAACAGGGAATGCGTGAGGCTAATGAGCCGAGAAACGGCTGATAATTCTTATATGAAATCTAAAGAATATCTTTTGGGTGATGAGGCAACCTTGGATTCCGTGGTAGTTGAACAAGATAAGAAAGAGGTAGTCAAGATTTTCGCCTGTGCAGATTCTTTGGCAGGCAATCGCCAAGTTAAGGTTGATACATGCAAAATTTTGTTTTTGTTAGTGATGTTTATGTTTACAGCAATTTTAGAAGCAGCAGAAAATCTAAGCCAGCATTTTTTAATTTTTCATGCTGTAGCTATTCTATTACTTTTGTTTTTGATTTGTTTTTATGCTTTATGGCATGCTTATAAGCTTGAGGATGAGCAAATTGATTTTCGCGTTCTCGCTGAAGGATGCCGAGTGGTTTTTTTCTGGAAGCTGTCCGGTGTAAAAAAAATGGTTGGTGACTATTTTCCTATTGATCCAAGGAATGAGCTAGACTGGCAAAGAAGAGCACTGGTTGCTGCCGATCTTATTTGTAAACCTGCGGAGGGTAATCTTAAGAAAGATATTGTTATTAAATCTTGGCTTGAAGGGCAGAGAAATTATTTAAATAAAAAGTGCAATCAATTTGAAAAAAAAATTCATTTTGTTGAAAAAATAGTTGTGGCTTTAATTTTTGTGCTTTTTGTAATTGTGCTTTTCAAATCGTTCCTGTTTGGAAGGATTGAAGGGATAATTGAAGAAAAAGAAAACACTATTGAAGGGTTCACAGACATTATTAACATCATTTTCTTATTTGGATTATTAAGGTTGCCCACAATAATTGCATTAATAGTTGCTTATATGCAAATAACTGGAATAAAAGAAATTTTTAAACAATATGAAAAAGCAAAAATGGTGTTTGATTCTGCTATCGATAAATCAAAAAACTTAAACGATCACGAGTTTCAGAATTTAGTAACTACAGTCGGAATTCATTCTTTACGAGAAAATGCAGAATGGAGCAAAATTAAGCGGGATCGCCCGCTTCCAGAGCATCCGTTATAAAATAATTATCCTTGTTCAAAATGTTTAGCTAATATTTCCGGCATCAATTTCACTGCAAACCTATCATAGTCTTTAGTTCCTTCGTCCAAATCTTCCCAAGGAACTAAATTAGGATGAGTTTTTAGTATGTCATTTTTTCGGCCAGGTTCATATCGATAACCTTCCAACCAACGATTTGCATTCCATCTGTAATGTTCCATTTTTGAAAGTATTTCAAGTAGGTTTTGTTTTGTTAATTCGTTCTTTATTTTATCAATTAAATTTTCTGAAATTTTTAAGCCAAGTACTCTAGTTTTTACATACAAATGATCAGCTTGGTCCCTATTTGATTGCTTATAACTGTCATCTAATTCTTCCCAAGGCCTGTTAGCAGGCGTGTCGTATAATTGTTTGCCTTGGCTTTTGCATGTCGCTAAGTAATCGAGATGTATAATTTTGGCTATTTCGTCAAGTTTTTCTTTAATAATTTGTACTGTGTCACAACCAAGTTCTGTAATACAAAGCGGAATTATTCTTTGCTCAGGATTGTTTTTAAACATTTCATTTAAACTAAACCCAGATCTCAAATTAATAAGTACAGGTATTTTGGTTCCTTCAGATATTTGTTTGCATTCCATCGTTATAGACAATGTTTTTTCTTCGGTTTTATTTGAAATTAAAATTGTAATCATTCGTGAGTTGTCATTAATTAATTTAGCTATTAAATTACGGGTAGATATCGATTCACTTTCATATTCGTAAATTTCTAAGTCAATAATGTTTTTTAATTGAGGAAACTTGAAAAGAATATTTTCCTCCCATTTTTTTGCCTCTGGGGAAGCAAGAGTTACAATAGGTTTCAGATTGTTAGCAAAGGCGCCTAACCTTGCAAGATGAATTATAAAGCTCTCGGCCTCATTTGAGCAACCGACAACTATTAGGTTTACACGAACTTTTGAATCAAAAGAAATAGGTAAATAATCGAAGGGTTGCGTTTCAGTGAATGCCCTTACACCATTGGTGATTGAATCGAATCTTTGAAATGAGATTTTTTGATTTCTTAATTTATCAAGCATTAAAACATTGAAAACTCTGCTTTCTCGGCATTGAATATATACATCTGTTTTTTTTGCGGCGGGGTAATTACAAGTAGAATGTGCTTTGTAAAATGAATCCCCAACTTGAATATTAACTACATCCATTCCGCAAGTAACAAATATTTTCGCACACCTATTAATTCCAATTCCATCGAATGACTCAGGTAAAACTGCGTCTCGTGAAAGGTAGTAACCCCCAGAATGATCAATTTTTAAAATATCTTCGGAGTTCAGATTTTTATCTAGAACTACAACCACATTACCTTGGTTTATTAAATCTTTGAAAATAAATTTGCCTTCTGTCCCAAAACCACAAATTATCACATGCCTATTTTGAAATCTGCACAACCATTCTTGAAATTGTTTTCTAAATCCGAGTAATAGGCCTTGAATTACGGCGCCACTTGAAACAGCGACAGAAAGCCATCGGGCTGTTTCTAATTCCCAATTTACTGGTTCAGGTTGAGCCCCGGATTTGAGGAAGAACAGTTGTACTGTCATAAATAATAGGGTTGTAAGTGGGTAATCTTTTTCTTTATCAACAACCGCTAGATTTTTAGAAAAACCAATCACGCCTAAAATTAAAACTAACACTGCAAAAATCCCAAGAATTATCCAAATAAAAGTGAACCAATGCTTTCTAAAAAATAAACGAGTTCTTTTCTTCAGGGATAATGGCGGTTTAATTTTGAGTTCTGTCATATTAATCTCTATTTCAGGAAAAAATTTATCTTAATGTATGCGGTAATTACAAGAAACACAATTAAGTGGCTTTATAGATGTAATTAGCTTGAAATTTTGATTTTATTTATTTAAATATTAAGAAAAACTTGTTTTTGGTGTATATTTTGATCATATTGACGAATTATTTAAGTGGAAGTAGTTGTTCAGATTCTTTATTATGATAAAATAAATCTAAGTAATTTCATTTATAATACTAAATTTCTGAGTTTCTTTAATATGGCTAGGTTTTCTTCTGGATCAAAACCGATTGCTAATTCTGATTTAGAATTAATCGAATTAATCTCGGAAACTAATATTGGCGAAATTTGGCGGGCAAAACATACTGATCAGCCCCTCCTTCCCGATGTAGTCTTGAAATTAATATTGAACCCTATTCAAATTCCAAACTTCCGAAAAAAAATCGATTCTTTTTATGCGGTAACTAAAAAAATAAAGCTAGTAGCTGGTGTTGTTGAATTTAGGGCGGCTTACATTCAAAATGATCCCCTTGCTATTGAATTTGAATTTGCCGATGGCGGAAACCTTATCGAAACAATGAAAGTATTAAATGCTAAAGGTAAAACAGATAATAAACTTATAGCTTCTTATATGCATAATATTTTTATAAATGTAGGCAAAGCTCATGCCTTAGAAGTTGTTCATGGAAACTTAAAGCCCTCAAATATATTCATAACAAAAAGTAAAAGATTAAAAATTTCTGGGTTTGGTTTTAATGAAATATTCGAAAAAAACATAGAAAATTCCTCAACGACCAAATTAGAAGGCACAGGATTTGCTGCTGATTTTGCAGATAAGGCCTTAGCTTCGTTTTATACTTCCCCTCAACAAAAAAATGGCAATAAAGCCTGTAAACAGGATGACGTATATGCATTAGGGGTTATTTGGTACCAATTAGCTTGTGGTGATTTTAATATAGGCCCGGTAACTGGAAGTGCTTGGAAAAAAAGATTGCAAGAAAAAGGTGTAACAGAAGAATTATTAAAATTAATAGAACAATGCATGGAAAATTCCCCTGAAGATAGGCCAGGTGATCTTCTAGAATTAGCAAAAAAAATCAAAGAATTTTTAAACCCCTCTGGGAAAAATCATTTAGTAGAAGCAACAACAAGTGAACCTGATATCAAGCCTGAAAGTTTTCCAATAGAAAATCCTAACGCAATAAAAGACGTCTTTATTAGTTATCGTTCCGCATGCTCCAAAGATTTTGCGCATAGCCTTTACAAACTTTTCAAGGAAAAAAAATACAGGGTTTTTTTTGATGAGCATGAATTGCCAAATGGGCGATGGGATCAGCACTTGTATGAGAATGTGGCTAATGCCAAAGATTTTGTTTTAATTATTGCAAATAAAACATTAGAAAATTGCAGTAATCCCGATGATTGGGTTTTAAAAGAAATTTTAGAAGCACAAAAACTTAAAAAAAATATCGTGCCAATATTGCATGATGATGCAACTTGGGATTCGATTATTTGTCCCAAAAATTTGGAATGGTTAAAATTGTTGCAAGGAGAAAAATGGCTTATAGCGCATGAAGGTAGTTGTTTTGATAAACTGGAAAAAAAACTTACTGCGAAAAGATTAACCTATTCTAGAATTGCTTTGGACTTGCTAATTGTTACTACTCAATTTCTTAAATCTACTGTTGTTAAATTGGTTTCTTCTTCAAAGAATAATGATTCTCAAAATAGTACGGTTGTATCTAAGGCTAAAGAAATTTCTTTTGGTGGTAATATATCGAGATTCAAAAAGTCAGTAATAATCACAACTATTGCATCTTTATTTTTTGTTTCCATTTACCTATTAGTTATTTATTTAAACAATCTGTTTGTTACAGGTTTTGATTTTGACAAAACTAGTTATTCTGTTATTCCAGAAAAAAGTTATGGAAAAATTTGGGCATCTTTTGATGGAATTAAAAGTCTAAATAGCCATGGCGACTTTAGCAGAATTACTGGTTATTCTGATGACATGATTTATGTTTCAACGCAAAAGAATGAAATTATAAAAATTGAAAATAAAAAAGCTAGAATTGTATTCAGTGCAACTAAAGACGAGTCCGATTATTTTTCAAATATCGGCGTTGTGGACAAAGATAATGCGGTATTAGCAAGTTTTAAAGACGACAACGCTGTGTGGTTGCACATCAAACCAACGGGAGTTGAAAAAGTTCCTTTTTCTAAAAAATTTGAAAATTCCGGGGGAGGATATTATAGGGAAATTCTTAAATACCACTCCAATAACTTTGGTTTTGTTGATAAGTCCAACGTTCACATATTCGAAAATTATACTGCATCTCATAAGCCAATTGTTGCTTTTGATAAAAAAGATCCATTGGATTTAAATAAGTACAAGGTTCATTTAAACAAAATCTACCCTGCGAAATACGCCCAGGTTCAATTCCAATTGGAAAATCCTGAATTGTCTGCGTATGACTTTTTATGGTCCCATTTCGAAGGAAATTCTTTTTATTCCTCTGTATTTAAAAAATACGAAAATGTAAAAATACTTGATCATACTGGTAAGTTTGAAACAATTAGAGTTGAGGATTCAAATAAGTATAACGTCAAGTTCTTTGCTTTTGGAAGCTCCAAGGATAATTTTTTTCTCATTTCTAAAGAAGGAAAATTATATAAAAGGAACAAAGATAAATTTGAGGTAATTGCCGAATCATTTAGCAATAGTACTTTTGATGTCTTAGTTAATGTTTGGGTTTCAAATAATGGTAAAATTTATGGTTTAACAGAAAAGAAAATTTACATCCTAGAGCCCCTATCAAACAACCCTTCGCGCTAGCAAAAACAAATAAACATTTTTGTTAAATCAAACTATTTCGTTCTTTTTTTTTATTTAAGATGAGTTTTATAATTAGTAGTTCATTCTGCCGCCAATTTAAGCAAACAGATTAGCTTGATGATTTAATTTAGATTATAATTTTATTTGTAATATTATATATATGAAGTAGGTACTTATGAATAATTTTAAGGTTGCAGAACAATTACCCATGCTTTCTGAAAGTGTTTTTATATCTTATCGCCGTTGTGATAGCGAAGATATTGTTGGTCGAATCTATGATCGTTTGACGATTGAGTTTTCTAAAGAACATGTTTTTCGAGATCACGAAGGAATTAATCCTGGAGCAGACTTTTTTATTGTAATCCAAAAGCGGTTGGGCGAATCGCGTTGTGCTTTGGTAGTTATTGGCCCAAAATGGCTTTCCGAATTAAATGATAGGAAGTTAAAAGATGCAGGAAAAGATTTTGTCTATGAGGAAGTGAATGCTGCTTTAATTGCTGGAATTATAATTATTCCAGTCCTTGTTTATGATGCTCAATTGCCAAAAGATGAGGAATTAAAATCTTTTGTTGGGTTCGATAAATTAACCAAAATGAATGCAATTGAAGTTCGTTCAGGCAAGGATTTTAATGAAGACATGCAGAGATTGGTTAATGCTATCCATGGGAATTTTGTTGTTCAGGCGCCTAAAGAAGGTGAATTAGTCGGGGGATGGTTGTTAAATAAGTTGCTTTCAAAAAAGAGCAGTTGGGGCTATAGTTATCTTGCTGAAAAAGATGGGAAAAGACAAATTTTAAAATTTCTTCATCAAGATTTTAAATGTGAAAAAACTGTCAATCGATACGTTCACTCATTGATAAATTTATTAAAACTTCCGAAGTTAGATCATATTGTTCAGTTAAGTTATCCTCACTTTAGTTCTAGGTGGAATACATGGTTTCATACGATGGATTACATTGAGGGGGAATTGCTTCCTAAGTATTTCATAATTAAAGGGTTACCTTTTACTCACGAAATGATTTACAACTGTTTTATTCCTCTTATTCGGGATCTTGCGGTTGCGCATAAAGCAGGAGTTTTTCATAGGAACATTAAGCCTGGCAATTTGGTTTATTCATCATATACCAATAAGCTTGTACTTACTGATTATGGTTTGGCTATCCGTAATAGTGATGCTAGTAAAAGTTCCTATTCCTCAAGTATTACAAACTTTGCTGCCCCAGAGCAATTACGCGGCAAAGAATCAGATGCTTCCACTGATGTTTACGGACTAGCTGCCACAATTTATTATAGTCTCGATTTTAACAATCCTAATTTATCTGATCTTGATGAGTTTGAACCTGACATGGTTCCGGGGAGACTTGGTGAAGTTCTTAAAGAGTCATTAGAACCCAGTCGAAAAAAACGAATTAAAAATGCTACAGAGTTGGCTGATCGATTAGAGTGGGCGAAAAGTTCTTGAATTTAAGTTCTAATTTGAATTCTTAACCCTTAGCCTGTAATTTTTTGTAAAGAAGTATTGTTCGTAAATAAACTTTAGTTTGCAATATGGCTTATAAAATGAAACAATAAGATATTAATATTTGGAATTGAGGTGTTTATGATTTTTTTATTGCTGCTTATCCCGTTCCTTGAAACTACAGTTGTATTAACAAATTTCCAAAATGAACATGATGTGTGTGTATTAATGATTACTGCACTTTTAGAAAGTGAAGGAATAAAATCTCCCCTTAAGGATGAGATAATTAACAACGTTAAGGCAAATAAAGGGCGTGAGAGATTAGTTGGAAAGTCAAATGAGACTTTTTATGGTCTGACATTCCGGAAAGTCACTTCTGAAAATAAAATCTTGGTGTCAGCGGCTTTAGACGACGTCAAGGTGGTGTCACTATCTGATTGCCTTAGGAATTATGTGCTTAATGACGTTTTTTTTGAAAACAATCTTAATGTTGGAAACATTGCTCGCGAAGCACTGGGTAAAGCTTTCAAAGAATCACTTGTCTCTGGGAAAATAAAATACGAAATCAACAAGAGTGTAAGTAAAAACGATATATTTTTAGGTTTAACTATTGCAAATAAAAAAAATATGGAGGCTCAGATTGTAACTTCTGGTGACAAAGAAGTGTACTTTAGATGCTATAGGTACCTAGTTCATAAAGAATCTTCAGTTTTAATTGTTGAAGAGAAATGGCAACTCGCTTTGGATTTACTAAGTAATTTGACGGTTAATAAAATTGGAAATCACAATACTTGGTTTGGCGTCGGCAAATGTTTGTCGAAAATTGGGGATAGAAAAGGGGCCATAATAGCATTAGAAAATGGTTTTAAGATTGCTATAAAAAACAAACCGGAGTTGAAAAGCTCATGGTTTTATTATTTAGGAAAAGAAGCCTATAACCTCGGGGAAGAAGGAAGTCTATTAGCTCAAAAAGCACTAACAAAATCTATTGAATTATTTTTTATAGAAAATAATTCGTTTAATCTCTATAAAAATCCTTGATAATTAATACTACGGTGGTTAAAATATTCTAGTGTATTTGTCTTAAACAATAAGGAGACCCGTATGAAAAAGGTAAATGTTTTAATTATTTGTTTAGTTGTTTGTTTAGGTATAGGTTTTGCTGATGAGAGTCCAGTTGCTGGTGAGTTTCTTCCCAAAGGATATACGCCCCCAATAGATGGCGGTAGTAAAGTTGTTAAAGATAAAGATAAGGTGAAAAAAGAAGATGGCGTTGTAAAAGCCGAATCTGCTCAAGACGCTATTAATGCTGCTGCTGAAATTATGAAAAATAATAATAAGAATTTGAACGGTGATTCTTTAATTGTGTCTTTTTCTACCGGAGCCGGTCTAGTTGCTTCTGCAAATGCTGTATATGAAGTGTTTCCTAATAATACAGCAACAAGGATTTCAAAAAGAAACGCCTACATTAAGGCTTATACAAAAGCTAAGTTTAAATTATATGAAACATTAAATGGGTTAGATAATAATTCAAAAACAATATTAAAAGATGCGATTAAAAATGAAACGGATGCTAATGGTAATAAATCCGAATTCAAAGGCACAATAGATGAAGTGTTGGAGAACCGTGTTGAGGGCATGTTGGGTGGATTTGTTACTCATCAAATAGATGAAGATGAAACAAACAAAATAATTACTGTATCTATTGTTTCTTTTCCAAAGAAAACAGTAATTAGAAAAATTTCACCAAGTATGATGGAAGCTGATAGCCTTAAATTAGGTCTTGATGAGATTTTTAAAGAGATAAAAAATGGCGTTGTTGCTCCGGTAGGTGGACGAGTTATTTCTGTGCCTCATACTGGTGAAAAAGCGTTTGTTGGCTTTGGAAGTGATGTTGTTGTAGAAAGTAAAAATCCGCAACTTCAATTAATTAACTTTAGTAATTCGCAAGATATTGCTAAAGTAAGATCAAATGATTCTTTAGCTAGTATTTTAAAAGCTGATAAATTAGAAATGACAAAAAAGATAACATCCTCTACTAAAGAGGGAACTAAAGATTTTGGTGATTCTGATAGTGGTGATCCTTTGGCTGCGCCAAATGAAGCAAATGCTAAAAGAATTGATAAGTTTCTTTCTGATTTTAAATCTCAAAAAAACACAGAAGCAGTTTATAAGGTATTAAATGACAGTAGGCTTCCTCCAGGCATTGTCAACAAAGTCTGGAACAGTCCAGATAAAGGCACTATATTGGCTGTAAGTGTTTGGATTCCTTCTTTAGGTAAATTAGCTTCAGAAATTGGGAAAGAAAGAAGCAAGCCGATTCTTGATGATGATACTCTTGAAAATCTGGTTTCACCTAAAACCAATAAAGCTTTAGTTGGTCCTGATGGAAAAGTAAAGCCCTTGCCTTCAGGTAAAGTTAAGAACGACCTATAGACCTATTTTATAATGTGATAAAAAGGAAGGAGCCTAATATTTTATGCTCTTTCCTTTTTTTAATCTTAGTGTGAGGGATTAGCATGTTTTATTTTTTGACTTTTATATGCTTAGGGTTTCAGCTTAATTTGGAATTCAAAGATAAAGATTTAAAGATTTATGACTCTAGATTTGATTTTCTAAAGGTATCTAGTGATTTTTCTTTTACTGGTGTAAAACTTTTAAAGTTACCAGATGGGAATTTAGCAGTAGTTTCTGTGGCATCTAAAGTGTTAACGAAACCTAATTTAAAAGATGAATTAAATGCTATCAAAGTTTGCGAAGTAAAGGCATTAAAAGAGTTCGTAGGTTTTTCAAATGGTGTTCAAATTTCCTCTGTTAAAATAATTAACGAAAAAACAATCGTTACCATAGATAATGATAAACAAGATATTAATGTTTTGACTGAGCATATTGATGTAACTAAATTAGAAATAAAGGGTCTTGTACAGGGCATGTCAAAAATTGCAGAATGGCGGTCTGTATCACAGAATGATACATTTATAGTGTATGTTGCAATGGGTAAAATTTGTGACAAAAAAGGCAAAACTGTCTTTCCAAAAGTCGAATAATATTGTTTATTTTGTTGATATGTTGTTTTTAAAACTCATGTTGTTTCTGGTTTCTTCGTAAAGCCTTCTAAGGTAAATTAGGAACTATTGTTTTTGGTTTAGATGAGCTTGTAAAGTTTCTTTTTGTAAATAATTGTTTCTGCATGTTCAATAATTTCTTGGTATAAATTAGATTGTTTGTACTATGTTATTCCAATTCCGAAAATAATTACCTTGGAATTTCCGTTTTCTCCCTGACTTTTTTTATTATCCGTTAAAATTAATTCAGAATAAAACTATATTTCTTTTAAATTTTTCTTTTTATTTGTTAAGAATGAAACAAACAAGTAAAATATATAAATGTTTATTATTCAATCTAGGTTTTTTGCAGGGTCTATATGGAAGCTGTTCTTGATTTATTTAAAGCGTATGCGATTACTTTTGGTTGGTCCCTTGTTGGATCCATTTCGATGGGTTTGGGGGTTATTATAACTTTAAAAATGGTTAATTGGCTTACTGCTGAAATTGATGAATGGCAGCTTATTAAAGAAGGTAATATTGCAATGGCAATCATTATGGCTGCTCTAATTTTGGCATTAGGGTTTGTAGTGGCTTCCGTTACCAGAATTAATTAATGAACTTCCAATGAATTACAAAACTTTTCTGTTAATTGTTTTTTTATTTGTTTCTAACTTAAATCAAATTTTTGCGGAAAAAGATGATAATATTGTAACATTGATCGTTCATGGGGTTGGTATTTCAGAAACTGATGCAGTAAATGACGCACACATTTCTGCTATTAGGCAAGCCACCAATTCGTTTGTATTTAATGAACAAATTATTACCAATGGCGAATTAACTAAAGATAATCATATTTCTCTATCTAGTGGGAGAGCTAAGGATTTTAAAATAATTTCTTCAAATAGGAAAGCAGATGGAAGATTTGAAATAAAAGCTTCTGTATCAGTTGAAAAAAATAGTTCTCTTAAAAATTTAACAAGCTCTAAGCTTGGCGCCACTATGAATGACGGCAAAAAGATTTACTCCGAGATTGTTTCACAAATAGATCGTGAAACACAAGAGGAAAAGTTCCTATCTGTTTTTTTGAGAAATTTCCCTGAAGTATATTTGGAAGCCGGTATGGTCGGTAGCCCAGTATTAATTGATAAAAATAACGCAAGCAGTAAGATTCGGAACCCTATTTCAATAAAAATAAATTATCAAAAATACAAGGAATTTTCAAAACAAACATCTTTATTTTTAAAGACGATTTGTTCAAATAAAGGAAAAATCGTTTATAATGCTTTCTTGATGCCTAATTCAAATCGTACTACAAAAGACTTGTTTTTTAATTCAAATGTTGATTTTAATGAAAAAGATAAAAATGCTTTTTTTATCAAGTCGGCTCCTGAATATGAGCGTTGGATGACAAAAGATTTCAACGAAAAAACGCATTTTGTTTTGTTGTTAAATACTGATTATGAATTTAATGGTTCAACAACTTGGGATTGGTACCATGTTCCGAAAATTCATATGCCTAGTAAAACATTGTCAATGCATATTGATTTCCTAAATGAAAGCAGGGATAAGTTATTATTCAGTAGTATTGTAGAAATGGCTCCAAACATTCCTGGATTAAATATCGCCAGTCGCCCTATGCCGTTATCTAAAGGAAATAAAGAGGCATTGCATGTTGTGATTTCCCCGTTTTTTCTGGCTCCTCCGTATTACAAAAATGATTTTATAATCAATAAAGATATTGAAATTGATTTTGAAACACTAAGGTTAATTTCTTCTCCTACATTTAGTTTTATTGATTCTAATTCTGATTCTGATCAAAAACCGCATTTGTATGGGGGGACGCCATCTGTCCCATTAACTGTAGAAAAAAAATCTAGCAGTGCCAGTAGTCCCCAACCAAGATTGAATCCGCCGACTATAGGCACAAATCAACCAAGAACATACGCTAAAAGTTCCTATAGGGTAAATTAGTTCTTGTTGGCTGCGCCGAGCATAAGAGCTTTTTGAATTTTATTGCAATACATTACTAGCATATATTAAAGATATTTTGATTTAAGATAAGTTATTTAATTTTACAAATAATATTATTGTGTTAAAAAAGATTAGGTTTTTAC
>Ga0194055_10002097_pt1 | contig 15951 bp, 17 predicted proteins | sample SepL449m_MetaG_FD_155482 | JGI IMG/M metagenome (GOLD analysis project Ga0194055, IMG submission 155482) | Anoxic zone freshwater microbial communities from boreal shield lake in IISD Experimental Lakes Area, Ontario, Canada - Sep2016-L442-9m | ecosystem: Environmental > Aquatic > Freshwater >... | reverse complement strand
ATGTAGTTAGCGCGCGATCAGGAGGGCCTTTTGTTGCTTCTTTAGTAGAGGCACTTATATTCGAACTGCCACTAGCAATCATAACTTTCTCAGTCGCTGTTACCCTTATTAATGATCTAGAATTTGAAAAAAAACGTTAGTATGATTGATTTTTATTTTATTAGGTTGTATAAATATTAGTATAAGCTAAATAAAATACAAAAAATGTTTAATAAAATACTAGAAAATATAAAATACCAATCAGATTACCGGCACAAGTTAGCCAGCTTTATAAATAGTGAAAATAAAGAACGAAGAATCCGTAAATTAGGCCTATTTATAATCATATTAGCCTTTTTGATCCAGATGATAGCATTAGTTAATCCTGCTAAATCGAGTGCAGCTTCAAGTCCTAACGATCTAATTACCGGTGGTGTTACATCTAAGCAACAATTAGTTGATTACTGTAACAGTGATTATCACTATGTTGGTCTTATCTATGGCTGGTATGGAGTGACTTGTGCAAATATTGCCGATGCAAGCTCATCAGTTATTACTTTGAACTCAACGTCATACAATGGCTCATTATGGTCAGTCGGGCATCTACCTTATGGTCTGCCTTCTGAGACTCCTGTAACAGTCTGGGGAGCAACACTATACTGGAGGATGCTTCATGCTTGGGATACTAATGGGTCGTCAAATTATACTGCACTTAAAGTAACAGCAAAAAATGGAAGTACATTCTTTATCTTATTTGGTTGTGGCAATCTTGTCTCGATTGGTTTCCCGACTCCTTATACCACACCTGTTCCAACACCTACACCTACTCCCACACCGGTACCTGTACCCGTTCCTGTTCCTGTCCCGACACCAAAGCCAACACCATGCCCATATAACCCACTTCTGACAATAAAGGACGCTGCATGTCGGCCTTGTGATAAGTCTCAGTCATTCAGTGATTCAACTAACTGTCTAAAATATTCTAAGTCAGCCACTAACATGACTCAGGGAATTAATGATGCTAATAATTCAAAGGCCAATCCAGGGGATATTATCAGCTATAAGTTATCGGTTCAGAATATCGGCAAATTAGCAGTAAAAAGCTTTGTGATACAAGAGAATATAAGCGATGTTCTTGACTATGCAAACGTCGGCAATTTAAATGGTGGGGTTTTAAATTTACAAACAGGTGTTGTGGCCTGGCCAGCTATAAATATTCCAGCCAACGGTACTGTTTCGGAGTCATTTACTGTAACTGTTAAAAATCCTGTACCTAACACAGCACCTGGCAAAGACGATCCCAGCGCTTATAATTATATAATGACTAATGTTTACGGAAATACTATAAATATAAATGTAAATCCTCCACCTACAGCGGTTGTTGCCCAAGCTGCCGTAACATCCTTGCCAAATACTGGACCAGGCTCTAACTTGCTAATAATTTTCATAGTTACATCACTAGCTGGATATTTTTACTACCGCAGTAAACTACTGTCTAAAGAGGCAGAAATTCTTGAGGATATAACCGGTGGGGAGGCATAAATAAAATGAGTGAATATATAAGATCAAAAGAACATTCTCAGGATAACTATGAGATAACTCCTGAGTCAGACATCGAAAAAAATAAGGAAGTTTTAGCTCAGGAAAAAAAAGAAGCCCTTCATGAGAGCCAAGAGAAAGCAAAACAATCAAGAGAAAAGATCCAGGAATTAGAGCAGGAAAGCCCCGAAGAAATAAGTGAAAAGTTCAATAATCAGGATAAATTAAAACATGGAATAGTTCATGTAGATAAGTCTACTAAGCAACACGCTAAGGATGAATATCTTGGAGCTATTAGACATAGGCTAAATAAAACCGAAAAAAGGTTCTCAAAGTTTATACATAATCCTCAAATCAACATAACTAGCGAAGCCTTAGGTAAAACCCTAATAAGACCATCAGGCATTTTAACAGGAGCTATTTTTACTTTAGTAGGCAGTATCTACTATCTTTATATTTCTCATGCTACTGGTTTTCAATATAATTTTTATGTCGCAACATTATTGTTTGTAGGTGGTTTTGTGTCTGGAGTAGTTATTGAGTTTATTATAAAGCTAGTTTTTACTAAGGATTAGTTATAGGCTTTGATTCCTAGCATTTCGGGTATTGTTACAAATGAGTAGCCTTGTTGTTCTAAATATTTAATAACTATAGGTAGGGCTTTGACTGTTTCTGTTCGGTTTCCACCTTTTGAGTCGTGTCCATCGTGGAATATTATTATTGATCCGTTCTTAGATATTTTGATAACATGATTAGCCATTTTTTGACCATTAATGTGAAATACTTCAAATGGATGACAAAATTCACCAGAAATTGGTGTAAGTTTGTTATTTTTTAGATTCCTGAGTATAAAAGGGTGCCGAAATAGCCATGGAGAGCGATATAGAGCAGGTTTTAGCCTTAAATATTTATATATGATATCTTGATTGGATTTTATTTCCTTCGTCATTCTAAGGCTTTTAAAATAGTTAAAAAAATTATGAGACAAGGAATGATTTGCAATAATATGACCATCAGCTAATACTTTCTTGGCAGTATCAGGATTTCGCTCAATACACTTGCCAACCAAAAAAAAGGTAGCTTGAATCTTATTCTTTTTTAGTATGTCCAATATCTCAGAAGTAAACGGATCATTTGGTCCGTCGTCGAAAGTAAGTGCAATTTGTTTTTTATCTCTAGGACCATGCCAAGTATATTCACCGAATACTTGAGAATATGAGGACATAAAAAGCCAGTATAGGGTAATTATTATGATTGGTATAAATATTATCAGTAAAAGCATTATAAATTATTTATCTTTTAGGTTTTCTAGATGATGATTCTGGTACTTTTTCATTTTGAAATGGACTGAATAGAATATTGAATAAAGCTATTATTTTTTTATAGATGGTTAATCTTTTACTGTCTTCCCTATAAGCTGGAGCAGGCTTGATGATTACTCTATTGAATATTCTATTAAGATGATAACCAGCAAGATAGTAGTAGAAGAAGGAAACAAAAATATTATAGAATAGTCCTCTATTTAATCTTCTGGCTGATGTTAGGGTTGGGTTATTGAGCAAAAAAACTATTCTGCCCTTATTTTTCATTTGTCCAATCATCGCCATTTCATCTCCGCCTTGAGATAATTTAACGTCGTATCCTTCCCAGGCAGATTTTTTAAAAGCATAGTTAGTCGCGCTAATATAGAATGGTCTATTTAGTAATTTAGAATATGCATAGGCAGAACCAAATAAAATACTTGTATAAAAATTACCCCACCATGGACCGTCTCTATATTTACAGGGACCAGCCACAGCCACTACATTATTATTCCTCTGAAACATATCATCAATATTTTTTAGCCAATCCTCAGTGTATATAGTATCGGCATCTGTAGAAATAACTACTTTAGCTTTTGCTATTTTAGTTCCAGCTTGTCTAGCCCAGCAAACTCCAGGATTACTCTCGTTAACAATTCTAGCTCCAAATGACTTAGCTATTGCAATAGTTTTATCAGAACAGTTATTATTCACGACTATTATTTCTATTAATCCATCATAGGTTTGTTTATTAAGAGAAGTTAAGGTTTTTGCAATATACTTTTCTTCATTAAAACAAGGTATAACAATACTATAGTTAGGCTTACTTTTATCCATATATAAGTATAAGTTTAACAGTATAGGGGAATTTTATTAAATCTATTAGTTGTAGCCAAGGCCAGGTAATTCTTTAACTTTTTGGTCCTCAGTTAATGAATCCCATTCTATAGCCAGTCTACCTATTTCTCTCTGTATTTCATTAGAATTTATTTCTAATGTTTCTGGATTTTGATGTTGTTCTATTTGTTCGAATTTATTATTCATATCTATTCCTTTTCTTTAAAAAAACAGACTCTTTCGTGTGAGCCTGTTTTTTATTAATTGTTACTATTTTTAGCAGGCTCTAACAAAGTCGATGACAATAATCTTGTTTGACTTGTAATTGTTAGAAACCATGCTAAGTATAGTAAAAAATATTTTAGCCTAGGTCAAGCTTTTTTATCGTTTTTCAACAAATGTTAGAGCGTGTCCAACACGTCCAGCTCTTCCGGCTCGTCCAATTCTATGAACATAGTCTTGGTAAGTTTGAGGAAGCGAGAAGTTAACTACATGAGTAATATCTGCGACATCAATACCTCTAGCAGCAACATCAGTTGCAACAAGAACTTTGACTTTGCTGTCTTTGAACATCTTTAAGGCTCTTTGACGAGCAGCTTGAGATTTACCACCATGGATAGCTTCAGAGTCAAAACCTCGGGTTCTTAACTCATCATTTAATTTCTCAACATTCCTATGAGTGTCATCGAAAATTAAAGTTTTGCTAACTGATTCAGAGATTAAGATATCATGGAGTTTACCAATCTTTTCGTCTCTATTTGAGAATGCAACTACGTTTTGGTTAACGTTATCGCTAGTATCGCTAGTTTTAACCATAATATGTTCAGGATCTTTAGAGAACATTTCAATACTAGTTCTAACTTTACCTTCTAATGTTGCTGAGAAGAAAAATGCTTGTCTATCGCTAGCTGTCTGATTAAGAATTTCAGTAATGTCGTCAATGAATCCCATGTCTAACATGCGATCAACTTCGTCTAATACGATTACATTTACATCACTAATCCTAAGAGTGCGTCTTTCGATATGATCCTTAACTCTTCCCGGTGTACCGATGATGATTTGAGGATTTTTTCGTAGATCACTAAGTTGAGGTTGCATTGATACACCACCCATAAGTAGAGCACCAAATAGTCCAGTACCTTTAGCGATTGCTCGGCACTGTTCTTCGATTTGTTCAGCTAACTCTCTAGTAGGCGCTAGGATAATAGCACGACTATTTCTGTCATTAATCAACTTATCTATTACGGGAATTAGAAAGGCTGCAGTTTTACCTGTACCAGTATTTGCGATTCCAACAATATCTTTGCCAGTTAATGCTATAGGTATAGTTTTATCCTGAATTGGAGATGGAATCTCGTAACCCATAGATGCTAAGTTGTTTCTAATTAATTCGCTTACTTTAAAGTCAGCGAACTTATTGTCAGGAGTGTAAACTTCTGCTTCAGTCATTTTAGCTGTTTTAATGAATTTGTTTGGGTCAATATATTGACGAGTGTTTCGTTTTGGTTTTGATCGGAACGAACTTGAACGACCGCGCGAACTAGAATAGTTGCGACTATTAAATTGTGAATAAGACATAAAAAATGAATCCTTTTTGTTTAAAGTTGTTTATCGATTGTTCTTAATGAAAATCGAGTAAACTACTACATTTCGAGGATTCATCAAAACAATATTACAATTTTAGCATAAATATTAATAATAAGCAACACTAAAGGACTATTCCTTTATAATGCCAGCTCTGTATATTCTAGATATGATACCTATAATTAGTAATATTCCTAAACTTAGGAAGCCTAATCGGAAAGTTCCATATTTTAAATCACTACCGGTTGTAAGTGCGTGAATAAAAACTAAAATTGCTACTAGGTAACTGAGGTAGTGAAGTTTCTTCCAGGTTCTCTTGTTGGTGTCTATTAACTTCAGTGAACTGGCAACTATGATAAATATTCCATACATGGCAACGATACCAGAAGCTACTCCTAAGAAACCTAGAGGTAATCCTAGCATTGCACTTCCATTATTATATGTAGACAAGAAGGGAATCAATATCTGGGGTATTGAAAATGTTACAAAGTGATCTATTAGTAAAAAACCACCATGAATTAGGACTGCTGCGCATAAGGCAAAAGCCAATGCTTTATGAATAGTCCAAGAAAGTATTGGATTTATGAAGCGATAGGTAAAACCAGTTACTTGGCCTATACCTGATATGGTGATTAATATTAGTAGTCCAGCCGCAGTAAAGCCAGATGCTCTTATTATGTACCAAGGCCACGAACTAGAAACTCGACTTTGAATGATTTGAACCGTTGAGCTCATTAGATAGAGGTTATGTATTTGATGCATATTTTACTTAAATTCCTTTTTAATTATAGCTAGGTTAGCGTTATTGTCTAAGCTTTGAATAAAATAACTAGATAGGAAACCTTCATTATTATAACTATCGGCTAATTTGACTCCATCTATTAATATTACTTTAGCGAGTACGTCTGCATTGGTAGCCGAATTTGCAGTTACGGTTACAGATAGAATATTATTGTTTATCGGTTTATTGGTCATAGGATCAATGATGTGGTGCCAGTTTTGATTATTATGGAATCCTTTTCTTTTGGTTACGCCTGATGTAGCTATAGCTATTTTATCGATATTTTTTGGCAAAATAGTGTCTACTAAGAGATCAGCTTGGATGCTACTAGCAATATTTATTTCCCAAGGAACATTATTAATATTTAATCCGCTACAAATAATATCACCTCCTAGTGATATCCAGTATCCATGTAGTTTTTTTGAATCTAGATATTCGGCTAATTCATCTAATAAGTAGCCCTTACCGATTCCTCCAAGATCTATAGCGCTATTTTTAGGTATGTTAATCCAGGTATCTCCCATTTCTAATTTCGATGCATTATGAAGTTTTCTATCGCTAAAATCTGGTGAAGATATTTTGTTATCTGTCCAAGAAGTCATATATCCAACTTTTTGTAGAGTCGGTAATATGAATGGATTAAAAAGGTTGTTAGTGAGTTCGGCTAATTCTTTAGACTTAGCTAATATATCTTTCATTTGCTTGCTGATATTAGTTTTTTTTCCAGCATGGCTATTTATATATGTTAGTTCACTGTCTGTCTTAAAGCGGCTAAATCTGTTTTCAAAATTAATAGTCCTATTTTTCAGCTCTTCAAATATTTTATTCGCATAATCTTGTTTTTTTTCTGTGGTCAAGGTAAAAAAAGCCTTTGAGCCAAGACAGTCAAATTGTTGCTGGAATCTGTTAATCATAAGGTTATGAGACTGATGTAGTCGGTTGTTGGTATGTGTTTTGACTAGGCGCAGAAGTAGGAGGGCTATAGGTCGGAGTGCTTTGTGCGGGAGTCGATTGATTTATGGTAGTTGTAGGGGTCTTTGTATTGTCTGTGTTTACTGGAGCTGGATTCTGTGTAGTTTGGGCATTGACTAGCTTTGGTACGGCTCGAATTAAATCAATTGCCATGAAAAATAGGATGCCAAGAGTTAAAATTCCTCCTGAAAATAGATATGTGTAGATTGGTATACTTCTTTTTTCATCTGCTGAATCATTTTTTAGCTGACTGTTTGGACTAAATTCCTCGGTAATAATTTTATCGTGGATTACTCCATTGGATAAAAGGATATCTGTAGCTGAGTGAGTAAGTGTTTTTGAGCCACATATAAAATAAGTAAATTCATCATATTTTCCATTGGTAATTTTGCCCATTAGTTCTGAAGTTAATCTCGATTTTAGGATTTTTCTACTTACAGCATGACTACTGGATATTTGTTGAGAAACTAAGAATATAACTCTTAGATAGGGGTTAGATTTTTCTAATTTAATAATCTCATCGTAAAATGGGATATTGTCAGATGACCTAACCGCGTAGACAAGAGTAGTTGGTAGTTTGATATTTTCTTCGGTTAAATATCTGAGCATGCTTATATACGGCGTAATACCTATGCCGCCAGCAATTAGCACTATATTTTTGTCTGAGTCCTCATCTATTACAAAATTACCAAACGGGCCATGTACAAACAATGAATCGCCGATCGCTAGTTTAGAAATGGTTTTTGTATAGCTTCCATGTTTTTTTAGTGCTATTTTTAGAATTGATTCGTTAGGCGAGTTTGTAATAGAAAAACAGCGCATAGGAGATGGTCTACCGAACTTTTTAAAACCTAAGGCAACATATTGTCCCGGAAAGAATTTAAAATTGTCGGAAACACTAATAGGTTCTAGCTCCAGGCTAATAGTATCTCTTGAGAGATCATTGATAGATTTAAGCTTATATCGGTACATTATTAAGTATTATATTCTAGAATGCTGAATTTAAACTGATACTAAGATGTTATTCTTGGCTAAGCTTATATGCTGGTAGCTCAGAAATTGGAAAAACTAATTGAGTCTCAGAACCATCGGTATTATAGATTGATCCGTAGCAACTATCATCTTCGATTAGGTCTATAACCATTCTTTCTTCGAAAGTTTGTATTGGTTGATAATCCTTATGAGAAATTTTATGAGAAATTGCTTTGAGAGTCTCAATCGCTAATCTTCCCAAATCGTTTGTTAAGTGATTATTTTGATGAATAAGATCTAGCTCAGGTTGGTGATATGTTTGATATTTTTCCATTCCTTAATATTAGCTTAAATATTTTGGAATATCTAGAAAAATTTATTTATTACTACGTCTTCGCTTGTTGTGATCTAGTTCAATTTTTCTTAATCTTAGGCTTTTTGGAGTAACTTCAAGTAATTCATCATTTTCTAGGAAATCTAAGCACTCTTCTAGACTAAAGATGGTAGGAGGTGTTAGCTGTACAGTTCCATCGCTAGACGAGCTTCGCATATTAGTAAGGTGCTTTGCTTTACACACGTTCATTTCAATATCGTCATTTCTTTTATTTAAGCCAACAACTTGTCCTGCGTAAACTTTTTCAGCAGGCTTTACAAAACAAACGCCTCGATCTTCTAGCATTTCTAATGCATATGGAGTAGTCAAACCGTTTTCAAATGCTACTATAACGCCATTTCTAAGCTTCTGAAGCTGCGAACCCATCGGTTGGTAGTCAATCATCAGGCTGTTCATGATAATAGTTCCCTTGGTATTCGTAGTGAGAATGTTCCTGAGACCAAGTAAAGCTCTTGTAGGCAGTTCATAAATTAGTTTAGTCACACCTTTTGGTGTTGCGAACTGTTCTTTTAAGGCAGCTCTTCTGGCACCTAGTTCCATTTGAACTGCTCCAACGTATTCGGCAGGGACTTCAATAATAAGCTCTTCAATAGGCTCGAGTGTTTTACCGTTTTCTTCTTTGGTTACTACTTGAGGTCTTCGTACTTCAAATTCAAAACCTTCACGTCTTAGAGTTTCAATAAGAACGCTCAGGTGTAGTTCTCCACGGCCACTAACTAAAAAGCCAATGCCATCTTCTTCTACTCGTAAACCAATGTTAGATTCAAGTTCTTTTGCGAGTCGATCTCCAATTTGTCTGCCTGTTGAGAATTCTGCTTCTTGACCTTTAAAGGGGCTTGTATTTGGTCCAAGATAAACTTTTAGAGTAGGTGCTTCGATTTCAAGACTTGGTAATGCTTCAGGCTTGTCTATGTCGGCTAATGTATCACCAATGTTAACATCACTAATTCCAGTTAACTGAATAATTTCACCTGCAATAGCTTCATCAGCAGCTACTTTTCCGACACCACGACTCTTGAAGATGCTATCTACTTGACCTTTAGAGCTAACTTCACCATTTTTCATTAAACATACTTTTTCACCAACTTTAATTGACCCTCTAGTTATTCGGCCAATAGCGTACTTACCCTTAAAGGTGTCCCATGCTAGAGCGGAAACTTGCATTTGGAATGGCATATCTACTTCAACTGTTGGAGCAGGTATGTCATTTATGATAGCGTCGAAGATAACCGATAGATCAACTTTTTCTTCTACATCGGTAGGTGGTTTTGTCCAAGCTTTACCTTCACGGCCAATAGCATAGTAAGTTGGATAATGTAGTTGATCTTCGTGAACAGCTAGTTCTAGGAATAAATCTGCCAACTCATCTTCTACTTCACTAATTCTTGAGCCTTGTTTGTCTATCTTGTTAATAATTACAATTGGCTTAAGTTCATTAGCTAGTGCCTTACTGAGAACGAATTTTGTTTGTGGCATAGGTCCTTCTTGAGCGTCAACGATAAGAATACAGCCATCAGCCATATTTATAGTTCGTTCAACTTCTCCAGAGAAGTCAGCATGTCCAGGAGTATCTATTATGTTAATGCGGTAGTCGTTATGTTCTACGGCTGTAACTTTAGCTGTAATAGTAATGCCTCTTTCACGTTCTTGGTCACCACTATCCATGATTAGATCTTGGTTCATTTCACTTTGATTGTCTCGAAAAATATGAGACTGCTTTAAGAGACCATCTACTAAAGTGGTCTTGCCGTGGTCAACGTGAGCTATGATAGCTATATTTCGAATATGTTTTGAATCTAGTTTCATAAAAAAATACGATGCTTATTTATGCATCGTCTCATAATTTAAGTTAAAATTATAACATAAGTAATAATTATTTGCTACTTATTCTTTAATCTTACACTTAGTCCTAAACCTAAGAACCTTTCAGTGACGAAAACTGGTTTATTGGGCTCGCTTAACTCATTGTTATATATGTAGCCCAACTCTTTAAATTTCTTAATATTTTCATTCTTACTCACAATTAGCCAGTGTGCCATTGCACCTCTGGCGATTTTTGAGTGGACGGCAACAGAGACATATCTATTCAATTTGATATTTTTAGTTAAAAAAGTAGGTTGGACAACTATGTCACTTAGATAAGGCAATATTGCTCTACCATATTCAACGGATGTTAAATTAATTATATTTTCATTCTTTGGAATTAAATTTGCTAATTTATCTCCCCAGAAGCTATATAGATTGTTATTCCCGTATGGAGATAATCTATATCCTAGCTCTAGTCTGTATGGAAAAATACTATCTAGTGGTCTAAGTATTCCGTATAAACCTGAAATAATAAACAAGTGTTCATTAGCCCATTGTTTTTCTTCATCAGTTAATTTATTAAATTGCAGTCCGGAATAAATATCACCAAGGAAACATTCTGCGGCTGGTGTTTGATCATTGGGATTATAAGACCAACTATTAACTAGCTGCTTTGTCTTGTCTGCAAGATTGGCTGATAATTTCATATCTTTAATATAGGCAGAAGTTGGTAGTGCCGATAAGTACTTCTGTAACCGTATGGCTTCTTTGATGTATCTAGGCTTTTGATAGTGAGCTTTATTATTTGCTAAGGATTGCATTGTTTTTGATGAGTGAATCAGTATAACCATTTTTAGATAGAATTATTTTCCAGATATTCAATTGTCATCTCATAGAATCCGTCAATTGGTTCAGGTACTGTCTTTGCTATTAGTTGTTGTTGGCTTAGCCATAGATAATCATCATGTTCCCAGCTTAAAGTAAGCTTAGGGTTTGCTTCTTTAATTAGGAGACTATATAAAATAACATTGGTATCTTTTGACCTCAACTGACTTATTAGTAACTTAGTATTAGTAAGATCATAATCTAAGCCGGTTTCTTCAATAATTTCTCTTTTTAATGCTTCTAACTCAGTTTCGTTTGCTTCTTTTTCTCCGCCAGGGAAATCTAGATGATGAGGATAGTATGGATGAGATAAACTTCTCCTTAATACCAATATCTGATTATCTGGATTAATGATTAGGACTTTAATAATACTTCTCATTATTTTATGATAGCAAAACATGTCATTTATTGTGGAAATTAATTTAGCAAAACTTATAAAGTTGCTAATGCAATAATATTGTTTTATTATCTATTAAATAGTTTAGGATTAAATCATGGAATTTGAAAAAGTTGAGGCACCATTTCCAGTAATCATGGGAAATGAGGAAGAAACTGGGATGATTGTTGATATTGGTGGATCTATCGATGAGCCTTATGATCTTGCCGATAATCTATCGCGATATATTCCAGAATCAATCATGGGCAGCGATAACGAATTTATGACTAATGGCTTCAGGATATATGTAGGTGGTAGCGAAGACAATGCTCTTCCAACCAATATAGAAAGAGCAACACCAGAATGTGTCCTTCCCGAAGATCTCACTAAGTATATTCGAGTTGGTGAATTTATAATGGATCAAATAGCTGAAAATTATGCCACTCAAGCATCTATTGAAGAGCATGAAAAAGTTTCTATTAGATTACAAAGAAGAGTAGTTGATAGCAACGGTAGTCGTAAAGGTTGTCACGATAATTTTGGAGTTGATATAAACACTAAAATTGCTAACAGAAATAGAATTAGCCCATATTTACTTCAATTTGTTGCCACTCGATCTCTAATTACTGGTGCGGGCCATGTTGGCAATACTGGTGGTATGTTTTATTCACAGAAGATTGATGGCTTGAGCGCTATTACAGGCTATGGATATATGGGTACGGTTGCGAGAGTAGTGCCCGATAGAGATTCTTCTAGAGTTGAAATTCGCTGTAATGATATAAATATATCTGACTGGGCAGTTCAAATTCGACTAGGGGGCATGGGCATGTTTTTAGCCTTATACGAAAGTGACGAACTTGAACCACTTAGTAAATATTTCAAGAACCATTCAACAGAAGGAGAATATTTGAATAATACGAAAACTATAAATGAGATGTATCTCATGGAAGATGGAACTTTAGAAGTCTCATCTATGCAGAATGACGCTATCGATTATCAGCAAAAAATAGCTGAATTAGCGATGAAGAGACTTGGCCTATATGCCGATATTCCAAGTAATTATTTTAAAATAGCCCAAGAAATTTATGATTATTGTGACGATTTTAGAAAGGTTACTTCAGGGCAAGAAGATATTGCTTTGCTTTCCGATAGAGCTGACTGGGCTGCAAAAATGTGCATTATTCGTCATAAGCTAGAAAATGATAGAAATTTCGGAATAATAAGAGATTACACAGATTTGGAAGCTCAAGCTATAGATATGAAATATGATTACCGTGAGATTACATCAGTTGAAGGGGAAATAACTAATAGAAAAACGGGCTATGGTTATAAACTTAGAGATAAGCAAAAATTTAGATTAACTATCCCGGCACAAGAAGTGAAGAAATCTACATTAAACCCTCCTTCTAATACCAGAGCATTATTAAGAAGTCAGATCCTAAAAGATCAACAAGTAAAAAGATGTGATTGGTCTTCGATATCTTTTGTAAATAGACACAACCAGAAGAGCCCTCACTATATTACACTTGAGAGCAGAGCTACTGAATTCGACGAATTAGATGAGATTAAATTACTTTCGGATTATAACAAGTAGTAATTATTCTTTTTCTTTTTTAGAAGCCAAATATTTAGCTTGACGTTTATGAACCATCTTTGCTCCACGTCTTTTGACTGTTGAGGTAATAAAAACAGTTATTATGCCAACTCCAATAAATATGTAGAAGGTTGTAAATATTTTTCCAATATTTGTTTTTGGAGTTATATCACCATAACCTACGGTAGTTAATGTAATCACACTAAAATAATAAGAATTTAACCAAGATAGCTTTTCGATGAAATGATAAAAAATAGTACCACCCGCTAAAGTACTGAAAGCAGCAAGTAGTATGAGTCTATAAGCATTTTTGTCTAGTTTGGCTTTTGTCTCTTTATTCATTTTATTATTGTATCAGGAATATTCTTTGAAAATAAAAGTGAAATTAGTGAAATTAGTATAAGACCAGATAGGGCAATCCTCATAGCATCAATTTGAGAGCTAGCATATATACTGGTTATCTCATTTCCGTCTGCTTGAGATACCCCATTTTTATTGGCAATGCTATTTACTTCACTAACTGGAACGATTGATATTCCTGATTGTGACGCCGTATTAACAGTTGTTTTGATAGTTTGAGGCAGATTACTAGACTGAATGTTCCCAGCAAAGTTTGCAGACAAGGCTGCAATAAATATGGATCCAATTAGGGCCGTTCCCAGTGATGAACCTAAGTTTTGAAATAATCCCTGGAGTCCGCCGACTTCACTTGTTTCTTTTTTATTAACTGAAGACATATTGACGTTTCCAATTTGTGAAGATAGTAGACCTAAGGCTGCGCCAGCAAAAAACATTGATACTAAGAAGATAGTATTCTTAAGAGTCAGTGAAACTGATGCTAGAAGTATAAAAACACTTAGTATTAATATAATCTGTCCAATGCGAATAATTTTTCTAGGTGAATATTTTTTAGTTAGTTTTGTTCCGATGATAGAAAATAGAATTAATCCAATCGACAAGGGAAAGATGTGGATGCCAGTGTCTAGGGCATTGTATCCTAGAGTCATTTGTAAATAGACAGGTATCGAGAAGAATAAGCCGGCCGTAATTATGAACTGGCCTATTAGCACACCTAAGCCACCTCTTAATTGTGAAATCTTTAGAAGTGACACTTTGACGAGTGGGTTCTTGTTAGTCTCTTCAAGCTTTTTCTGTCTGTTGTAGAAGAGTTTTATCAAGATAGCACCAAAAGAGATTAAATAAATAACTATAGACAGACCAAATGGTGTAATTGCATGCCCATTAATCGAAGGAACACCATGCGGGATAATCCAACCCCATGTTTTGCTCTGTAACATTCCATAAACAATAAGTATCAAACCAGTAGCCGATAATACAGCACTTAAGATATCAATCTTACTAATTGATTTTTTAACACTATCTTTAATGATTCTGTTGAGAACCAAGATTATTGCCATTATTAGGACTTCTCCAAAAAAAACATACCTCCAAGATAAATAGGTTGTCAAGAAGCCCCCTATTAGTGGTCCAGCTGCAACTGCTGCACCAGAGATAGCGCCAATAATTGCAAAGGCAGTAACTCTATCTTTGCCGCTATAATTATTCGCAACTAAGGCAGCGATAGCAGGTATTACTAAAACTGCTCCAAGTCCTTCAATAACTGACCAACCGATAAATAGAGTAGCCATATTGGGACTAAGGGCAGTAATTAGTGATCCACAGGCGTAGACGATTGAACCAATAATGAATGCCTTCCTTCGCCCCCATATATCTCCTAGTTTTGCGCCAATTAGCATTAGGGCTGCCATAGTTAGAGTATAAAATGTAATAGCAGTCTGCATTGCAGTAACACTACTATGAAGGTCTTCGACTACTTTTGATATAGAAACGTTCATTACTGTGCTATCTAGTACCATGACAAATTGAGCGCAACCTAGTAATATGACAATTTTCCATTTATTCATAATATATTTATAACATCTTTTGAAATTATTAGAAAACTAGGCTTAATCTGTTAAAATTAATAATTATGGAAAAAATAATATTATTTTATAAGTTTGCACCAATCGGCGATGTTGAAGCAGTTAGGTTGTGGCAAAAAAATCTCTGCGAAAGATTATCTTTAAAGGGACGGATTATTATTTCTGTTCATGGTATCAATGGAACCCTCGGTGGAGATATAAAAGATGTTAAAGAGTATGTAAAAGAAGCTAAAGCCTATCTACCATTTAAAGGAATTGAATTTAAATGGTCCGATGGAAGTCTTGCTGATTTTCCGAAATTATCGGTTAAAATTAGGGATGAAATAGTCACATTTGGTGCAGCTGACGATATTAAAGTTGATAGTTCGGGAATTATTGGTGGTGGTAAGCATTTGAGCCCAGAGGCTGTCCATAAACTTATCGAGAAATACGGTGAGGATGAAGTTGTCTTTTTTGATGGCCGCAATCAATATGAAGCTGAAGTTGGTAGATTCAAAAATGCTGTTGTGCCATCAGTTGATACTACTAGAGATTTTAAGCAAGAGATTATAAAACCTAAATACGATAAGTTAAAAAACAAAAAAGTTATTACTTATTGTACCGGTGGAATAAGATGTGAAGTACTTTCAATGCTAATGAAAAAGAATGGCTTTAAAGACGTCTATCAAATTGATGGAGGAATCGTTAAGTATGGTGAGAAATATGGAGACAATGGATATTGGGATGGATCATTGTATATCTTTGACAAAAGAATGGTTCAGAAATTTTCTGAGGATTCAAAAGATATAGGATCATGCGTCCACTGCAAGTCTAAAACTAGCAATTTCGAAAATTGTGCCAACAAGTCCTGTAATAAGCTGATTCTTATTTGTAAAGATTGTTTTTCTAATAATACATGCAGTACTAGCTGCAAGAAACTTGTTGAGCAATCGGTACTGGTTTAGTATATCTCGTCTTGATATAGACGGTTATGCTGAATATATAGGAT
>Ga0194055_10002096_pt1 | contig 15957 bp, 13 predicted proteins | sample SepL449m_MetaG_FD_155482 | JGI IMG/M metagenome (GOLD analysis project Ga0194055, IMG submission 155482) | Anoxic zone freshwater microbial communities from boreal shield lake in IISD Experimental Lakes Area, Ontario, Canada - Sep2016-L442-9m | ecosystem: Environmental > Aquatic > Freshwater >... | reverse complement strand
GTCCAACAAAAAATTCTGAGTGATGTATTACTGACATTGTATTTTCTATTGATGTGTCTTTAAGTTGTGTCACACCTTCCAATTCTGTCGGTTCTTTGGATACGTGTAAAATACGATACCCTTGAGACCTTAGATAGTTAACCAGTTCTTGCCAACCATTGGGGTTATTCCAATACTTACATCCCGCAGTTGAGTGGGTTGCAATTGTAATATATTTTTCATTGAAAATCCTTGTACCTATCTTAAAATCTAAGGTAGGGGTTATTTCTTTATATTCTAAACCTAAAATGTTAGAGGCTGTTTTTTGTAGGGGGATTGTGTTTGGTAATTCTGGTTCTTTGTCTTTATTATAAAACCAACCTAGTGTATACATAGCGGTAATATCGTAAACAACATCACCTGGGTAAACAAATTCAATATTGGGATAAGTGTTAATGAAAAATTTATTCCAAAAACTTGAAACTATTAATTTACAATTATGTTTTTTCCTAAATTCTTCACAATACGATATCCAAGCAACGGTATCACCTAATGACCTTGAATCCATTGAGATAAAGACCCTTGAATCTTGTAAAGATAACTTACCTTCATTTACTAATTCACCATCCAAATATATTTTATATTTCCAATCTATATAATATTTTATATTTAAATTGGAATACATACCACAAGTAAGGTTAGATGTATAGATAACATCATCTGATGAGTTCAAAATCTCAACCTTAAATGTTTCTTTAGAGTCACCTTTAAGTTCCAAATATGGCCCATTAATATTGTGAATATTAACAATTACACTATCTGTAATTGTATCACCAAATGAGTTTATATATCTTTTTTTATATTCTTCACTATTGGGTGAGGACATGTCGTAATCCTTATTATTAATTTGTATTTTGTTCATATTCTAAATGTTTTTCTAAAATTTTTTCTTTAACAAACAAAGATGTTTTTTCTTTTTCGTCACGTGGTAATAAACTAAAAACACTATTATTGTGATATCTATAAACACCCATAGGATAATTTAAGAATTTTATTTTACCATATCTTGATAATTCATAATTTAATGGCCAATCAAAGTAAGGTAAATCCATCATCCAATCTTTTACTATATTTTTTATGTTTCTAAACATCCTACCAAATGTAACATTATTAGTAATTAACAAATCTTTTGTAAGAACATCATCATTTTCAAAACCAATTAAGCCAAGCCATCCTGGTGTTGAATCTGGTGCGTATCCACCATCTGGCTGTCTACCCCAATACCCAGTAAACGTCATAACATAATCTTGATTATTATCTAAAAAATCTACTTGTTTTTGAAGTTTGTATGGGTCAGTAAAATAATCATCACCATCTAAATAGGCGATATATTCACCTTTGGCTTCTGAAATTAAAAATGATATATTTTTACAAAACCCTAAATTTTCTGTTGGTGTATAATACTTTACTTTAGGATGATAAAAACTAACTCGCTCAATGTTTATTTGTGAATAATCGGTAGAGAAATCATCTTTAACTAAAATTTCATAATCAAAGTTTGTAATTTGATTTACTGCGGATAGTATTGATTGCTCAATAAATTCTCCAAAATTATAACACGGGATTATAACACTTACTTTCATATTAATCTAGTATTTTGTCCAACATAGGTACCACTTTTATCTATTGATTTAACAATTCCAGTGCTTAATCCAATCGTAACATTATCAATTATAGTCAATTTTTCTTTAATAGACGAATTTGTCCCTAAATAAACTTTGTTACCAATATTTACATTTCCTGAAACAATAGAACCTGGCATTGCACTAAAATAATCACCTATAATGCAATCATGACCAATATGATTTGAACGGTTCAATAATGCGTGAGAACCAATTTTAATGTTTGTTGTTAATATTGAATAAGCGCCAATAAAACTACCAGTACCAATTTCAACATCACCCATTATTAAAGTGGTTGGATGAATAAATGTAAAATATTGAGTTTTTTTGGGTAATTTTTTTATTATGTTGTGTCGGTCTTGTGAATTTGCGACCGCCACCATAATTTCAAACTCATCAGGGTTAAATGAAGATAGGGGTAAACAATCTTCAGTTAAATATTCATCATCAACAAAACAAGTTAGTTTAATATTCATTTGTGCCATAATTTCACGAGCATGACCCCCAAATCCAACTAATGCTTTTTTCATTTTGTATAAATTTTAAATTTTGATAAATCTGGATATGGAAGTTCCAAATCTTTATTATGTTTTTTTGAACCGTCAATGTTATAAAATTGAGTCATCATTAGTAGACCTCTTGCCGATAATTCTGGCATCATATAAAAATTCCATCCTAACATATCAAAATTATCATCGTGATATGAACATTCTCTTCTCCCACTAAATCTTGCTCTTTTAAACCATAACATTGCTTGATAATCATCGGTCAATATAGCACCACCTTTACTTAATTTTAATGTTTTATATGGGCCTGTAAATGATACACACATATGCGAATTTGGAATGTACATATCAGCGGTAAATCTAAGTGCGGAATCCCAAACATTACTTGGTGATAATTGATATGCACCTTTAATTGTGTTTCCCTCAACAGGTGTAAAATTAACCTTTAACCCTGCGTGAATTATTTCACAAGGAACTGATGGATATGTTTTAGATGGACAATCTACTTTATCAGATGTCAAACTTTTTTTTACATTTTTTTCATAATATAATGCCAAAAATAAGGCATTACTCATATTGTCTAATGCGATGGAATAAGGGGCTCCTGTATACATACATAGTTCCTCTTCAAATTCCTTGGTAATATCGTGAACATTTTTTCTTGACATAATTATTTATCTTGTTGAATTATTTATTTCGTAAGATGACCTCTCATTTCCAATATGATAAGTAATCCTATTAGAATGAAAAAATGATTTAAACTTTTCACTAAATCTTTTTGCAAATTCTAATTCAAACTCATCAACATTGTCATTAAAAGTATCTAAGGTTTTAAGTTTTTTAATATCGTGGATACTTGGTCTAAACCCAAAGTATGGCCAATTAGTCATTTTAACCCAATAACCATCAGGTAAATATTTCATTTCTGTTATATCAAGCCATAAAATTTCATTTATTTCATATTTTTTTGAGTAAAACCACTCCCAATAATTATTAATTATTTCAGGGGTAAAAATATCAGTTGGGAACTCTTTTTTTTCCCAAGAATACCCTATTAGAGCAACATCATCACGATTTTTTAGTATTTCAATACCTTCAATAATATTAAAATCTTTTATAAAGAGCCAATCATCCTCTAAATGAAAAACATAATCAAGACCCAACAATTCAACATCTTGTTTCCATATTTTCATTATTTTGGAATGTCTTCTTTTTGTTAGAAAAGTTTCTTGATTAAATCTACGAGTACATATTAGTTTATTTGGAAATAAATTATTAAGTAATAAGGACATTTGTTGTCTGTCATCATCAGATGATGAATCATCATAGTGAATAATTGTATTAAATAATTCAATATCACCACAATGTTTTACAAACGATTCTATTGTTTGTACAAATAAATCTAATCTTTTAGATGTTGTTATGGTAAGACCAATCATATTTAATCTACGGTATATTATGGTTTTTTAAAGAATGAAATACAATCAGTACCATCCCATCCATTTAACGAATTAAATTTAATTGGGTTTTGTGATATAATTTCCATATTGTTGTTTTCAACAAAAGATTTAAATATTTCAGGAGTCATATTAGCCCTTCCCGCTGAATTTTCAAATGAATTATCACTTCCTTGATAAATCCATGAATGGTGAATAAATGCGTGTCCACCTGGTTTTAATACTCGGTAAATTTCTTTTACATACTCTTCACTAACATTAGCGTGCATATGAACAAATGAGTCGTAAGAAAAAACTAAATCTTGTGAATTATCTCTAACCCCAGTTAATGATTTTCCATCATTAACCAAATACGCCAAAACATGATTACCTAATTTTTCTTTTGTTTTTTGAACACAAAGTGGGTTTAAATCTATTACGATAAGTTCTCCCGCTAAAATTGATAAGAATTGTGTTATTCTACCAAATCCAGGAGCAATTTCTAATATTTTTTTACCTCTAAATTCTTTTATTGTGTTGAAAATTTCTTTATTCCATAAATTTTCTGTGTTACCAAATGGACCTGACCATTCATGTCCTCCGTCTTCCCACATATGTGGTTGATTCCACAATTTTTGTTCTTCAATATTATAAAATTTTTCCATATTTTGTTTTTTATAAATGTAGCAATATTCGGAGATTTCTAAATTGTTAATGTTAAATATTTCATCAACGGCTCTATTAACTCCTTCAAAAGTATCATAATCGTGGCCAGCTAAAATACCGCCGATTTTAACTTTTGGTAACCAAGCTAAAATATCTGCCTTAACATCTTCATATTCGTGGGAGGCATCAATAAAAACAAAATCTAAACTATTATCTTCATACAATTTGCTTGCTTCAATAGATGTCATTCTAATTGGATTAATAATATGTTTAACAGGCTCTATATTGGATAAAAAAACATCATACAATTTTTCTTCTGTAATAACATTATATGTTGTATGTTCTATTGAACCTTTCCAAGTATCAACACAATCAAATTTAATGTTTTTATTTGAGTTTATAATTTCTACCGCCATAAACGCAGCACTACGACCTTTCCAAGACCCCACCTCAACTATGTGAGCTCCGTCTTGTAAATTATCAACAATACGTTTGTATAGTTGAGGGTAAGTAAACCAATCTTCCCCGATGTTGTGATAAAAATGTTCCATATATTATTTTTTTTAATTTAAAACCAAGTGTCTTTTTCTAAGTAATCTAACGCAGAGTATCCTTCTTTTTGAAAACACAAAGGTTCTTTACTAACCAATATTTTAGATTTTAAATGGTAATTCCACGCCAACCAAAAATCAGGTGAATGCCAACCAGTAGTTTCAATTTTGTTTAAGATACTTTCTCTTTCAGATTTCATCACCAAATAAGTTGTACCCATTAAGAAATGAGGTACCTGTAACCATTCACCGTGTTCTTTAGTCATGTTCCACCATTCTCCACCTGTCATATAACAAGGACCTGCAAAACTTACTATTTTACCGTTAATTCTTTTACACAATGATTGTGATTCCACAATTTTATTATAGAATTCATCAGGACTTAAATCGGTATATGAATCACCTTCAGCAATTATCAAAACATCAACATCTTCATCAAAGTTTTCATATATACCTTGAGTGTGAGCTCTATATGCTCCATAATGACCATAAGTTAACACAGGGGGTTCATTTTTGAATTCCTTTGATGTGTTAATGATTTCTGGGTCCATACAAGTTTCAACGGGAAGTTCAGTCCTATTAACAACTGAATAACGTTTAACATAAGATGTAAATTTATGTTTCATATTCTCCCAACATTGAATAGATAAATCTTGTTTCTCAATGGTCGATTTCCAATTTGACTCTGCAATATCTTGAGGGTCATTAGGGTCCAACAAAAGATGTACAAATTTAATCTTAAGTGGTTTTTCTTTTAATGCGTTAAATCCTAATAATATTAATAGTTGATTTGCATCTTCTTTAACATTACCAGTTAAAAATATGATATTATTTTCATTTTCATATTTCCCTTTATATGTGTGTAAATCAAATATTAAAGTTGGTAAACTATATTCTAATGATTCTTTAATTGATAATGGATTTAATTCCAAATTTGATGTAAATAAATGAACATCGGATGCTTGTAAAAATGTGTCCGTATCATTTCTTTCACCCCAAACAATACAGTTATCAGGTTTTGTGTCCATTATTGGTTCCCAATAGTCAACAAAATTAACTGCTTGATTACCTAAAAAATGGAATTTGATTTTATAATCTTGTAATAATCTTGCAATCTCAAACGCATATCCTTGATTCTTGCCACGAGTAAATAAACCAATATTTATAACATGTTTATAGTTTGGGTCTAAACCTAATAAGTTTAAAGATTCAGTTTTATTTGGTACTTTTTTATCAATAGGATATTCAATTAAATCAAACGGTATTCCCAAGTCTTTGAATGTTTCACAACTAAATGGTGATACAAAGATAAACTTATTAGGCATAAATCTTTTCCAATCAACCTGAGAATAAGAACTATGTGTTGATTCAAAAATTTTATATGTTCTATTTGGTGAGTATAATCTTTTTATGATATGTGTTTCCATAAAAGTTTCAGGAAACTCTTCCATCATAATATAATCTGGGTTATAATCCTCAATAGTGTTGAACAAATCATATTCTTTATTTTCAGATAAAGATATGAATTTATCACCAATCATATCAATAACACGATTTCTTTGTACAACATATGTCCAAGCTAACATGTCATATTCTACAACAACCACATTGTAATAATCTTTTAATAGTTCCACCTTTTTTGCCACCACTTGAGGGCAACCACCTGTTGACATGTGGGGGGATATAATCATTAATGTTTTCATTTATAATAAATCTTTAAACCTATATTCTCTCCTATTTAATTCAATCTCTTCCTCGGTTTGTTTTTTTATCATAATGCAATTTTTTGCAAATGTAATTTGGGATATATTATATTTATTTTCTTCTCTACTAAATTCAGAGTTTATCCCATGTAGTAATTTAGAAAAATAATCAATGATATTTAGATAACCTGTTTCGTATCCATAAATACACTCAATTGGATTCCAATAAGAGCATTCAATATCTTCGATAATATATAGTCCCCCATTTTTTAGATTTTCATGGAAAAAATGATTAAAACTTTTTATTTGGTGTTCGGGATGATGACTACCGTCATCAATTATAAGGTCTAACTTACCAAACAAATCTCCTACTTTTTTTAAATCTTCTAAAATAGATTGGTCTCCTTTAATTACTAATCCGATTTCGTCCTCAAATTCGTTATTGATATCCATTACATAAATTATAGAATCGGGAAAAAACTCCTTCCACATATTTCTTGAAAATCCTGTTCCTCCTGAGGAATCACCCAGTCCGATTTCTAACATTTTTATCTTTTTATTATTTAATTGAGATAAAAAATTTGGGTATATTAAATCATACCTGTGATGAGTTATCTTATCATTTCCGTACTTTATCCCTAAATTGTACATATTTTTTCCAATGGCTTCGGGGATTAAATTGCTATCGGATTGTAAATCTTTTTTTATTTCCATCTGTATATTAGTTTTAATATTTAATTTTTAATTATGTGTTTATAGTGTTATTGTATTTATGAAAATTACTCTTAATCATAAATAAAAAAATATGTGCCTAAAATACCTAAAAAATCTATATTCAGAAAAATGATTAGAAATTTGAGTATTAAAAAAATTAAATTTTTCGTCCATAAAAGAGTTAAGATTTTTATCGTCTGAATGGAAATTGGAATTAAAATAATAAAAAATTACTCCAGCATCATTTTTTTCAAGTTTGATTTTCCTTAATATTTCATTCAAGGATTCCTTCTCCTCGTAGTAATTTAAGACCATGGATAAAAAATCAAAATTTTCTATAGAGTTAATTGAGATATTACAGTCAAAATAAAGTTCTTTAATTTTTTCAATTTCTGGTTTGCTCATAATTCTTCGGGTTATGAGAGATATTTTTTTATTTGATAAAGAATTTATAGGAAACCCCATTAAAGAATTTAACTCTGGAAAAACACTAAAGTATTCGTAAGAAGGGTCGAACACATTTTCTTGCATTTTATTATATGCGTCATCAAAATTATTATTAAATGCCGAATTGTAGTTATTATGAGATGCTGACTTTTCTCTAAGATTCCAAATATAAAGATTTCTAGGAACATGTATCCATTTTCCCATCCCCGACATAAACATTATTTTATAAGAATCATCTGTTATATCATTAAAGTCTTTAATTGGAAACTCCATTCCTTTAATATTTTTATAACATCTCAGATGTCCAAAAGGATGATAATTATAATTATTAAGGTAATCTATTTCAGGGTGAAATCTTTCTATTCTATGTAAAAGTTCTTTATCACTTATAATTAATGAAATTGAATGTAAGGAACCATCAATTTCTTTTGTCTTGTGGAAATCACTAGTAAGAATAACAGTATCTTGATTTTTTCTAATTACATGGTCATAGACAGTAAGAGCATTAAAGGCTATAGTGTCGTCATTTTCTACTGTAACTATGAAATCAAATTCGTCAGGGATAAATTTATTGGTCTGCCAAAAAAATTCTTTCTTCTTTGATTGTTTTACGATAACAATCTTTTCGTTTTTCTCCGAAATTTCTAATATTTTTTCTAAAGTTGAGTCTGAGCTAAAATCATCGCACACAAACCACGTCCAGTTATCGTAATCTAATTTTTTTATGTTTTCGTATAGAGGATAAACATATTGTTCGGCATTATAAAAAGAAGTATATAAAGCAAACTTGGTACTTTTTTCTATCATTTTTTCTTCGTTATCCATATTTCTTTTAATTTATTAATGACTTCATTTATATTTGGATGACACTCAAATGTCGGTTTATTTTCTAAACAATTTGGTTGTGGAGGAACAGAATTAATATCACCCCATTCTTTAATATTGTAAAATAAATTTGTATTACAAAATAATTGACAAGAACCACCTAAAAAATGGTATTTGTGTTTCCAATCACCATTTCTATAAAATCTTTTGAATGTTGGATTAATAGCACTTCCTAATTGGATTATGTGAGCGTCGGTACAACTTGCTAAGTGTAACGGACCTGAATCCATTGTAACGAAACATTCAGAACCATTAATAACCCAAAACATATCGCCAATACTACCTTGATTTGTTAAATCTAAACCATAATAATCTTCAAACATCGGACAATCTTTCACTAATGAACCATCACTATAAGAACGATGTAATGATTCTTTATAACCAGCACCGACTAATACTGTGAATATATTATTATCTTTTAACCATTTAATTAACTCGACCCAATTATCATATGCCCAAGTACGGTTCGGCCAATTTGTTGTTACGTGTAGTACAACATATTTCTCAGGTAATTCAATATCTAAAGACAACGGGTCAGGATTGAAATCGTATTCTAAATCTTCATTTGGAATTTGAAAACCTAAATCGATTGCGTGGATTTGTCTAACATCCATGTGTGAAAATTTCTTTTCAATACCATTACCATCTTTTTGACCTGCAAAAGTATGACTTTCATATTTTATAATGTTAGTTAAGTTAAGGTTATTGAACTCATCAAAGTTTAAAGCGTTTTTTACGTATGGGTTATTAGTAAAAACATCTTTTCTATGAGTTACAATGTTTATTTTTTGTCTATGTGATTTAGACAAATACCTAAGAGTTGGTGTTGAGGCTAATGTATCACCAAAACTTGTGCTGTGAATTAAATAGTATATGTTTGACATGTTTTTATTTGTGTTTTTTTCTAAAATTTTATTTGCATCATTAATGATATAATCCCAATTAAAATTTTTGTGAATATAATCTGAATCGTTTAGTGATTTTTTAATTGGATATGAGTTACTCTTAAAACTTTCATAAAAAGATTGTAGTTTTTCTTTAAATTGAGAATAGTTTGGTTCGTATAAATTATTTGGTGTATAATCTAATAATGATTCCCAATAATAATCATTTCCGTTTATATTAAGTTTTTGTTTTGCGGGAAGCTCACCAAGTATATCAATACCAATTCCCAAGTCATTCTTTGTAAATTCTAATTGTCCACCACATTTACTATATATTGATGGTACTCCTGATGCAATAGATTGGATTAATGGTAAATTCCAACCCTCACCTCTTGAACATGACATGTATAAATCCGCATTTTGTATTTCTGTTGTATATTCATCTTCAGATAATGTACCTAATATTTTAATATTTTTATTTAATGGCAAACCAAATTTTTCAAATGTTTCAATAGGACCTTCTTGATAATCCAATTTATTGTTTATTGAAATTCTTAATTCAACATCATCATTATTACCAAAAACATCTAAAAATGTTTTTATAATTTCATATGATGATTTCCTATAACCCCATGTTCCTATATGTAGGAATGTTAACTTATTATTGTTCCTTCTTATTGGGTAATATTTTTTAGGGTCAACACCTTCGTAAACAACACTAATTTTATTTGAGGGTATTCCATTATCAATTAACATTTGTTTTTGCCATTCACTAGGAACCCATAGGTAATCTGCGGAATGTAATCTTTCCATGAATTTTGGTAATACATTTGTTGTTTCCCATGGGAAATATATGATTACTGGTTTGTCATATGTTTGATAGTGGTAATAATGGTTAACTTCTGCCATTATAATGTGAATGTCAGGGATAAAAGATTCTTCATATCCTGATAAAGGAAACTCTGTTAATTCACCATTATTGTCGTATAAAGTTTGTTGGTACAGTAATTTATGGTGAACATCATCTAAATGTTTTGCATTTTTGAGTATGTGTGGACCTGTATAACCAGCCCAATCATCTAAATCAACAAGATTAAAATTTCTAATTTTAACATTGTGATATTTTGATAAAGATTTAGTAAACTCTCTTGTGTGGTGGGCAATACCACCATATCCTAATATTGTTCCATGTACTAATATGTTCATTATTGAATAAATTTATTGTAATAATAAACAATAAATGTATTATAATAAAGTGATGTTCCCTACACCGTTGAATTTTTTATCAATATCGGATATTGTGTCTTTGAATAACTGATTATATGAATATAAATTATTATTTGATTTTAAATAATACTCTTTTCTAATTTCATATTCGTTAAACTTATCTAAGTTTTCAATAACAAAATCATTATAATTTAATCCATAGTGGGTATATAAATCTTGGATAAAATCATTAACAAATACTGTTCTACCAGCACCGTTAATTTTATGGCTATGTGAATTGATTGATTGTTCTACCACAAACTTTGGATGAATAATATCACGATAAAAATATGTATCACCAATCTCAATTGTTTTTTTATTTATAATTGAGTCAAATATCTTTCCAAACAAAAAATTAGTACTTCTGTATGTTGAATTAAAGTTAAATGGGAACATAACAAATACGTTATAGTATTCGTCATTTTCCATTATGTATTTTGATATTTTATATTTTGAATGGAGATAAGGTGATGGATAAAAATTAAATGGCATTGACATATCAATTGCGCCATCATATTGATTCCATAATTCACAAGTTGAATACAACACAAAACTTTTGGCACAATTTTTTAACTTATCAATAATTTCTAAAGTTAAATAAAAATTAATTTCATCATATAATTTTGTGTCTTTAATGTATTTTCTTGATTCACCAAAACACAAAAATACTCTATCCCAATTTTTATCGGTTAATGAGTCGTAGTTTATATTACGAGAAGATATCCTAACATAATCGTTGGGAAAGTAGTAAGAAAGTTGTGATGTGTCACCAATAATTAAATTATTCATACTTAAGAGATTATTACTAATAATAAAAAATTTTCTTAAGTTTTGAATATATTATTTTTCTTTTTTGGAATTTTCTTCCTTTGACTTGTAAAGTTTCATCAACCTTAATGAATCTTTGTAGTGTTTTTCAAGCCTGTCTAACTCTTCTACAGTAACACAAGATTCACAGGCTGAGTTATATTGTTCCTCCGCTTCTTGAATTATTTTTTCTATTGTCTTTAGAAGTTTCATATAATATAAATATAGTTTGCTTGTGTGTTTATTTAATTTTTGAAATTTATATCTTTAAATTACATAAAAACCCACTATCGGGTTATTTATATTAAAACCATTTCATTATAAATGTTAGCTTGTTCAAATTTAGTTTACCTACAATGTTGTAGTAACTCATCTATTATTATATATGAATGCTTTCCACTAATAGATGGAAGTATTATTCCTGGTGCATTTACGGTTGGTACAACTTATTTTGATGATAATGATGTTTGTTGGGTTGCAATTGAGTTTGGTGTTGAGACAAATACAAATACAACTAGTAATTATACCACTTATGTTTCTAATTGTACTCAATGTAGTTTAGAACATTTGGGTGATTGTTCATCATTACCACCAATAGAACCAACACCTACTCCTACACCTACTAATACACCTACACCAGAAATATTTCCAAGGGAAACACCTACTAATACACCTACACCAGAAATATTTCCAAGGGAAACACCTACTAATACACCAACACCAGAAATATTACCAACGGAATCACCCACCCCAACACAATCGGAAACTCCAACACAAACACCAACACCAACAATTACTGATACTCCAACTCAAACTCCTACACCTACAATTACTGATACTCCGACTCAGACACCAACACCAACAATTACTGATACTCCAACTCAAACTCCTACACCTACAATTACTGATACTCCGACTCAGACACCAACACCTACAATTACTGATACTCCAACTCAGACACCAACGCCAACTATTACGGATACTCCGACACCAACACCTGGATTATCTCCAAGTGAAACACCAACAAATACGCCAACACCCACAAACACTCCATCGGAAACCCCTACTAATACTCCAACAAATACAGTTACTCCTACAAATACTACAACACCTACCCAAACACCGACTAATACTGTAACTCCTACTGTAACTCCTACTGTAACTCCGACACCATTACCTTGTGATAATTGTCAATGTTGGGAGATTTTTAATCCAAGTGGTGGAGAATGTTTAATTGAATTTATTAATTGTAGTAATCAAGTATATGATAGTATTGTTATTCAAGTGGGAGACACAATTCATATTTGTTCTTGTACTAAACCATCATCACCCTGTCCAGAAGTAAATTCAAATATAAATCCACATGGACAATGTAGTGACAATGTATCTTGTGATGATTTTCCAACACCAACACCAACTGAGACACCTACAGAAACTCCTACAAATACTCCGACAAATACTCAAACTCCAAGCACAACGCCAACTAATACTCCTACAAATACAGAAACTCCTACCAATACACCGAGTGTTACTTTGACAGAAACACCAACTAATACTCCTACTAATACTCTAACACCTGGATTATCTCCAAGTGAAACACCAACAAATACACCAACACCCACCAACACTCCATCGGAAACCCCTACTAATACTCCTACAAACACAGAAACACCAACTCAAACTCCAACTCCAACAATTACTGATACTCCGACTCAAACTCCTACACCAACTATAACTAATACCCCTACTAATACAGAAACTCCTATCAATACACCGAGTGTTACTGCAACTCAAACACCAACTAATACTCCTACAAATACAGAAACTCCTACTAATACTCCGAGTGTTACACCAACTCAAACGCCAACACCTGGAGTATCTCCAAGTGAGACACCGACAAATACGCCAACCAACACTCCAACACCTACGGTTACTCCAACAGAACCTTACGATGTTTATCTATTTGAAGATTGTTGTGACCCAACAAATCAATTTAGATTTGAAAATGTCCCAGGAGCCTTAAACGTTGGCGAAGTTTGGAATATATCTAGTAGTGGTTTTACAGGTTGTGCGACAGTCATAACATATTCTGCAATAGGTTCACTTTATAATGGTGGTGTATTTACAGGACCTTATGGGGATTGTAATACTTGTGGTGTTTGTCCTTCTCCAACGCCAACAACAACCTCTACACCAACAAATACACCAACAAATACACCAACACCAAGTATTACTCCAACTCAAGGTACGTGTTCGTCAACTTATTGTTTAACAACAACATTACCAACATTATCGGGATATAGTGGAAATTATGTTCAGATGGGAACCTATAGTGGGAAATATTATTATGAGGGTGATGGAACCATTCCTGGTGTAATTTATTATACTGGAGACAGATGGTGTTTAAGTAATGTTTTAGGTGGGACGTGTTTATTGACAGGAGCATATCCTTGTTATTCGGAATGTCCTGATATTTCGGCAAACTTATTTGTGTCGGGACCATGCCCAACACCAACGCCAACACCAATTAATTGTGGTATTTTTGATTTCACGGCTTACTTTGATTGTGATTGGGAACCAATTCCAACACCAACTCCAAGTGTACCTTGTGACGAGGTTGATTTTGATTATTCAACAACTCCTTTACCACCAACACCAACTCCAAGTGTTAATTGTAACGTTGGCATATCGTTTTATATTTGTAATGTTGGTGATGTAACACCGACTCCAACACCAACACCTACAACAACGATGGGACCGACTTGTGAAGTTCAAGGTCAAGCAACATTTCTTATGTTAGATAAGACATTCAGTTGTGTTTCAGTTAAGGTTCTTGTAAATTGTGAAACATCCGATGAATTATACACAACTGACGCAATGATTTATAATACAATTCCAGTTTCAACAGGAACAACGATGTTGGCTGTGATTAACGGAGTTCAAACGTGTGTTACTTATGTAAGAGATGAAACAAATATATCTTCAAATTGTAATGTTGATGGTATAATAGAATTATATTCAACTTGTGGAAACTGTGGAATTTTGGAAACACCAACACCTACACCAACAATAACAACCACATCAACACCAACATTAACTCCTACTTCAACATTAACTCCTACACCAAGTACTACGATTGGAAGTACTCCACCTGTAACGCCAAGTCCAACTCAAACACAAACACCGACTATGACATCAACACCAACACCTACACCGCATTGGATATACCAATATGAAGGATGTAACGGACAAATTGCCGTTCAACAAACTTATATGAATCAAACTATTAAATCTCCAATTGCAACGGTTGTTGGACAAGTGTTTAAAGATAGTTATGGAAAATGTTGGCAATATAAGGGTCAATTTGCACCTAATAATGTACCAGTAAGCTTTGGTTGGTTTTCATTTTCATTTACTGGTGATTATTTTGCAGATGCATATCCAACAACATATACCAATTGCACAACTTGTATAAGTTCACAAGTTCCAAACGGATATTATGTGGTTAAAACAGGAACAACTAGTTGTAATTCAGTAACACTTAAATTAGCATTAGGTGGTACTATGTCGGCAGGATATACCATTGCAATCTATAGTAATGTTCCAGGAACACCACCATCAAATATGGGAGGAGTATGGAGTAGTTCTACACCTAGTTCATTAACGATGATTCCACTTGGAACAGTATATCAGGTTTACGGTACCCTTGACATATACAAAGTTGTTGCTGACCTTAGTTTAGGTTATAATGTGGCACAATACTTAGGACAACAAGGAATAACACCATGCTTCCCATAATAAAAAAAAATAAATGGCAATACAAGTAACAATAGATAGTATAACAGGACAAACACCATATGACATTTATATATGTCAAACGGGAGGAACTGGCTGTTTTTATATGACAACAATTTCGTCATTACCTTATAGTTTTGATATACCATCACCATATGATACCTCATTGGCTTATATGGTTAAGGTTATAGATAATAATGGATGTGTTATTGCAGGACAATCTGAGGTATTAAGTGTTTGTCCATAAAAAATAAAATAATAAAATGAGTCAAGAAGTTACAATATCATCAGTTACAGGAAACACACCAGTTGAAATATACTATTGTGATTCAACAAGCGGAAGTTGTGTTTATCAAGCAACCGTATCGGTATTTCCATATACTTTTGATGTACCACCACCATACGATGAACAAAATATTGTTATTAAAATTGTTGACACACAAAATTGTGAGATTGGACATACAATTCCTATATCTCCAACACCAACCACAAGTGTAACGCCAACACCCACACTAACACCAACTCAAACTAGTGCCAATACACCAACACCAAGTGTAACAATGACATTAACTCCAACCAACACACCAACAACAACAGTTACACCAACAATAACTCCAACACCAACCACAACACCAG
>Ga0194055_10002095_pt1 | contig 15958 bp, 14 predicted proteins | sample SepL449m_MetaG_FD_155482 | JGI IMG/M metagenome (GOLD analysis project Ga0194055, IMG submission 155482) | Anoxic zone freshwater microbial communities from boreal shield lake in IISD Experimental Lakes Area, Ontario, Canada - Sep2016-L442-9m | ecosystem: Environmental > Aquatic > Freshwater >... | reverse complement strand
ACGCCGAGGTGCTCACCAGCGAGTGCGACATGGCCGCGGCGCCGGCCGCGGTGGCGGTCAGGGCCGAACCGAGGGCCAGCACCCGGCGCTCGCCGACCCGGTCGACGAGGTACCCCCAGAGGATCAGGGTGAGCACCGCCCCGAAGCTCGGCATCGCGGAAATCAGTCCCGAGCGGGCCAGGCTCAGGCCGTATTCGGTGTGCAGTCTGGGGATCATGAACGCCACGCCGTTGATGAACACGTTGGCGCACAAGGTTGCGAACAGCCCGATGGCCAGCATCGACCAGCGCCGCACGGTGCTGACGGGTTGGTCCACCGGTCCATGATGTCAACAACCTTTAAGCTCTTGGGAATGCGCCTGGGTCGTATCGCCAGCCCCGACGGGGTCGCCTTCGTCAGTATCGAGGGGGAGGAGGACGACGCGGTCGCAAGGGAAATCAAGGAGCATCCCTTCGGAACGCCGACTTTCACCTCACGGTCGTGGCCGTTGGCCGATGTCCGGCTGCTCGCCCCGATCCTGGCCTCCAAGGTGGTCTGTATGGGCAAGAACTACGCCGCCCACATCGAGGAGATGAACGACCTCACCGGCCCGGCCCCGGAGGACCCGGTGATCTTTCTCAAGCCGAATACCTCCATCATCGGCCCTGGCGTGCCGATTCAGTTGCCCGCCAAGGCTTCTCCGGTGCACCACGAAGGTGAGCTGGCAGCGGTGATCGGCCGGCCGTGCAAGGACGTACCGGCAGCCCGGGCCGCCGATGTGATCCTGGGGTACACCATCGCCAACGACGTCTCCGCGCGCGACCAGCAGAAGGCCGACGGCCAGTGGGCGCGGGCCAAGGGACACGACACCTTCTGCCCCGTGGGGCCGTGGATCGTGACCGACCTCGACCCGTCCGATCTGGAGATCCGCACCGAGGTCAATGGTCAAGTGCGCCAACGCAGCCGGACCTCACTGATGATTCACGACATCGGCGCGATCATCGAATGGATGTCTGCGGTGATGACACTGCTCCCCGGCGACCTCATCCTGACCGGGACCCCCGAAGGAGTCGGGCCGCTGGAAGACGGCGATACCGTCAGCGTCACCATCGAGGGGATCGGAACCCTCACCAACCCCGTTGTCCGGAAAGGCGTTCGATGACTCAGCCTGTGCGCGTGCGGTTCTGTCCTTCGCCGACCGGAACACCGCACGTGGGCCTGGTTCGGACTGCGTTGTTCAACTGGGCCTACGCCCGGCACACCGACGGCACCTTCGTCTTCCGCATCGAGGACACCGACGCGGCGCGGGACTCCGAGGAGAGCTACGCCGCGATCCTCGATGCGCTGCGCTGGCTCGGTCTGGACTGGGACGAGGGTCCGGAAGTCGGGGGTCCGGATGCCCCCTACCGGCAGTCGCAGCGCGGCGCGATCTACCGCGACGTGATCGACCGGTTGGCCGAGTCCGGTGCGGCATACCCGGCGTACTCCACACCCGAGGAGGTCGAGGCGCGCCACCTGGCCGCCGGCCGTAATCCGAAGCTGGGCTACGACAATTTCGACCGCGACCTGACCGACGAACAGCGTGCCGCCTACGAGGCCGAAGGGCGAAAGCCGGTGCTGCGCCTGCGGATGCCCGACGACGACATCACCTGGCACGACCTGGTCCGTGGCGAGACCACATTCGCCGCCGGTACGGTGCCCGACTTCGCGCTCACCCGGGCATCCGGCGATCCGTTGTACACCTTGGTCAATCCGGTCGACGACGCAACCATGCGGATCACCCACGTGCTGCGCGGTGAGGATCTGCTGCCGTCCACCCCGCGCCAGATAGCGCTGCACCGCGCGTTGATCGCGATCGGTGTGGGCGAGGTGATTCCGGAGTACGCCCATCTGCCAACGGTTCTCGGCGATGGCACCAAGAAGCTGTCCAAGCGCGATCCGCAGTCGAATCTGTTCCTGCATCGCGACCGCGGGTTCCTGCCCGAAGGCCTGCTGAACTACCTGGCCCTGCTCGGCTGGGGAATCGCCGACGACCGCGACGTCTTCACTCTCGACGAGATGGTGGCCGCGTTCGACGTCATCGACGTCAACTCCAATCCGGCCCGCTTCGACCAGAAGAAGGCCGACGCCATCAACGCCGAACACATCCGGATGCTCGCCCCGGCCGAGTTCGGCAGCCGGCTCAGGGCGTTCTTCGACGCGCACGGCTACGACACCGGCCTCGACGACGACGGCTTCGGCACCGCCGCTGAACTCGTGCAGACCCGCGTCGTCGTCCTCTCCGACGGCTGGGAGCTGTTGAAATTCCTCAACGACGACGTCTACGCCATCGACCCGAAAGCGGCCGCCAAGGAACTCACTGCCGAGGCGGTGCCAGTGCTCGACTCCGCACTCGGCGCACTCGACGGTATCGGCGAGTGGACCTCGGCATCGATCGAGGACGCTCTCAAAGGGGCGCTCATCGACGGCCTGGGGCTCAAGCCGCGCAAAGCTTTCGGGCCGATCCGGGTCGCGGTCACCGGCGCCGCGGTGAGCCCGCCGCTGTACGAGTCCATGGAGTTGCTCGGTCGGGACCGCAGTGTGCAGCGGTTGCGGGATGCCCGGGACGGAGCCGGGCGGAATCTTTGGTAGTCTGCTGACCGGTGTTTCAAAGACCCGTTGTAGCTGGTCCTGACCAGCTGTGATCGGGTACCCCATGGGGTATGGTGTAATTGGCAACACAGCTGATTCTGGTTCAGCCATTCTAGGTTCGAGTCCTGGTACCCCAGCCAATTTCGTCGGCAAGAGCCGTTCGGCTATGCTGACTCCCGTTCTAGCCCCCGTCGTCTAGCGGCCTAGGACGCCGCCCTCTCACGGCGGTAGCGTGGGTTCGAATCCCATCGGGGGTACATTTCTCGCCCGGCTGACACCGGGCGTTTCTCATGTCGCGGGGGTCGTGGACCCGGCCACCGGCATTGCCGGCAGCCCCAGTTTGTTGTGGTCCCAGGATCGAACGCGGTGCGGGCGGATCCGCACCGCGACCCGCTTGTTCATCATCATGTCCACGGCCGGCCGCAGATCGTCTGTGTAGGGCCCGTTGTAGCGTTCCCAGACGCTCACGCCGACGGCGAAGATGGTTTCGGGATCATCGTGAATCTCCGCGACGCCCTCGAAGGCCACCCCGCGCAGGCTGTCGTAGCTCATGCCGTCCTCGATGAGGAAGCTTGTTTTCGGATCCCGCTTGAGGTTGACCACCTTCTGCGACTTGACCTTCGTCTCGATCCAGATGTCGCCATCGACGACGCCGTACCACATCGCAACCAGGTGGGGTTGGCCGTCAGGTCCGATGGTGGCCATCGTTCCGGTGCGGCTGCGGGCGACGAAGTCGGCGATCTCGGCGTCCGTCATGACGATCTGACCGCGCTGGTTTGTTCCCATGGCGCCCAGTGTCTCAGGCGGACTCGTCTCAGGAGTTCTACAGGCGTTGCGCCAACTCCCGGGCCGCGGCCAGCAGGTCGGCGGCCCACCGCTCACCGGGATGCCGGCCCATCCGGTCGATCGGGCCGGACACCGACACCGCGGCGATCACGGCGCCGCTGGGGTCGCGCACCGGGGCCGAGACGCTGGCCACGCCCGGCTCGCGCTCGGCGGCGCTCTGCGCCCACCCCCGGCGGCGCACCTCGGCCAACGTGCGTTCGGTGAATGCGGCCGACGGCAGCACCGCTCGCTGGATGTCGGGATCGCTGTAGGCCAGCAACACCCGGGCGCCGGAGCCCGCGGTCATCGGCAACCGTGCGCCGACCGGGACGGTATCGCGAAGCCCCGCAGGCGGTTCCAGCGCGACGACACAGACCCGGGTGGTCCCTTCGCGTCGGTAGAGCTGAACGCTCTCGCCGGTGGTCTCGCGCAGTCCCGGCAGTACGGCCGCGCCTGCGGCCAGCAGTGGATCGGGGACTCCGGCCGACAACTCGTTGAGCGCCGGGCCGAGGTTCCAGCGGCCGGCGGTGTCGCGGGCGAGCAGCCGGTGGACCTCCAGGCCCGCGGCGAGCCGGTGCGCCGTGGCCCGCGGCAGATCGGTGCGTGCGCAGAGATCGGCCAGCCCGCAGGGGGACTCGGCGACCGCGTGCAGCACGGCCACCGCTTTGTCGAGCACGCCGATGCCGCTATCCTGTCTCATATACAGATATTAGCGTCTCATTATGTGGGATGCAGTCGGAAGTGGGAGAACGTGATGGCACGTCCGGATGTCGCCGAAACCCTGGCCGAGAAGGTGTGGGCCGACCACGTCGTCGTCCCCGGGGCCGGTGAAGGTGCCGCCCGCGAGCCCGACTTGATCTATATCGACCTCCACCTCGTCCACGAGGTCACCAGCCCGCAGGCCTTCGAGGGACTGCGCCTGGCCGGTCGCCCGGTGCGCCGGCCCGATCTCACCCTGGCCACCGAGGACCACAACGTCCCGACGATCGACATCGACAAGCCGATCGCAGACCTGATTTCGCGCACGCAGGTGGAGACGTTGCGGCGCAACTGCGCCGAATTCGGGGTCCGGCTGCACCCCATGGGTGACCCCGAGCAGGGAATCGTGCATGTCGTCGGACCGCAACTCGGCCTGACCCAGCCCGGTATGACGATCGTCTGCGGTGACAGCCACACCTCGACCCACGGTGCATTCGGTGCCCTCGCAATGGGAATCGGCACTTCGGAAGTGGAGCATGTGCTCGCCACCCAGACGTTGCCGTTACGCCCGTTCAAAACCATGGCCGTCAACGTCGATGGCGAACTGCCGGCCGGAGTGACCGCAAAGGACATCATTCTTGCGGTGATCGCCAAGATCGGCACCGGCGGTGGGCAGGGCCACGTCATCGAATACCGCGGCAGCACCATCGAATCGCTGTCGATGGAAGGCCGGATGACGATCTGCAACATGAGCATCGAGGCCGGTGCACGGGCCGGCATGGTGGCGCCGGATGAGACGACCTACGAATACCTGCGTGGCCGGCCGTACGCGCCGACGGGTTCGGACTGGGATGCCGCGGTGGCCGCGTGGGACCTCCTGCGCACCGATGAGGGTGCGGAGTTCGACACCGAGATCTACGTCGACGCCGCCACTTTGAGCCCGTTCGTCACCTGGGGCACCAACCCGGGCCAGGGCGTCCCGCTGTCGGAGTCGGTCCCCGACCCTGAGCTGATGGGCAGTGACAACGAGCGCCAGAGCGCCGAGAAGGCGCTGGCGTACATGGGTCTTCAGCCCGGTACCCCGATGCGTGACATTCCGGTGGACGCCGTCTTCGTGGGTTCGTGCACCAACGGGCGCATCGAGGATCTGCGCGCCGTCGCAGACGTTTTGCGGGGCCGGCGGATCGCTGATGGTGTTCGGATGCTGATCGTGCCGGGCTCGATGAAGGTTCGGGCGCAAGCCGAAGCCGAAGGCCTGGGCGAGGTTTTCACCGCGGCCGGGGCAGAGTGGCGGCTGGCCGGGTGCTCGATGTGTCTTGGCATGAACCCCGATCAGCTCTCATCCGGGGAGCGCTGCGCTTCGACGTCCAACCGCAACTTCGAAGGCCGGCAGGGCAAGGGTGGACGGACACACCTGGTTTCGCCTGCGGTCGCCGCAGCCACCGCCGTCCGGGGCCGGCTGTCTTCACCCGCCGACCTGGACGGCGCTGATCTCGACGGCCCCGACTCCGACGGCGCCGGCCACGGAAAGGAAGCGTAAAGCCATGGAGGCCTTTGCGACCCACACCGGAATCGGCGTCCCCCTGCGCCGGTCCAACGTCGACACCGACCAGATAATCCCAGCGGAATACCTCAAGCGGGTGTCCCGAACCGGTTTTGAGGATGGCCTTTTCGCCGCCTGGCGCAACGACCCGGCCTTCGTGCTCAACCAGAGCCCGTTCGATCGCGGCTCGGTTCTGGTCGCCGGGCACGACTTCGGCACCGGATCTTCGCGCGAGCACGCGGTCTGGGCGCTGATGGACTACGGCTTCCGGGTTGTCATCTCGTCGCGGTTCGCCGATATTTTCCGCGGAAACGCCGGAAAGGCCGGGCTGCTGGCGGCTGAGGTCACGCCGGACGACGTCGAGCTGCTCTGGAAACTGATCGATCAGCATCCCGGGCTGGAAATCACTGTCAATCTTCGGGATCGGACCATCTCGGCCTCAACGGCGGTGCTGCCGTTCACGATTGACGACTACACCGCCTGGCGGCTGCTCGAAGGACTCGACGATATCGGCCTTACGCTGCGGAAACAGTCGGAGATCGCGGCGTATGAAGCGACCCGGCCGAGCTGGAAACCGCGCGTCGCCGCCGCCACCTGACTCCTGGCAAGCCGGAGATACTCTGCCGGGCAGCGCAGTTGCCGATCGGTAATCCGGCCCTCAAGGGCGGCAAGCGGATTGGGCCCACATCGATATCATTTTGCTGAAATTGTTCGTGGCGCATGGAATTCTGCGCTGCGAGGGTTTACCGTATCCCCCAGTCGGTCTAAGCGAGGACCGCTGTTTCGGAGGATTCGAATGAACAAAGCAGAGTTGATCGAGGTACTCACCGAGAAACTGGACACCGATCGGCGACATGCCAACGATGCGGTGGAGCACCTGATTGACGCCATCGTTCGTGCTGTGCAGAAGGGCGAGTCCGTAACCATCACCGGTTTCGGCGTTTTCGAGCGTCGCCGTCGCGCCGCTCGGGTGGCGCGCAACCCGCGCACCGGTGAGACGGTCAAGGTCAAGCCGACGTCGGTTCCGGCGTTCCGTCCAGGCGCTCAGTTCAAGGCGATCGTCGCTGGTGCACAGAAACTTCCGGCCGAGGGGCCGGCTGTTAGGCGAGGCGCCGTCGGTGGCGCAGTAAGGAAGGCTGCTGTGAAGAAGGCTGCTCCGGCTAAGAAGGCGCCCGCCAAGAAAGCCGCTGCAAAGGCTCCGGTCAAGAAGGCCGCAGTCAAGAAGGTCGTCGTTAAAAAGGCAGCCGTGAAGGCGCCGGCCAAGAAGGTCGTCGTCAAGAAGGCCGCCGTTAAGAAGGCGCCGGCCAAGAAGGTTGTCGTCAAGAAGGTCGCCGTCAAGAAGGTCGCCGTCAAGAAGGCGCCGGCCAAGAAGGTCGTCGTCAAGAAGGTCGCCGTCAAGAAGGCGCCGGCCAAGAAGGTCGTCGTCAAGAAGGTCGCCGTTAAGAAGGCTCCGGCCAAGAAGGCAGCCCGCCGCTAACCGTCGGACTCACGAATGCGCCGCGGACCGAATGGTCCGCGGCGTATTCGTATGGGGGCCCTAAATTCTGTTGGCGAGCGGGCTGGGCAGGTGGTCGGCGGCGATCAGTCGATCCCCGGACAGGGACAACACCCAGGTGCTGCCTTTGCTATTGCGGGACTTGTCCGGCTCCACGCCGTCGCGGTCGCACCACCAGTCGATCAGGTAGGGGATCACTCGGCCCTGGCTGCAGATTGCCGGAGTCCCACCGTGGGCGATGATCTCCAGAAGCCGCTCGCGCGCGGCTTCCGGGTCGGCGGCATAGGCCTCTTCTGTCAGCGTCGGCTCAATGGCGATCGGCAGGTCCAACTTCCGGGCCAGCGGGTCGATGGTCTGCACGCAGCGCGCGCGGTCGGCCGCGTAGAGCGACGACGCTCCGAAGGCCACGAGTTGCGGGACTAGCGATTTCGCCTGTGCCCGGCCGTTGCGGTCTAGGGGGCGCTCGGTGTCGTCGCCCTTGTAGCGGGCTTTGCGGCCCGCCGTCGCATGCCGAATGATCAGCACCGTCTGGGTGTCTGCCGGCTTCCCGGCGAACTGCGCGGTGACCTTTCGGTCGTAGAGGTAAGTGAGCCGTCTCATCGCCGCGTCTACCGGAAGCCAGATCAGCTGATCCACCTCACGCGAAGGCCAGAACTCGCCTCCAAGCGCGCGTGCCGTCCAGTAGTGAACGACCTTGGTGCCGACGGGAATCGGGTAGGTCACTTTGCACAGCCGCCGCCCCAGATGCGACTGCTGTCCGGTCTCCTCGTAGATTTCGCGGACCGCCGTCACCGGTTCGGTCTCGCCGGGATCCACCTTGCCTTTGGGCAGCGACCAGTCGTCGTAGCGCTGCCGGTGGATGACGGCGATGACCGGTTCGCCGGAGTCCGGATCCGGTCGCCACAGCACGGCCCCCGCCGCGTACACGGTGATCGGAGACTTCTTGGATTTGGATCGTGGCTTCGTCATGGTCGCCGACCTGGTGGACATCGTGTTCGATCTATCCCTGCCGGTGCTTTTCCATGAGCCACACCTGATGGTCGCGAACTTCGTGACCGTCGCGGGGTGCCGCAGTCCAACTCCCGTCCGACCCGAGTTCCCAGCAGCGCGTCGCCGGATTCATCGCCGATTCGAATACCTCGTCGAGATCTCCGGCGAGTCGCCGGTCTTTCACCTGAGCCATCACCTCGACGCGCCGGTCGAGATTGCGGTGCATCATGTCGGCGCTGCCGATCCAGAATTCATCGATGGCCTGGAAGTGCATGACTCGCGAGTGTTCCAGGAACTGACCCAGTATCGAACGGACCGCGATGTTCTCCGAGTAACCCTCCACGCCCGGACGCAGTGCACAGATCCCGCGCACCACCACCTCCACCCGGACCCCGGCCTGTGAGGCCCGGTACAGGCCGTCGATGAACTGCTCGTCGACGATCGCGTTGGCCTTCACCCGGATTCGGCCGTTGCCGGTGTGGTCGTGCGCGGCGATCTCCCGGTCGATCCGCTCCAGGATCCCGGTCCGGATCCCCCGCGGAGCGACCAGCAGATTCCGATAACGCACCTTGCGCGAGTACCCGGTCAGCGAGTTGAACAAATCGGTGAGATCAGCACCGATATCGGGTGCGGCCGTCAACAGGCCGACATCTTCGTAGAGCCGTGCGGTTTTCGGGTTGTAGTTACCGGTCCCGATGTGGCAGTAGCGCCGGATGTTCGGCCCTTCCCGCCGCACCACCAGACACGTCTTGCAGTGGGTCTTCAAACCGACGAGTCCATAGACCACGTGGACGCCCGCATCTTCAAGTGCACGTGCCCATTTGATGTTGGCCTGTTCATCGAATCTGGCTTTCAACTCGACCAGGGCGACCACCTGTTTGCCGGCGTCGGCTGCCTCGATCAGGGCGTTGACGATCGGCGAATCACCGGAGGTTCGATACAGCGTCTGCTTGATCGCCAGCACATCCGGATCGGCGGCGGCTTGCTCGATGAACCGCTGCACACTGGTGGAGAACGATTCGTAGGGGTGATGCAGGAGAATGTCGCCGCCGCGCAGGGTGGCGAAGATACTCTTGCCGGTCTCGCCGAAGGCCGGGTGAGTGGCCGGAACGAACGGCGGGTCTTTCAGTCCCGGCCGATCCACTGCGTAGACCTGCCACAGCGCCGAAAGGTCAAGCAGGCCCGGCACTTGCACGACGTCGCCGGGGTCGACATCGAGTTCACGCAGCAGCAGTGCCAGCATGCTCTCGGACATGTCGTCGGAGACCTCCAGACGGACCGGTGGCCCGAATCGGCGCCGCGCCAGTTCCCGCTCGAGCGCCTGCAGCAAGTCCTCGTCGCGGTCCTCGACGTCCATGTCGGCGTTGCGGGTGATCCGGAAGGCATGGTGCTCAACGATTTCCATGCCGGGGAATAACGCAGGCATCTGGGCGGCGATCAGCTTCTCCATCGGCAGAAATCGGATCGTCTGGCCCTCTGCGCTGGAGGTGCGCAGCGGGACGAACCGGCCGACGTTGTCGGGCACCTTCACCCGGGCGAAGTGCTGAATTCCGTCTTCGGGAGAGCGTACCGCTACCGCGAGGTTCAAGCTCAGCCCGCTGACGAACGGGAACGGGTGAGCCGGATCGACCGCGAGCGGGGTCAGGACCGGGAAGACCTGTTCGTGGAAGTAGGACGACAACTCGACGCGTTCGGCGTCGGTGAGTTCCGCCCAGGTGACGATGTGAATGCCGTGTGCCGCCAAGCCCGGCCGAACCGAATCGGCGAACACCTGCGCATGGCGGATAGCCAACTGCTGGCTGCGTTCCCCGATCAACTGCAGTTGTTCGCCCGGCGACAGACCGTCGGCCGAGCGCACCGACAGCCGCATCTCGTCGCGGCGCTTCAAACCGGCGACCCGGACCATGTAGAACTCGTCGAGGTTGGAGGCGAAGATCGCCAGGAATTTGGCCCGTTCCAGTAACGGCATCGAGGTATCCGCGGCCATCGCGAGGACCCGGCTGTTGAAGTCCAGCCAACTCAGTTCGCGGTTGAGATAGCGGTTCGGCGGAAGGTCGTCGACGGCCTGCTCAGCCGTAGCCGCGGGCGGCACCGCGGGGGCGGGGTCGTGACGGTCGGTCTCCGTTGCTCGGGGTGCGGTCTCCGCCTCGGTCATGAGGTCATCATTCCTCATTGATGGGCACCGTGTTGGGCTGCTGCGCAATACGGGGCGGCATCTGTCCTGTCATCGTCGCAAGGACGGCAGATCACCTATCCGACGGCGCGGGCGGTGGCCGGACCGAGGCCCAGGATCCGCGCCTGGGCGAGATCGGCGGGTGTGTCGATGTCACATTGCAGACCCGGCCATGCGCCGTTGAGTTGCACCGCGCCGGAGGCTCGATGCCGGCTTGCGGAGTCTTTTCCGAACCGGGGGTCCAGCGCAACCCCGAAAGCGAACAGCGCCGACGTTCCGGTGCACTGCCTGTCGGCGACGAAGCTGCGCGGATACCGCGCCGCCGTGACCAGCGCGTCGGACAATTCGCCGGATCGTAATGCCGGCAAATCGCCCTGTAGGACAACAAGATTCGCCGTGCCGGCCGATACCCGGCCGGACGCCGCGACGATGGCGTTGTTCAGCGGGTCCGGGTGATCCGCCGGCGTCGGGTCGGCGACCACATTCGCGCCGAGTTCGCGGGCCGTGGACGCAGCCGCCGGATCGGGGGTCACCACGGTCACCGAGCGGACCGCCGGAACCCCGAGCGCCGCGCTGATCGTGTCGACGAGCATCGCCAGCACGAGCCGTTCGCGAGCGTCGGGGGAGAGCACTTCGGCGAGTCTGCTCTTGGCCGCGCTGAGCTGCTTGACCGCGATGATCAGCCCAACACCCGCGCTCATGGGGCTCCATCCTGCCAGCGCCGCGTGATTAGGTTGAACACCAAGCGGGGAAGGTGCCGGGCGGACGTTCGCCGCTCGCACCGTAATACGGAGGTGGGATGGACGGCTCCTTGGGAACCGCGGCGGTGATGGGTGCCGGTGCGTGGGGGACTGCGCTGGCCAAAGTGCTGGCGGACGCGGGCAGCGAGGTCCGGCTCTGGGCGCGCCGCGCGGACATCGAACATGAGGTCAACACCGCCCATACCAACCGTCGCTACCTGGACGGGATCACCCTGCCGGATCGGATCAGGGCGACCACCGACCCCGCGGCGGCACTCGAGGGAGTGACGACCGTCCTGCTGGGAGTGCCCTCCCAGACGCTGCGGACCAATCTTGAGAACTGGCGGGACCACATCGCTGCCGGCGCGACGCTCGTCAGTCTCGCCAAAGGCATCGAACTGGGCAGTTTGATGCGGATGAGCCAGGTCATCCTCTCGGTCACCGGGCTCGATGCCGGTCAGATCGCCGTGGTCTCGGGCCCCAACCTTGCCGCCGAGATCGCCGAGGAGCAGCCGGCCGCCACCGTGGTGGCGTGTTCGGATTCCGGTCGCGCGGTGGCGCTTCAGCGTGCCCTGAGCACTAGATATCTGCGGCCCTACACCAACTCCGACGTTGTCGGAACAGAGATCGGCGGCGCCTGCAAGAACGTCATAGCCCTGGCTTGCGGCATGGCGTCCGGCGTCGGGCTGGGGGAGAACACCGCCGCCGCCATCATCACCCGCGGACTGGCCGAGATCATGCGGCTGGGCATCGCGCTGGGCGCCAAGCCGGCCACGCTGGCCGGGCTGGCCGGCGTCGGTGATCTGGTGGCGACCTGCACGTCGCCGCACTCGCGTAATCGCGCGTTCGGTCAGCGTCTCGGCCGCGGCGAGACGCTGGCGCAGGCTCAGCAGGCCACCGACGGTCACGTCGCCGAAGGGGTGACGTCGTGCGCCTCGATCCTTGCGCTTGCCTCGAGCTACGACGTGGAGATGCCGTTGACCGACGCGGTGTACCGGGTCTGCCATCGGGGATTGTCCGTCGACGAGGCCGTTGCACTGCTGCTGGGCCGCAGTACAAAACCGGAGTGACACCCATGGAAATCGCGAATCTGAATCGGGTGCGGCGATGACCGCGCGTTACGGCGATTCCACCCGCAGCGTCAAAGCCGTCGACACCGCGGCTGTCGCCGGAGCACCGCTGGCCCACACTCCCGTCCCGGCGTCGGCGTTTCATCTCTCGGCCGACGAGGGCAGCGAGGAGCACGTCTACGGCCGTTACTCCAATCCGGTGTGGACCGGGTTGGAGTCGGCCCTTGCTCGGCTCGAAGAGGCCGGCGGGGCACTGCTATTCGGGTCGGGCATGGCGGCGGTCACCGCGGTGCTGCGGGTGCTCGTCAAACCGGGTTCGGTGCTTCTGGTCCCGGCCGACGGTTACTACCAGGTGCGCCGTTACGCAGCTGAAAGCCTTGCGCCGCTTGGTGTGACGGTGCGTGAGGCAACGGCCGAGGAGATGTGCGACGCCGCCGGGTCGGCGGACGTGGTGCTCGCCGAGACGCCGACCAATCCCGCTCTGGACGTGGTGGACCTGCATCGGCTGGCCGGCATCTGCCACCAGCGCGGGGCTCGGCTGGTGGTCGACAACACCACGGCCACCCCGCTGGGTCAGCGGCCGATCTCGCTCGGCGCCGACCTGGTGGTGGCCAGCGCGACCAAAGCCCTTGCCGGGCACAGTGATCTGCTGGCCGGGTATGTCGCCGGCAGTCATCCGGAGCTGATGGCCGCCGTCGAGCGGGAACGGCTACTGGCCGGGCCGATCCTGGGCGCCCTGGAAGCATGGCTGTTGCTGCGCAGTATCGGCAGCTTCGGGCTGCGCTTCGAGCGGCAGTGCCAGAACGCGCTGGCGCTGGCCACTGTCCTGAGCGGCCACCCCGCGGTACGTTCGGTGCGCTATCCGGGACTGCCCGGCGATCCCTCGTATGCCACAGCGCTGAACCAGATGAGGCACTTCGGTGGATTGGTGTCGGTCCAGCTGGCCGGTGCCGATGCGGTGCACGCGCTGGTGCGGCACAGCGACCTGCTGGTGGCGGCGACCAGCTTCGGTGGCCTGCACACCTCGGTGGACCGCCGCGCCCGCTGGGGCGACGCGGTGCCGGACGGATTCGCCCGGATCTCCGCCGGTATCGAGGACACCGATGACCTCGTCGCCGACGTCGTCGCGGCTCTCGACGCCGCAGGGCGGTAGCCTCTCCTGTTTGTGACGAAGCGTTCCCGGATCCGTGTCGCCGTCGTTTATGGCGGCCGCAGCTCCGAACATGCGATCTCGTGCGTATCGGCGGGCAGCATTCTGCGCCATCTCGACCCGGCGCGATTCGATGTCGTGCCGGTCGGCATCGCGCGCGACGGCTCCTGGCTGCGCACCGACGTCGACCCCGACAAGCTGATCATCGCCGACGGGAAGCTGCCCGAGGTGTCCGGCGTGGCGGAGACGCCGCTCGCTCTGGCCGCCGAGATTCTGTCGTCGGTGGACGTGGTCTTCCCCATCCTGCACGGTCCCTACGGCGAGGACGGGACCATCCAGGGGCTGCTGGAGCTGGCCGACATCCCCTACGTCGGCGCCGGAGTGCTGGCCAGTGCGGCGGGGATGGACAAGGAGTTCGCCAAGAAGCTGATGGCCGCCGACGGGCTGCCGATCGGCGACTACGTCGTCCTGCGCCCCGGGCTCGCCGAGCCGACCGCCGAAGAGATTGCCCGCCTTGGCTTTCCGATGTTCGTCAAACCGGCCCGCGGTGGCTCGTCCATCGGGGTCAGCCGGGTCGCCGATCCCGACGGGCTGACGGCGGCGATCGCCGAGGCGCGCCGGCACGACCCCAAGGTGATCGTCGAATCCGCGATCGTGGGACGTGAACTCGAATGCGGGGTGCTCGAATTCCCCAACGGTGACGTCCGCGCCAGCACCATCGGCGAGATACGGGTGCCCGGTGTCGGCGTCTACGACTTCGAGACCAAGTACCTCGATGACGCTGCCGAGTTGGACGTGCCCGCGGCGGTGGACGATGAGACCGAAAAACTGTTGCAGAGCCTGGCGATTCGCACCTTCAACGCGCTGGACTGCCAGGGTCTGGCCCGGGTGGACTTCTTCCTCACCGCCGACGGTCCGGTGGTCAACGAGATCAACACCATGCCGGGTTTCACCACGATCTCGATGTATCCGCGGATGTGGGGCGCCAGCGGCATCGACTATGAAACCCTGGTCGGCACTATGGTCGAGACCGCGCTGGCCCGGGGGACCGGCCTGCGCTGACGGGCCTCAGCGGGCCGGGCCGGGCCGGATCGGAACGGCCGGCATGGTGCGGTCGATCACCCCGGACATCGCCTGAATGGGGTCTGGACCCGCCCCGACCGGAAGCGTCAGCGCCACGTACGCCGCACGGTCTACACACAGCCAGGTACTGCTCGGTGCGTCGGGGTCGTCGAGGCGGAACCACGCCACGTCATTGACCATCTGGATGGGCGCGCCGACGACGAACTCGGCCGGCCGGTCCAGCCCGCAGCGCAGGATCACCGGCCCGGTGTCGGTGCGCCACGCTGCCGTGCCGGGCGGGGTGGGCTCGGCGGTTGCCGCGCGCTGATAGTCCCCGAGGCGATCCGGCAACGTGGCCAGCAACGCCTGGCATTCCGGGCTGCGGTCGGCGGGTGCGGGAACGGCGCCGATCCTGACCGGTGCCGGCGGCGTCTGCTTCGACGCCGCGAACCCCAGCACCCCGGCAACGGCGACGACGCCGAGCGTCAATGCTGCGATGATCAGGCCGCGGGGCGGACCGTCGGGCTCGGCGACCGCGTCAGCGACGTCCTCGGCGTGCACCGTCTTCCTCTCCCGGGCGAATCTAGACTGGGGAAAGTCACGTTACCGCAGCGCAGGGCTGGGTTTGACGGAGAAGGAGCGCCGGTGGCCCACGACGACGACCCGACGTTGCACGAGGTGGGGGAGTTCGCGGTCATCGACCGGCTGACTTCGGGCCGGACGTTTCCGCCCGGTGTGACGGTGGGCCCCGGCGACGACGCCGCGGTTGTCGCCGCTGCGGACGGCCGTGTTGTGGTGACCACCGACATGCTGGTCGAAGGACGTCATTTCCGGCTGGACTGGTCGACGCCGCACGACGTCGGCCGCAAGGCGATCGCGCAGAACGCCGCCGATATCGAGGCGATGGGAGCCCGCGTCATCGGGTTCGTCGTTGCCTTCGGCGCACCCACTGACACCCCGGTGGCGCTCGCTGCGGAACTCACCGACGGCATGTGGACCGAGGCCGCCAAGGTCGGCGCCGGCATCGTCGGCGGCGATCTCGTCGCCAGCCCGCGGTGGGTTGTTTCGGTCACCGCGCTGGGGGATCTCGACGGCCGAGACCCGGTGTTGCGCAGCGGTGCCCGGCCCGGATCGGTGGTGGCAGTGGCCGGTGAATTGGGCTGCTCGGCAGCCGGCTATCTCGCTCTGCTGCAGGAGGTTTCGGGCTTCGACGAGCTGTGTGCCCGCCATCGCGCACCGAATCCGCCTTACGGGCAGGGCCGGGCCGCCGCCGAAGCCGGGGCGCAGGCGATGACGGACGTCTCCGACGGGCTGCTGGCCGACCTCGGGCACATCGCGGTGGCCTCCGGCGTGGTGATCGACCTGCGCGGCTCCGCCCTGAACTCCGACGTGGAGGCGGTGCGGGCGGCGGCGGAAGCCGCTGGCGTCGACCCCTGGTCGGTGGTGCTCGCCGGCGGCGAGGACCACGCCCTGGTGGCGTGCTTCCCCGACTGTCCGCCGCACGGCTGGCGGGTGATCGGCGCCGTGCGGGCCGGGGCGCCGTCGGTCCTGCTGGACGGGGCTACGCCCGCCGGCCCGGCGGGGTGGCAGTCCTTCGACTG
>Ga0194055_10002093_pt1 | contig 15976 bp, 15 predicted proteins | sample SepL449m_MetaG_FD_155482 | JGI IMG/M metagenome (GOLD analysis project Ga0194055, IMG submission 155482) | Anoxic zone freshwater microbial communities from boreal shield lake in IISD Experimental Lakes Area, Ontario, Canada - Sep2016-L442-9m | ecosystem: Environmental > Aquatic > Freshwater >... | reverse complement strand
TCCGTATTTAGTGCTGCACGATGATACTGGATTACCGTGCGCACTGATCTCGCTGTACTCAATGCGAGTTTTGGATTACAGCACCAATCCCCCGACCGAAATTGCATGTGAACCCGAACACGAAACTCTGGTCCAAGAATTTCGTGATGAGTATTTAGAGTTAGTCACCTCAACGGGTGAAGACGCATTTGCCGCTGGGTTGTTATTTCCCGCCATACCAGTGTGGTTAGAACGAGGTATCGGCGTCGATATTGTTAAAGTGTACTTGAGCCAAGTTAACGCTTAATTACCAGGACACTCACTTAACAACCACCCTCACCATATCCCCTTCACATTCCTTGGCACGCCAATGATCTGGGCAGCTTCTTCGCTGATTCGTTCTTTACAGGGTCATCGGAAGTAAAGCTGCTATTTGATTTCTGGCAATCAAGAAGCCTTGCATAACCAAATCATTTGTACCTTCAAATCGGCGATCTTCATGCTCGATGCACAGAACTCCGTCATAGCCGACCTGTGACAAGGTTGCAACGAAATTGGCCCAATTAATCTCGCCATATCCAGGCAAACGTGGACGTTGCCATCCAATTCCCCCAGACATGATTCCATTGTTGTAGAGACCTTCGCGGTCGATCTCCATGTCTTTAACATGTGTGTGATAAATACGTGAACCAAATTCACGAATAACGCGTTCAATATCAATCATTTGCCACAGCAAGTGTGATGGATCCAAGTTCAATCCCACCGTTGGTCCGAACTTATCAAACATCTCTCGCCAAATTCTTGGTGAGTAAGCAACATTGTGCCCACTTGGCCACTCATCTTTACTAAAGATCATTGGGCAGTTTTCGATGGCGATTTTTACATTGCTATCTGTTGCAACTTTTACAATCTCTGGCCAGACTTTAAGCGCTTCAGCCCAGTTCTCATCTTGCGTCTTAGAGGCATCTGCGCCAATAAAGGTACTCACTACTGGCACACCCATAATCCCAGCGGCTCGAATAACCCTCTTTGTGTGTTCATTAACTAACTTACGCTGCTCTGGATCTGGATGCAGGTTATTTGGATAGTAACCAAGGGCTGACATCTCAATCTTTCGAGATTTCAACTGCCCAACAATCTCTTCGCCTTCAGATTTACTGAGATCTTCAACTTCAATATGGGTAATGCCCGCATATCGTCTATTAGCACCGGCACTCTTTGGCCAACAACACACTTCGAGCATCTCGAACTTTTCGGAGGCTGCCCAATCCGCTATTTCAAGCAGGGATAGATCTGGCAGCGGGGCGGTTAGCAGTCCTAGCTTCATTTGTTTCTCCTATTCGACTTTGGTCTTTATCTAAGCAATCTTTACCCAGGCCGAATTTTTCGAGCTCTGAGCAATTGCATCGGTTATTTCTAGGCTTTTAACTCCATCTGCAAAAGTTGGGTACGAGTGAGATTCACTTTCCTTTTTGATATCTTCATAGACTCTTTCAAATAATCCACGGAATGTCTCGGAGAAGCCCTCAACGTGACCGCCAGGGTAGAAGGCGGTCTTTGCAGCATCCGCCGACAACATGCCAGGATCTTTATGCAAAACCTCATTTGCCCTGCCTCTGTGGCCAATCCATAACTGTTCTGGATTCTCCGAATCAAAAGCAAGAGATCCCTCTGCTCCATTTATCTCCCAGTTAATAGAGTTCTTGCGCCCCGAAGAAACTTGAGAGATTGAGATTGTGCCACGGGCGCCATTACTAAATCTTAAAAGAATTCCAGCGGCATCATCTGAACTCATAGTTACTGGCTCTCGCACAGAGGTGGAATTAATAGAAAATGTCTGGACAGGCCCAGTCGGTTTTTGTCGAACTGGCACAAGGGTATGTAAATCTGCAAAAACCTCAGTGACCTTTAACCCAGAGACAAAGCCGATCTGGTCAATTAAGTGTGAGCCAATATCGGCAACTGCTCGTAGTGCACCGGCTTTCTCTGATTCAAGGCGCCAGTTCCAATCTGTGTCCAAGGTCAACCAATCTTGATGGTAGTGACCCTTAACATATCGAGGGGCACCAATGAGTTTTTGACTAATCAAATGCTTGGCTTCGTGAACCATAGGATAAAAACGTGTGTTAAAACATGTAGCGTTAATTAACCCAGTTTTTATAGCCAGTTCTACCAGCTCCCTACCCTCTTTGGCAGAAAGTGCCAAGGGTTTTTCACAAACAACGTGCTTTCCCGCCATGAGTAACTGCCTAACTTGTTCATAGTGAAGTGCATTCGGTGAAGTCACATGAACAACGCTTACATCGTTGTCATCACACACCTGATCAAGGGATTCATATGAATGATCTACTGAAAGTTTTTTTGCACCAGCTTTTGTACTCTTAGGATTTCCTGCTAGAACACCTTTGACGTGCACTCCAGTCCGCCGTATTGACTCCACATGGACCGAACCAATGAATCCTGTACCAATGACTGCAGCAGAATTGATCTTCATAGTTCTATGAGTTCTGAGATATCTTGGAATATGTCCAGGCGAGAGTCAGGATGATTGCTCCGTAAATCATCTGCTTCACAGCCTCAGATGAGTTAATTGTTGCCAATAAATACGACAAAACAGTCAAGATCAATGTTCCTAAAATCGTTCCGGTGTAGTTACCGATTCCACCCATAATCGAGGTTCCACCAATTACGACAGCTGCCACAGAAGGCAATAAGAAAGGATTTGCAAGGCTAATAGCTACTGCCCCAGATTGTCCCCCAATGAGTACTCCACCAATTCCACCTAACAGCGCACAGATTACATAGGTTGCCCATTGCACTTGCCAAACTTTCACTCCAGCCAAACGAGCTGCCTGAGCGTTATCACCAATTGCAAAAATCAAGCGACCAAGTCCGGTTTTATTGAGCAGAAACAGAAGCATTCCACCTATTACAGCCCAGATGACTAAAGGCCACGAAAAGGGGTCAAAGAGGAAGGTTCCATTACTAGCCGTAACCAAAATCTCTGGCATAGTTGAACTTCCCTTAAGAAAAGTTGTCACACCAACTGTGAAAACACCGATTAACACGGCGTTCATTCCAAGAGTCATAATCAGCGGATTCATTCCAAATAATCCAACGGCTAGACCATTGATTGATCCTACGAGGATGCAGAAAAATGCTCCCCAGAGTAATGCGTTCAAAGTTCCTGATGGTGATTTAACACTGACGATGAAGGCAGCACCAGCTGCAATCATTGCAAGGGAAAGATCAATGCCGCCTGTAAGCATGCAGATGGTTTGACCCGCAGCTAGCAAACCAAGAGGTGCGGCAAGAGCAAAGGTGACGCCAACAGCTGGAATAGAGAAAAAGTATGGGTCAATAGAGCTAGTAAGCAAAAACAATCCAATAAGAATTCCAATGAGTGCCCAAACTGATTTGGAAACCTTCGCCATTGCAAAGCTCTTGACCGCGCTCATTTAACTTTTTCCTGTTCGTTTGCGTAGTAATCCACCGACTAGAACCACAAAAATCGTAAGGGCGCCAGTAATGATCTGTGAATATGCAGGATCAATTCCATAAGCGAGCAAAATATTTGGAATGAAATACAAAATCAACGCTGCCATTGCAGGTCCAGCTAATCCGCCAACACCGCCTGCAAGGGAAACTCCGCCTAAGACGGCTCCAGCAACTGCGTTTAGGGTTGCGGTGTTACTAATCGTTGCAAATGGACTTGCACTCAAGGTAATTCCAGTTAAAACAACGCCTGATAAGCCGGCAAAAAGGCCTCCCCCTGCATACAATTTGATTCGAGTGCGATTGACATTTACGCCAGAGAGAAAGGCTGCATCCTTATTGGATCCAATTGCATACATCGCAATTCCTGTGCGACTTCTATAGAGCGGGATCCAAATGATTAGAAGCGGCAGAATTAACCAAACAAGTGGTGGAATAAAGTTTGGATCTTTTCCACCAATGAGGTCTGCCACGCCTTGGTTGATACCGCCACCTGGTTGTGGCATCACAAACATTGCCACACCGACTAAAAGAAAACTTGTAGCCAAAGTAACGACAATATCGGCGATGCCCGAAGCAGAGACAATCCACCCAGTTAGTGCACCAATAAGACCACCTACGGCGATGAAAAATAACGCCAGTAAGACTGAAGTTGTGAAGGATGTTCCAACCATGAATTTAGCACTCAAACAGTTGATCAAGACTGCTTCAGCGCCAATAGCAAGGTTAATACCGCCACCGATAATGATGACGGCTTGACCCATCGATAAAAGAGCAATTGGCAAAATGCCCAAGATGAAAGTGCGTGCCTCATAGGCACCAAATTGAGGCAGCTGATTAATTCTCCAGAAGCCCAAAATAAAAACTAAAACAACAATTCCGATATTCCAACTCTGTCTGCGAGCTTGGACTAGATTCATGATGAAGCTACTAATCCGTGAGCAGCATTCATCAAATTCTCTTCATCGCACTTTTCAATCGCAAGGTCAGCTTGGACTTTACCCTCATAAATAACGATCGCGCGATCGCAGGTTAATTGGATCTCGCGAAGCTCTGATGTGAACAAAAGTACAGACTTGCCGTCATCGGCAAATTTTCTGATTAATTCATAGATCTGCTGTTTAGTTCCAACATCGATTCCTCTTGTTGGGTCAAAGCACAGCAGTAAATCAAAACCAGTGGTGACCCAGCGACCAATTGTCACCTTTTGTTGATTTCCTCCCGATAGCCTTTTAACCTGAGATTTAGCACGTGTATCAATTTCAAGTGCTGCAACTGCGTTATCAACCGTCCTATTCTCCTCTTTACCCTTGATTCTCCCCCAGTTCTTAAAGCCTCTAAATCTTGTGAGCGCTAAATTCTCCCTAATAGAGCGCTGTGGCATTAATGCAGATTTACGATCACCCGGGACATATGAAATTCCTAATTTGATTGCATCTGCTGGATGCTTAAAAACCACTTTCTGACCATTTACCAGAATCTCACCCGAGTCAGGTTTTGATTGTCCAGCCAAAATCTCGAATAAGAAATCTTGGCCCTGGCCCTCTAGTGCGACAACACCCAATACTTCCCCTCTTTTGATTTCAAAAGACACATCCGTTAAGTTTTTGCCTCCGGCAAGATTGACTACTTCTAGTAAAACCTTAGATTCGCCAGAGCGTTGTCTGCTTTTTCTTGAGGCATTTGTAATGTTGTTTTTCTCGCCAAGCATCGCAGAAACAATTCTGTCTTCAATCTGCCTTGTTGCCTCAAAAGAGTCAACATCAATTCCATCTCTTAAAACAGTTGCCCAATCACAGATACTTTCAATCTCTGCAAGCCGGTGTGAAATGAAAATAACAGATTTGCCCTTTGCCTTCTGGGCATTCATGATCTCAATGACTTTATCGACTAAATCAATAGGTAGCGCTGCAGTGATTTCATCCAAAATAAGAAGTTCTGGATCGTGGCTAAGCGCTCTGGCAAGGTCAATCATGCGCAAAGTTGGAAGTTCTATGTTGGCGGCAATTTCATTCAAATTTACCGATATACCCATTGCTTTAATCTCTTTAAGAAAGCGTTCTTCATTTGTGCCAGTCAAAGCCAAATTTCGCTGAAGAGAAACGTCGGGGATTAATGCAGGGTCTTGAAATACTGGTGCAACGCCGTTCTTTCTTGCATCATCTGGAGAAGAGAATTGAACTTTTTTACCGTGTAATGAAATATGTCCGGTATCAGATGTAATGACGCCAGTTAATATCTTGACCAAAGTGGACTTACCAGCACCGTTTGCACCTAGAAGTGCGTGAATCTCGCCTGGCTTGACCGATAAATTTGCTTTCTTTAGAGCTACTACTGGACCATACGATTTGGCTACAGAGTTGATCTCGAGCAGTAAATCAGTGGTCAATTTCACTCCTATCTTGCGTTGGGATTTTTCATTAGTTGAGGCTTGAAGATTTCCCTCCAAGCCTCAACCAATGTAAGGCAACTTCTAGCTTTTATTTGAACTAATAGCTACGAGCGTCCGCCGTCATTTGAATCTTGCGGTGCCTTGCAACGGAATAGCTGTGAAGGTGTGAATGTTGTCTTGCCAGGAAGTGAAAGAGTTGCGGAGAAAGTTGCTTCTTGCGTTGCAACAATTCGAGCATCAATTTCCTTCTTGTCTGCAGCATATGTAAGTGCCTTTGGAGTCAATAGGTTCTTAGCTGCAACTGACTTACCATCTAGAAGATCGATAGCAATCTTTGCAGCATATCCACCAACGATTGCTGGGTTTGGAACAACGATTCCAACAAAGCCCTTAGGAGCAAGAGACTGAGTTAGTTTCATAAACTCGTTGTTATCTGATCCAACAACAGGGATGTACTTACCCTTGAGCTTGGTTGTCATCGCAGTCACGATGTTGTAATCGATACCTGATGTCCATACACCTTGGAACTTACCTGGAACTAGCAACTGGTTGGCTAGAGTTCCGCCTGTTGCCCAATCCCAGTTAGTAAATACCTCTTTGGCGATTTTGATATTTTTGTACTTCGCCATCTCGGCCTTGAATCCAGTGTCACGATCTGTATCAGCACCAGCACCTGAGGCACCACGCATGTAGAGAACATTACCCTTGAAATTCATTGCCTTTGCAAGTGCAGCAGCACCTACGCGACCATATGCAACCTGATCATTTGCTACCAGTGTTGTGTTTGGAGCTGTGATTGCGTTATCAACGGCAATGACCTTGATGCCAGCATCTGTTGCTTCCTTGATCGCTGCATTGTTTGCTGAAGGATCTCCAGAGTTAACAATGATTGCATCCATGCCCTGTGTCTTCAGGGTGCGGATATCAGCTGATTGACCGGCTGCATCTGTATTACGTGAGAGAACCGTTACGTTTGCAACTTTGCCAGAGAGCGACGCCTCAGCTTTAATTGCGCACACCATAGTTTCACGCCATGAGTTTCCTGCCCAGCTGTTGCTGACACCAATTTTATAGTTATTGGCGGCTTGCGCTGGAATAGCAAACACTGATACACCCAATGTGAGTGCAATTACGGCAGATGCTGCAATTGCAGATTTAATCTGCTTTGAAATAAGTTTCATTGCATTCCTTTCGATAGTCGAATGAGTCTTGAGTGAAATCCTCAACATTTTAGTTGGCGATTGCAACCCCATTTGTCCTTTACTTGCGAATTGATACCAAATTGAGACAAATCTACTCGTCAAACGAACAGACTTGTCTCATCTCCATTAGCTTGCACCCCCCTACGAAGCATTTGATCCAGTTAGTCGAGACGATAGGCGCCGAGCATGTTCGGCATAGGCGGCATTAAAAAGGCGCTTACTTTCTACTTCGCCTACAACTGCCGAGCTTGTTAGTACTTGTGGTGTGTATCCCTCTGCAAATAAATTTTCTGCAACTTGAACTTTTATCTCATTAACGATTGCAATTGCTGTCATTGTTGATCCAGGACCCACTGGTGTTTGCATCCCAGGAATCTCAACAAGTGCATCTCCCAGTGGAACCATCAAATCAATCACTAAATCTGCGTTATCAGAAAGCGTCGTTCCAGAAGAATGGCTTGCGTTACCGGCCTTATTACTTGCCATAGATGTCACGGCGATAACTTTTATTCCACGCGCTCGTGCACCCATTGCCATTTCGATGGGCACAGCAGTCTTTCCGCCAACACTAAAGATCATGAGAATGTCATTTGAACGAAACTGCCAGTTTTTTAGGATCTCATCTGCTAAACCCTCGACTCGTTCGATGAACATGGCTTGGCGTTGACCATTTGAACCGACAACTTGGGTATGAAAAGTCATAGATAGCTCGGCCATGGGATTAAATCCGGCATAAGAGCCATAGCGTGGAAACATCTCCTCCAGTGGAATTCTGGAATGTCCCGTTCCAAACAAGTGAACTACACCATCATTTAAAATTGAATCTGCGCACCATTGTGCTGCAGTACTTATATTTGTCCCTTGCTGATCCAATAAATCTTGTAATAGTTGAAGGACTTTAGAGCTCCATAGGCCAGCCAGTGAGGAACTCATATGTGGCTAACCCCCTTCAATTTCATGTGCACGAACTGGTACCCTTTCTGTGTGAACAGAATGTCTATACCAATTTTGAAGTCAAGGTAGTACGTTCATGAAGGCAAGTCAAGGGAAGCGGCGCGAGAGCTCGGGACTTCGCTATCAAGAAATTGAGGCATGGCTGCGAGAAATCATCCTTAATGGCCGTCCTGGTGAAGTGATCCCCTCGGAAGTTGAAATTGCCGCAAGTTTTGAAGTCAGCCGAATGACGGCCCGCCAAGCGGTGCTTAATTTAATGCGCGAAGGGCTAGTAGATCGCCGCCGCGGGGCCGGAACATTTATCGCAGATAACCCCTTGCACAGAAGAGAAGGTGTACTTTTCTCATTTACTGAAGATATGAAGCGACGGGGCTTAAGGCCATCTTCTGAGTTGATCTCTGCCAGAAAAGAGATTGGATCTCCTGCAGATCTAAAAATGTTAAATCTTAAAGACCCATCCTCTGTCATTGTCATTAAGAGATTACGTTTAGCTGATGAAACACCATTGGCTATAGAAAGAGTAGCGCTGACCACAAAGTGTCAGAAGGTTTTGGAGGAAGATTTAACTTTTGGCTCACTCCATGATGCATTGCGAAAAAATGGTATCCAACCAACTTTGGCAAGTGGGTGGCTCAAGGCCAGATTGGCCACAACAATAGAAGCAAATCGGTTGGATTTGCCAACTAGGTCACCTTTACTAGTCGAAACTCGCGTTATCGAAGACCAGTTTGGCGTGCCAATTGAACACACAGAAACTGCGTATGCGGCAAACCGTTATGTTGTCGATATTAAACTTAATTGCGCTCCTGCTGTAATCGCACCATATAGCGCAGCCCCAATAGAGCCTGCATAAAATCCTAAAGTTGCAGGGACAATATTTATATCACTTGCTTGAAAGAGATGGGCTCGCTCGTGCATAGCAGAGCGAATTTCCTTGAGCAGAATGTCACCAGATTGGGCAACACCCCCGCCAATAATAATTGTGTCTGGAGCAAGAACAACCATGATGTTTGTTAGCGTGATTGCGATCCAGTACGCCACTTCCTTGAATGCCGCTAAAGCTTTTTCATCACCTGCCACTGCATTTTTATAGGCCTCTTCGGCTGTTTTTGTCCCGGCAAGTTTTGCAATGGCAGCAGAGTTAGTCAGTGGCTCTGCGCACCCTTGTGCACCACATCCACACATTGGACCATCAAACTTAACGATCTGATGGGCTATTTCACCTGCTACTCCATTTGCACCTAACTGAATCTTGCCGTCAATGACAATGCCGCCACCAACTCCCGTTCCTATGACTAGGCATGCCACAACTTTTTTGCCTAGAGCTGCACCCATAATCGCTTCACCTAAAGTGAATGCTCGTGCATCATTGATGATTGCTGTAGGTAACTTTGTTGCACTCCTTATAGGTTCTAGCGCCTGAAATCCATGCCAGGCTCCAGGCAAATTGGGAAATAACTCAATAGTTCCATCGGCGTTAAAGAGACCAGGCACTGCAACACCAACGCCACTTAAATCAGAAAATTCTTTCTGCTTTCTAGCGGCAATCTTAGCCAAGCATGAGACAACATGGGCAGGTCCCTTGTCTGCTTGCGTGGGAACGTCTTCTTCATTTATTACTTTCGAGGTATTGCCAGTTTTTTCAATCACAGCAACTTTTATATTTGTGCCGCCTAGATCTAAACCTAAGAATTTACTCACGCCCAAATCTTTCTATGAACTCATCAATCATCACAGCCGTAGTAGTTGCACCGCTTCTTGAGATTCCAGCATCAAGATACTCCATAAGAGAGTCCAATGTGCGCACTCCGCCAGCGCTCTTAATTTTAATGGTGGGACTAACACTTGACTTCATGAGTTTAATATCTGCTATAGATGCACCTGTTGGAGCATATCCTGTTGAAGTCTTTACATAATGAGCCCCGGCGGCCTCGCTCAACTTACACGCAGTGACTTTTTCTTCATCGGTCAGGTATGCATTTTCAAGAATTACTTTGACGGTGTGCCCGGCAGCAGCATCAACTACTGCCTTAATGTCAGTTCGTACCTCTGCATGTAGACCTGACTTTAGGTGACCAATATTGATGACCATATCTATCTCAGTTGCACCGTCGGCAACAGCCTGTTTTGTTTCAAAGATTTTAACCTCAGTTGTACTTGCTCCATGGGGAAAGCCGACAACTGTTCCCACCAAGACGTCTGTGCCTTTGAGTAAATCAGCACAAAACTTCACATCAGATGGCTTACAACAAACCGATGCCACATCATATTTTTTGGCAATCTCACATCCAGCTTTAACCTCTTCGCGGGTCATCTCTGGCTTTAGCAGTGAATGATCAATGGTTTTAGCAATGATTCTGGCAGTGTATTTTGGATGCGACATTTTTATCCTTTTCGTTAGTTGTCTATAGAGATTTCATTAAACACCTGAGTTGACTGACCATCCCCCATCAATTTCCATAATTTGACCAGTAACTCCTTGATTCTCAATCAGGTAGACATAGGCAGCTGCCACCTGATCAGCTGAAAGCTGCTGCGGTGCAAATGGCTGCTTCTTCTTTGTGAAGGCTGCTATCTCAGGGTTTTGCGCAGCACGGGCAGCCATTGGTGTTGCCACAAGGCTTGGTGCAACCGCATTGACCCTAATTGACTCGCCTATGTAGGCAGCGGAGAGGGTTTTAACAAGGGTGTTAATTCCACCTTTGGCAACTGCATAAGCATGAGTTCTAAAAAACTCAGGCGATGGCGATGTGGCAAGTACGGATGAAGTCAGAGTTAATGAGCCACCACCATGGCTCCTAAAATAATTAATGGCCTCTCTGGCAGTCATAAAAGCAGTTGTTAAATTCAGTTCTAGAGTCTGATCCCACGCCGACTTTGTTATATCTTCAATTGCGCCATCGCCAAAACTGCGACCAGATCCACCCACAATTGAGACTACGTGATCAAGTCCATCTAGTTGCTGTATCGCTTTATCAAAAGCGCCTTTAACTAAATCTTCGTCTCTCATATCTATCGCTGAATAGCCCACTACCTGTTCAAACTGCTCTGATAAAGATTTAGAGTCTTGTTGTTCTCCACCAACAAGATAAATTGAGTAAAACTTTTTGGATAGCTGAGCAACCAGGGCAGCTGCGATTCCTCTGCTGCCTGTTATTAAAACTTTCGTGCCCATATTTTTAGTATAACTCAGGCCACCAGAGTTGTCTATACAATTAGAAACAACTGCCTATCAAGTACTTTTCGAGCCAAGAATCGCTTTTTGAAAATCTTTCACTCGATGTGCAATCTCACTGACGCCGCCAGAAGTAAGCGGTCCGCCTAATCCAAATCCAGAGATTCCCGCCTTAACCCAAGCATCAACATCTGGCAAAGCTATTCCCCCTGTTGCCATCCATGTGTTTCCAGGGAAAGGATCGCGCACTGACTTGAGGTAATTGACTCCAAGACTTGATGCGGGGAAAAATTTTAAAACATCGGCCCCAGAGCGCAGTGCATCTGCGATTTCAGTTGGGGTAGCAACCCCTGGGACTGAGACTAAACCAGCATTCTTTGTGGCCTTAATTACCTCTTCAGATGTGTGAGGTGAGATGACAATTGTCGCTCCTGCTTTTTTCCCATTTTCAACATCTTCTTTACTCATGGCTGTGCCAAGAGCGATCTTCACATCTGCTAATCCAGAGAACTCTTCGATTAAATCGAATGCTCCGGGAGTTGTAGTGGTGAATTCAATTAAATCAACACCAGCATCTACAAATGCTTGGGCAAATTTTCGACCTTCATCAGTTGAGTTGCTGCGAATAATTGCAATTAAACCTGAGGAAAAATCAACGCCATTGATCAATTCTTTGCTCATCACTTGCCCCGTGAGCTCTCTGATTTTTGCATATCTAAGGTTAACGCCTTAGCTGGGTTATCTATAAAGACATTATCTAGCTGCGCCTGAGTGAATCCAATCTCAAGAAGTTTCTTGCTCCAACCATTATATAACCACGCCAAACCTGGAGAACCACCCAGTGAGCTCCATAAGCTGCGCCTTGCTCCGTCGGTGCCCAACATAATTTGATCAATAAAGCCTGCATCCGCCATTGCCTTCATCAGTAATGCACTAGGTGGTGCAGCAAAATCGCATTGTCTAAGAGATTGATCGTATTCAACATTGATTCCACTTGAGAGGATTTCCTTGTGATATCCAAAGTCATACTCTTTATCTGTGTGTGACAAAGTCACTTTATGAATTGGGATATTCAAGCCAAGGAATAGCTCAATCTGCTCAAGAGCACCTTTACCATGCTCGCAATGGGACAAAATCGGCGCTCCTGTTGTGTGGTGGGCAATTGCAGTAGCTTCAAATAAACGTCTGTCCCGATCAGTGATTACTTGCCCAGATGTGACTACCTTTAACTGCCCAGCTTTATGCTCCGTGCCTTCCATACCTAGTTCAATATCTCTTATAAAAACTTGCGCAAGATCTTGTGCATTCATAGTTTCTAGCTCAACAGTTGGTAGGTAATAGCGATCCGTGTGCAATCCCGTTGTGGCAACAATATTCATACCGGTAGCTCTGGAAATTGCCGCAAGCTTTATTGCAGAGCGCCCTGATCCTGTTGGCATGCAATCGACCATCGTTTGCACGCCATGGCTCTTGCACAACCCCACTTCCTCAATAGCTTCAGCTTCAGATGGTAGGTAAATGTGCGCAAATTCTTTTGCAACAATTGGAGAATCAATGATGAGGTGTTCATGCATATATGTAACACCTAATTGATCAGCGGCTATATCTCCTAAAACAGTTCGAACGATCCCTGGCATTTAAATCTCCAAAACTGCGCCGGTTTTAGACAGCTCATCACGAATTTTTGAAAAGTTGATTGATCTGACTTCTTTTGACTCCTTGATTACAAGTGACGCAGCAACACCGGCAGCTGCGCCCATTGCCATGCATTGGGCCATTGATCGAATACTGGCATGGGCATCATGTGTTGCTGAAAAGCATCGCCCAATAACCATTGTGTTTACTGAATCCTTAACAATGAGTGATCGAAGTGGAATTCCGACCGCGGAGCCTTCTGGTAGATAAACCCAATTAGTGCCATCTCCACTGTGGTGATCTTCGATAGGAGCACCGCACAACGCAACTTGATCATCGAACTGTCGCGCCTGCAAAACATCCTCTTTTTCTACACGGTAATCGCCATAGACTCTTCGGGTTTCTCGAACACCAATCAATGTTGAAAAGCCATAGAGAGAGGAGTTTTCATACCCCGGAACTTTGTCTACTAAAAAGCGAGCGTATTCAGTTGCCTGTGCTCGCCCAGCTATCTCGGATTCAGTAAGGAAGAATGGGTCATCCAAAACTGACTCCAGCTCGCCCTTTGCATTCTTGCGTACTGAATCCAACCTAGTCATTACGGTGGCAGTTGTGTTTGCTACTGGCGTTATGTGGTCAGATCCCTCACGCCTAGGAAGTGCATACCCAGTCTCGGTGGCTTCTTGCATCAGTTCATGCAATCGATTCTTATCGATTTTCTTTCGCTCAGCAGCGTTGACGTTCACCATTTTAAAAGTAGTCGTAAGTGTCTGGGCAGGTGCAATATCGCCAGCTCTTTCATAACCAAATCCAGCAAAATGTGAAAGGTCAGCATCTCCCGTTGCATCGATAAAGAAATCTGCTGAGACTATGCAACCTCCGGCGCGGGTTGCTAAAACTAACTCTCTCACCTGGCCATCTTTAACAGTTACTTCTTGCAAGAGTGCATGAAGTAGAATTTTTGCCCCAGATTTTTGAAGGAGGGATTCCCACACAACCTTTAAATGCTCAGGGTTATATGTCACCCCCGTGCCAGCGCCATAAGTATTAGGACGCTCAATCATTGATCCATAACCTGATAGTCCAGCGACGACATCATCTGGAATTCCACCAACTATTTTTTTAGCGTTTTCCCCTGGGGTATAGAACCCATAAAAAGTATCAAGAACGGCAGTGCTTGTTCCGCCAGCAAAAGGTAGGCGGTCAATGACCAAAACATTAGATCCTTTACGCGCCGCTGCTATCGCCGCAGTTGCTCCCGCCGAACCTGCACCCATGACAATGACGTCAAAATGACCCAGCTGGCGAAAAGTCATCCCTACCTCCTTTTTTTATAATAACACATATGTCTATACTTATCGTTAGGCCTAACACTCAGGAGGAATTGTGCAATCACGACGGATAACGATGCTTGGCACTGGCTTAATCGCAGATTTTTACACAATGACTTTACATGGCCAACGAAATCGAGATTTTGTCTCAGTTGTTTATTCACGAACCCAAGAACGAGGTGATGCTTTTGCAAAGCGTTGGAATATTGCAAACGTTACAACAAGTCTTGAAGCAGCGATCAACCACCCTGATACTGATGTAGTAATTGTTGCTCTTCCAAACCATATGCATGAAGAGGCAATTACATTGGCTGCAAAAGCTGGTAAGGCAATTTTGTGTACAAAACCATTGGCAAGAAATGCAGAGGAAGCAAAACGAATTTTGGATACGGTTGAAAAGGCTGGAGTATTCGCAGGATACCTCGAAGATCTTTGCTACACACCAAAGACATTAAAAGCAGTCAAGAGCGTTCAAAGTGGTGCTGTTGGTGATGTTTTGTGGGTTCGCTCACGTGAGACTCATCCTGGCCCACATAGCGCGTGGTTCTGGGATGACAAGCAAGCAGGTGGCGGTTGCATCATTGACTTGGGTTGCCACTGCATTGAAATTATTCGTAACTTTGTTGGTAAAGGCAATCGTCCAATTGAGGTTTTATGCTGGAAAGACACATTGGTACATCCAATTAACGCCGAAGACAATGCAATTGCGCTCATTAAGTTTGAATCTGGCGCTATAGGTCAGTTTGAAGTTTCATGGACCTTCCGTGGGGGCATGGATCTTCGTGATGAAGTTGCCGGAACTCATGGAACTATCTGGCTCAATCACTTCCTTCGCACTGGCTTTGAGATGTTCACTGCAGCTGAGGGCAACTCATATGTTGCCGAGAAATCAGAAACCAGCTCTGGCTGGCTATTTCCCGTTGGTGATGAAGTCGCCGAACTTGGTTATGTTGACATGTTTACCGACATGTTTAATGCCATGGAATCAAACACAAAGCCGATGGAAAGTTTCTATGACGGTTACGTTGTGAATGCGATTATGGATGCCTGTTTCAAGTCTGTTGAAAATCATGGTTGGGCACCCGTGGAACTTGATTGGCGAGGCGGAACAACTCCTCGAATTTCCAACACGCCAACAATGTTTGACGGATTTGTTGTTATCAAACAGGAAACCTTGCCCGATGGTCGCGTAAAGATGATTCTTAAGGACCCAAAGACAAATGAGTTTAGTGATCGCGTAGTCGCAATTGTTAGCCCTTAATTACCAAGCTGCTGCAATTTCATCGCGCGTCAAAGTCAATAACTGTGGAAGAACTTTCGTTCGACCAATAATTGGCATGAAGTTAGCATCCCCGCTCCACCTAGGAACAATATGTTGGTGAATATGCTCGGCAATACCTGCACCAGAGACTGCGCCTTGATTCATACCTAAATTAAAACCATCAGGGGCTGATACTTTTCGAATCGTAGCCATTGCATGAGCTGTGAGATCAGTAATTTCACTTCGCTCGTCCGCGGTTAGCTCGGTTAAATCTGCAAGATGGCGATAGGCGCAAACTAAAAGATGTCCAGGGTTATATGGATACAAGTTCATGACTACAAAAGCGCTCGTACCTCGATGAACAACCAAACCCTCTTCATCGCTCAAACTCGGAATGCGACAGAACGGGCATTCAATCTCGTTGCTTTCTAGTGGACGATTTTCACCACGTAAATATTCCAGGCGGTGAGGTGCCCATAAGCGCACCCAGCCGTCGGGCATTCCAGCGCCATCGATACTCATCATCAAACCTGGGTGCGTTCGGTAACTATA
>Ga0194055_10002092_pt1 | contig 15987 bp, 5 predicted proteins | sample SepL449m_MetaG_FD_155482 | JGI IMG/M metagenome (GOLD analysis project Ga0194055, IMG submission 155482) | Anoxic zone freshwater microbial communities from boreal shield lake in IISD Experimental Lakes Area, Ontario, Canada - Sep2016-L442-9m | ecosystem: Environmental > Aquatic > Freshwater >... | reverse complement strand
CCCCTTGAGATCGGGCACAAACAGCACCGTCCACCCCGTCCACAGCCCCTCGGTGTGCGTCTCCTCCGTCAGCCCAAGCCGCTGATAATTGAAAGTCCGCGCATCGACCGGCGTGGTTGCTTGGGTAAAAGGCCGCGCGCCTTCTCCCAGCAGACCGGGCTCGGTAAAATGCGCCCCAGCTCGTCCGCAAAGCAGGCTTAAAAAGATAGCGATAAAAACCGCACGCATATCCACCAACAAGCCTTAACCATCCCCGTCTTTCAAGTGGCAAAGCGTGAGCCGTTCCCTCCGGTCCACACCGCGCAGTGACTTTTTGTGATAAATGACCTGCCCGTGAGTTTCCTCCTCTCTGGACATGCCTTACCTTTCATCAAACGGCCTCTCTCGCATCAAGATGCTTCTGCACATATGCACGAACCGACCCCTTTCCGCGCGCCGCCTGCGCGACGAGCGAGATCTTCGGGTCTACCAAGTGCGACTGCCGCGAGCTGATCGAAACGAGCCTCGCAATCAACCCCCTTCTCCCCGCCTCCGGTATGGCCACCAGCTCTTTCAACGGCCTTCACCCCCAAAGCAATTTCCTAGCAATTAAATCTTGTTCAAGCGGTCTGGAGAGCTACGCTCGCGATGGATGCAAATTACTGTGAAATCGACCGACTCAGCCAAATCGGCCTTTGGAATAGTCTCCTCATTTCAGAATTTCACCTTTTAGCGTTTACGCTTTACCCAAATCCCCACTTTCCCTTGCAACCCCCTTTTCCACACCTCCGGTCCGGCCCCCAGCTCTTTCGACGGCCTTCACCCCAAAAGCAAATTCCTAGCAACCGAGGATCGGCTCGACCTGGAGTAAAAAGTTTGTCGGCGATTGATGCCGCGTGCTTAAACAAAGCCATGAAGTTCCTCCCGATTGTTCTCCTCGTCGCGATTTTTAGTTTTAGCGCGTGCAAGCCGCGGCGCTCCGGCGAAACCGGCCAGCTGCCGATAACCCCAGAAGCGCCGGCGGTGGAGACGGCGGGCGTTTCGCCGGCCCGAACGGCAAGCGCCCCAGCTCTCCCGGGGCCGACGAAAGAGCAGTCGGCGTCCACGGTGCGGGTGCGGGTAGCTTCGGGCGGCTTGCCGCCGCAGGATTACACGGGGGCGCTGCTGCACCGCGACGAACTGAAGGAATTTCCAGCGATGCAGGGAAAGCACCGCTGCGTGCTGGCGCTGCTGAAAGGGTGGACCGGGGCGCAGCTCCGAGGCGGGGGGTGCAAGATTTTCGTGATGCGCAATCCACTGGATGGCCAGACCGTGGCGCGCGAGAACCCTCGCCGGGCGCGGCTGCTCCAGTTTGATGAGGCGAGCGGGCTGGCGGCCCTCGATTACGTGGAGAGTTTCGAGGCCAAGGAGGACGCGGGTTACCGAATCGAGCGGTCGGCGTTCGCGGGCGGCAAGGCCGCTGTGTTGCGGACTTTTTCCGCCTCCGGTGCGCAACCTTTGGACGTCGAATCTGGGCAGGCCGAGATTTCCGCCGACTCGGCGGCGATCCTCCGCTTTCCTCCGTCCGAAGGCGCGGCGGAGCGGGACGCCGGCCCGGCGGTGGTGGCGGCCCCGGCCACGCTGATTGGGTTCGTTGGCGATGAGAAGCCGGCCGCGAAAGTTGCCGCCGTTCGCGAATTCAAGCTGGCTTTGGAAACGCCGATGCTCAAACCCACGGCCATTGGCTTCGGTGTTCCACAGGGCGTCATGGCCGGCGCTTCGGCCACGGTGATGAAGATCGGCATTGCCATCATGACTGAGTCGGAGAACCCCGCGCTGAAGCCGCAGAGGGCCCACTTGTACGCTGTGGATGCGCCGCAAGAGCCTGACCTGAGTGCAGCGCTCGGGGCGGCATCGGGCCGACGCATCGGCGGGAAGGTTTTCGAAACCATGATGCCCTCGCGGATGAAACCCAACGAATGGCAGAGCCGCCTGACGGCCCCGGAAAAGGAAGGCGAGGAGCGGGTCTATCTCCTGCAACTGGGCTGGCCCGCGTTTCCCAACGATGGCGAGGATGCGATCTTCAGCCGGCCATTTCTGGTCAAGCTGCGCTATCAGGACGGCAAGGTTGTGCCGACGGTGCAGGGTTTGAAAAATCTCAACGAGCGGACTGCCGGAGCGGAGAGCCATACGGCGAAGTTTCCCCTCGAGGCCGCGGTGATCGACATGCATGAAATCGCGGGCGGGCGCGAGGTGCTGATGCGGTTGGACGGGCCGCCGTTTTGGAAGCGTTTTTCCATGACGAAAAATGCCTGGCTGCCGTTGCCGCCCGGCAACTTGGCGAACTGCTACGTGACCGGAAATCTCGACGCGATTTTCGTGCTGGATCGCGGGGCGGCGGAGATTCGCAAATACCGTCTCGCGGACCTGCGGCCCGTGGTCGGCACGAAGCTCGCGGTCGGCCATGAATACGTGGCCGTGCTGGCGGGTAGCAACAGCGCGCGCGCCCCGTTGTATCTGCTGACCAAGGACGATCACTGGGTGCTGTCTAGCGACACTTTGCAAAGACGGGACATGGCTTTTGCCATCGATGAATTCCAAAGGCGAGACAGGGCCAGCGAGACGAAATTTTCGTTGGAGTACAGTCATCAGTGCATCGGCGACGGATTGGGCTTTTTCAGTTGGCCGCGGGGTGACTCGGGACGCCAATATGCCCTCGGCTTTGTGAATGATGCGGTGGGACTGAAAGGCTTTAATTTTAACAATTTTTTCGAAGGCGGAGCTTGTGTGGCGACGACCTATGGCGTGAACCCGGACAATGACGGATGGATGTGGAACGTGCTGACCCCGGATGGAAGAAGGGAGACGACGACGGCTCCTGCGTTCTCTCCCGTATTCTATCGCCGCTGGGGCATGCCCACTTCACCGGCAGTCGGCCGCCTGGCCGCCCGAGACGATAGTGCGGTGCCCGTGCGGGAGTCCCGTATCGAACTTTGCTCCTACTTTGATTCCTCGCCGTTTGCCGAATTCGAGGTTCCGGAGTGGTCCGAGAAATTCCCCGAAGAGAGAAGGAAGCAGCGGGGGTTGCTGGCGTTCGATCCCTACTCGCTCCGGTTGGGCGTCCTGTCTTTCGACCGCAAGATTTGGCAGGTCCATCCCGCGTCGGTGGTGCCGGACCGCACCCAACCGGTCTTGCTCAACTGGCCGGATTCCTCGGTGAGTCGTGGGGCCACTTTTCGCTTTAAGCCTCTGCTGCTCGGGGGCGAAAAATTCACCGCGGAACTGGCCGGGCAGAAAGAGCCGATCAAGGTCGAGAACGGAGAAATCACTTTCATCGTCCCGCAGAATGAGTCCGCCGCGGTGATGATCCTGACGCTCAAGGTGCCGGGGAAGGACGGGGAATTGGCCTACAAGATTCCGCTGAACTTTGCCGAAACGCCGCCGCCGATTGTGGCTCGCGTGGGGGAATTGCCGAAAATTTCGGGTGCTCCGGCTGGGAATGTGACGGTTTCGACTCCGTCCAGCGTGCATTTCCTCGCTAGTCCGGCCCAAGATGTTTTGGGACCGGTGGCCGGACATTTGGTGCTGGTGGCCGCTGAGGGCAAAGGATCGTTGAAAGGCAGCAGGGTGGATCTTTTTTCTCTCCAAACGAAAAAGGTGGTCGCTTCCAGTGAGTCGCCGGAAAAGGCCACCTATTACGCCATCGACGACGGGGTGTTTGAATACAACACGGAGCGGCGCTCGCTCACCCGGCTGAGCGTGCCGGGGCTCCGCCGGGAGCAGACGATGACTTTGCCCAACGGCATGACGCTGCACGCGATCGGTCTGGGCACCGCCGCGACGAGTCCGCTCACGCTGGTCCTGCAGGAGATTCAAGGCCGCACGGTGGAGCAATTCGACAACTTCACCGTGACCACGACCCGGTTCGACCGCAACGTGGTGGTCTTGGACAATCGCACGATGCAAGCCAGCGGTTGGGTGCAGCCAAAGCTGGTGGGTTGGAAAGATGGCGCGGGCAATCCCTACAAGTTCGGTGCCTCGGAAGCGACGCCCCTGCGCCTGCCGGCGTCGCACAGCGGCCAGTTCGTCAACCTGCCCGGCGCTTTTCTCGCCTTGGGGCGCGGTCTCTCGATCACCGCGCCGTTTCCCGATGCGCTCGGGGGCATAAATGCGGCGAAGCGCCAGTTCATCTTCCAGGCCGATCCGAAACCGCCCACGGGTTCGATCTCCGGTGCCATCGTCGGGGATGCCAATGGCAGCGTGTATAAGGCCGGCCTCGGCGACGAGTACATCAACCAGGGAGACACATTTTGCTCCGTCACGCCGTGCGGACGGTATCGCCTGTTTGAATTGCGTCGGGATGGCGAGGGCGAGAGCCGCCCCATCGAGGTGCGCACGATCGAGAACGACGCCAAACTCTTTCACCTTGGACGGTTGGCCACGTTTCGGAACGCGTTCGGCGAGATCGGTCGGTTCAACCAGAACTGGCGGTCCGTGCAGATGCTCAGCGACAATGGTCCACTCGTCGTGTTGGCTGGCAATGGGAATCTCCTCGAGATCGTGAACTGCGACATCCCGGGGCTCGCGAAGCAGCTTCTCCCCAATGCCTTTCACGTCACCTCCCAGGCCCCGGCCTGCGTGGCCGAGGGCGGGGTGCTCGAATATCAGATCGAGGTCAACAACCCGGCGGCGCTCGCCTCCATCAAGCTCCGCGACGAAACCCCGGGCGCGACGATTTCTCCGCAAGGGCTGCTGCGCTACACCGCGCCGGCCAAGGTGGGCAGCCCCACGCGGGTGAGCATCTGCGTGCGACTCGACGGCAAGGATGGGCAGACCGTACTGCACGATTTCCCGTTTTTTGTCCTACCGCTGCAGCAGCAGGCTCCGGTCAAGCCGGGTACCGCCACGCCTCCGCCGATTCCCGGCATGCGCCGGTTGTAGAAAACTTCCCGGTGATTTACGAGACATCAAATGATTTGCGCAGGGGTGTTCAGTGTTTGGAATCCGGTTCGGCACTGAACGCTGAAAACTGAAAACTGAACGCTGAATACCGAATACCGAACACTGCTCCTGCCCTTATGAAACTCCCATGGCTCGTCCTCCCGCTCGTCCTCGTCCTCGGCTCCTGCAAGGACCAGGCAAAGCGACCACTCCCCGAATCCGCCGCCGAGGATGCCAAAAATCCGCAACCAGAAACCACCGCGCCCAAAGTGGCGCTGCCGTCGAAGGCGACGGCGCAGCAGTTGGGTTCGCTGCTCCGGGTGCGGGTGAGCGCGGGCGGGCTGCCGCCGCAGGACGTGGCGGCGGCGCTGTTGCATCGCGAGGAACTGCCCCAAGGCGCCCTGCGCGCGGGGCCAGGCCGCTTCGTCCTGGCGCTGCTTCCGGGTTGGGAGGAGGCGCAACTCCGCGACCCGAGTGCGAAGGTCGTGGTGTACCGGAACAAGATTGGCGGCAACGGGGCGATGACGACTAGCGCGTACCCGGCGCGGTTGGTCCAGTTCGAGACGGCCAGCGGTTTAGCGCTGCTGACGTATTCGGACACGTTCGAGTATGGCGAAGACGTCGGTTTCCGTCTGGAGCGGACCGCGCCAAAGAACGCGGACCTCGCGGTGCTCCGCACTTTTTCCGTGGCACCGCCGCCGGCCACACCGCCGCCGTGGGCCAATGACCCGCGCACGAAGGACAATCCGCAGTTTCTGGCGCAAATAGAGGCGATGGAGCGGATGCGGGTGCCCATCCAGCCATTCTCGGCGGATTTCGGCGCGTACCGCGCTGGAAAAAAAAGGGCGGTGGAATTGCCGGCACTCGCGCCCCCCAGCAAAGCCGACGACGTGCATCTGGCCGTGGGTGGACCGGACAAGCTGCTGGCGTTTGTGGCCGCTCCGCCCGGCGGGCCGGTCGTGGTGACGCCGGTGGACAAATTCGTCGTGGGGATCAAGAAACAGGACTTCAAAGTCGGCGGCATCAAGTTCCAGAGGGGCTCCCCCAACTCTTTGACTTTGTCCGTTGACGTGACCCCCGCCTATGCCGGGAGTCGCCTTGACTTGCGGGTTAGCGAAGTGACACCCGGGGCGGCGGTTCAGCTTCCGCCGGCCAATGCGGACGGGTCTTTCGATCGCCTGGAAAAGTCCGTGGCTCTCAGTCTGAACCGGCGGGAGAACCAGCCGTGGGAGACGTCTCTCAATTCGGTGCGACCGGATCGGGAGCAGGTCTTTCTCATGCAACTCTGCTGGCCGTTGGTCGAGGAACTGGACGGACCGAAAGCGGCGAGCGGGTACAGCCGTCCGTTTGTGGTCCGCCTCCAGCACCGAACCGAAGGTTTGTACCCCGTGGTGGAGGGGCTCGACGGCCCCGAGGCCGTGCCGGTGCCGGCGGTTGCCGGTGTGCCCGCGCCCGCGCCAGCCGCGGAGGGAGAAGCCACGCCGTTTCTTCCCGGTGCGGCGGTGCGCAACGTGTTGCCGATGGCGGGCGGGCGCGAGGTGCTGCTGGAGCTGGAGGGCGCTCCTTATTGGCGGCGGTTTTCGTTCGAGAAAAACGACTGGTTGCCGCTCCCGGCGGGCGACCTCACGGACGTGCATCTCGCGGGCAACCTGAGCGCGCTCTTTGTCCTCGATCGGAAGGCTGGCGAGGTCCGCAAGTTCACCCTCAGCGATCTGCAAGCCGCGGGCGCGGCGAAGCTGCCCGCGGATTTCGCGCCCGTGGCCATTCTCGCCGGCAGCAACAGCGACCTCGCACCCGTGCATGTCCTCGGAGCCAAGGACGCGCTGGCGCTGGCCCCGACCACCATGCAGCGGTGCGATCTCCCGAACCGGGGAGACGACAACCGCCGGCGGCTGATTGGGCGGGTGTTTGGTCGGAACGAGCGGTATTTCGTCTCGGGCGACGGATGGAGTTTCACCGCTGCCATTGATCAGAACGACACAACGGCAAAACGGATCTATTTCTATGACCGAGATCTCGAAGGACTGGTTGGTTCTCCCGATGGTCGCATGTTTACTTCGAGCCGCTCCTACAATCTGACCGGGGTTTCCGGCGAATACTGGGTGGAAGCCGGACTGAGGTGCGCCGCCACGGCGGACGGAAAGATCCTCGAGGAACAAGGTGCGGCCGGGAAAGATGAACCCGTCGTGTCCAGAAACGCTTTCAAAAGTCTCGCCGCCACTTTCAAAAGTCTCGCCCCCAACAGCCCGGTGCTTTTCCGCGTCCGGATGGGGAACCGTGAGGCTGTGCCGCCGGTGTCTCCCACGGTGGAGTTGTTCTCGTATTTCGACCACACGCCGTTCGCCACGGTGGGCGTCGCGGAGCTGGCCGAAATGCCGAAGCCGGAGCACTGGAGCGGTCAGCGGTGGATTTATTTCGATCCCTACTCGCTGCGGCTGGGCACGCTGGCCAAAGACCGAAAAACTTGGTTCGTCCGCAAGCTCACCAGTCCGGAGCAGCGCGATCAGCCCGTGCTGCTTAACTGGCCCGACACCACGTTTGCCCGCGGGGCGGAATTCCGGTTTCAACCGAAGCTGCTCGGCGGGAAAAAATTCACCGCGGAGGTGGTGGGCCGTCCCGGTCTAGCCGTGGTCAACGAAACCGATGGGACGGTGCGCCTAGCGATCCCCGTCAATGAAGTCGCCACCCTGCTGCTGCTCACAGTCAAGGTGCCCGGCAAGGACGGATCGGAGCTGGCCTACGCCATCCCGCTCCGCGGTACCGGCTCCGAACCAATGCTGGCGGCACCCATCGCCACGGAACGAAAGGGCATCGGAGGGATCGGGAAAGCGTTCGCGCAGTTGTCCCGTCCGACCTCGACCTGCCGGGCCTTGGCGTCCGCGATCTACCAGTTTGCCGAACCGATCGAGGATATGCAGGGCCCCGTATCTGGGTGTCTGGCCTTGATCAGCCAGCAGAAGGTCGAGTTTCTCTCGCTGGCCACACGCCAGGCCGTCGGGACCATGGCCACGGCCCCGGCCGCATTTTACTACGCGGGTGCAGGGGCGCTTTTTGAATACGACCGCGACAAGCGGACACTGACGCGCATCACCGTCCCGGATGGCCGCCGTGGGGCAGTGCTGAGTTTCCCCGCCAATGTGAGCCTCACGGGCATCGGCATGGGCACGGAGCTGGCCAGCCCGCTGACTTTGGCGGTCTCCGTGAAGCAAAGCGACGCTCCCATCCTCCCCGGAGGGAAGCGCTCCCAGCTCGCTGCGGAACCGACCCGCCTCGGCGACCAAGTCCTCCGAAGCGACCTAAACAAAACCGTCGTCACCATTCGCAACAGCCAGACTTTGCAAGCGGCGGGCCTAGCCCAGCCGGTCGAGTTGCACTCGATGTTAACAGACTTTGGAGACACCGAACCCATCCTCGGTCGGACGGACCGGATGTACGGTTACTCTAACCGGCCTATCACGTTGCCGGCCTCGCAGAACGGAATCATCGTCAACCTCCCGCGCCACTTGCTGGCGATCTCGCCGGCGCAGGTCTTTGTCTGTCCCTTTGGCGAGCAGGATCGGCGCGGTCTCGACTTCAGAGCGGGCTGGGGATTGCCAGGTGGTTCGATCTCCGGCTTGATGGCGACATCTCCCACCAAGGGGGTCTTTAAAGGTGGATGGCCGGTGGGCCGACCAGAGCATGGGGCGAGCTTACTCGAACTCGGCGGAACCCCCTGCGGCCGCTACCGGTTGCTCCGGCCGGAGGGTGGAAACTGGGAGGATGCCTGCCTGGAGATTTGCGCGAGCGAGAACAGTGTTCCGCTGTTGCTCGTAGCGAGGCTCCCACTCCTTTCCCATCCACGACGGATCGTCGGACTCGGGAATGACGGACCGCTCGCCATCCTCGACGAAAAGGGCCAGCGGCTCCAGATCCTCGACTTCAATCTTCCGGCGATGATGAAGGAACTGGCACCCGATGATTTCCACGTGACCTCCCAGCCCCGGCCCTGCGTCGTCCAAGGCACGGCGCTGCAATATCAAGTGGAGGTCAACAACCCCGCGGCGGTGCAAACCTACCGCCTGCAAAGCGCCGTCCCTGGCGCGCAGCTCTCGCCGCAGGGGTTGCTGCAATACACTCCGCCGATGACCGGGGCCGAGGGCCGGAAAGCAAACATCGCCATCGAGGTCGTGGGAAAAAACGGCAAGGTTTTCCTTCACGAATTTCCCCTCTACATCCTGCCCGTGCGGGCACCCGCTAATCCGCCGTCGCGCGGTGCCTTCTGATAGCTTCTTGAGATTTTCCGAACCCATGAAACTTCCCTCGCTCCTTCTTCTCACCGGCTTCCTCCTCTGCGCGTGCAAGGAAAAATCCGCCGCCCCGCGCGACGAATCCGCGGCGGCTACGCCCGCGGGGACCGCTGCCCAACCGCCTTCCCGCACTCCCGTGCCCAAGGTCGAGGCGCTGCCCGCGGCGGCTACGCGGCAACAACTCGGTTCACTCCTCCGGGTGCGCGTGGCGGTGGGCGGTCTGCCGCCGCAGGACTCGGCGGCGGCACTACTGCATCGCGACGAGTTTGCCGAAAAGACACTCGTGCAGGGAAGCGACCGCTTCGTGCTGGCGCTGCTCCGGGAATTCGACGAGGCGCAACTGCGCGACCCGGGCACCCGCATCGTGGTCTTTCGCAACAAGGTCGGGAATCAAGGCGAGACGGCCACGGCGGCGTGTCCGGCGCGGCTCGTGCAATTCGACCCCGCCAGCGGCTTGGCGCTGCTGACTTACACGGACACCTTCAAATACGCGCTCGATGTCGGCTTCCGGCTCGAGCGCACCCCACTTGGGCGCGCCGATCTCCCGTTGCTCCGCACTTATGCGGAGAGGGACACCGGGGCCGTGCTCGATGCCCGGGCGTTTGATCCGCCGCCGACTGATCCACGCAACCCGAACCGGCCACCCGAGCGGGAGCCGGTGATGGCTACCGAGCGGCAATTGTCTGGCTCTGGTCGGCCAGGGTCCGTTCGTATCCAGCCGTTCACCTCCGACTTCGGCATCTACCGCTGGGCGGCAGGCGGGGCGGATGCAGTCGAACTGCCGAAGCTCGCACCGCCGGCCAAGGCCGACGCCGTGCATCTCGCAGTCGGTGCGCCAGACAAGCTGATCGGATTCGTCGCGACATCGGCGGATGGCGCGGTGGCGGTGACGCCGGTGGATAAATTTGCCGTGGAACTCAAGGTGCCGGTACTCAAAGCGAAGAGTCTCGCTTTCGACCCGAATGGCTGGGGCGGTCAGGTGCGCCTGATGATCGAGATCGAGAACGCCCCGAGCGAAAAGACCCGCAGCCTCGTGAGTCTGCATGTGGCCGAAGTGCGTGGGGAAAATCCGGAAAAACCCTCCCCGGTCAATGCACAAGGCACTTTCGCTCCGCTCGAAAAGGGTGCCGCGGTGGAGTTGGGGCGCGACGCGAAAACGCAGTTGTGGGTGGCCATGCTGCGGTCGCCGGAGGCGATCGGCGAGCGCGTCTATCAGGTGCAGATCGCGTGGCCGCTGCTCGGTGGCACCCAGCCTCCGCTGGGCTACGGCCAGCCGTTTCTCGTGAAGCTGGAGCGCCGGGCCGAGGGAGTTTTTCCCTCGGTGGAAGGGCTGGCTACTCCTGCGTCCCCGGTTGCGGCTGGAGCGGCCGCGGGGATGGCGCAGGCGGGACCGGCGAAGGCTTTCCCGCTCGAGTCGGCAGTGCGGAATGTCAGCCTCATGGCCGGTGGGCGCGAGGCGCTGCTGGAGTTGGCAGGGCCGCCGCATTGGAAACGCTTTTCCTTTGAAAAAAACGAATGGCTACCGCTCCCGGCGGGCGATCTTTCGGGGAGTTCTCTGGCGGGAAATCTGAGCGCGCTTTTCGTCCTCGACCGGCGCATAGGGGAGGTCCGCAAGTACGCCCTGACCGACTTGCAGCCCGCCGGCACGGCGAAGCTGACCGCGACGGCGGAATTCATCACCATCCTCGCGGGCTGCAACAGCGATCACGCGCCCGTGCACGTGCTCTTGGCCACTGACGCCCAGGCGCTGGACGCCAAGACGCTCCAGCGGCGGGACATGCCCCGGATCGTCGGGCCGGGTGATTCAAACCAGCGGAAGTTCGCGCGCACTCAGCGCTTCCGCGTGACCGGCGATGGCCTGGCTTTTTGCGGTGCGAGCGACGAGGAAAGGGGGACGGTCATGCACTGCTACAACACCGACGCCCAGGGATTGGAAGCGGCGTATTTGGATACGTCGCGCGGGATCGCCGCCTCGTGGGAGGGCAACGGCGTATCCGCCGCCTTCACTCTCGGTCTGTGGATCGCCTGCCAGGCCACGCCGACGGGGCAGGAAATCAGATGGCAGTTGCCGGACTCGTGGAACTCGGTAACCAAGCTGCTGGCGACGAACTGTCCGGTCCTGTTCGCTCTCCACCCGGCGGAAAGCTCGACCTTGCCGCCCACGTCCGCCAAGCTCTCGCTGTTTTCCTATTTCGCCCCCACTGCGTTCGCCGAAGTGGACGTGCCCGAGTTCTCCGACTTGAAACTCAACGACTCCCGGATCTACGAAATTCGCGCGTTCTTCGATCCCTATTCGCTGCGGCTCGCGACCCTCTCGGCCGAGAGAAAAACATGGTTCGTTCGCAGCCTCACCGCGCCCGGGAAACTCGACCAGCCGATCTTGCTCAACTGGCCCGACACATCCATCCCGCGCGGCGGCGAGTTCCTCTTCCACCCGCAACTGCTCGGCGGCAAAAAATTCTCCGCCGAAGTCTATGATAGTCTGGGGCTCGCGCTCATCGCCGAGGCCGACGGGACGATCCGCTTTCCGGTGTCCAAAACAGAATTCGCTTCGATCAAGCTCTTGTCGCTGACCGTTCCCGGCAGCGGCGGCGGGGGACTTTCCTGTCCGATCCCGCTGCATGTCTCCGGCTCGGATTTACCCTTCGTCGCGCCGCCCGGCGCCAATCGGAAAATGTTCAACCTTCTCGGGGCAAGCTACCGGACCATGAACCTCCCGACCTCGCAGCTCAAAACCCTCCCGGCCACCCTCCACACCTTCCCCGATCCGATTGCCGACGTGCTCGGGCCGGTGGCCGGGAATATCGTGCTGATCACGCGCACGCGCCGACTCGATTTTTTCTCCCTCGAAACGCGCAAGATCAGCGGCACGACGCCGGTGTCTCCAGGGACCGGGTACTTCGCCGGGGCCGGCGCGCTTTTCGAATACGATCCGGCCAAGCGCACGCTCACACGGATGACCGTCCCGGATGGACGCCGCGGCGCGGCTCTGAATCTTCCAGACAATGTCACGCTGACCGGTATCGGCATTGGCACCGAGGCGCAGAGTCCGGTGACGCTGGCGCTGCGGGTCGCGCCGGGAAAGGAGCCCACCAAGGTAGGCGACCTCGTCATCAAAGCCGATGATCTCCAGGACATCGTGACCGTTTGGGACGGGCAGACCTTGCAGAGCAAGGGATGGACGCAACCGGTGTCTCTCGCCCGGATGCTCGGGCAAAGCGACCCGCCGCAGACCGGCAACCTTTTAGTCGGCGACATCACCTGGCCGGCGATTCTGCCAGCCTCGCACAACGGCAGCATCGTCCATCTCGGCGGACGATTCCTCGCCTGCTCACCATCCTACGCCGTCACGTATCCGTTTCCCGGATTGGTGGGGCAACTCGACCTCCAACGTTTGTTCGGGCAAAATGCCACCGGTTCGATTTCGGGATTGATGGCGATTTCGCCAAGGGGCGCGGTTTTCAAGGGAGGACAGCCCGTGCCTCCCCCAAAAGACGGCTCTGGGGTGCGGGGGACGCCGTGCGGCCGCTATGGCTTGGTGCGCCTGAGCAAGCGCGACGACGCCGACGAGTGCCTGCAAGTCCGCCTGCTGGAAAACGACAACCCGCTCCTGCTCGCGGGCCGAATGAACTGCTTCCTCGACGATGGTTCGTCCACGGCATTTCCCTCGGGTCCGCGTTTCTTCATGCTCGGCGACCATGGACCGCTGGCCCTCCTCGACCGGCAAGCCCGCAAGCTCAACCTCGTGGACCTCGACATTCCGACCGTGATGAAAACGCTCGCGCCGGATGATTTTCACGTCACCTCCCAGCCGCAACCCTGCCTCATGGCCGGAGGGACGCTGCAATATCAAGTGCAGGTCAACAATCCCTCCGCGGTGCAAACCTATCGCCTGCGAACCCCCGTGCCAGGTGCCCAACTGACCTCGCTAGGGCTGCTGAAATATACCGCGCCCGCAAAAATCACCGACGCGACCAGGACGAATATTTCCATCGAGATCGTGGGGCAGAAGGGGCAAATCTACCTGCACGAATTTCCCATCCACATCCTGCCCACACCGTCCAACCCCAGCCTCCCAGGGCGGAACGCGATCTGATCGGTGGCGGGAGATATCGCCGTGGCGCGCGGACGAAGCGGCTGAGGCTCGTGGTCCCAGCTTTTCCCGCCGAGCACCGCCGTTTGCACTTCCGGTGTCCAGCGAACTATCTTCCCGGACATCAGTCGTCGTCTCCGCCCGCAAGCGCGCCGCCAAAACCACCTTCACTGAATCCCCTTGGGCTGGGTGTTAAGATCGGCTTCCTTCCACAGCTCCCGTTTCAATTCCTCCGCGATGATTAGTTCCGCCAACGCCTCCGCCGTCTCCGCGCGCTCCTCGCCGTAATGCTCCGCCCCCATCCGCTCGTTCATCGGCGTTAGCAACTCCTTCCGAAACTGCTCCTCGCCTCAGACACCAGCCGCGCCAGATCGGCTGGAACTCCTCGCCTTCCTCCGCCCCGCGCCGTTCCTCCAAGGCCCGCTCCAGCCGTTGCCGCCCCGCCGGACTGTCTTTGGGAATGCCCCACTCGCCCAGCAACCGATCCACCCGCAACCACCCCAGACGCTTTGCCGGGGCCGCCAGATACGCCGGCCAACTGCTCCACGCAAAACCTTTCAAGGGCGCGTCCACCGCCACCAGTTTGGCTCTCGCTGGATTGATGCGGACGGAATCGCCCACGCTCTTGAGATAGCCGCTGCCCGAACCATCCACGATCAGCGACTTGGAGCGCCCAGGTCTCCTTCAATGGCTGCTTGGACACCGTGCGCCAGTTCGCCAGCGCGGTCCAAGGGGCCCAGGATAAACCCAAAACCGTGGCAGCCCTCCTCGATGAAATACTCCTAGCCATCGCGCGCGATCTCGTTCCCCATCGCCCCGACCGAAGCGAGCCGCGAACCGTCAAACGACTCACCAAAAACTACCAGCGACTCACCAAACCGCGTCATCAAATGGGCAACCTGCCCCACTGAAGCAAAGCCAAAGCCAAAAATCCTAAGTCAGCCTTAACTGAGCGCCATTCGGGTTCAATCACCCTGCACAATCACCCCCAGGGCACCACCCGCTCCATTGGATGCCGCCTTCCCGCAACACCTTCAGTCGGCTCTTTTCTCCAGCAACAGAGGATTCAACCAGCGTTTCCCTAATGCAAAAAGCCCCCACTTCTCGAGTTTTGATGGTTTACAGTGCCCATCAAAATTCCCCAACCTCTCACCCATGATTAGACTTCCACATCTCCTCGCTATCGGTCTGGCAACCTTGTCCAGTTTCACCCAAGCCGCCCCCATTCCCGAAGACCTCAAAACTGGGGGCTTCGCCATTGGTTGCCAAGCCTACACCTTCAACAACTTCAGCGTTTTTGAAGCCATCGAAAAGACCGCTTACGCAGGAGGTAAGGTGATCGAATTCTACCCCGGTCAAAAACTTTCCAAAGAAGAGCCAAACATCAAATTTAGTCACGATGCCCCTCCAGAAGTCTGGGAGAAGGTCAAAGCGAAGTGCAAAGAACACGGAGTTACCCCGATCGCCTATGGGGTAGTCGGTCTTTCTCCGAACGAGGCGGCCTCTCGGAAAGTTTTCGAATTCGCCAAAGCCATGGGGATTATCGTGATCAATACCGAGTCCGTCGAAGCGCTCGATACCGCAGAAAAGCTCGTCAAAGAATACGATATCAAAGTCGGTATCCATGATCACCCCAAACAACCCAACAACCCGAACTATCGCGTTTGGGATCCCAACTATGTCCTCGAAGTGACCAAAAATCGTGATCCACGCATGGGGGCATGCGCTGACACCGGTCACTGGGTCCGCTCAGGATTAAAACCCGTCGAATGCTTGAAAATTTTGAAAGGCCGGATCATGGCCAGTCACCTCAAAGATCTTCACGCTCCACTACCAAGCGGACACGATGTCCACTGGGGCGAAGGCGTGAGCGATGTCAAAGGCATCTTCGATGAGCTTAAGTCCCAAGGATTTGTGGGTCCGATCTCCGTCGAATATGAGTCCAACTGGAAGACCAACATGGAGGATGCCAAGGCCTGCATCGACTTCGCTCGTGCTTACGGCGCCCAGAAGTAACCGGTCCCAATCACCATCAATAGATCCACGGCGGGCGTCGCAAGGCGCCCGCCGTTTTTTATTTATTCGCCCTCCGTTTCTTCCTCTGGAAGTGGCAATCCACGAGTTTCTGGAGCGAAGATCAAGGTGACAAGACCCACCAAGAAGATCGAGCACATCACCATCGCAGAATAGCGGTAAGGCGCGGGGACAGCGTAGCTCTTGGCAAAGATCTCCGTCAATTTAGCCGAGTAAAATGCTCCAGCGGCTGCCGCAAATCGACCCAGATTATAGCAAAACGAAGTCCCTGTACTTCGCAACCGACTCGGAAATAATTCTGGCAAGTAAATCGCAAACCCAGCAAAGAGCGAAAGTTGGGCCGCTCCCATCAGCGGCATCATCCAATAAGCATCCAACGGCGAGTCCATCTTCCAATAAACCAGAAAAGTCACGACCATCGCCGCCAAAAAGCCCCCCGCAAAGGCAAAGCGGCGACTGACCGCACTGGCCACTTTGGTAAAAATCCACATCCCTACCGCCGCCCCAAGCATCTGCCAGAGATATGCCCAAAACTTCGCGTCATCGACCTGCGATTTGGTCCAGGCGTTCAGCTTGGCTTCCGCTCCTTTAGTCTCCGCCGCCGCTTTGGCTAATGCCTCCGTGTCTGTCGCGGAGATCCCCTTGACACTCAACCGCAGATCGTTCACCCGTTGA
>Ga0194055_10002091_pt1 | contig 15990 bp, 15 predicted proteins | sample SepL449m_MetaG_FD_155482 | JGI IMG/M metagenome (GOLD analysis project Ga0194055, IMG submission 155482) | Anoxic zone freshwater microbial communities from boreal shield lake in IISD Experimental Lakes Area, Ontario, Canada - Sep2016-L442-9m | ecosystem: Environmental > Aquatic > Freshwater >... | reverse complement strand
GATCTGTGCGGCGCTGATCAGATAGCTCAGAGGGCCGAGATTTTTTTTCGATTCCCACGTCGTCTCCTTCACCACCTGAGCGTCGAATCCCACGCCGGCGAGCTGGATGAAGTAAGTGCCGTTCGCCGCGAGCAGATCGATCTCGCGCACATTTCCCGCGCGGACGTTTGCCCACGCCTCGTCGAGCCGGTGCGGCAGCCCGTGCTCCTTCGCGAAGACATTCATCGTCCCGAGGGGCAGCACTCCGAGCGCAGAGGCCGTGCCCGCGAGGCCGTTCACCACCTCGTTCACTGTGCCGTCGCCGCCCGCCGCTGCGACGACCCGGAAGCCCTCACGCGCAGCCTCGGCTGCGAGCCGGCGTGCATCGCCGGGCCCGCTCGTCATCCGCAACTCTGCCTCGGGAGCGATCTCGCGCAATGTCTCCGCGAGGTCGCGCGACTTTTCGCTGCGCGCGTTGGGATTGAAAATGATGACGTGTTCCGGCATGTCGGGCGCAGCTTCTACGACGTGAGCGGCGCGGCTCGCGAGACACTTTCCGCCCTTTCCTTTGCACGTCGCGCGGCTACTTTTCGCGCGTTGTGAAACGACGCCTCGCAAAATATCTCGCCGTCGCCGCCCTCGTGGTGGTGCTCCTCCTCGCGCTGGGCGGATGGTTCGTGAACCGCTGGCTCCAGTCCCCGGAAGGCCACGCGAGAGTGGAGCGCAAGCTATCCGACGCGCTGCACATGGCAGTGAAAATCGAGTCGCCCGCGTTCTCCGCGTGGAGCGGTCTCTCGACGAAAAAGGTCACCGTCTCCGGGCCGGATGGCGTCATCTTCGAGGCCGCCGGAATCTCCGCGAGCCACAGCTTCTTCGCGCTGCTCCGCGCAAAAATCGGCCTCAGCGAAGTGCGCATCCGCGAGCCGCACGTCCGCCTGTTTCAGGATGCGGCGGGCAAGTGGGGCATCCAGCGTAACGCCGCTGCGCTGCCTGCGATCGCCGGAGCGCAGCCGATCGTCAGTGCGCCGCTGGTATTTAGTCCCGCGAATTCTCCGGCCATTGCGCCGGTCGCACCGCAGCCCGCGCTGCCGCCGCCTGCGACTGTCTCCGCCGCGCCGAAGCCGCCCGCCGTTTCGGCCGGGAAAGTGTTCATCGAGAACGGCACCTTCGAGATGTTCGACAAGACGAACGCGCCCTTCGCGACCGTCACCGGGCTGAACGTCACGATGCGCGACGTGACTGAAGCTGCGTTCATCGGCAGGATGATCATCGCCCGCGCGGTGATTCACGGCAAAGCCGCGATCGAGAACCTCAGCGGTGATGCCGCGCACAACGGACAGGTCTTCACCCTCAGCAACTTCACCGCGCTGACCGGCGGCGGCGTCATCACCGGCGAGGCGAAGTACACTCTCGGCGCGACCGCCGCCGCGACACTGAAGCTTGTCGGCGTGAACCTCGACCGCGTCACGCAGGATGGCGGCATGAAAGGGCAGAAAATCTCGGGCATCGTGAGCGGCGATGCGCAGTTCGCCGGCATCGGTCCGGACAAAAGGACGCTCACCGGCAGAGGCACGCTCTCGCTGAAGGGTGGCGACTGCTCGCAGTTCGATCTGCTCCGGCAGATCGGCAACGTCCTGAGCGTCACGATGCTTGCGAAATTCCAAATCGCCGACGCCGCCGGAAATTTTCAGGTCGCAAACGAACAGGTGACGCTTGCGCCGATGGAAATTTCCACGCCTCCGGTCGGCCTCACGATCAGCGGCCCGGTGGCGTTCGATGGCGCGCTGAACCTTACCGCATTTCTGAGCGCGCCCGCGGACATGGTCGCAGCCCAGCCGATGCTCGCTGGAAATTTCTCGCCGCCCGATGCGAACAACCGGCGCAGCGTTCCATTTCACATCACCGGAGTGGTCGGGAAGCCGCGCCAGGATCTCGCCGACGCGCTCACCGGCACGAAGGATCACCGGCAGCAGAATATCATCGGCGGCGCATCCGCGATCGGCGCGATCCTCGGGCGGAACAGCCCGAAGACCATGAAGAAGCTCGCGCCCGCACTCGAGCTTCTGAAGCCCGCCATCGAGCGCGCTGTCCCCGGCAAGGAGCCCGTGCCGGAGCAGCGATGAGAGTCGTCGGCGGCATCGCGGGTGGCATCCCGCTTCACGTTCCGAAGACCGATCTGCGTCCGACGATGGACATGGTGAAAAATGCGATCTTCAACAGCCTCGCCGAATGCGTCCCTGGCGCGCGTGTGCTCGATCTTTTCGCCGGCACCGGCGGGCTTGGCATCGAGGCGCTCAGCCGCGGCGCGGCGTCGTGCGTGTTTGTGGAAAGTGATCGCCGGGCAAACGAGAGCATCCGGCGCAACCTCGACAAGACGAAGCTCCCCGGCGGCCAGATCGTCGCCGCGGATGTGATGAGCTGGGTCGGGCGCTCCGCGCCCGCCGCCGCATTCGATCTGATCCTCATCGATCCGCCGTATTCAAAAAAGGCAGGCGATCGGGACTTCGGGATCGAGATCCTCTCTGCACCCGGTCTGCGTCGCGCACTTGCGCCCGGCGGCATCGTCGTGCTCGAACACATGCCCGAGCGCCCGGTGCCGATCGGCCCGGAGTGGGAATGCACGCGCAACCGGCGCTACGGCGCGACCGTTGTCGCATTCCTCCGCGCGGTGCGCGCACCATCTTCAACACCGTGACCAACACCATCCAGGATCCACACTCCGCCTTTCTCGCCGCCGCCGATCACGCGTTGTGGCAGCCCGCCGACCACGTCCGCCGTGCGGAGATGTCCGACATTTTTCCACGCACTGCGCCGCTGGAAATTGACTTCGGCTGCGGCGACGGATCGTTTCTCCTCGCGATGGCCGCGCGTTTTCCAGGGCGGAATTTCCTCGGCACGGAGCGCATGCTCGGACGCGTGGAAAAGGTCAGCCGAGCCATCGCGCGCAACGGCCTCACGAACGCACGCGTCATCCGCCTCGAGAGCAACTACGTCGCGAAATGGCTGCTCCCGATCGCGTGCGCCGAGATCGTCCACATCGGTTTCCCCGATCCTTGGCCGAAGCGCCATCACCACGGGCGGCGGCTTTTCCAGGACGACTTCATGGTGTCGCTGCACCAGGTGCTCGCGCCCGGCGCGGAGGTGCGGATCAAGACCGATGACCAGCCGTATTTCCAGTGGATCGAAAAAGTGATCGCGCGCGCAAAGGGGTTTGAGCGCATCGAGTGGATCGAAGAGCAGGACTACCCGAAGACCGACTTCGAGCAGCACTTCGTGGATCAGGGCCTGCCGATTTACCGCGCGCGGCTGCGAAAAGTCTGACCGCCGAGGAATGGCGTGATCGTCACGCCGTCGCCGCGCAATTCGATCCGCACCGCGCCGCAGTGCTCCTGGTGGAATGCGTCCGCTCCGATCGCGCGCACGCCGCGCTCCCGCTCAGCGAGACGCTCTTCCGAAACTCCAAACGGCGGACGCGAGCACACGACTGCGCGCGGCGCGACGAGTGCGAGAAAATCCGCCGTGCCCGAGAGATCGCGCGAGTGCCAGCCTGCGACGATCACATCCGCACGCAGATCGGTTTCGTTTTCCATGAGCCAGCGTTCCGTGGAAAATCCAGCGTCCGACATCAGCAGCACGCGCAGCCCTGCGACCTCGATGCGGCAGACGAGCGCCTTGTCATCCGCCTGCGTGCGCGCGATGTCCGGTGGCGGAAAGAGCACCTTCAGCGTCGTATTTTCACCGAGCGAAAATTCATCGCCGCGCTGGAAGTAGCGGCGGCCGATTTTTGCAGCAGCGAGCCGTGCGTGGATGTCGCGGCGCGACGGCGAACGATCGCTGTAGATCGTATCCGCAATCCAGCGCGGGCGGAAATCATCGAGCGCAAGCACGGCACCGCCGACGTGTGCGGTGTCTCCGTGCGTGAGCAAGATTCCATCGAGCCGGTTCACGCCGCGCGAACGGAGATAGGGGAGCAGTGTGCTGTTGTAATCGCGCGCACCGCCGCAGTCCACGAGCCAGTCGCCGCCGCTGGAGCGGACATGAATCGCCGAGCCGTCGCCGACTTCGAGCGACATGAGTTCGCAGGCCGGCGCGCGTTTGAAATCCGGCATCTCGGAATACACGTAGCCGCCGGGCGCCTTTGAAAAAAGGGCGAGGCTTGCGAGCAGCGCCTTCGCGGAGATCCAGTTTGCCTGGTTCACGATCGTCGCGAGCGCCGTCGAGACGATGCCGCAGAGCAGGCTCATGAGCCCGAGCGCGAGGACGACGAATGCGAGCGGCACGGCGACCGCATTTGCAAAAATCGCGACCGGCGAGATGAGATGAAAGTAGCCCGCCATGAAGACGAATGAGCCGACCCACGCCGAGAGCGTGACACCCGTCGCGCCCGCGATCTGTTTCCAGAGCGAGACGCGCCAGCGCTCGCCGCGCGTCCACATTTCCTGCGGGATGAAATCATCCGGCGCACCGAACGGCTCCATCCAACGCGCAATCGGTCCCGAGAGTCCCATGATGAATGCGACGAGCGCGAACGAGAGCTGGAATCCCGGTGTGAAAAATTCCTCCGTGTCCCACGCGAGGATCGCGACCGCGGCCGCCGCGAGGCTGTTCATCGCGACGGCGGGCCGCCCGATGAGCTGGCCGAGGAGGATGAAGGACGCCATCACCGTCGCGCGCACGCAGCTCGCGCTCAGTCCCGTGACGAGCGCATACGCGCAGAGCAGGGGAATGATGATCACGACGGCGGCGCGGCGCGGGACGCGCAGAGGCTTCAGCAGATACCACGCGATGCCGGCGAGCATCGCGACGTTCAGGCCGCTCACCGCGAAGAGATGCAGCGTGCCGGTCTTTTGAAAGAGCCCCTTCATCTCCGGCGGCGTCTCGCCGCGCAGACCGAGCACCATGCTCTCGATGAGCATCGTGAGGTCCGGCTCGCCGCTGAGGCCGAGCTCGAGCTTTTTGCGAATCCACTCTCGTGCGGAGATCGCAAACTTCATCGCGCGCGAGCCGTGGCCGTGCGCCGTCACCGTGCAGTCGCCCGCGCTGCGCGCGGATATTTCAAAATGGACGCCGTGCCGCCGCTGCCATTCCGAGATGTCGAACTGCCCGGGATTCATCATCGGCTGAAGTGCGCGCGCGGAGCCCTCGATGCCGATCACGTCGCCGTATTCCGGCGCGGCGCCGGTCCATCTCACGAGGCACATGCCGTCGAATGGAACCGCATCGTCACCGAGCCGGAGCGAAGTGAGCTTCAGCCAAAACGTCGCGCGTTTTTCTCCACGCGAACCGGTGTGGCTCGACGGCTCCGCCCACACGACACCAGTCGCACTCGCCGTGCGCGGCGCGACGCGCAGCATGGCTTCGAGCGCACCGCCCGCAGAGTGATGATGCCGCACTTCATGCAGCGAAAAAAATGCCACCGCGGAAAATACGCAGCACATCCACCAGCGAGGAAAAATCAGCGCCGCGAGCGCGAACGCCGCCGCCGCACCGGAAGCCCACGCAAGCGGAACCGGCCACCATTCCGCGATCAAAATTCCAAGGATCGCGGCAATGCCGATGCCGAGAAATGGCTTCCGTGGGCGGAGGGGGGACATCTGCGTGAGATCGTGTGAGGATGCGAGCACTGCGGGTGTCGCAGGGCAAGGAAGTTTCGTGAGTGTCGTTTCGGGGAACTTCCGAAAACATTGCCCGACATGGCAATTTTCCCGCCCGCTGCATATGTTCGCGCCATGCAGCCCCTCAAAGACGAGCATTTCGTGAGCTGGGAGCAGTCGCCCGAGCAGATGGACGGACTGTGGGCGCATGGCTGGCGTCACTTCGGCCCGATTTTTTACCGCTACCGGCAGTGCCTCACGGGCGCGGGGATACGGAATGTGCAGCCATTGCGCTTGGACGTGGAGCGGTTCGAACCGAGTGCGAGCCAGCGGCGCTTGCTGCGGAAAAATGGCGACCTCGAAATCCGCGTGAAAACTGCGGAACTGCTTGAGGATCGGCTCCGGCTTTTCGATCTGCACAAGCAGCGATTTGCCGAAAATGTGCCGAACTCCCTGGGGGATTTCCTCGGCCCCGCACCGCACGCCGGCCCGTGCCAGACGCTGGAAATCGGAGCATTCCTCGGTGACCGCCTGCTCGCCGCGAGCTATCTTGATGTCGGCGCGACGGGCGTGTCGAGCATCTACGCCTTTTTCGATCCGGAGGAATCGCGCCGCTCGCTCGGCACTGCGACGATGATCTGGGAAATCCTGCTCGCACGCAGGACGGGCAGGCGCTGGCATTATCCGGGCTACGCGTATGTCGAGCCGTCGGGCTACGATTATAAAAAGCAGTTCGGCCCGATGGAGTGCTTCGACTGGGATGCGTGGCGGCCACTGGCGGGAGCGGGAGCGGGTTCTGAGTAATGCGGTGCGGCGAAATGGATGCCAGTGTGGAGTGCTCAGTTCTCTCAGTGCTCAGTAGGCGCACATTCTGAGTCTGAGGACTGAGGACTGAGGACTGAGTACTTTTTTTCAGACACCGCTCCAAAAGGCAAAATCACCGCCTGCCCGAGCCCTTGACTCGCGGGCCTGCAATCGCTCGCATTGCGCTCCATGAAATTCCTCCCCGCACTCGCCCTGTCGTTCGTTACCGCCACTGCCGCATTTGCCGACGACCAGTGGATCACCTACGAGGGCAAGGACGGGCCGGGCAAGGGCAAGCGTGTCGTGCTCATCTCGGGCGACGAGGAATACCGCTCGGAGGAGGCGATGCCGATGCTTGGGAAAATCCTCAGCCAGCGCCACGGGTTCACCTGCACGGTGCTCTTTGCGATCAACAAGGCGAGCGGCGAGATCGATCCGAACACGACCGACAATCTTCCCGGCGCGGAGGCGCTCGACAAGGCCGACCTGGTCATCACCTCGCTGCGATTCCGCCACTGGCCCGACGAGCAGTTCAAGCACTTCGCCGACTACGTGAAGGCCGGCAAGCCGGTCATCGGACTTCGCACGAGCACGCACGCATTTTCAGGACTCAAGGGCGAATATGCGCCGTTCAACGGATTCGGAAAAAAAGTGTATGGCGAGGGTTGGGTGACCCACTGGGGCGGGCACAAGCGTGAGGCGACGCGCGGCGTGATCGAGAGCGGGGCAGGGGATGATGCGCTGCTGCGCGGCGTGAGCGATCTTTTCGGCGACACCGACGTGTATGAGGCCTACCCGTCCGCAGGCTCGAAGATCCTTGTGCGCGGCGTGGTGCTGAAAGGCATGAAGCCCGGCGACGAGCCGGCGGATTACAAGAAGAAGCGCTCCACTGACAAGCAGGAGCAGGGCGTGAACGATCCCGCGATGCCCGTCGTGTGGACGCGGACGAACGACAACGATTTTGGCAAGGGCAACAAGGTGCTCTGCACGACGCTCGGCTCCGCGACGGATCTGCAAAACGAGGGCCTGCGCCGTCTCATCGTGAACGCTGCGTTTTCATTCACCGGCCTCGAAGTGCCCGCGAAGGCAAACGTCGAATACGTGGATCCTTTCAAGCCGCTGTTCTACGGATTCAACGCCTATCGCAAGGGCCTCAAGGTCTCCGACCTCGCACTCGGAAAAGCGATGCCCGAGCTGCCGCTGGCGAACGGGAAAAAGTAGGCGGCGGAGAGGCGGCGAATCCGAGCACCAAAGGTGCGAACCATGCCAGCCCAGGGCAACGCCCTGGGTTATACGCCACCAAACGATCAAAGCCCTGAAGGGGCGGCTCCATTGTGGTGCGCCCCTTCAGGGCTTTGTCTTTTTTTTGCGACGTTTCCCAGGGCGTTGCCCTGGGCTGGCATGTGGCCGGGCCTTTGGCCCTCAGCGGCTCGCCTTTGCAGGGTGTCGGACAGGCTCCAACCCCTCACTCTTCTTCCCGCCGCGCCGTGCGGATCTTCCGCCTCGCGACATCCGCACCGCCGCCTGGAGGCGGGACTTCGCGCCATCCCGACGAGTCGAAAAAGAAACGCCGGCTCGAAATTTTCACGAACACGGACTCGATCGGGTGCATCGCCGACGCGGGGATTTTCACTTCGCTGAATCCCTCCTTCACCCGCACCGTGCAGCAGCGCAGGAGTGCGCCGGAGGTCTCGTCCTGCATCTCCACCATGCGGCTGCGCGCGGGCAGCACGAGCGACCATCGCACCATGCCGAGCGGAATGCTCTGCGCGGCGATGAAAAGCCTGCGCCGCGGGAACGGCGTGCGGCCCGTGCGGATGAGCAGCCGAAGCGCGCCGCCGGTGAATTCCGCCTCGCGCACCGGATGCTGCTCGGACGCGAAACCCGGAGCCGCGAGCACATCGTATGGCTCTTCGGTCCTCGCGTATGCGGTGAAGCGTCGCCTGCTTAGCGCCATCTGCGTCTCGTGGCAGAGAATCGCGTGGCGCTTGTCGCGCACCTCGGCATCAGTGAGGCGCAGCAGGAGCGAGGGCCACGGCGCGGAATTCCCGCGGCGATGGACGACATACGTGAAGACGCGGCAGGCGTGCAGGCTGCCCGTGAATGCAAAACGCGCGAGCACATGCAGCGCGCTGTGATCGGGATGCGCGTCATTTTCCGAAGGCAGCACGACGATGGTCGGTCGCAGCGCGGCGAATTCCGCGCGCAGCGTGGCGATCGTCTGCTCGCCGCCGTGCAGCAGCAGCCGGGTCACGCCCTGATCGGGGAGGTTCAGGAAAAGTGCGGAGTCATCGTTCCCGAGCAGGAATCGCAGCGCCGCGCGCGCCTCCTCCCGACGCCTCGCAGCCCATCGCAAGCGTGCCGAAGTGGAGATGAGCAGCCGCCGTTCGATGGCGCGCTGGGGCCAGGGATTGTTATCGCCGCTCGTGCAGAAAATCACGCGCACCTTCGCGCCCGCGTGCCTCGCGCGCTGGAGCAGCCCTCCGGTGCCGATGGATTCATCGTCCGGATGCGGGGCGATGACGAGGATGCGATCCTTTGATGAAATGGAAAGCGCCATGGGCTGCGCGGACGCTAGCGGGTGCGGGTGAGATGGCAATGCGCAAGGTGCGAAACGGGGGAAAGGGGAAAGTGCTCAGTGCTCAGTGCTCAGAAGTCGCACTTTTTGAATTTGAGCACTGAGAACTGAGCACTGAGAACTTCGCCGCAGCGGCGTCAATACCCTCATCGCCCGGTTTTTTCGCGGCGCGCGACGTTTTCCTTCCCATCGGAATTTCGTCCGCTAGCCTCCGCGCCCTCCAACACCACGACGAATGCAGGAATACAAAGTGAAACTGGAAGTCTTCGAGGGGCCGCTCGATCTGCTGCTCTATCTCATCAAGCGCGATGAGGTGGACATCCATGACATTCCGATCGGGCACATCACGAAGCAGTACCTCGACTTCATGGAGCTTTTCAAAATGCTCGATCTCGATGTGGCGGGCGAATTCGTGGTGATGGCGGCGAACCTGATCTACATCAAGAGCCGCTCGCTGCTGCCCGCGCATGTGCAGCCGCCGGACGAGGAGGCCGACGAGGAGGATCCGCGATGGGAACTCGTGCGGCAGCTCCTCGAATACAAGAAATTCAAGGAGGCCGCGGGGCATCTGCACCAGCGCGAAGTGGCGCGCGAGGGCGTGTTCCCGCGCATCGTCGCGGCGGAGGAGGCCGCGGAGCGTCCGCTGGGCGAGGTGTCGGTGTTCGACCTAATCAATGCGTTCAACAAGATCCTCAAGCGCATCGAGAGCAAGCGGGAGGACCTGCGCGAAATCTTCGAGGAGAACTACACGGTCTCCGACAAGATCGATCTCATTTTGAAAATGGCCGTGCCCGGCGTGGCGCTGAAATTCACCGAGCTGTTCACCGACGCCGCGTCGCGTTCGGAGGTCGTGATCACTTTCCTCGCGCTGCTCGAACTCATCCGGCTGAAGCAACTGCGCTGCGTGCAGTCCGAGGCTTTCGGTGAAATTGAACTGAGCCGCGTCTAACTTGTCCGAACTGCGATGACGCCGACTATCAAACATGCCGTGGAGGCGCTGGTGTTCGCTTCGCCGAAGCCGATCACCGCGGGGGAAATCGTGAAGGCCATCCGTGCCGGCGCGGTGGAGACCGAGATCCTGACTCTGAATCCGCTCACCGAAACGAAGGAGGCCGAAGTGCTCGCCGCGCTCGCGGAACTGAAGGCCGACTACGAGCAGCAGGAGCGGGCATTTCAGCTCACCGAGCAGATCAATGGATGGGCGATGACCACGGTGAAGGACGTGGCGGATTTTGTGCGCCAGCTCTACCCCGAGGCAAAGCCCACGCGGCTCAGCGGCCCCGCGCTGGAGACGCTCGCGATCATCGCGTACCGCCAGCCGGTCACGCGTGCGGACATCGAGGCCGTGCGTGGCGTGGCGGTGGATGGCGTCATGCAGGTGCTGCTCGATCGCAGCCTAGTGACGATCACGGGCCGCGCCGAGGTGCCCGGTCGCCCGCTCCTCTACGCGACGACGGAATATTTTCTCCAGCACTTCGGACTGAAGGACGTGGACGAACTTCCGAATGCCGACGAACTGCGCCGCGTGGTGCTGCCGAAGGCGGAGATTCCCGCGGAGGAAAAATCCGCCGAGGCTGCAGCCGATGCTGCAGCGACGACGGAAGGAATGCACGCCGCTCCGGGTGACGCAGCGCACGAGGCTGCACACGAAGCGCCGGCTGAAACTGAGGATGAGCCGGCACACGTGGAACAGGCCGAACAAACCGGGCACGCTGGTGAGGAAATCGCGGCGCTCGAATTGCAGGCCGAGACCGCCGAGGTCGAGCCCGGCGATGCGACGCCAGCCTCGGAAATTTGATCGATCATGGCCCTTCCTGAAATTCGCAAAAAAATTGACGCAGTGGACGAGCAGATCATCCGCCTGCTGAACGAGCGCGCGGATCTCGTGCACGAGGTTGGCGTCGTGAAAAAGGCGCAGGGGCAGCCGATCTACGCGCCCGAGCGCGAGGAGCAGGTGCTGCGTGCGCTTGCCGCGAAGTCGCGCGAGATGAACAGCCGGCTGCCGGAAAAAAGCATCCGCGCGATTTACCGCGAGATCATGTCTGCGGCGCTCGCGCTGGAAAAAGACATCACGATCGCGTACTTCGGCCCGCCTTCGACGAACACGCACCAGGCCGCGCGCAGCCGCTTCGGCACGAGCGTGAACTATGTGCCGCAGCTCACGATTGCGGATGTCTTCGATGCCGTCGCGCGCGGACGCGCCGACTACGGCGTGGTGCCGATCGAGAACAGCACGGAGGGCGCGGTGAACCACACACTCGATGTCTTCATGGACAGCGACCTGCGCATCTGCGCGCAGATCCTGATGAAGATCGAAAACCACCTCGCGGCGAAGTGCCCGCGCGGTGAAATCATGAAGCTCTATTCGCATCCGCAGGTCTTCGGCCAGTGCCGGCAGTGGCTCCAGCGCACGATGCCGAATGCCGAACTCATCGAGGCCGGCAGCACGCCGCGCGCTGCGGAACTCGCCGCGCAAAATGCCGATGCCGGCGCGCTCGTCGGTCGCATGGCCGCGGAGGAGCACGGCCTCGGCATCATCGAGCTGAGCGTGCAGGATAATCCGAACAACACGACGCGGTTCCTCGTCATCGCGCCGAAGTCCGCGCCGCCGACCGGAGAGGATCGCACGTCGCTCATGTTCTGCGTCCGCGACGAGCCCGGTGCGCTGTTCAGCGCGCTCGAGCCGTTTAACCGGCTGCACATTTCGATGAGCAAAATCGAGAGCCGCCCGAGCAAGCGCAAGGCGTGGGAATATTTCTTCTTCGTGGATGTGGAGGGCCACGCCGATCAGTCGCCGCTGAAGGAGGCCGTCGCCGAACTCAGCAAGCACTGCACGCTGGTGAAGATCCTCGGCACGTATCCGAAGACGGCGGGGTAGGGGGGGGCTAGAGGCCAAGCCAGAGTCGGGCCGACGCTTCGACCTTCAGCAGCAAATCTCCGGCGACCGTGCCGAGTCGGCGCATGAAGACTGTACCGGGCACAGGCCGGATTCCCTGCGTATCGAATGCGCCGTGAGCGAGCCAGCGCAATTCCGTGGGCACTTCAAAGCGTGTCGCCCAAAGGGTCGTTGTGTGCGGCACGATTGCGTAAATCGCACGTTCATCGTCCTTGAAGGGAATGCTGATGACGATACATGGCGCACTTTCGCAGCGAGGCATAGATCCACCATCCATACTTCCCCACGTTCCGGATTCACTTTGCGCGCTCCTCGTCCGAGTCGTACGCAAGGAAAGCAGCGTCCGCCTCCGCAACAAGATCAGCCTCGTTTATGCGACCGTGCGCATCATCGTAAAAGTAGCGTTGGGATGTCACCCGGCTCATGCGGCTCTGCGCGTGGCGCAGCACTACCCGAAGATCCTCGGGTGGCAGGGCGTCAATCGCGGCTTCGATTTCGGCGAGCGTGCTCATGATGGGAGGATGCACTGGTGCTTCCGAGGCGTCAACGGATGAGCTGATGTGAAGAAGCGCAGTTTGTCTTTGCCAAAACGTGCGCCGCTCGGGTGTGCTCACGCGCATGAGCAAATCCATTTTCGATCTCACGGGCGAAGTCGCAGTCGTCATCGGCGCGACGGGCGTCCTCGGCGGCGCGCTGGCGGACGGTCTCGCTGCGGCGGGTGCAAACATCGCGGTGCTCGGGCGCAATGCGGATCGCGGTCAGGCGCGTGTGAAGGCGATCCGCGCGGCGGGCGGCACGGCGGAATTTTTTGCAGCCGACGCGATGGACAAGGCGAGCCTGCACGACGCGCACGAGGCGGTGGCGGCGGTGCTCGGCGCACCGGCGATTCTCGTGAACGCGGCGGGAGGCAACGATCCGAAAGTGACCGTGACGCCCGAGCGGCCCATCGAGGCGATCACCATCGAGGACTGGCATGCGAACTTCGACATGAACGTGGTCGGCGGCGTGCTGCTGCCGAGCCAGGAGTTCGGCCCCGCGATGTGCCAGCGCGGGCGCGGCTCGATCATCAATATCGCGAGCGCGAGCGCGCGCATCCCGCTCTCGCGCGTGGTGGCCTACTCGGCGAGCAAGGCGGCGGTGCTGAGCCTCACGATGTTCCTCGCGCGCGAATGGGCGACGAAAGGCGTACGCGTGAATTCGATCACGCCGGGATTTTTTCCCGCGGAGCAAAACAGGAAGCTGCTCTTCAACGAGGACGGTTCGCCGACGCCGCGCACGCAGGCGATCATGGGCCACACGCCGATGAAGCGCTTCGGCGAAAGCCATGAGCTGATCGGCGCGGCGGTTTTCCTCGCGGCGCACGGGGCGTCGAGCTTCGTCACCGGTGCGGATATCGTGGTGGACGGCGGCTATCTTTCGCAGACGATTTAGGGCGGTTCCACTCAAACGGTAGCCGCACTCGTGAGAGTGCGGGCACCCCGTTTCCTGAGAAAAGTGCCCGCGCTCTCACGAACGCGGCTACGGCTTTCCTTGAACCGCTCCAGGCACGCTTCCTTGTGAACGTTCAAAAGAACGAAAATAGCCCAGCGATTCATCGCTGGGAAAAGTGGTGTTTTGAAAAGCGAGTCCCGACAGGGACGGCAGAACATTTCTTTCGTCCCTGCGGGACTTTGCCTGCTCGTCGTCGAGCATCCCAGTGCTGAAGCACTGGGCTATTTTCAGAAACTGCTCAGTGGTGGAACGCCATCCACACGGCGTGGACGCCGAGCGTGATGCAGAGGCCGATGACGCCGATGATCGTCTCGGTGATCGTCCACGTGCGCAGCGTCTGGCTCACGGTCAGGCCGAGGCATTCCTTCACGATCCAGAAGCCGCCATCGTTCAAGTGCGAGAGGAAAAGTGAGCCGCAGCCGATCGCAATGATGAGCAGTTCGACGTTTGTGCCGGGATAATTTGCGAGCACGGGCGCGACGAGGCCGGCGGAGGTCATGATGCTCACCGTCGCGCTGCCGGTGGCGACTCGGATGAATGCGGCGATGAGCCAGCCATAGAGCAGCACGGGCAGGCCGAGCATCGTCGCGAGTTTGCCCATCGAGGCGGCCACACCCGCGTCGCGCAGCACGGCGGCAAACCCGCCGCCGCCGCCGACGACGAGCAGCGTGAGGCCGACGCCCGCGATGCTTTGCTCGGTGAACTTCAGGACTTCGGCGGGCCTGTAGCCGCAGCGTGTGCCGAAGGCCCACGAGGCAAAGAGCACGGAGACGAGCAGGGCGATGGTGCTGTGGCCGACGAAACTCGCACAGTTCAGCAAGGTCGTCTGAAGCTCGGTGCGGGCAGCGGCGGCGGACGGGATGAAGATCCGCGCCAGCGTATCCACGAGCATGAGCATGATCGGCAGCAGCACGGTGAAAAGCGTGAGGCCGAACGAGGGAGGGGTGATGTCGCTGCGATCCTTGAGCACAGGCATGGGCGGCGCTTCCGCCGGCACGAGGCGCACGGCGCGCCGCGCGAAGATCGGCCCTGCGATGAATGCAGTCGGCAGGCCGATGAGGAATCCCCAGAGGAGAATCTTGCCCATGTTTGGATCAAAGTGCGCATCGCGGAATGCGCCCATCGCGGCGACGGGGCCGGGGTGTGGCGGCATGAGTCCGTGCATCACGCTCATGCACGAGATGAGCGGAATGGCGAGCGCGAGGAACGGCTGCTTTGTCTCGTGCGTGAGGCTGATGAGCACCGGAAGCAGCAGCACGAGGCCCACGGCAAACCACGTTGGCAGGCCGACCACGACGGCGAGCGCCATGACGCACCACACGACGCGCTTTGGGCCAAAAATCTCGGTGAATCGTTTTGCGATCACGTTTGCGCCGCCGCTTTCCGCGAGCAGCTTGCCGAACATCGTGCCGAGGCTGATGAGCGCGGCGATACTGCCGAGCGTCTTGCCGAGGCCGACCCCGAAAAGCTCGGTCACCGCGAACAGGGATAGCGGCTCCTTCGCGTTCGGTGGCGTGACTTTCATCACGACGACACCCGCACCGACGACCAGCGAGGCGACCGCAAGCGCGATGAATGCGTTCACCTTGAACCGCGTGACGAGCACGACGAGCAACACGACGGCGGTGAGGGCGAGGGTGATGAGGGTCCAGTCCTGTGGGGTCATGGGGAGGGAGGAAAAAGGGACAAATTACAAAAGACAAAGCGCAAAGGGCGGGGCGATGCGGGCGGGTGCGAGTGGTCGTTTGTGTTTTGAATTTTGGGTTTTGGAATTTCGTCGCACTCAGCGCAGCTCGAAGATGGCCTCGATCTCCACGGCGATGTTGCCGGGCAGCGGGCCCATGCCGACCGCGCTGCGCGCGCCGATGCCATTCTCGGGGCCCCATATTTCGGCGAAGAGTTCGGAGCAGCCGTTGATCACTTTCGGGTGATCGTAAAAATCCGGCGCAGTGTTCACCATGCCCAGCACTTTGATGACGCGTGCGACGCGATCCAAGCTGCCGAGTTGCGCGCGGAGCGTCGCGAGGATCGCGAGGCCGACCTGTCGCGCGGCGGCCTTGCCGGCTTCGAGATCGAGGTCGCGTCCGACGACGCCGGTGATGAGCGTTTTGTCCGCGCGCAGCGGGCCGTGGCCGGAGACGTAGGCGAGGTTCCCGGTGATGACGAGCGGCTTGTAAACGGCGACGGGTTTCGGTGCGGGCGGGAGTTCGAGGTGGAGTTCTGCGAGGCGCTGTTCGGGTGACATGCGCGCGGAGGGTATGGAATCGTGCGCGTGAGTCACTCCGTTTCCGAAACGCGGGCCAAAGGGCCTGCACAAACCGGCCTAGTGGTCTGTCAGTCGTGGATTGATGGCATTTGGACGCGGTGCTCAGTGCTCAGTGCTCAGTGCTCAGAAAAAACGCGCGCCTTGTCTGAGAACTGAGAACTGAGCACTTTCAGAAACCATCAAATCACGACGGACAGAGCACTAGGGCGGCGCGAGGCTGGGCTGAGACGTGTCTTGAATGCCGCGGGATTTTCCACGAATCATCCGGCATGAAGCTGCGCGCATCATTTGTAATGCTCTCCGCTTTCACTGCCTCGGTGATGGCGGAGGCTCAGAACCCGCCTGCCCCGCCGCCGACTGCGGAGCAGAAAGATGCCGTCCA
>Ga0194055_10002089_pt1 | contig 15991 bp, 18 predicted proteins | sample SepL449m_MetaG_FD_155482 | JGI IMG/M metagenome (GOLD analysis project Ga0194055, IMG submission 155482) | Anoxic zone freshwater microbial communities from boreal shield lake in IISD Experimental Lakes Area, Ontario, Canada - Sep2016-L442-9m | ecosystem: Environmental > Aquatic > Freshwater >... | reverse complement strand
GGTGCTGTCCGGTCTGGACAGCCACCAGGCCATCGACCTACTGATGAGCCAGCTGCGCAAGACCAAGACCAACTACGAGTTCCTGGTCCAGGTGTCCAAGACCGCCCCGGGTGTGGCCGACGTCGACTGACCCGTCGATGAACTCCGAGCAGATCTGGGCGGTGATCGACGCCCAGCGCTCTGACCTGGCTGACGTGCTCGAAGGCCTCACTGCCGAGCAGTGGACCGCGCCCTCGCTGTGTGACGGCTGGCAGGTGCGTGACGTCGCCGCGCACCTGACGCATTCGCACATGCACCCGGTGCGGGCCGCGTTCGAGGCGGTCAAGTCCGGTTTTCGGTTCGACCCGATGATCCGACGGATCGCCGTTGAGGACCGTCGCTCCCAGGCGCAGATCGTGTCCGCCCTTCGCGGCATGGTCGGATCCCGCAGGAAAGTCCCCATGACGTCCGACCAGGATCCGCTGATGGACGTCCTCATCCATGGCCAGGACATCGCCGAACCGCTGGGCATCACCCGCCCGATGCCCGCCGATGCCGCCGTCGAAGTGGCAAACCACCTGTGGCGCATGACATTTCCGATGAAGCCGGCAGCTCGCCTGGCGGGCTACCGCCTGGCGGCAACGGACGCGGCCTTCGCGGTCGGTGAGGGCCGTGAGGTGCGCGCACCGATTCGCGACATCGTCATGATCCTGTCCGGACGCCAACAGCCCTGAGCTGCTGTTTCATCCCGTTTAGGCCGGTGGCGGCCGAACTGGCATACTGGAAAGCGTTCACCTCAGGTACCGGTTCACGTCCACGTGGCACATGTGGGCGACCCGGCGACCAGACAATGAAGAGGACCTCATGAAGAGCGGAATTCATCCCGCCTACGTCGAGACCAGTGTGGTCTGCGGCTGCGGCAACACGTTCACTACGCGCAGCACCAAGGAGAGCGGCCACATCGTGGTCGAGGTGTGCTCACAGTGCCACCCGTTCTATACGGGCAAGCAGAAGATTCTCGACAGCGGCGGCCGGGTCGCGCGCTTCGAGAAGCGCTACGGCAAGCGCACCACGGGCGACGCCCAGAAGTAGCAACCCAGCCGACGCCCGACTGTCGCAGATGCGAGAGGACGGGCGTCGGTCTGTGTTCGGGACGGGTGGAGAGGGCCGGCCCGGCAGAGAGGACTGACGATGACGCAGAGCGCTCCCGCTGACGCGATCGACGCCGTCCTGGCCGAGCACGCCGATCTCGAACGGCAGCTGTCCGATCCGGAGTTGCACTCCGACGCCGCCAACGCGCGCCGGGTCGGCAAGCGGTTCGCGCAGTTGGCTCCGATCGCCGCGACGTACCGCAGACTCGAGACCGCACGCGGCGATTTGGAAGCCGCGCGCGAACTGGCCGCCGACGACGCCTCCTTCGCCGAGGAGGTCACCGAGCTTCAAGCCCGGGTCGCCGAACTCGACGACCAGTTGACCGACATGTTGGCACCCCGCGATCCGCATGACGCCGACGACATCGTGCTCGAGGTGAAATCCGGTGAGGGCGGCGAGGAGTCGGCGTTGTTCGCCGCCGATCTGGCCCGGATGTACATCCGCTACGCGGAGCGTCACGGCTGGGTCGTCACGGTCCTGGATGAGACGTTCTCCGATCTGGGCGGCTACAAGGAAGCCACCATCGCCATTGCGAGCAAGGGTGATTCGGCCGACGGGGTCTGGTCGCGGATGAAGTGGGAGGGTGGTGTGCATCGCGTACAGCGGGTGCCGGTCACCGAATCCCAAGGGCGAGTGCATACTTCGGCTGCCGGAGTGCTGGTCTATCCCGAACCCGACGAAGTCGAGCAGGTCCAGATCGACGAGTCCGATCTGCGCATCGACGTCTACCGGTCGTCGGGCAAGGGCGGCCAGGGAGTGAATACCACCGACTCGGCGGTGCGAATCACCCACCTGCCCACCGGAATCGTCGTCACCTGCCAGAACGAACGCTCGCAGCTGCAGAACAAAGCGCGAGCCATGCAGGTGCTTGCGGCACGGCTGCAGGTACTGGCCGAGGAGCAGGCCCAAGCCGACGCCTCGGCGGACCGGGCCAATCAGATCCGCACCGTCGACCGCTCGGAGCGGATCCGGACCTACAACTTCCCGGAGAACCGCATCGCCGACCACCGGATCAACTTCAAGGCCCACAACCTTGATCAGGTCCTCGACGGCGATATGGACGCACTTCTCGACGCGCTGGTCGCCGCGGACAAGCAAGCGCGACTGCAACAGGCATGACTAGCCTCCCCGAAGGTGAGCGCGAGTGAGGATCGCAGCGCAGCGAGGACCGGAGCGAGCGGGAGCCGAGGCATGAAAACCCTGCGGGCGGCGCTCGCAACGGCCGCCGACACCCTCGCGCAGGCTGGAATCGGTTCGCCGAGAACGGATGCCGAGCTGCTGGCCGCCCATGTGGCCGGTGCAGACCGGGGCCGGCTTGCGCTGCTGGATGAGCCCGATCAGGAGTTCTTCGAACGGTTCTCGGCGGCGGTGCAGCAACGGGCGCAGCGGATACCGCTGCAGCACATCACCGGCCAGGCGCCGTTCGGCCCGGTTGTGCTAGACGTCGGTCCCGGTGTCTTCGTTCCCCGTCCGGAGACCGAGTCGCTGTTGGAGTGGGCCTGTGCGCAGAAATTTCCGCCGTCCCCGGTCATCGTGGATCTCTGCACCGGCTCCGGTGCGCTTGCCGTCGCGCTGGCTAGCGCAATGCCGGATGCTCGAGTGATCGCGGTGGACGACGACGCGACAGCACTCGCCTACGCCCGGCGCAACACCGCCGGTAGGAGAGTCGATGTGATCGCCGGTGATGTGATGGACCCGGATCTGCTACCTGATCTCGACGCGAAGGTCGACCTGGTGATCGCCAACCCGCCCTATATTCCCGACGGTGCTGAGCTGGAACCCGAAGTGGCGCAGCATGATCCGACGCATGCCCTGTTCGGTGGCCCGGATGGAATGGCGGTCATCGTCCCCATCGTCCGACAGGCGGCACGTTGGCTGGCCCCGGACGGCCTGATCGCCGTCGAGCATGACGACACCACTGCCGGCGCCACCGTCGCCGCCCTCGAGGCGACCGGCGCCTACCGCGACATCACCGCGCGCCGGGACCTCACCGGCCGGCCTCGCTTCGTCACTGCCCAACGCAGAGCGCAGGAGTAGGTAATCGTGAGCCAGATGTTCGACTGCCGCGACGCGGAGAACCGCCAGCCCGCCATCGCCGCGGCAGCTGCCGCCCTCAAGAGCGGCCGGCTGGTCGTCATGCCGACCGACACCGTGTACGGCTTGGCCGCCGATGCCTTCGACAGCGGCGCGGTCGCGAGCCTGCTCGTCGCCAAGAACCGGGGCCGTGATATGCCGGTCGGCGTCCTGGTCGGGTCGTGGACCACCATCGACGGCCTGGTGTACTACGTCCCCGACGAGGCCCGGGAATTGATCCGGGCGTTCTGGCCCGGCGCACTGAGTCTGGTCGTCCAGCAGGCGCCATCGCTGCAGTGGGATCTCGGCGATGCCCGCGGCACGGTGATGTTGCGGATGCCGCTGCATCCGGTGGCTCTTGAACTGCTCCGCGAGACCGGGCCGTTGGCGGTGTCCAGTGCCAATGTCTCGGGTCAGCCGCCGGCGACCACCGCGCGGCTGGCCCAGGTTCAGCTCGGCCCGCTGGTCGACGTCTACCTCGACGGCGGGCCCTCTCCCGAGCAGGCCGCCTCCACCATCGTCGACCTGACCGGTCCGTCGCCGCGCGTTCTGCGCGAGGGGCCGGTCAGCGTGTCGGCGATCGCCGCCGTGCTGGGCGTCGACACCGCCGTGCTCAGCGGGTCGACCGCGGTCGAGGCCGAGTAGCGTCAGGCTGAAATGGCGGCCGACGCGGTATACCTAGCGCTCTCCGAGCGCGGTGCGGGTGTTCCGCTGCGCGAGTTGGCGCTCGTCGGCCTGACCGCCGCGGCCGTCACCTATTTCGCCACCGGGGTTGTCCGGGTGCTGGCCACCCGGCTCGGTGCGGTGGCCTATCCCCGCGAGCGTGACGTCCATTTATCGCCGATCCCGCGGATGGGCGGACTTGCGATGTACCTCGGCGTCGTCACTGCAGTCTTCCTGGCTTCGCAACTGCCGGCCCTGAACAGGGGCTTCATCTACTCCTCGGGCATGCCGGCCGTGGTGATCGCCGGCGGATTGGTGATGACCATCGGGCTCATCGACGACCGCTGGGGCTTGGACGCGCTGACGAAGTTCGCGGGACAGATCACGGCCGCCAGCGTGCTCGTCACGATGGGTGTGGCGTGGGTGGTGCTTTACATCCCGTTCGGTTCGATCGGGACCATCGTCCTTGATCAGGTCTCGTCGATCCTGCTGACGCTGGCCCTGACGGTGGCGGTGGTCAACGCGATGAACTTCGTCGACGGCCTCGACGGCCTGGCCGCCGGGCTCGGGCTGATCACCGCGATGGCGATCTGCATCTATTCGGTCGGGCTGCTTCGCGACCACGGGGGCGACGTCCTGTTCTATCCGCCTGCGGTGATTTCGGTCGTCCTTGCCGGGGCGTGTCTGGGCTTCTTGCCGCACAACTTTCATCCGGCAAGGATCTTCATGGGCGACTCCGGGTCCATGCTGATCGGGCTGATGTTGGCTGCGGCGGCCACCACCGCGGCCGGGCCGATCTCACAGAGCGCCTACGGTGCGCGCGACGTCTTCGCCCTGCTTTCACCGTTCCTTCTCGTTGCGGCGGTGGTCTTCGTGCCGGCACTGGACATGCTGCTGGCCATCGTCCGGCGCACCCGGGCCGGCCGTAGCCCGTTCAGCCCGGACAAGATGCACCTCCACCACCGGCTGTTGCAGATCGGGCATTCCCACCGCCGCGCCGTCCTGCTGATCTACCTCTGGGTCGGGCTGGTCGCCCTCGGCGTGGCGAGCACTATCTTCTTCGATCCGCGGTACACCGGAGCCGTCATGCTCGTAGCGGTCGCAATCGCGGTGGTGGTCACCGTTATACCGTTGATCCGGGGCGACACCATGGCCGACGACGAAGAGCTGACACTGTTGCGGGACAGCATTTACGGCCGCCCCTACGACGGCAGGTAGTAGGCCGTTTTAGCCGCTCTACCCTGTGGTACCGTGCTGTCGAACCTGAGAAGCCACGCCGGTTTCCGGGCTTGGCGAAGGTGGTTCGTACAGCCGCTTCACCGCCGAACCAGCCGACACGATTGTGGGTGACCGTGTGACGACGCCAGCGCCGGAAGCGCCGTTGGTGTTTCCGTCCGTCGCCTTCCGGCCCAAGAATCTTCTGACAATCTGCGCCGTGCTCACCGCGCTGGCGATCGCGCTTGGGGCGTGGGCCGGGCACGCCATGTTCGGGGTTTTCTTCGGCGTCGGCCTCGGTCTGGGCCTGATCAATGCCCTTCTGGTGCAGCGATCGGTGGCCGCGGTCACCGCTGAGGCCAGCCCGGTGAAGCGCAAGATGGCGGTCAATTCCGCGACCCGCCTGATGGTCATCACCATCGTCGCGCTGACCGTGGCATGGTTCTTCCGGCCCGAAGGCCTCGGCATCGTGTTCGGCTTGGCGCTGTTCCAGGTCGTCCTCGTGCTGTCCACAGCCCTTCCGGTGTTGAAGAAGATCCGCACCGGCGAGGCCGACTATCTGCCAGACGACGACAACAGTCCGGATGCGACTTACAGCAATCCCGCCTCAATTGCCGACGACATGTTCAAGGATTGAGCACTATGACCGAAACCATCCTCGCCGAGGGCGCGATCGAGGTCGGCCATCACGAGACTGCCCACTGGTTGGGCATGACCGTCAACGTCGACACGGTGCTGGCGACCGCGATCGCCGGCGCCGTTGTGATCGCGCTGGCTTTCTTCCTGCGCGCCAAGGTCACCTCAACGGGTGTGCCTGGTGGCGTCCAGTTGTTCTGGGAGGCGATCACCATCCAGATGCGGGGTCAGATCGAGCAGGCGATCGGCATGAAGATCGCCCCGTTCGTGCTGCCGCTCGCGGTGACGCTGTTCGTCTTCATCCTCGTCGCCAACTGGATAGCGGTCCTGCCGGTGCAATACGGCACTGCCGACGGGAAGACGCACGAGCTCCTGAAACCGCCGGCCGCTGACATCAACTTCGTGCTGGCGCTCGCGCTGTTCGTGTTCCTGTGCTACCACGGAGCGGGTTTCTGGCGTCGCGGTCTCATCGGCCACCCGATCAAGGTGCTCAAGGGTCACGTCGCCTTTCTCGCCCCGATCAACCTGGTCGAGGAGATTGCCAAGCCGATCTCGCTCTCCCTCCGTCTTTTCGGCAATATCTTCGCCGGCGGCATCATGGTGTCGCTGATCGCGCTGTTCCCCTGGTACATCCAATGGCTGCCTAACGCGATCTGGAAGACCTTCGACCTTTTCGTGGGTCTGATCCAGGCCTTCATCTTCTCGCTGCTGACGATCCTGTACTTCAGCCAATCCATGGAAATGGACGAGCACCACTAAAACCACCCGTTGGAAAACACAGGCTCTGGTAGGACCCCTACCAGTCATCAAGGAGGAAAGTAATGGCAGACCCACAAATCGTTGCCGGTGCCCTGATCGGTGGCGGACTGATTCTGGGCGGCGGCGCCATCGGCGCCGGTATCGGTGACGGTATCGCCGGTAACGCCCTGATCTCCGGCATCGCCCGGCAGCCCGAGGCCCAGGGACGGCTGTTCACCCCGTTCTTCATCACCGTCGGTCTGGTGGAAGCGGCCTACTTCATCAACCTGGCGTTCATGGCGCTGTTCGTATTCGCCACGCCCGGCGCCTCCTAGTCGGCCATGGGGCACCTAAGCGTCACCGTGTTGGCGTCTGAGGAAGGCGGCGGCGAAACCGCCAACTTCCTAGTCCCCAACGGCACCTTCTTCTTCGTACTGGCCATCTTCTTGATCGTGCTGGGCGTGATCGGGAAGTTCGTCGTGCCGCCAGTCATGAAGGTGCTGGGTGAGCGCGAACGGATGCTGGCCCAGACCGCGGTGGATAATCGCCGTTCCGCGGAGTTGGAGAAGGCCGCCGAAGCCGACCACAACGCGGAGTTGGCGGGGGCGCGGTCCGAGGCTGCGGCTATCCGGGACGAGGCTCGGGCGGAGGGTCGTGAGGTCGTCGACGCCCAGAAGGCGCAGGCCAACGAAGCCGTGGCCGGCACTGTCGCGGCAGCGAACGCCGAGCTCAAGGTGCAGAGCGACGCCATCGCCCCGAACCTGAGGGCGTCGGTGGAGTCCTTGTCACAAACCTTGGCGAGCCGGGTGCTCGGCGTCTCGGCTGACAAGCCGGCCGCCGCCGCATCCACATCCGAGTACTCCTACACGGTTTCGGAAGGCTGAGCTCCGTTGTCAACATTTATCGGGCAGCTCATCGGCTTCGCCGCCATTATTTGGATCATCACCAAATATGTGGTGCCGCCGGTCCGCAAGCTGATGGCCCAGCAGCAAGACGCCGTCCGCACGCAGCTTGACGACAGCGCCAAGGCCACACATCGACTCGCCGCAGCCGACCAGTTCCACGCCAAGCGAGTCGAGGAGGGCAAGGTCGAGGGTCGCAAGATCGTCGAAGAGGCCCGCACCGATTCGGTGCGCATCGGCGAGCAGTTGCGCGAGCAGGCCGTTGTCGAAGCCGATCGAATCAAAGTGCAAGGCGGCCAGCAGGTTTCGCTACTGCACTCGCAGCTGATCCGTCAGCTCCGCGGCGATCTCGGGGCCGAGTCGGTTCAGCGGGCCGCGGAGATCGTCAAGGCGCACGTCGCCGATCCGCAGGCACAGTCGGCCACGGTGGATCGGATGCTCGACGAGCTGGACTCGATGGCGCCGGCGGCCTTCGCGCCCGAAGTCGCACCCACCGACATGCGCTCGGCCAGCCGGGAGGCACAGGCCGCCGTGGTGGCGCGGTTCGAGGCGGTGTCCGGCTCGATGAGCGCCGGCGACTTCGGCACGCTGTCCGACGAACTCGTCGCGGTGGGCAGCCTGTTGCTGCGCGAGCCGGCGCTGGCGCGGCACCTCGCGGAGGCCAACGGCGAGTTCGAAGCCAAGCGGCAACTGGTCGCGCGGGTGCTGGGTGGGCGCGTGGGTTCCACCACGGTCGACCTGATCGACACCGCGGTGTCGGTGCGGTGGTCGAAGACAGCGGACCTGATCAGCGCTCTGGAGCAGGTCTCGCGTTTGAGCCTGCTGGCCAAGGCAAAGCGGGAGGGTCAGGCCGACGAGGTGGCCGAGGAGTTGTTCCGGTTCGGCCGAATCATCGACACGCAGCCGCAACTGACCGCCCTGCTGAGCGACTACGGCAAGCCTGCCTCCGATCGGGTTTCACTGCTGCGCAACGTCGTTGACCGGTCCAGCAGCCGGCTCAATCCGACGACCGTTGCGCTGTTGAGCCACACCGTGGAGCTATTGCGCGGCGAGCGGGCCGATGAAGCCGTGCAGGATCTGGCCGAACTGGCGGTGTCCAGCCGCGGCGAGATCGTCGCCCAGGTCAGCGCCGCTGCCCAGCTGAGCGACGGCCAGCGTCGTCGTCTGACCGAAATCCTTTCGCGGATCTACCACACCCCCGTCTCACTGCAGCTCATCGTAAATCCAGAGCTGCTGGGCGGCCTCGCGGTCGCCGTTGGAGACGAAGTGATCGACGGAACGTTGTCGTCGAAGCTGGCCGCAGCTGCGACGAAACTTCCCGACTAACTCCCCCCTAAAACCGCTCAAGCCACCGAAGACGACAAGGCAGGAAGACGAAAAGCCATGGCAGAGTTGACAATCTCCGCTCAGGACATCGAGGGCGCGATCGAGAGCTACGTCTCGAGCTTCGAGGCCGGCACCGGACGTGACGAGGTCGGCACCGTCATCGACACCGGCGACGGAATCGCCCACGTCGAGGGCCTGCCCTCGGTGATGACACAGGAGCTCCTGGAATTCCCCGGCGGAGTCCGGGGGGTGGCGCTGAACCTTGACGAGCACAGCATCGGCGTGGTCATCCTCGGCGAATCGGACAAGATCGAAGAGGGCCAGCAGGTGCGCCGGACCGGCGAGGTGCTCTCGGTGCCGGTGGGCGACGCGTTCATGGGCCGCGTGGTCAACCCGCTTGGCCAGCCGATCGACGGCCGCGGCGAGATCGCCTCGAGTGATCGCCGCGCCTTGGAGTTGCAGGCGCCGTCGGTGGTCCAGCGTCAGAGCGTCAGCGAGCCGCTGCAGACCGGCATCAAGGCCGTCGATGCCATGACGCCGATCGGACGTGGACAGCGCCAGCTGATCATCGGCGACCGCAAGACCGGTAAGACGGCCGTCTGCGTCGACACCATCCTCAACCAGCGCCAGAACTGGGAGACCGGAGACCCGACCAAGCAGGTTCGCTGCGTCTATGTCGCGATCGGCCAGAAGGGCACCACCATCGCCAGCGTGCGCCGCGCGCTGGAGGAGGGCGGTGCGATGGAATACACCACCATCGTCGCGTCCCCGGCATCGGACTCTCCCGGTTTCAAATGGCTTGCGCCCTATACGGGTTCGGCTATCGCGCAGCACTGGATGTACGACGGAAAACACGTCCTCATCGTGTTCGACGACCTCACCAAGCAGGCCGAGGCGTACCGCGCGATCTCGCTGCTGCTGCGCCGTCCGCCGGGCCGCGAGGCATACCCCGGCGACGTGTTCTACCTGCATTCCCGCCTGCTGGAGCGTTGCGCGAAGCTCTCCGACGAGCTCGGTGGCGGCTCGATGACCGGCCTGCCGATCATCGAGACCAAGGCCAACGACATCTCGGCCTACATCCCCACCAACGTCATCTCGATTACCGACGGACAGTGCTTCTTGGAGACCGACCTGTTCAACCAGGGTGTGCGTCCGGCCATCAACGTCGGTGTGTCGGTGTCCCGCGTCGGCGGTGCCGCTCAGATCAAAGCGATGAAGGAGGTGGCCGGCTCGCTGCGCCTGGATCTGTCCCAGTATCGCGAGCTGGAGTCCTTCGCTGCGTTCGCATCCGACCTGGACGAGGCCTCCAAGGCTCAGCTGTCGCGCGGCGCACGGCTGGTCGAGCTGCTCAAGCAGCCGCAGTACAGCCCCCTGTCCGTCGAAGAGCAAGTGGTCGCCATCTTCCTGGGCACAAAGGGCCATCTCGACTCGGTGCCGGTCGCCGACGTGTCCCGCTTCGAGTCGGAGTTCCTGGAGCACCTGGGTGGCTCCAGCTCTGGGATCCTCAGCGATATCAAGACGTCGCAGAAGCTGAGCGAGGAGACCGAGGAGTCGCTCAATCGCGCGATCGCGGAGTTCAAGCGCGGTTTCGCCACCTCTGACGGCAGCTCGGTCATCCCCGAGGAGAATGTCAAGCCGATGGATGAGGCCGACCTGGAAAAGGAGACCGTCAAGGTTCGCAAGTCCGCCCCGAAGAAGAAGTAATGGCAGCGACACTTCGGGAACTGCGCGGGCGGATCAAGTCCGCCTCATCGATCAAGAAGATCACCAAAGCCCAGGAGCTCATCGCGACGTCGCGGATCTCCAAGGCGCAGGCGAGGGTGGAGGCGGCTCGGCCGTATTCGCAGGAGATCACCGGCATGCTGACCGATCTGGCGGCCGAAGCGGCGCTGGATCATCCGCTGCTGGTCGAGCACAAGGACCCGAAACGGGCGGCGGTGTTGGTCCTGACGTCCGACCGGGGTCTGTGCGGCGCCTACAACGCCAACGTGCTCCGCAAGGCCGAGGAGTTGATGGCCCTGCTGCGCCAGGAGGGCAAGACCCCGGTGCTGTACGTTGTCGGCCGGAAAGCTCAGGGCTACTTCGCTTTCCGCGGCTGGGACATCACCGCATCATGGACCGGGTTCACCGACAAGCCGACCTACGAGAAGGCCCAGGAGATCGCTGACACCCTGTTGGAGGCGTTCCTGGCCGGATATGACGACGAGTCGGGCGGCGGATCGGGTCCCGACAGTCGCCCCGGTATCGACACGCATGAGTTGCACATCGTCTACACCGAGTTCCGGTCGATGCTCTCCCAGATCGCTGAGGCGCGCCGAATCGCCCCGATGGTCGTGGAGTACATCGGGGAGGCTGAGTCCGGCCCGAAGACACTGTTCTCCTTCGAGCCCAGTGCGACAACGCTGTTCGACAACCTGCTCCCGCGTTACGTGGCCACCCGGATCTACGCGGCCCTGCTGGAGGCGTCGGCCTCGGAATCGGCGTCGCGGCGTCGCGCGATGAAGGCGGCCACTGACAATGCCGATGATCTGATCAAGCTCCTCACACTCATGGCCAACCGGGAACGCCAGGCCAAGATCACCCAGGAAATCAGCGAAATCGTCGGTGGCGCAAACGCTCTCGCCGACGCCACCAAATAGACATCACCGAGCGGGACCAGGAGACGAAGAGGACCATGACCGTCATCTACGAGAGCGACCCCAACGACTACACCAGTGGCGCCACCACGTACACCACCACTGGGAGCACGGAGTACCCGACCAGTAGCGACTACACAGCTGGTAGCAGCAGCGGATACGCCAGCAGCAGCGACGACAAGGCCGGCCGCGTCGTACGCGTCACCGGCCCCGTCGTCGACGTGGAGTTCCCCCGCGGCTCGGTTCCGGAACTCTTCAACGCCCTGCATGCCGAGATCACTTTCGGCTCGCTGGCCAAGACGCTGACTCTTGAGGTCGCTCAGCACCTCGGCGAGAACCTGGTGCGAACCATCTCCATGCAGCCCACCGACGGACTGGTGCGTGGGGTCGAGGTGACCGACACCGGTAAGTCGATCTCGGTTCCGGTCGGCGAGGGCGTCAAGGGCCACGTGTTCAACGCCCTGGGCAACTGCCTCGACGAGCCCGGATACGGCAAGGACTTCGAGCACTGGTCGATCCACCGCCGGCCGCCGGCTTTCTCCGAACTTGAGCCGCGCACCGAGATGCTCGAGACCGGTCTGAAGGTCGTCGACCTACTCACCCCCTATGTCCGCGGCGGCAAGATCGCCCTGTTCGGCGGTGCCGGCGTGGGCAAGACGGTGCTCATCCAGGAGATGATCAACCGCATCGCCCGCAACTTCGGTGGTACCTCGGTGTTCGCCGGGGTGGGGGAGCGCACCCGTGAGGGCAACGACCTCTGGGTCGAACTCCGCGACGCCAACGTGCTCAAGGACACCGCTTTGGTGTTCGGGCAGATGGATGAGCCGCCGGGCACTCGTATGCGTGTCGCCCTGTCGGCGCTGACCATGGCGGAGTACTTCCGCGACGAGATGGGTCAGGACGTTCTGCTGTTCATCGACAACATCTTCCGGTTCACCCAGGCCGGCTCCGAGGTGTCCACCCTGCTCGGTCGTATGCCGTCTGCGGTGGGCTACCAGCCGACGCTGGCCGACGAGATGGGCGAGCTCCAGGAGCGCATCACCTCGACCCGCGGCAAGTCCATCACCTCGATGCAGGCCGTGTACGTGCCCGCCGACGACTACACCGACCCGGCGCCGGCCACCACCTTCGCCCACCTCGACGCCACGACGGAGCTGTCCCGAGCGGTGTTCTCCAAGGGCATCTTCCCCGCGGTGGACCCGCTGGCCTCCAGCTCGACCATTCTCGACCCCGCGGTGGTCGGCGACGAGCATTACCGGGTTGCCCAGGAGGTCATCCGAATCCTGCAGCGCTACAAGGACCTTCAGGACATCATCGCCATCCTCGGTATCGACGAACTTGCCGAGGAGGACAAGCAGTTGGTCGGCCGCGCGCGGCGTATCGAGCGCTTCCTGAGCCAGAACATGATGGCCGCGGAGCAGTTCACCGGCCAGCCCGGTTCAACGGTCCCGGTCAAGGAGACCGTCGAGGCGTTCGACCGGCTCGCCAAGGGCGATTTCGACCACGTCCCCGAGCAGGCGTTTTTCCTCATCGGCGGACTCGACGACCTGGCCAAGAAGGCAGAGACCTTCGGCGTCAAGTTGTGACAGGCGCCGGGCGAACACGAAAGGTGGTGTGAGATGGCCGATATGGACGTTTCGATCGTCGCCGTCGATCGAAAAATCTGGTCGGGCAAGGGAACTTTCGTGTTCACCCGCACCACCTCCGGCGAGATCGGCGTTATGCCGCACCACATCCCGCTCGTGGCTCAGTTGGTCGACGACGCCGTGGTTCGGGTCGAACGCGAGGGTGAGGACGATCTTCGGGTCGCGGTGCTCGGCGGATTCATGTCGGTGACCGAAGCCGGTGTGAAGATCCTCGCCGAGGCTGCCGAATTCGATTCTGAGATCGATGCCGACGAAGCCAAGCAGGATGCAGCTTCCGACGACGAACGGATCGCCGCTCGCGGGCGGGCCCGCCTTCGAGCTCTCGGCCAACTCGACTGACTGGCGTGAGCGCGTCGATGTTGATCATGGTCGCGCTCGTCAGCCTGCTCCTGCTTGCCGTCGCGGGTCTGGGTTACCGGCTGTGGAAGCTGGGCCAGGGCGGTACGCCGGCAATCCTCCGGGATGTTCCTGCGGTCGGCGGTCACGGTTGGCGTCATGGCGTCATCCGTTACCGCGGCGACGAGGCCCGGTTTTACCGGCTGTCGAGCGTCCGGCTTTGGCCGGACCGACGCCTGACCCGCCGGGGCCTGGAGGTCCTGTCACGTCGTGCGCCGCGCGGCGATGAAGTCGACATCATGACCGACTCGGTCGTCGTCCTCGAGTTGCAGGACGTGACCGGCACTCAGTCCCGCGGCTACGAATTGGCTTTGGACCGAAGCGCTTTGACTGCTTTCCTGGCCTGGGTGGAGTCCCGGCCGTCACCGCGCGCGCGACGTCCGATCGTCTGAATCGTCAGGCGGGCGGCTGCTGTCCTGGGCCACCCGGCTGCCACAGGACGTCCCCGTCGGGGTTGGCGACCCGCGACAAGATGAACAGTAGATCCGAGAGCCGGTTGAGGTACTTCGCCGGTAGCGGGCTCACGGTCTGCGGATGTGCTTTCACCGCGGTCCATGCCGAGCGCTCGGCGCGCCGAGTCACCGTCCGGGCGACATGCAGCAGGGCCGAGAGTTCGGTACCGCCCGGCAGGATAAACGAATTCAATGCCGGCAGAGGCTCATTGAACTCGTCGCACCACTTCTCCAGGCGGTCGATGTAGGCCTCGGTGATCCGCAACTGTGGCCGTTCGGGCTTGTCGACGATGGGCGTCGCCAGGTCGGCGCCGGCGTCGAACAGGTCGTTCTGGATCCAGGTGAGTACCGTGCGCAACGGCTCTTCGGGCCGGCCGAGTGCGACCGCGACACCGAGTGCCGCGTTCGCTTCGTCGCAGTCGGCATAGGCCAGCAGCCGCGCATCGTTCTTCTCGACGCGCGAGAAGTCGCTCAGACTCGACGTGCCGTCGTCGCCGGTCCTGGTGTAGATGCGGGTCAGTTGAACAGCCATGTCTGTAGACCGTACCCGGCCGACGACGGGGGAATCTACGCGCGACTGCTCTAAACTGCTCCCGTGGGCGAGCGTTTCCTGGTGACCGGTGGCACCCGGTTATCTGGTGAGGTCGCTGTCGGCGGCGCGAAGAACAGCGTCCTGAAGCTGATGGCGGCCAGCTTGCTGGCTGAGGGAACGACGACGATCACGAACTGCCCGGACATCCTCGACGTACCGCTGATGGCCGAGGTCCTGCGGGGTCTGGGCGCCAATGTCGAACTCGACGGCTCGGTGGTGCGGATTACCTCGCCCGACGAGCCGAAGTACGAGGCCGACTTCGCCGCGGTGCGGCAGTTCCGCGCTTCGGTCTGTGTGCTCGGGCCCCTGGTGGGACGGTGCAAGCGAGCCCGCGTCGCGTTGCCTGGCGGGGACGCCATCGGCTCACGGCCCTTGGACATGCACCAGTCCGGGCTTCGGCAGCTGGGTGCGGAGTGCACCATCGAGCACGGCTGCGTCGTCGCCTCCGCCGATCACCTGCGCGGTGCGGAGATCCAACTCGAGTTCCCGTCCGTAGGGGCGACCGAGAACATTTTGATGGCTGCCGTCGTCGCCGAAGGAGTGACGACGATCCACAACGCCGCGCGCGAACCCGACGTGGTCGACCTTTGCGAAATGCTCGTGCAGATGGGCGCACAGATCTCGGGCGCCGGCACGTCGACGCTGACGATCACCGGCGTGCCCAAGTTGCATCCCACCGAGCACCGGGTGATCGGCGACCGGATCGTCGCGGCCACCTGGGGGATTGCCGCGGCGATGACTCGCGGCGATATCTCCATCACCGGTGTCGACCCGTCCCACCTACAGCTGGTGCTTCACAAACTCCATGACGCGGGCGCGACGGTGACGCAGCATGACGACGGTTTCCGCGTCGTGCAATACGAGCGTCCCAAGGCGTGCAACGTGGCAACCTTGCCGTTCCCCGGCTTCCCGACCGACCTCCAGCCGATGGCGATCGCCCTGGCCTCGATCGCCGACGGGACGTCGATGATCACCGAGAACGTGTTCGAGGCGAGGTTCCGGTTCGTCGAGGAGATGATCAGGCTGGGGGCCGACGCCCGCACCGACGGACACCACGCGGTGGTGCGGGGGATCCCCCAGCTGTCCAGCGCTCCGGTCTGGTCCTCCGACATCCGGGCCGGTGCCGGACTGGTGCTGGCCGGACTGGTCGCTGACGGAGAGACCGAGGTCCACGACGTTTTCCACATCGATCGGGGCTATCCACTCTTTGTCGAGAACCTGCAGAATTTGGGTGCGGAAATAGAACGGGTACACTAGGCCCTACCCAAAAGCGCTGGACCCGATCGGGACTGGCGCCAGGATCTCCCCAGAGGGGGTCCGAGCCCCGATTTGACTCGGACTCATGCAAAGGCTTAGGCTTGTAGGGTTGCCCTACGAACGGGCTAATGCGGGTGTGTTGTTTGAGAACTCAATAGTGTGTTTGGTGGTTTTTGTTTGTTGTTTTTTGTTTTTGCTGCACTTTGGCGCCCCCGTGTCGGGGTGTGGCGTTTTTTGCCAGATGTTTTCTGGTTGCTTGGTCAGATTTTTCTGATTCGGATTCTTTCTTGCCTTTGGGTGAGGGGTTTTTGTTTGGAGAGTTTGATTC
>Ga0194055_10002088_pt1 | contig 16001 bp, 15 predicted proteins | sample SepL449m_MetaG_FD_155482 | JGI IMG/M metagenome (GOLD analysis project Ga0194055, IMG submission 155482) | Anoxic zone freshwater microbial communities from boreal shield lake in IISD Experimental Lakes Area, Ontario, Canada - Sep2016-L442-9m | ecosystem: Environmental > Aquatic > Freshwater >... | reverse complement strand
TTTTTGGGTCGGCATCTGGCAGTCACGCCACGTTGTCGCGAGGCCTTAGTGATTGCCGAACAATTCACCGTTCATGCTGCCATTGATGTCAGCGATGGCCTGTCGCTTGACCTCTCACGACTGCTGTCGGCCAGCGGCATGGGTGCAACGATTAATCTGAGCACGCTTCCCATCCATGCCGACGCTGTCACAATGAGCCGCCAGCCGGGCGACTCTCGCACGCCTCTGGAGCACGCCTTAGGAGATGGCGAGGATTTTGAACTCATCCTCGCCATGCCGCCGGAGGCAGCCAACCAGCTGGTCGCGGCATCCGGTACGGCGATGCTCAATCTGCCACTCACAATCATTGGCGAAGTGACGGCAGACCAGCGACTGATTGCGATCGACGCTGACGGTACTGCCAAACCGCTTAAGCCGCAGGGATTTTTGCATGAGTTCTAGCCCTGAGGCACAAAATGCCACGACGATTTCCCTTAAAATTACTTCTCTCGACTCACTCTGTCTTGTGGCCGGTCGTCTGGCCAGTGCGCTCCCAGAACATGCGTTTGTCTCGCTCTCGGGTGATCTGGGTGCGGGCAAAACAACATTCGTCAAGGCCGTGGCAGAGGCGATTGGCATCAACGCTTGCGAGGTCATCAGTCCGACATTCGGTCTCATTCACATTCACAAAGTGAATGACCCCGCGAGGTTAGCAAGTCCTCACTCCATTCGATTGGTTCATGCTGATCTTTACCGGCTGACAGGCCCTGGCGATTTACACGAGATCGGCTGGGAAGAGGCGATCGCAGCACCCTGCTGGGTCTTCCTCGAGTGGGGCAGTCGGGTGGCCGCCGCACTCCCCGAGGCACGACTCGACATCGCAATTGAAATTGATTCATTGACGGCCCGGACATTTACCTTTACGAGCCGTCAGCTCCACTGTCGGGCTGTGTTAGATCGACTGCTGGAGTCGCCTGACCAGTTGCTCCGATCGCCTTAAGTCGGGCAATCTTCGCTGCTGCTAAGGGTTCTCCGGCGACCTCTCGGCCGGGTGCCGAACCAAATAAAGCGACCCGGCCAGCCAGTCCAGAAAGTTCCCACATCCGCCTGCCTCGTTCCATAGTCGGCCGGCAATCCACAATCTCGAGCGCCTGCCATTGCGGTCCGATGGCAACGGCCAAAGCCGCTCCCTCTTCCACAATTGGATCTCCCCAGGGCGATCCCTCCGGTCCCAGCGGGCTCGATTCAACGCCTGAAATGCGCGGATATTCTGCAGCCAATTCTGCGGTGAAATCAGCGCTCGGCAACACAATTCCTTCGGCACTCACAGCCAACAACCCACCTTGAACGCCGACCATCGCCACTGGTTCGCGGCAGAGAATTTCCACAACCGCTCCCGCTGGATTGCGGAGCTTGACACTCAAGACTTGCTGCACCCACGGATGCATGTCGAAGGCCCGCGCCAATCGCATCGGCAGTTGCGGATCGTCCAGAGGCAATCCACCATCGAGACTGGCGTTGCGCAAGGCCTCGGTTTTTAAGTCGCATCGCACCCAGGCAGGGCAGCCAAGCAACTCAACGGATTCGGGCTGGAGGATATATCCGCCTTGGGACCGCACGCGAGGCCCCACTTGATCCCAAAGCATAAACCCACACGCCACCGCGGCAGCCAATACTGCAATGGCGATCAAACCAGCCCGTCGCTGGGTGACAAGAGAAACGATCGCGCCCGGCGGCGACAGCTCCACGGCAACAGGTTTTCGACGGGGTGGAGCGTTCATAGATCACTACCAGCAGGGCCCACTCACCACACCTCAATCTGCGGCGTGAGTTCAACCCCTAGTCGGTCCCGCACTTTGGATCGCACCATTTCAATCAACGCATGCACATCGTCGCTGGAGCAGCTCACAGACGCCACTACATAGTTGGCATGCGCGGCGTAGACCGTTGCCCCACCGACATGCAAATCCTTAGCTCCCGATTGGGCAATCAGCGATTCGGCGCTGGTGCCGTGAGGATCTTTAAACATGAGAGCGACTGTCCGCGTACCCGAGGGCTGTTCCGACCGTTCAACGATCCATAATCTCTGCATCCGCTTAGTCAGCGACTCGGCATTTTCTTCATCGAGCTCCAGTCGGCAACCGATGATGGTGGCGTCATCGAGGTTGCTCCACTGCGACTGAAATGCCAACTGGCCTCCCTGCCGAACTTCCGTCTTTCCATTCGGCAGCATCACTGTCACCTCCCGAACTCTCTCACCAATATCTCCGCCGTGGCCGCCAGCATTGCCCACCAAAGCGCCGCCAATCGTGCCCGGAATGCCAACGAGCGTCTCAAGGCCCGATAGCCCAGCTTGCACGGCCGCAGATACCACATGCACAAGCTTCGCTCCGGCCCCCGCTACCACGCTCGGCCGGTTCACCTCAATCGCACAAAAGGCCGGTGCCGAAAGGCGCACCACAACGCCAGAGAAACCCCGTGTGGGAATCAAAATGTTGGATCCGCCGCCAATCACACGCAGAGGTATCTGGCATTCTTGAGCCCGCACGACTAAGCGGGCCAGCGCCTCGGTATCGACAGGTTCACAAAAATACTTTGCTTCACCTCCAACACCCAACCAAGAATGATGTGAGAGCGGCTCTCGACAGGCCACCGTCAAGCCGAGATCATCAAACGGCGTTGTATCGGTAGGCATTTTTTTGGCAGTCTCATTCATCTGCGGTTTCTCACGTTTTCCCTGTTATCTGCTCGGGCTGTGGCAATCGTATTGCCAGCCCGCCCTGCGGCAATCGTATGAAACAGACTCGCTAGGGAATTGTGCCTCAACTGGCCTCCCGCCGTCTATCCGGCGTGGCCAGGCAACCATTTGCCTGGCCACACGTCAACACAATTACGCCGCCCGCCGCCCTGCCGAACGCTGCGCAGAGAGTTGCTGCGGAGGATTGGCCAACTTGAGCCAGCCATCCACGGCCACCGCAAGCGACAGGCCCCCAGGCAAAGGATCAGGCGAATCGGCTGAAATGTTGCTTCCCCTCCCGAGCACAAGCAGGCAGTCTTGTTCGCCGAGAGACCAGAGCAGCCGATCGACCCGAGCATACGCCCTTACCTGCTCTTGGCCTGCGTCATCGGCGAGCATGCCAGCCGGCACGATCATGCAATCGTCACACCATCGCGATGCTCGCGACTCAAATCGCTTGCTTTGAACGCAATCACGTTCCCAGATTTCACCGCCGACAAGTTGGACCGCAAGCTGCTCTTCAACCAACAGCACCAGCCGGCCTGGAGTCAGCTTTCGCAGACTCGAGAGAGTTGTTGAGAGGGCATGACCGCTGGTTGGCCCATCGAGAAAAACGCAAAAGGCCTGACCTCGATCGAGCTTCTCCATCCGACCTGAGACACTTCCCGCTGCTTCGATTCCGCGGGCAATCCGCTCCAGTGGCACCCGGTAACGAAGGCCAATCGCCGCTGCCATTAAGGCATCGCGAACAAACGATGTGACTGGCGTTGTTACGGCGACAGGAGCCATCTGCCCACCGGCTCGCAGCAAAAATGTCTGCCCGTGCAGACTTCGCTCAATCGCTGTGGCCGAGACATCAGCACGCCCTAAAAGACCTGCTGTGATAACCGCACAGTGGGGCCGGGCTTGCGCCTGTCGCTGCACCATCTTGTCTACTCGCTTATTATCGGCACCCGCAATCAGACAGCCGTCGAGAGCAAGACTGTCAAGAATGCGAGATTTGATTTGTTCATACGCCCCGGCCGTGTTGTGCTGCTCCAGATGAGCCAACGCTAGATTACCCACGGCCACTGTATCGCAGGTCATGCCGGCCAAAACCTGTTGGGAGAGCATGCGACTGGATACTTCCACTACAGCGTGCGTACAGCCGGTCTCAACCAAACGAGTGAGCCATGCAGCGAGTACCTGAGGATGAGAAATGTCAGCCAAAACAGGCTCGGTGCTATAGGCGTCAAGGCACCCTAAGTCGGAGAGCACGCCGACGCAAAGGCCAGCCTCGGAAAGAATCGAAGCGGCTAGCCAAGCCGTCGTCGTTTTACCGCTGGTGCCTGTGATCGCTATCACACGGAGAGACTCTGCTGGATCGCCCGCCAAGGCGTGAGAGAGCCGAGCAAACGCCCAGTCGCTGTCGGGCACAAGGCAAAGCGGTATGCCAAAGGTCGGCACCATCCGCTCGGCAATCACGCCAGCCACTCCGCGGGCAATGGCCGAGGAGACATTTTCGTGGCCGTCGTCTGCGGCGGTCAGTCGGGCAACAAACACATCCCCCGGACCACAGCGATTGGGATCGTCATGACAATTTTTAACGAGAATATCGTCGCAGGCAAAAAAACGAGTCGAGGGCAGGACGCGAGAGAGAAAAATACCGGCGGTATTTCTCGACTTCACGTGGTTCTGCGACCCTGAATCATTGCCGTCGAATACCGACCAACTGCCAGACGTATCCTCATGCATAGCGGCCTCCTGCCCAATGCCCGCTCCACAAATAATGTGTGAAACCAAGCAGCTTTAAAAATTGAATCCGCGTTCATCCTTGAACGCCGTGAGAACAAAATTGTGCGCCGTACAAAGATCTGGTCAAGCCCGGCTGAGCGATCTTTCACAGCCAAATCATTGAAAGTTCAAGTCAAGACCAAAAGCAAATCCCCGCAGCCATCCTGCCTTGCCTCGGCGACGCTTCCTCCACTACGCTAGCACTTTGAGCAATCGCAACTGCATCGATTTTCTCTGCCCCGCTTACTCCAAAAGACACTGTGCGGCAATGCTCGTAAATACCCTTGTCACTCCTAGCCATCGATCGAGCATTCGCGTGCTCTGGATTGGTTCTCAGCTTGGCAGCGAACTGGGAACTGTTTACGACCGGACATCCCAACGCGCTGAGGTTGATGTTTTTGATTCGCCGCCCGCTGCAATTGCCGCCTGCGTGGCCCAAGAGTCTCAACGGCTCACGCGAGAAAGCCCTTGCCTAAGCACCCAACCGACTCTTGCAGTGCTCTCAACAGACAGACCGGGACGATGGACTCAGAATGATGCCGTGCTGCTTTCACGAATGTGGCCCCTGATGCCAATCGTGTCGCTGGCGTCGAGCCTGGGTGACGGCTGTCGTCGCAGTGGCCCAACGATCCCGGGCGTTGAAGAGGTTTTGTGGCATGACTTTATCTGGCGATTCGAGTCTTGGCAGGCCGACAAAAAAGCGGGCCGCTGCGGCACTCTGGGCCTGCCTGCTACGGTACGGCGAGAAGAACGGTTTCTCGAGGCAACGACCGCCATCAATGCCGCGACTGTTTCTGCTTTTCATATTTCTGTTGTGGCCTCTCATCAGGTTGATCTGGACGGGCTTGTTGATCTTCTCACACTCTCTGGCTGGCGAATCACCCACGCAGCCTGCGGCCGGCCCAGCCTGAATGATCCTGCAACGGCCTTGATTTGGGATGCCGGCAGCCTCGGGGCTAGCCAATTAGCCTGGCTGGCCATGCTTACGGCCAGTCGCCCCGCCTGCCGCATTGTGGTTCTGGATTCGTTTCCTCGAGGCGACTCAACGCGGGCGGCAATCGCTGCTGGAGCTGCTGCTGTTTTGGGCAGGCCCCTCTCTCTGGAAACACTGAAGGGCACTTTCTTAACCACCAAGCCCCAGCGACGAATGACTGCCTGAGCCGGTAAAAGCTAGGGAAGCCAGCCAAAAGTGGGTTGCCGAAATGACCTAGGCCCTCATCTATTCGACCGCTACCATCCGGGACTCTCTCGACCGCCGTGGGTCACATCTTTTGTCCCTTAGGAATGTGCTCTCATTCCAATTAAAACCTCCCGGTCTGTTACCCAAGCATTGTCTCTCGTCTGCATAGCCGCATGCACGCTGATGGGCTGCGCCCATTTCATCGATTCGTCGCGTTGGGGTGTCTCGGTGCTTCATGGCGGCACCACCACTCAAGCAGCGATGGGCCAAGCAGCCGAACTACCCAACCGTACCGAGCTGAGAGCCGGACAACTTGTGATCCATGCCGATTTTCCGCTCGACGGCCAGCACCGATTGATTCGCGAACTGGAAACTCTGCGGGCCGATGTAAGCGAGGGCCTTGAGCTACCCCTTTCAGACGAACCTGTGCACATTTACTTATTTGAAAAAACAGAACGCTATGAGGCCTTTGCCGCGAGCCGTTTTCCGGCTTTCCCAGCTCGCCGTGCCTTTTTTGTTGAAACCGACACAACGCTTTCGGTTTTTGCCCCCTGGCAAGACAGGGTTGCCGAAGACCTGCGGCACGAGACCACTCATGGGTACGTGCATGCGGTTGTCACAACGGTTCCACTGTGGCTCGACGAGGGCATTGCTGAATATTTTGAACTACCGAGGGTTGAGCAAGGCGTCCATCGCGATCACATTGCCCACCTTTCTGGCCGGCTCCTTGAGGGCACATGGCAGCCCAATATTGAGCGACTCGAATTGCTTGAATCGGCCAGTCAACTCTCGCAGGATCACTACGCCGAGGCATGGTGCTGGGTGCACTGGATGATGCGCACCACTCCAGAGCGGCGAAAACTTCTGCAAAACTACCTCGCCGATGTGCGTCGCGATGGTAAAACGGCCCCCTTGTCGGTGCGACTGCGAGAATCCGAAACCTCGACGACTGTCTGCTTGGCCGCTGTGCGGGCTCATCTGGAACAGTTGGCTCAAGGGATGCATGAGCAGGAGTCGCAGCGATCTCGCTAAACTCGGCTGAAGATGATACCGTGTTCAGCCGTTTCGAACCCCAGCTTCTCAAAGAGTTTTTTGGCGGCGGCGTTGGACTCGGCAACATGTGTCTCGACCAGTCCTACGCCCTCATCGGCCAAGTCGCCAATTGCCTCCGCCACCAGATAGTGCGCAAGTCCCCGTCGCCGCTTTCCTCCCTCTATGTCGACGTGCAATAAGCCCGCCGCTACAACTCCCCAGGCCGAAGCCATTGGCTGCATATCCCATAAAGACACACTGCCCAAGAGTTCTTCGGTATTGCTTGTGAGTTCATAACGCCGCAATGCCATCCCTGTTGTGGTCGCTGCCTCCCACCACGTGCGGCGGGTTGGCTCATCGATGACTCGCAAAATGGTGCTGCGTTTGATTGCCATTTGAAGTCGATTGACTGGCGGCCGAAAGCCTGCAAGCGTTCGCCGTAAAATAGCCATACGCTCAGCCTCGCGGTATCCGGCGCGACGAAACACTGCTTGCATATCGGGCGACGAATCGAGGATGCCGGGTAGATCCGAACCCCCGTAGAGCCCCAGATAAAAGCCGCGCATGTCAGACGATCCGCCCCCCAAAATAATTTTTGCCCCGCGTTGACACAAGAAACCTTCGCACCGCTCAAGTAACCCTTGGCCAATGGTCGCCTGCTCATCATGCGGCACGACCGCTACCAAGAGCGTAGTGCCAACAGAAGTGTCGATGGCCGAGCGGTTGGTATTGGGCCCAAATGCTGCATGGGCAAACCCAAGCACGCGATCGCCGTCAGTCGCGACAAACAGCCCCTGGCGGTCGAAGTAGGGCTTTGAAAAAACGCTCGCCTCAAGCAGAGCCGAGGTCATGGGCTGGATCGCAGACGGGCCTAGGTCGGCTGTTCGCCACACCTCGGCTAACTTCGGCGGATCATCGTTACGAAAGCAGCGAAATTCGATCACAGTTTGGGTTTCCCTGATGCAGCCGGGCAACTCGTGATCACTCCTGGCTCCGGCTCTTGATCACTCAAGCGGACGCACACCAATCCCTCACGCAGGCATACCTCGTAGGCTCGCTGACACACTGTGGCCGAGAACTTATGCTGGCCGGTGACCACGTCAAATTGCCAGCCGTGCCACGGACATGTCAAGACTGTGCCCGTGAGCATCCCCCGGCCCAGTGGTCCGCCTTGATGCGGACAAAGTCCATCGATAACGTAAAACATGCCATCGACATTTGCTACGGCTAAAACTCTCTCTCGAACGATCCGTTCAATACTCGTGCCGGGAGGGCATTCATCGGACGAAGCGATTGGTATCCAGTCGGGCATGGCACTTCGCAAAAAACAAAAGTCGCACGTGGTTCTCAGGCAGAAGTCACAACGATTGAGCCGTAAGCCGGTCAGGCCACTGCGCGTCGCTTCACTTTAGCTTTTACAGGCAGTCCCCGCCATCGCCTATGCACCCACCAGTATTGTTCGGGGGCCCGGCGGATTGCCCGCTCCAATAGATCGGTGTACCACTGCGAAAGCGACTTTAAATCGGTCACCTCAGGGGCCCCGCTCAGAGGATCAGCCACGCCCTCCAATCGCATGTCGTACTCAAACAGCCTTTCCCGCCGCGTCGCGGTACAGACTACGATCGGCGCCGAAGACGACAGCGAAAAAACGCCGATGGCCTTGTGGACGCTGGCTGGCTGACCGAAGAATTCAACCCAGCAGCCTCGCGGTCCGGCCGCTTGATCACCCAGCAGGCCGATTGCTCCATTTTCTTGAAGCACGAGAGCCACATCAGGCGCGCTCCCTTTTTTTGGCAAAATCTTCTGGCCCCGCGACTCGCGAAACTCCGTCACAAATTTGTCCAGAAGCGGGTTGTCGAGTTCTCTGGCAACGGAAAATATGCGGAACCCAAAAATCCCGAAAATATAGGCTGCCAATTCGAAGTTTCCAAAGTGACCAGAAAGAATCACCTTCGGTCGATCCAGCCAGAGGTTACGGACAAACTCTTCCATACCGTGAATTCGTAAATGTTTTCTCCATGTCGTCTTGCGAAGCACGCGGGGGGCGTGCGCAATTTCTATCACCATCAAAAGCAGATGCTGCCACATTCCACAGGCCACATCCCGGCAGCGGTCGTGAGACCAATCGGGAAATGCCATCTGCAGGTTTTCGCGGACAACGCGGCGGCGAATCTTAATTCGATTAGCCAAGAAGTCGGACCACCGCCTGGCCATCCTTTCGCACGAACTGCGGGGCAGCGACTGCACGATGCAGATCAGCACCCGCACCGCCACATAGACGGCTCGATCGGTCAGACGGGATAGCAGGGAACGCGACACAGGTTCTTTCCAGAACATGGCTCGAAAAGCAGGCAGATGCTCAAGACGCACGCCGTAACAAGGTAGTGTCGCAAACAAATGCTCACCGCAACCAGATCGGTTTCCGGCGGCCAACAGCTTTATTCCTGCAGGATAGGCTGCCGATTGTATCGAATCGACATTTTGGTGCGAGCGCAAGCCTCTCCCAATCTCTCAGCTCCCGCCAGTCGGCGGCGGGCCAGCTGCGACCACAAGGACAACGGATATGGCATTAAAGATCGCGTGCAGGAAAATACCAGCCAATAGGGAACCAGTCTGCCTCGCCAAATACCCGACAACCACCCCAAAAAAGGCCAGTGGCACCCAGGCCAGTCCTTGGCCCACATGCAAGAGTGCAAAGCACAGGGCCGAGATCGCGATGGCAGACTCGCCCGATCGCACTCCATAAAGGGCCACTGCCTGACGCTTTTCAAGCCATCCTTGCAGCACGCGACGAAAGAAAAATTCCTCCACAATCGGGGCCACGATAACAGCCGACACAAACACCACTGCCAGCGCGGCCGGATCGCGGTGGCTTGCCAGAAAATCGACAATTTGATGGTGGTACGGCACGACGCGATCAAGCACTGCGGCAAGCGTGAGAAGCGGGGCCACAATTAACGCGATTCCGGCAACCGCTCTTTGACAATCCGCCAAGGGCTCGGTCGATGTAAATCCAAACGACGCCCAACTCGCCCCTCGTGCCCGAAGATACGAAATCGCAGCGACTGTGGCCAAAATCATTGCGGCAGAATTGCCCAGCAACTGATTGATACTCATCGGGAGAGGCCCCTCTGAGACCTCTGCCGGCTTGGGCAGCCAGCCCAGCAGACAGACTGGAATGCAAAGAAAAAGAATCGTCACAACGAGAACATCGTTCCCACCCCACGGCACAGGCTCCTGCGATCGCCGTGGCACAAGTGGCTCACCCCGCCGCACCCGTTGAAAGACCCATCTGATCATGCCTACGCTAGCCCCGATGGCCACCGCAGCAATGAGCAGTGCGGCTATCTGGGCAGACGCCTCAGATGGCGGTGGGCTCGGTGTGGACGTGATGCTTTCAATCTCCATACTAATGACCGCCCTCGTCTTGAATTGGTTTGAATCGCTGCGTGCGTGGCCAAAAGGTGATCTACTGACCGGGCGATTCCGCTTCGGTCAGAATACTTCTAGTAGCCACTAGGTATGCAAAACCTGAGTACACGGTGGCCACAACAGCAGCCCACGTGGCGGCAAGGGCGACCTGCCTGAGCGATCCCCCGCCGAGAGTCGCCATCGGCCAAGCCAAGGCCGCCAGAGCAAAAAATATGGCCGCACATTGTAAAATCATTTTGAGTTTTCCGGAAAACCCCGCAGAAAAATCCTGACCAACTCGCTCCATTTCGGCCCTTACGGCAGTCACGACAAGTTCCCGCACGACTACCACTACCGCCATCCACGGAGCAATCACTGGATCGACAAGTGCTGCCAGCAGAATAAAGCTTCCGCAGACAATCACCTTGTCGACAAGCGGGTCGAAAATTCGACCCAACCTGCTGACCTGCTGAAAATGCCGCGCCCACCAGCCATCGATCCAATCGGTTGATGCGGCGATTAAAAAGAGCAACGCGGCCGTAGCAAAGTCCTGCCGTCCAATGACAACAAAAAGGACAATGGCCAGCCCCAGCCTGGCGGCCGAGAGCAGATTAGGGATCGTCCAGACCTGACTCTGTGCGGCACTCATGAGAAAAGCGTCAGGCTCCCGCCGGTACGCCTGCCAGATCGTAGCCACTGGAGGCGACCATTTCGACAGGCAGAATCTTTCCGCACAGAGTTTTGCGCTCGCTCCCCGCAGCCGTCACATAGACCACGCAGTCGATGTCTGGGGCATCCGATTTGGTGCGGCCAATCCAGACATCTTTTCGCTCATCGCTCTGCCGATCGATGATCACATCGTGCGTCTTACCCACCTGCTTACGGGCATGATCGTGGGCAATCACTTGCTGGGCCCTCATCAATTCGTCGCGACGGCTTACCTTTACATCTTCCTCCATGTGACCGTCCAGCTTTGCCGCCGGCGTGTCTGGCTCGAGGGAGTAGGTAAAAACGCCTGCCCGCTCAAACTTCCATTGCTGCACAAAGCCCAATAGATCGGCGAACTGCGCGGCCGTTTCTCCAGGAAAACCCGTAATGAATGTCGTGCGCAAGACAAGCCCAGGAATCTGACTGCGAAGTTTACCTAAGAGTTCCTCTGTCGGCCCGCGTGCCACGCGGCGATGCATCCGCTTGAGTACAGCGTCGTTTGCATGCTGCAGTGGCATGTCGAGATAGGGAATGATCTTTTTGCTCGTGGCAATTTTTCCAATCAGACGGTCACTAAAATAAATTGGATAGAGATACATCAACCGAATCCACTCGATGCCATCGACTTTTTCTAACTCGTCCAAAAGCTCGACCAGCCGTGGCTCACCGTAGAGGTCAATGCCGTAGTAGGTTGTATCCTGCGCCACCACCACCAATTCTTTGACGCCGTCGGCTGCCAATTCACGGGCCTCACGCAGCACATCCTGAATCGGCTTGGTGGCGTGCTTGCCCCGCATTTTAGGGATTGCGCAAAATGTACAGGTGCGATCGCAGCCCTCAGAAATCTTCAGATAGGCCATATGACGAGGCGTGACTCGCATCCGGCCAGAGTCGTCAAGAGCGGTGGCCGGTGCCGGGCGAAACACGCCCCGCTGTTCGCCTAGCCCGCCGATCAATCGCTCGGCTGCACGGGTGATTTCGTCGCGAGAGAAAACGCCGATCACCGAGTCGATGCCGGGCAGTTCATCAAAGAGTTTTTCTTTTTGCCGCTCGGCCAGACAGCCCGACACAATCACTCCCCGCGTGCCTCCAGCTTTTTTAAGCTCGAGCATCTCTTTGACCGCGCCATACGATTCCTGCCGGGAGGCATCGATAAACGCGCATGTATTAATGATGACCAGATCCGAGCCTTGCGGCTCCCTCACCAATTGCCAGCCATCGTCCCGCAATAAGCCCAGCATCCGCTCGCTGTCGACAAGGTTTTTAGGGCAGCCAAGGCTGACCATTGCAAATGTGCCTCGACGGGGAGATGCGCTTTCAATCGGAAGAATCAACGGAGCTGTGCTGGCAGTCTCACCGGCGGTGGTTGAGCAGGCAGACGCATCGATAATGGGCAGGAGAGTCATATCAGGCTCGCTCCAGAATGATTCGATCGAGCTCTGCCCGCAACTTCGGCAGGATCGCGTCGTACGGAAAGGCTCCCAGCTCATTGGAACGCCGCTTGAGATTGACATGCGTCGGACCGCACCACAGGCCTAGGTCGGCGTCGTCAGTTTCTCCCGGGCCGTTGACTCGGCAGCCCATGACGGCAATGGTGATCTTGTGATGGCTGGCATAGGCGGTCATCTCCTTGACCTGACTGGCCAGCTCGATAAAGGCTTCGTTTTCAACGCGAGAACAGCTCGGACAACTAATAATATTGAGTGAGGCAAGGCCGTAGTCGACAACGCTGCGGACTCGGCCCGCGGCAATGTCGGCCAAGATCGCATCAGCGGCTACAATCTCCTCCGACTTACGGAAGTTTGGCACCGTCAGCGAGACACGCACGGTGTCGCCAATGCCGCGGCTGACAAGTTGCTCGAAAGCAATCCGCGTCTTGATGATGCCGTCGGGAGGCATGCCGGCCTCCGTCACGCCCAAGTGCAGCGGCACATCTGGCCGGGCCTTGGCAAACCGCCGATTGACATCAATGACTTTGAGCGGGTCTGAATCCTTGAGCGACACGCAGTAACGGGTAAACCCGAGAGAGTCGAGCAATTCGCAGTGCTCAAGGGCACTGGCCAGCATGGGGCCGATCGAATCGTCTTCAGCAAACTTTTCTTTTTTTGCTGGATCGACGCTGCCGCAATTGACGCCAACCCTTAAGGCGCAGTTGTTGGCCGCAGCAACTTCAGCAATAAACTTCACCTTCTCCTGCCACGGCTTGGTCGGCTCGTGGTGATAGAGGTGGCCGGGGTTATACCGCAATTTATCGACATAGGGAGCAACATCCTCAGCGAGTCGGTAATTTTCCTGGAGGTCGATCGCCAGATTTGCAGGGGTGCCCGCTCGAATCGCCGGCAGGGCGGCCGCGTCCTTCTTACTGTCGACTGCAATCCGCACGACCCCGGCTCCGGCCGCATGGAGGGCCGCTATCTGCTCGAGCGTGGCGACGATGTCCTGCGTGTGCGTGGCTGTCATGCTCTGCGAGGCAATCGGGTAGCCGCCGCCGATGGTGATCCGGCCGATCTGGACAGCACGCGTTGGATTTCGGTTAATTTCGACCACAGCTTCTCCTCTCAACAGACTCACTCTATCCTCGTCACTCTGTCACCCCCAAACGATAGCAGAGCTTGCCACCGCTGGCGATACAGCCCATGCGATACGACCCCATTCTTCACATCGTTCTGCACGAGCCGGAAATTCCGCCGAATGCCGGCAATGTGGGCCGCACCTGCGTGGCAATCGGTGCAAAAATGTGGCTCGTCCGACCACTGGGATTCAAGCTGGACGATTATTACCTGCGGCGTGCTGGGCTCGACTACTGGGAAGAGTTGGAGTGGGAGGTTGTCGATTCGTGGGAGCACTTGCTGGAGCGACTCGGCCGCCAGCCGAATTGGTATTTTTCGACGCACGCCACCCGATCCTACGCCAGCGTCACCTACGCCAGAGGCGATGTGCTTGCCTTCGGCAGCGAATCGCGAGGCCTCCCCAAGGATCTGCTGGCTGCTCATGCCGATCAGGTATTGACGATTCCCGCAAGGCCTCAAGTGCGCAGCCTCAATCTGTCCAACTGCGCGGCAATCGTTGCCTACGAAGCCATTCGACAGACCGACATCAAACTCCGGCCATCGTAACTCGATTTACGGCGCCGCGTAGATCGGCATGTGGCGGTAATAGACTTCCAGCATGAAGGTACACATGCAGGTCACAAAGAGCCGGCCACCGTGCGGGCCCCATTTGTCGAGCGACGGATCCCAGCTTCCCTTTTCACGTCCGTTCACCACTTGCTTACTCGGCAGCACCTCGCGAAGCTGCGCGTTCCAGCGATCCCATGCACTGCCCTGCAAGTGATGCGTCACCTGCGTGATGTAATACCACGCGTAAACGTCTTTATCATTTTCATAGTCAAAAGGTTTTTCCGCCATCAACAACTCCACGCCCTCAAGCAACCGCGGATCATTCTGAGCCCAGCCCAGATATTCTCGACACAGCAATCCTTCTGCTGAAATGGCGGTAGTTGTCGGCCCCGGTGGCCGATTGGCATTGTCGCGGCGGTAGCCATAGCGAGAGCCCTTGTCGAGGGCAACGCTGTCGAGAAATCGCTCCACCGCATCAAACGACGACTGTGGCACTTTCATGCCAGCCATCTGTGCCGTTTTGAGTGCCATGAGAAACCATCCCGTCACCGACATGTCTCCATCCTTGCCGGGTTCGTACCGCCACGCGCCGTTGGGCCCTTGAGCGGCTAGCGCGAACGCCAGCGATTGCAGAGCCGGCTGAGCAAACGACTCGTCCTGTGACATGCCATAGATTTCACAAAGTGCGATAGTGGCTTGGGCATGTGAGTAGAGCGAATGGTGCAACGGAATTGATCCGGCGATAAAGTTTCCCTCTCGTTCTTGTTTTGCCAGCAAACTTTTCCAACCCCTGGCCACAACCGTGCGATGCGCTCCCGTGGTGGTTGTGTTGCCGGCCCCCTGAAAAGCCAACAGGGCCATCGCCGTGGCAGCCAGCCGATTTTCTTGTGAGCCTCCATTCTCGTAGGGTCCTTGCAAATTCCAAAGCCCATCCGGCTGCTGCTGCTTGGCCAACCACTGAAGCGCCATGGCCACGGAAACCTCCGTCGCCTCGCCGCCGCCAAAAGCACCGAGCAAGGCTTTTTTCTGTCCCACTTCGCGGCCGTTGAGAGCTGAACCAATAGCAATCGCCGGGGCGGCGGCAGCCGTCACACCACTCTCTTCGACAACCGCCACGGTCGGTGGAGCAGCGATTGGTTCAGCGACGGGGGGCAATTCGGTTTCAACAACCTCCGTCATATCGGACGGTTCTTCAGTGGGAATTATCTGGACACCTTCCTCAATCGCCGGCTCACCGGGCGTTAAGGAAAAAGCCATATCGAGCCGTAAGCGTTCGGGCTTTTGCTGGTGAACAACAAAAAGAGTGAGTATTAGGAGTAGAAGAATGTGAACTGCTAGGCTGACGGTCCAAGCGGGGCTGCTGCGCACGATCGCTTGAAATCGTAGCTTCAGAGCGGGCCACGAGAACGGATCTTCGACAACCGTCTCTGGGAGTGGCGAGAGGATCGATGGAATGCGCTGCGGCTGGGTTCTGACAAGAGGCTGATTGCTGTCAAGCGGTTGGGCATTGAGCGCGGTTTCGGCCCAAGGAAATCCACCCACCAGGGCCGGTTTATCGCGGGACTTGACCGGGCCCTCTGGCCAGTGAGGCAAGGGAGGTGGATTTTGTTTTTTCATTGCTCGCACTGCCAGAGCATCCGAGTCCACCAACAATTCGAGAGATCCTATTGTGCGTTATTCCCGATGCTTAGCGGTGCACGCAATGCCAAACGCACCCAAAATCTGAGCAAGCCCTTCTTTTTCAGCCACCGCTAGCGTATAATACTGCTTCACCCAAAAATTGACGCGGGGTGGAGCAGCCCGGTAGCTCGCGAGGCTCATAACCTCGAGGTCACAGGTTCGAATCCTGTCCCCGCCACTTGGGGGGGTTGCGCCAAAACGCAACTACCCGCAAACCCCGGCAAGTCCGGGGTTTTTTTATGCGCTCGCCCGTTCGCGTGCGAGTCAAAACGGCTCCCGGCGTGTACTGACTGTGCCGGATTCTGTGCCGCTTTTTCTTCGGTTGATTTCACCGTCTGTCCGTCTCCCCTAACGGCCGCTTCGAAATGTTTCTCCGTTTCTC
>Ga0194055_10002087_pt1 | contig 16001 bp, 14 predicted proteins | sample SepL449m_MetaG_FD_155482 | JGI IMG/M metagenome (GOLD analysis project Ga0194055, IMG submission 155482) | Anoxic zone freshwater microbial communities from boreal shield lake in IISD Experimental Lakes Area, Ontario, Canada - Sep2016-L442-9m | ecosystem: Environmental > Aquatic > Freshwater >... | reverse complement strand
CAGTCATTTACCTGGCGCTGGACAACAGAGGCAGTCGTCGACGTGAAGGGCGACTCCACCTTCCTGTTGTCTAAGGCAGGCAAACAACTCACACTCACGCTCGGACAACTGCCGCCCGGTGCAACCGTTGCGGTTGAGCAGGCTCCCGGGCTTTCGCCGTCAGGCGCCATATTGCGCACCATCACGGTGAAACTTCCACGCTCGACCATCGTTGACCTGACGGCCACCGCGACCTGGTGAGACCCGGTTGGTGAATGGTCTCCGCAGCCACGACCGGCTGCGGAGACTGGCAGAACGGTAGCGTTGATGGTGGCAGAACAGCAGCGTAGTCGGGCCTACGCCGCCGCCGTCTCCACGCCAACGTCGTGGGAGAAGATTCGGGACGCGGCTTCGCCAGGTCAGGGGGACAAGCCGGCCAAGACCACAACGATCCCCTTCATCGACGTGCTCAGTCAGCTGCGCATCCTCGACGAACTTCCGGCGTGGACTCCCAGTCGTCCGGCGCAAACGACAAGGCTTCGTCCCCGTCTTGGTGCTTCTCGGACCAACGCGAGTACCCCAGTGCTACACCCATCGCCAGCAGCACCAACACCCCGCCGACGATGTTGTCGACCACTCGCTGCTCGCCAAGCTGGCTCACCTCTTTGGTGGTGTACGCGTTCAGACAGGCTGCAGTCGGCACCATCAGCACGTAATACAGCCAGGTGCGACTGACCAACTTCGACATCACCGCAGCCACACCGAAGAGCAGCCCAATGACGTAGATCAGGGTGATCGAGTTGATCTGCGTGACGATCAAAAAGACGAATACCGAGCCCACCACGGTGCCGCAGATGCGCAGTAGCGTTGGCCGGATCGACTCCGACTCTCCGATCGGCGCCAGCACCAAGATAGTGGCGATTAGGAACGCGCCGCCGAAATCCTTGCTGTGGTCGAGCACGTACTAGGTGCCAACCGCAGCAAGAATAGTGACCGTCGCCGTGTACGGAATTGCCTCGCGGCGCGTGTACGTCAGCAACTTCGGTGGTGTGCGCTTGCGCATCAGCAACGGAATCACGATGACCGGGAACAAGGTTCCTACGAGGAAGACCGCCGCCATCCAGCCCAAGTAGGTGGTGTTAGTGCGGTCTACAACCTCCTGCGGTCCCCAGAAGGGTGGGGAGATGATCGGCCACGCGACCATGATCGGAACCAGCATGGTGGCTTTGTGCAGGCCGAACCGCGACAGCCGACCCACCATCAGGCACGTCAACGTCAACGCGTCTGTGGTGTTCCGAATGTGCTGACTACAACGCCTCGGCTACGTCGCTGTCGATGCCCTTTCTGCGATCACTCCTACGTCGCCACTGGTGAAGCGGGATGTAGCCCAACATGATCACAATTCCGAGCAGGAACAAGCCCGGACCGGATTCCGGCGATACGACGATGCTCGGTGCGTTCCATCCTCCGTACGCCCACACAATCGCCCAGAAGATGAAGATCGCCAACGCAACCCATCTCATGAACGTCGGCAGTCGATACGGGCGAGGAGTGTCGGGTCGCATCTGTCGATAGACGAAGTAGCCGAACAGCGCGATCGCGCAGGCGAAGGATCGGCCCTGTCTCCTCGACGAAACACTGCACTGCATTCGTGCGTGAACTAGCGCGCTATCCCCACTGGATCGATTCGGTATTCGACTCCGGCGTCAACGAGCACACCGAAGAGGTACTGGCCTGACGACCGCTCACAGTGAACCACATATGAGAGCACGCCTTCACGATCATCGCGGATGAAGTCGGCGTTGACTCCGGCTATCGAGGTTCGGAATGCAGACCCATTGGGAGTCACCGAGTCGGCAAGATTCACCGCACAGTGCGACGCGAGGAGGCGAGGGGCGTCGACACCGGTGATGCGCATCAGAGCACGTCCGTGAGTGATATCAACCCACGACGCAAATGCACCGACACACTCGAATTCAAGTTCGGCAACGAGTGAATCGGGGGTCGCGCCAGTGGCGAAGAGGTACCACTCGTTCGGGCCTGATCCAACCTGCAGTGTCGCTGCGACACGGACGGCTCGCCCAGTGGGAGGAAGCGCGCCAGTCAACGAGTGGCCATCGGTGACCCGAATCACCACTTTGGTGAGGTGACTCTCGTCGGCGATTGTCAACGCCGAATCGGAGGTGCGCGTCGAAACCTCCCATCCGTCGACCACCTGATGCGGACCGTCGAAGACGATCGGGCTGCGCGCGATTGGCATTGCCCACAACGATGACTCAGCCACGAAGACGCACCCCCTCAGGATCGACGAACGCCAGATTCTCGCGCACCACCGCTTCGGCGCGATCGCCATTGGTCAGCACAATCGTCAGGCGCGAACCCGGTGCTGCCAGATCTACCGGCACGTGCGCGAGGCAGACCGAACGATGGAGTGTCGGCGACATTCTGCTTGAAGTAACTCGACCGACGATGTCATTGCCATTGACAACGATTTGACTTGCCTCCGGAGGAACCAGCATTGGATCGACGGTCTCAATGGCGACCAGATGCGAGTGGTCACCTGCACGCGCCTCTTGCAGCACGAGCTCGGGTTTGCCCGAGAAATCGTCCTTCCCAAGTTTCACCAGACCACCAAGTCCGGCCTGATACGCGAGTGTGAGGCCATCGGTGTCTTGCCCCACGATCAGGTGGCCCTTCTCCAGCCGAAGGATGCGCTGTGCCTCAACTCCGAATGCAGCAACACCCAGATCCTTACCTGCCTCAAGCAGGGCCTGCCAGACGTGAAGTCCGTATGAAGCCGGAACGTGGATCTCAAAACTGAGTTCGCCGGTGAATCCGATGCGCCAGACGATGCAGTCGTCAATTCCGGCGACGCTTCCCGTTCGCACCTTCAGATAGCCGAACGAGGCGGGGTCGAGATCGATGTCGGTGACCCGGCTGAGCAACTCGCGCGAGTGAGGGCCAGCAATGTTGATACTGACCAGCGCGGTGGTCACCGGCGTGATCGTGACCTGCCACTCCCGATGCACTGTCTGCAGCCACATCTCAAGCCAGTCCCAGACATTGCCGGCACCAGAAGAGGTCGTGGTCATCAGGTAGTGGTCGTCACCGAGTCGGCCCGTCACACCATCGTCCATCACCACGCCATCCTCGGCGCACATCACGCCGTACCGCACTGAACCGATGGCGAGGTTGTCCCAGGAGTTGGTGTACACGAGGTTCAGCAGTTTGACAACATCGGGCCCGCGCAAGTCAAGTTTGCCCAGAGGACTCAGATCGATGATGCCCACGTGAGAACGAACATTGGCCGCCTCGGCCGCAGGGTTGCCGTAGTGCTCTGGCCGAATCCATTGACCGGCAACCATATTCTTTGCCCCGTGCTCGTTGTGCCACGACTGAATCGGCGAGATCCGCTCAGGTTCAAAGGCACGACCTGCCAATGCACCGAGGCTGATCGGCGCATACGGAGGACGCCACACCGTGGTACCGGTGCTCTCGAAATCGCGGTCCGTCGCCTCGGCAAGAACCGCCATCGTGTTGACCATCTCGAGTTTTCCTTGCGCGGGTCCCATCCCTGAAGTTGTAAAACGTTTGGCCAGCTCTGACGAGTCGTAGCCCTCTCTGGCAGCAGAAACGATGTCCTTGCTCTTGACGTCCTCAGAGAAATCGACAAAGCCAACGGTGGTGCTTTGGAAGAGCGCTGGGTGTGGATCGGGAGTCAATGCAGCCACACTCTGCGGCACCTCTCCACGACCCCTCGCCGCAGCTTCTGAACCAACTGCACGACCATGCGCGACCAGTTCAGCGGTGCTGCCATCGCCGACGATTCCCCCCGTCGCCATCACCCGGATGTCAATGAGTTCACTGGGTGTGAACCGCGCTGCCTGCGGGTTCCAGATTGGGCGATCACCGGCCATGTTGAGCAGGCTTGTCGGGGCGGTCCAGCCGGTAGCGGTGACAAGAAGATCAGCCTCTGTCGTTGATCCATCGCCCGCCTCGACGCCAGTGACCTTGCCACGGCCAAGGGCCCGAACCACGTCATCGCCCTTGCGTGCGTCAAGGACTCGAGCAATCTGAACACCAGCGGAACGAAGCCTTGCCACCGCCTCGTCGCCAGTTGAGTTGGCGGTGAAGACGACAGCCGTGGTACCCGGCTTGACGGCATGCAGACCTGTCAGGCGAAGCGCGGCAGTAGCTAGCATCACCCCCGGCAAATCGTTTCCCTCGAAGACGTACGGGCGTTCGATCAGGCCCGCGGCTACCACCAGGGTGCCAACTCGCGCCTTGATCAGGCGCTCCTTGGCCCACATTCCGCTGCGCTGCACGATGCCGACCCAGTTGTCGTCGTAACGCCCGAGCACCACCGAGTCGGTGAGCACTTCGATGTTGTCGAAACTGGCGACCTCGGCACGCAGAGAGGCGAGCGCTGCGAGTGATTCGACGCCGCCATAACGAAGGTGCCCTCCCAGTTCGTACTCCTCCTCGACCAGCATCACACTGGCACCCGATCGGGCCGCCCCCAGCGCTGCCGCCATACCGGCTGGACCCCCACCGGCGACAAGTACGTCGGGATGCGCGAAGCGTTTGTCGAAAATCTCGTGAGGTGTCCCGATGGGTGGCGGTTCGCCGCCAGGTGAAAATCGTGAGAGCACTTTTTGGTAGAGCGGCCACAGTGTCTGCGGCCTGATAAATGTCTTGTAGTAAAAGCCCGGGCCGAGAAATCGACCTACTAGCTGGTTCGCGGCGCGAACATCGAAGCTCAGCGACGGCCACGCATTTTGGGCACGGACAACGTCACCTTCGCGAACCTGTCGGTGTGCGGCACGAACGTTCGGTTCGTCGCCGACCTGAAACGAGCAGTTGGGATCGAAGTACGTGGCCGTGACAACACCCCGCGGACGGTGGTACTTGAAACTGCGCGACATCACCCGCACCCCAGATGCCATCAGCGCCGACACGATGGTGTCGCCGGAGTACCCAGTGACGGGCGAGCCATTCCAGGTGAAATTGATCGGCTGGCTGCGGTCAATGACTTCACCTGGCTGGCGTTCGATTCGCCAGTTTTCCGACGGGCTCATCGGCTCGTCTCCTCGTCAGTTGTGGAACTCGGCGCCGCTGTGCCGAATGGCACCACCCAGCGCACTTCGTTGGTACCCGTGTGTCGCTCGGAACTGAGGTAGCGACGACAGCCCGCGCTGTGAAACCAGGACTCGCGAACCCAACCCAGCGGGTTGTCATACTCGTAGAGATAGCGACGCCACTGCGCCGGCGTTGCGCTAGCGAGGTCACGGGACTTGCCGGCCTCGCCGGCATGCCGAAACTCGGTGCTGTTACGCGGACCACAGTAAGGGCAATCAATCAGTAACATTTCCAACTCCGATTCAGTGCCCGACAGACGCTGCGCCCTTTTCGCCGACGAGACGTCCGTCGGCGAAACGAGCAAGGTCGAAGGCGGCGATGAGATCCGGGGTGCGCCCAGTGGCGATGAGTTGCGCCATCTGCTCTCCGGCAACAGGTCCCGCTTTGAATCCGTACGTGCCCCAGCCGACATCCACGAGAAAACCTTCGACGGGGGTGACTCCCATGATTGGCGAGTAGTCCGGAGTCATGTCGCACAAGCCCGCCCACTGACGCAACAACTTCAGCGAACTGATCGAGGGGATCAATTCAAGGATGTGAGCCGCCAGACCCTCGGTGAACTCAAGTGATCCACGCATCGAGTACGAGGGGTACGGATCAACACTGGCACCGAAGACCAGTTCGCCACGATCAGTTTGACTGACGTAGACGTGCAGTGAGCCCGACACGATCACTGCTGGCAGGAACACCTTGACCGGCTCGGTGACCGCGGCCTGGAGCGGGTGAGTGACCAGCGGCATCTTGAGGTCAACCATGTCAGAGATTGTGGAAGCCCAGCCGGCCGTGCAGTTAATCACCATCGAGGTAGAGATGTTTCCGCGACTCGTACGCACACCGGTGACTTTGCTGCCAGCGGTGTCGATGCCCAGAACTTCAGTCTGCTGATGGATCTCGACGCCGAGGTGAGTCGCGGCGCGCGCATAGCCCCAGTTGACCGCGTCGTGGCGGATGATGCCGCCAGGGGGATGGTAGAGCGCGCCAAGAATTGGGTAACGCGTATCTGCCGATACGTCAAGGTAGGGCACGATCCGGCCCACTTCTTTGGCATCGATGACCGAACTGTCGATGCCCTGCAACTTGTTGACCTCGGCACGCCAATTCATGGTGCGCAATGACGCATCATTGTGCGCGAGGGTGAGGTGTCCACGCTGCGAGAACATCACGTTGTAGTTCAGGTCAACTGAGAGCTTCTCGTACAACTTCACAGAACGGTCGTAGAAGCGAACACCCTCGGGGGTCAGATAGTTCGACCGGATGATGGCCGTGTTGCGACCCGAACCCCCACCCCCCATGTACGACTTCTCGAGCACCGCCACATTGGTGATTCCGTGGTTGACCGCGAGGTAGTACGCACATGCCAATCCGTGCACACCGGCACCAACGATGACAACGTCATACGTCGCGCGCAGTTCGTGCTCGTTGAAACTACGCGGCCACTCTGAGTGAGTGACACCCCGGCGAACGATATCGAATGCCGAATAGCGGGCCGCGCGGCCGCGTGTACGAGCTCGACCACCAGTGGTCGTAGCAGTCTGAGCCATCGATGACCTACCTATTCCCATGGCCATAGGCCTTCACTGAAAGGAACTGAACAGGCATAGTGATCAAGGTGCGTGGTCCGTGGGGCGCCTCACCGTCGAACTGCAATGAATCACCCGGCTCGAGTAGGTATTCCGAGCCACCAACGCCGTAGTGCATTTCTCCACTGATCATGAAGAGGAACTCAGTTCCAGCATGTTGGTAGAGAGGGAAAACCTCACTCCGTTCCATCAGAGTCACCAGCATCGGTTCCATCATCTGATGCGGACCCCGAGTAGCGCCCAATAATTGGTACCGGTGCCCGGCAGCACTGCGCGGGCTCAGTTCGAGTCCCCGCCCTGCCTTAACCAGCAGAACGTCGGTCTCTTCGACAAGCCCGCGGAAGAAGGCCGTGACCGGGGCGTCAAGCGCTTCGGCAAGGCGGACCAAGGTATTCAAACTCGGTGCCGTCAACGCGTTTTCGATCTTGGAGAGCATTCCTTTGCTCAGCCCAGTTTCGTCAGCAAGCCGCGCAAGAGACCATCCGCGACGGCCCCGTAATTCACGCAATTGGCCGGCAATTACTTTCTCGACTGCCTGCTCGCGTGAAGGAGCGTCACTCGAGTCAGGGAACTGTGCGGGGCTCGCATTCGCGGTCACGGTCGCCTGCTCAGAAACTCTGGCCAGGGATCCACGAGGTACCAGCCAACGGAACCTTGGCCATAGCCGCTGCTTCGATGGTCAATGCCACAAGGTCTTCCGGCTCAAGGTGGTGGACGTCGTTCTTGCCGCAGGCACGTGCCAGGGTGGTGAGCTCCATCGTCAGCGCCTTGAGGTAGTTGGTCAGCCGCAGTGCACCCAACTCAGGGTCGAGCCTCTTCGACAGCTCCGGATCCTGAGTGGTGATTCCCACCGGGCAGGCGCCCGACTGACACTCATGACAAAAGCCCGGTGCCGTACCCAGAGCGGTGTAACCGGCCGTCACGTCGATCTGCTCACCATCACTTTCGTAGAACGCCGAGTTGCAGCCCAAGGCGATAAGCGAGGCAACACCAATCGAAACAGCATCGGCCCCGAGTGCAAGAGCCTTTGCGATATCGGCACCGGTGCGGATACCACCTGAAACGATGAGTTGTACCTTCCCGGTCATGCCAACTTCGCGGATCGCCTCGGCCGCGAGGCGAACAGCGGGAAGTGTCGGGATACCGGTGTGCTCGATAAAGACGTCCTGTGTGGCACCCGTCCCACCTTGCATTCCGTCGACCACGACGACGTCCGCACCCGCGGCAATGGCCAACTTGACGTCGTTCGCCACCCGGGTAGCACCGAACTTGACGTAGATCGGCTTCTCCCAGTTGGTGGCTTCGCGAAGTTCACCAATCTTGATGGTGAGGTCGTCAGGTCCGGTCCAGTCGGGGTGGCGCGAGGCCGACCGCTGGTCAACGCCGGTGGGCAGCGTGCGCATACCTGCGACTCGATCGCTCACCTTCTGACCGAGCAGCATGCCACCGCCACCGGGCTTGGCGCCCTGTCCGACAACGACCTCGATCGCATCAGCCATCCGCAGGTGTTCGGGGTTAAACCCGTAACGCGACGGCAGGCATTGGTAGACGAGGAGCTTAGATGACCGACGTTCCTCCTGCGTCATTCCGCCGTCGCCGGTGGTCGTCGACGTGCCAACTGCCGTGGCGGCACGCCCGAGTGAATCCTTGGCAGCGGCAGACAGTGAGCCAAAGCTCATGCCCGCGATCGTGATCGGGATGTCGAGTTCGAGGGGCTTGGAGGCAAATCGATTGCCGAGCACCGTCTTGGTTTCGCAACGCTCGCGATAACCCTCAAGTGGATAGCGCGACAGCGACGCCGTAATGAACGTCAAATCGTCGAAGCTCGGAACATGGCGCTTGGCTCCCCAGCCGCGGATCTCATACCGTCCGGTACGAGCCATCGACTGGACATGCGAAATCATCTCAGTCGGGAAGGTGGCGCTTTCGCGCAACGACGAACTGTCAGCGTGGTCGAGAACCATCAGTATCTTTGATCCTTCAGTGCGTCGAAGTGGTAAAGCGCCCTGGCCGACACCACTTTGGTGACGGTGTCAGCATTGATGTGATCGAAGTTCGCGGCTTGACACATGTCACGCACCTTCGTGATGTCGGCATCGGTGAGCTCCTCCGTGCGAGCATCGGCCCCGAGTGAGCGAATCGTGCCGCCTACATAGATGACCGCTTCATACAGCGAGTCTCCGAGGGAATCGCCGGCGTCGCCGCCGACCAGCACGGTTCCGGCTTGCGCCATGAAGGCGCTCATGTGGCCCACATTGCCCGCTACGGCAAGACTTCCGCCCTTGAGCGAAATCGCAGCCCGAGAAGACGCGTCACCCTCGACGATGACAAGTCCGCCATGCGCAGTGGCCGCGGTCGACTCGCTGGCATTGCCTCGAACTCTCACCACACCGCTCATCAGATTCTCTCCCACGCCCCAACCGACACTGCCATTGATAACGAAGTCGGGCCCATCACAGAGCCCGGCAGCGTAATACCCGGTATTGCCATTGATGGTGATGGTGATGTTGTTGAACAGGCCAACACCAAGGTTGTGTGCCCCACGCACTTCAATCAAAGTGGCGGACGCACCGTCAGGGAGGGCACGCAATGCGCGGTTGACGGCCGTGACACCCAGCGCTCGAACATCCAAGGTCGTCGAAGCATCGGTCTGCACGCTCATCGGTCTAAACAATCCATGTGTGGATCTCTTCAGGATGCGGTTCGAATACGCGAGCGTCATCAATGCCAGGTAGGCCGGCCAGCGCGTGGTATTCGCTGGCAACCGCGACGTAAGCATCAGTCTCTGCAATGACCATGGGCTTGCAGGCAAAGGCATCGCGCACCACAGAGAACGAACGCTCGGCGGAGACCACCAAGGTGAAGAACCCGTCAAACTCCTTCAGGACATGACGCATCGCTTCTTCAAGATCATCACCTTGTCCCATGCGATAGCCGATGAACTGGGCGGCTACCTCGGTGTCGTTGTCGGTAAGGCAGGCGACACCGGCGTCAAGCAGTTGCCGACGGATACTTGCGTGATTAGAGAAGGAGCCGTTGTGCACCAGAGCGAGGTCATTGCTCGGGCTGAACGGGTGCGCACCATCGGTTGTGACAGCTGACTCGGTGGCCATTCGCGTGTGCCCAAGTGCCATGTAGCCGGTCATCGCAGGAACGTTGTAGTGCTCACAAATCTCGCGAGGGAGCCCGACGTCCTTGATCAACTTCATCGCCCGACCGACACCGACGACAGTGATCTGCTCGTCCGCGGCGAGCCTGAGGCCCTCGTGCACTGCTTCGCGGCTTGCCGCCGTGACGAGGAAGGCGACGTCGTCGATTGCTTCGAGCTGCGAGGGTAAGCCACTCTCGGCCTCAACCGCAGCCCCAACCGCAGCCCAGTCGGTGGTGACACCCGCGCCTCGAAGTGACCAGCGAAGCGAGCCCTGCGGGACGTCACGGTCGTAGATGGCCATCCCCGACGAATCGGGGCCACGAGCAGTCATTTCCTCCAGCATCGCGGCAAAATGCCGGCCAAGATCGGCTTCAAGGGCCCGATCACGAACCAGCAGCCCAACGATTCCGCACATCTGCCGCGCTCCTTTCGGACTCAACCCGTGACGCTTCCAGTGTTTCTACAGAGTAGACAGCGGTATATCCAGAGTCAACCTCTTGAATTCCGGGTACGCTTGCGGTTTCGTATTCACAGCACCAATTGCCTCCGGGTAGACAGCACGCACCATCGCTTGGCAATCGCCCACCTAAGGAGAATTTCGGTGTCAGACAGTCGCAATGAATTGCGCGCGCGCGCGGAAGCCGATGGCATCGAGTTCTTCTTCGCCATGTTCGTCGACATGCACGGCAAACCGTGCGCCAAGCTGGTGCCGATGTCGAGTTTCGACATGCTGATGGACGGTGGCGCCGGATTTGCCGGATTCGCCGCAGGCCCGATGGGCCAAGACCCCTCGGATCCCGACCTGTGCGCCATGCCAGACCCCGACTCGTACATGGTCGTGCCCTGGGAACCGGGGATGGCCGTGCTGATGTGCGATATCCATGTCGAGGGCAAGCCGTGGAACTTCTCACCGAGGGTCATTCTCAAACGTCAGCTCGCCGCATTGGCAGAACGCGGCCTGACCTTGATGGCTGGTTTCGAGGCTGAATACTCGTTGGTCCGTCGCTTGGATGACGGCAGCATCACCGTTGCCGATTCTTTGGATTCGGCGCAAGCACCGTGCTACGACGTCAAGGCCCTGAGCCGGTCGTTGGCATTCCTGCAAACCACCTCCCGCTACATGAACCAACTGGGCTGGGGCAACTACGCAAATGACCATGAGGACGCCAACGGTCAATTTGAGCAGAACTGGAACTATTCCGAAGCCTTACAGTCAGCCGACCGCCTGATCTTCTTCCGCTACATGGTGCATGTGCTAGCCCAGCGCGAGGGCAAGCTCGCCACCTTCATGCCCAAGCCGTTCACGAATCTGACCGGAAACGGTCTGCACATCCACTCGTCACTGTGGAAAGACGGCACGCCATTGTTCGAGGCCGTGGGTGATGACCCGAACGGACTTGGCCTGTCACCTATGGCCTACAGCTACATCGCTGGCATCTTGGAACACGCGAGGGCAGCTGTCGCCGTCACCTGCCCCATCGTCAACTCGTACAAGCGAATGGGAGTGGGCGCACCGGACTCCGGTGCGACCTGGGCACCGGCGTACGTTTCATACGGCGGCAACAACCGCACTCAGATGCTGCGGGTTCCTGAAGGCAACAGAGTCGAACACCGCGCCACCGATGGTGCCGCGAATCCCTACTTGGCACTGGTTGCGATACTCGCATCGGGCCTTGACGGAATCGATCGCGGACTCGAGCCGGGCCCACCTAACACCGACAACCTGTACACCCTGTCGCCAGCCGAACTAGCCGCCCGCGGCATTGTGTCAATGCCAGGCACCCTCATGCACGCTACCGAGGAACTGGCCAAGGACGACGTACTACGTGCGGCCTTCGGTCCCGGACGTGATGGGGGCGACTACATCGACTACTTCATCCAGATCAAGCAAGAAGAGTTTCGCGCCTACCACGCCATGGTGAGCGACTGGGAGATCACTCGCTATCTCACGCTTTTCTAAGCAAGGTCGGGCTTTTTCTAAGCAAGGTCGGGCGAGACGGCGTAGGTGTGGTCGAGCAGCGGGGTGAGCTGTTCGACTGGCACCGCTCGGGAGTAGAGGAAGCCTTGTGCAGAGGGGCAGCCCATCTGACGTAGGACGATGGCCTGTTCTGCAGATTCGACACCTTCGGCGGTGACGTTGATACCGAGAATCGTCGCCAAGGCGTCGATCAGTTACCCTTTCAGTAGCCACGTTGACATCGCTGATGAGCCCGTCGACGGTGATCGTGACCACCATCTGATCCAACTGTCCCAAGTAGTTGAGAATGGGAACCGCGGTGCCTTCACACACCACGTCGGATCCCGTTGGCGGTCCAATGATTACGAGCAGGCCGCACCCGACGTGTACGTGAAACTCACGTTACGCGTCAGAAACCCCACATATTCCGGTGGCCGGACGGCCCGAAGGGTAAAGACCCCCAGATGGCCTAGAAAATGAAGCAGACCTTGCGTGGAGCCGCCTAAGAGAATCGAACTCTTGACCTTCTCATTACGAGTGAGACGCTCTACCGACTGAGCTAAGGCGGCGCGTTCCCCGAAAGGACGCAGAAGAGATCGTATCCGCCCCGATTTCGCGCCTGATCCTCAGGGATGCCACTTTGCGGCCAATCTCCGGGCAGATCGATGCATTGAACGCGTCTATTTGCCCGTAGATTGCGCTTCAGCGCGCAAGACGCCTACTTCGGAACCGGCACCCGAGCAATCGCCGACTCCACCAACGAACCCAAGTACAGCCAGCCGTCGTGCTCGCGCACGCCGGTGACGTAGTGGAACGCGTCGCCCGGCGCATGCACCACGTGCTTCACGTTGCCATCGCCATCGATTCCGAGTACCAACACCACGCGGTTCGCTTCAGGCTGCAGGTTCTCAGGCAGGGCCCAGATCGCCTTACGCAGGAATCCGGGCTTGGGCAGCATGCGATCGAGAAGTGCATTGCGCTCACTCGGCACGGCGATCCAGAAAATGCCCTCGCTACCGGTCGACATGTTGTCGGGTAGTCCTGGCATGTTGTCGACAATCACATCGGTGCGACCAGCGCGCGGACCGGTCAGCCACACCTTGCTCACGCGATAGCCCGCCGTCTCGTTGACGAGCACGAAGGAATCGTCGGCGGCCAGACCCACACCGTTGGCGAATCGGAATCCCTCGGCCACGACATCAACCGAACCGTCCGGCGACCACTTCAACAGACGACCGCGCGGTCGCCCTTCGATGAGGTCGCCCTTGAAGTATTCGATCGGAAACTTGTCGCTGGTGTCAGTGAAGTAGATCGTGCCATCTGCAGCGATATCGCAGTTGTTCGTGAATGTGAGTCGCTGCGATCCCGCGGCATCAACCAACACAGTGACGGCACCGTCGTCAGGACTCACGCGCAGCAAGCCAAGGCGCGCATCGCACACGACCAGACTTCCGTCGGTATCGATCTCGATGCCCAGCGGACGTCCGCCAGTGTTGGCCACCTGCTCGATGGTGAGACCGCGGTTCGACAACCGCAGGATCCGACCATCGGCAGTTCCGGTGTAGACGCGACCTTCGGAGTCAACCGCGACGTCTTCGGGACCTGCACCCGGTACCGTCCACGTCTCAACGACGGGCACTCGGGACGTAATCGCATATCGCCCGGTAAGGCCCGCATCTTTCGGCGGATTCCAGTTGACCGGGTCGACTGCCGGCTTGACTGCCATGCCTACCTCCTCGCTAGTTCATTGTCTCCGACGCTAGCGGCCCATGGCCGCGTGGCGCACCCGTTTTACCTTTCAACGACGCGTCCATGCATCCGGTCGATCGAGTAGCCGGCGAGTTTCACGCGGAAGTTTGCCAATGAGTACATCGCGCAGCGTGGTGCGCTCGAGAACATCGCGCAAAGACGCCCGCACCGCCACCCACACATCCCGTAGATGCTCGCTCGCACCTTCGTAGACAACATCCTCGGGCCGGATTCCATGAACGTCGGCAAGAGGACCGTCGAGAACCCTGATGATGTCAGCGATCGTCACCTTCGAGGGGTCGCAATCGAGGCGGTATCCCCCTTCAACACCCCGCCGCGATGCGACTAATCCAGCAAGCCGCAACTGGCGCAGGATGCCTTCGAGGAATTTTGCTGGAATCGACTGGGCGCTGGCGATGTACTCACCACGTACGAGTTCGTCGGGATCTACCTCATACGCCGACGCCAATTCGAGCATCGCGCGAATGCCGTAGTCGGACTTGGAGGAGATGTGCACAACACCATCACATCAGATGCCCGGTCACACCCGAACAAGTTGCCCAATCAATGCCGCCTGCTGACGGATTTCAGGCATCGCGGTGGACTCGAAGAGCGTGCCTCGAGTGGGCGGACCAATGACGTGCAACTGCGGCCAGGGGTTGCCACGGTGGTCACGCGGTCGCAAGGTGGCGGGCTCAACATCAACTCCCCATCCAAGCGGCCCTGACGCCAAGGTTCCTTCTTCAACGAGCGGACCGAGGAGGGGACACGTGGTGACGCTGTCGTTTGGCCCCGTGGCAACCACCACGCGATCGGCGATCCACAACTGATCATCTGCAGACCTCAGTGCCACCCGGCCCTCAGAGACGTCAATGGAATCAATCGGCGCCGCCACGACCTCAAGTCGACCCTCCGAACGCCAACGATCAATCGCGTCGGCGATGCTCGGTGCCATGCGGTGACGGTGCACGTCCCAGAGCCTGCGCAGGTGACGTGCGAACTGCTCACGGCGCCACGGACCGAGTGCCTGCCACAAATCGGGAGTGGTGGCACGCAATGAATCGATAGCCAAGCGCCAGTCATCCCCTGCGGCACGGACCGCTTGAAGCGCACGATCTAGCGGCAAACCTTCAGCGACATCGTCGACGGTCAACAGAGCCGGTATCGGTGCTGCCGGTGGCACGTGCCTTGCCGGCAGCAGCCCATTACGCGAGACCATCACCACGGAAGCATCTTCATCGCGCGTCAACAGCGACATCGCCGCATCAATCGCAGTGAGTCCCGATCCCAGAATCGCGAGATGCCCTCCAGCCGGAAGTGACGTGGCAGGTGCCCACGGATCGACGCTCACGTAGGGCAGAGCCTTCGGATTCACGCGAATACCGGCAGGAATCGCAGGGGGACGGTGTCCCGTTGCAAGCACGACTCGATCGAATTCCCAACTTGAACCGTCGGCGGCTTTCACACGTACGCCGTTCGGTCGCGGAGTCACGCTCACCGCGAGGTCGCGCACGTGTACGACGGAGTCTGAGTCGACTGCAGATTCGGACAAGAGATCGCGCAGGTAGTTGGCGTACCGAACGCGCGGTACGAATTCGGTGGGCTCAGCTCGCGCCCACGCACGGAAGTGATCGGGCTGATCCGGTAGGGCGCTCATTCCCGATGCGCGCACGTTGAGAAGGTGCAGTTCGTCGGTGGTCGAGTACGCACTACCTTCGGCCAACTGCTCACGGGGCTCGAAGATCACGATCTGCGTCGCATCACTCGCCTGGCGCAGTATCTGAGCAGCAACGAGCGCCCCTGCGGCTCCGCCGCCGACGATTCCGATGCGACTCATGACTACCTTCCGCCCATTCACCCGTTCAGATGCACACCATGGTACACAGATTGACTACTTTGCCTAGCAGAATAGTATGCTATTGCACACGTCAGGCAAGAGGAGGACAGCGATGGATGCAGGGCCGTGTACCTCGTTTGAGGTCATCACCCTCGAGACCCCCGCGCTCGGTGATCGCTCGTATCTCGCGGTCGCCGACGGATGGGCCGTTGCCGTCGACATCCAGCGCGACATTGATCGCGTTGAGCGACTTATTGACGAGCGAGGCCTGCGCCTGGCAACCGTCGTTGAGACGCACATCCACAACGACTACGTCACGGGCGGACTCGCACTCGCACGGCGGCACCGGGCCGAGTACGTCGTTCCTGCGGGGCCTCGCCTGGCCTACACCGCCACTCGCACCGAGGAAGACGTCCTGATTCCAGCCGGTCCCTTTTCCCTTCGCGCCGTCTCCACGCCAGGACACACCGACGCTCACGCCGCCTACTCGCTTAGCATCGGAGACGATGTCGCCGCATTCACCGGTGGATCTCTCCTTCTCGGTGGAGCGGGGCGCACCGACCTGCTCGGCATTGAGCACGCCGAGTCGCTCGCGCGTCGCCAGTATTG
>Ga0194055_10002086_pt1 | contig 16002 bp, 18 predicted proteins | sample SepL449m_MetaG_FD_155482 | JGI IMG/M metagenome (GOLD analysis project Ga0194055, IMG submission 155482) | Anoxic zone freshwater microbial communities from boreal shield lake in IISD Experimental Lakes Area, Ontario, Canada - Sep2016-L442-9m | ecosystem: Environmental > Aquatic > Freshwater >... | reverse complement strand
GTAAAACCTGGTCTCATCTGTTATGCTATAGTTTGCTTAAACCCGACGCGGGGTGGAGCAGTGGCAGCTCGCGTGGCTCATAACCACGAGGTCGCAGGTTCGAGTCCTGTCCCCGCTACCAAGTGAGACTTTAAAGCCCCTTCGGGGGCTTTTTCTATTGAAACACATCTGTAAAGCTCACTGATTTTAGAGGTTCCAAACCTATGGTTCTTTGTGTCATATACTACACCTCTTGGGAACAACATGCTTTGGAACCTAATTTGCAAATCAACTTCAGAGACAGCCCACTGTTTGCCAACACTCCCCATAACGTTTACCGCCTGTTCTATGTCGGCCTCACGAATAGTTTGCTGTTGTTCTAGTTTTGCCAACTCCGCTGATATATCTAGCTTCTGGCTATCTAACCCTTCGATGTAAGTTTCCTTTTCCTCTAGTGTCAGCTCTTCGGCTACAAACCTATTGATTGCCTTACTACGCAGCCCAGATATTTCATTTAGACTGGTACGTTTCTTAGCTATCTTTGTGTTTAAGTTATCGAGTGCTGCATTAGACTCTTTAATCAGTATTTGTTTGTAGACTTTTAGGATTTCGTCTGACGGTTTAACTTTTCTAAGCATTGCGACAAACTCATCGTGAACCAGGCCTGCCTTTACAGAAGGTACTAAGCCTACACATGATTTTCTTGCACAGTGGTATCGTGGCGATGATTGGCCATTTCTTGAAGTGGGTGCGGATGAGTATAGAGGCTTTGCGCAATTGCTACACAGTAGTAAACCTCGTAGAGGGTAGGCGCTGTTAATATGGTCGTGACGTTCGCCCTTACGTGATTTATCCCCATACAACAAGCGCTGGTTCTTTTCATATGTTACTTTGCTGACTAAAGCAGGGTGCTTGCCATCCACATTTTTATATTCAGTGAACTTATCTGAAACATAGCCTGCATAAGTGGGGTTTTTAAGTAATCTGTGAATGCTGTCTTCTCCCAAATACTTACCGTAGCGACTCCTAAGCCCGATTTGCTTGGCATGGCGGGTAAGTTCAGCCTTAGTAATATCACCTATGCTAAATCTTTCCAGTACGTCTTTAACCTTACTGGCGATAGCAGATTTCTTTAACGTAGGTCTTGGTTTCCCTAAGTCATTCTGAATCTTCGCAGGTTCGTAACCAACTATAGGCGGGTGTTGATAATAGCCTTGCATTGCCAGTGCTCTCATATTGTCTACGGTTGCACCCGCTTTAACCTCGTTATCCATCTGGCCTAGAATAATTAGTAAGTTCTCCATCATTCTGCCAGTAACGGTATCGTCTATCTGCTCAGTAGCAGAGCGAATTGTGATACCCATCGCCTTCATCACCATTTTTACGTTCATAACGTAAGAATCTAAATCCCGTGACATGCGGTTCATCTTGTAAACAATTACATGGTCTATTGTACCCTTGTATTTCTGGGCAAAAGTTAGCAGGTTTTTCAGCTCAAGTCGTTCAGTGTTCTTGCCGCTTTTCGCCTCATCATAAAACCACTCAATAATCTTGATGTTATTGGAGTCTGCATAACGCTGTATGATTTGTTTTTGTGTCTCTGGACTCTCGTTGTCAATCTGTCTTGCAGATGAAATCCGAACGTAAGCGACTGCCTTTTTTTGTTCCATGTCTATTACTATACCAAGCTATTCACTGGAACCTAGATATTTAATGACTTTCTCGCAAACAGAGTAAGACAATTCACCAAATCTTGCACTTGGTCATCGGATAGGTGACTATATTTCCGTCCTAACAGCTTTCTAGCCTCACTGACAGTCATTTTGGGCGGTTCTTGTAAATTATAGCTCTCAAGCATCGAGTGGCCTCATGGAGCCGCTATATGTTTGAGCGTCTTTCACGTACTTACTAAACAATCTGGCTGGTTCTTTACCTTCACTAGCCCGTCTGCGCCATTCTTGAGTTTGCGCAAGACCGTATTTGTAGATAACCTTGCAGTACCATTTTCGATATTCAGGATTGGCATATTCTGAAACCAGCTCGTCAGCAAGAACATCCACAGAGTCAATTGGGATTCGATTACTTACCTTATCCCTATTGCCCTTTGGCAGTTGTTTGTTGTTTAGTATTTCACCAATCCCGATTCCCATACAGCAATTGTAGCCAGAAGAGTACTAGGGGCATTCAGCAACTAAACCGGTGCTTTAAGTGCCGAAAGTGTAGTACCTTAGATAGTAGTCATTAAGCTCTTTCGGCGTTTGAAATCGTTGAGTAAGAACCTCTGTATAGCAGGGCAGATTACCATCTTCGTACAGTTTATAAATTGCAGAGTACTTAATACCGCTTCTCAACGCTTTATTTATTGCGTATATAAGTTGGTAATCAGCTTCCTGCTTACGCTTGGTTTTAGTCGTAGCTGACCCTCTTTTAGGGTATTCGTCTTTGATAAACTGTTGAATATCTTTCCAAGCATCTATATATTCACTTCTTGTAATATTGCTTAACATCGTGACGCTTACGCTTGCCTCATCAACCTCTGAGACCTTAATACTCATGATTCCAGAGTTAAACCCATACCATTCATGTAACGAGTAATAGTACAGAGATAACTCATCGTCATGTATAGAGTACTTTTTACAGATTTGTTTCTTACGTTCTATAAGCCCCTCGGCTACTTCGCTTCTCCAGTTTGGGCTTTCGGGTTTTGCCACAGCTTGTATTTTTTTAAACCAAGAATCTAGTTTAGTAACGTCTTGCTGAAAATCAGGGTCTTCGAATACCCAGTAAACAAAATTTTGCCTCTTTGTTTTTAGAGAGACTAATTTATATGGGTTTGGATACTTCTTACTTCTATCATCGTTCATAACGCTAGGTGTATACTCATTTTAGCGCTAGGTGCGCCATTGACCTAAATCATTGTTTTCAATGACATGGTCGTGAAATCTACGTGAATGTTAATCCCGTCGTTGGGTTCTATTCACGTAGTCATAGCTGGAAACGGTTGTGGTGGCGAAAGTCACGCCTCAGCGGCGGGTTTTTAGTACCCAGTCGTTGCCATTAACATCAGGGGGGTAGCATGACGGCTTTAGAGAAGAATTACAGCCACTACAACTCAACAGTTGACGCAATTATTAACCTGCTCGAAAAAGATACTCATGAGCCAGCGGCTCTAGACAAGATTCAAACCAAGTTAGACTTGTTAGCCGATAAATACCAGGAAGACGAAGCTCTAGGCACCCTGCGCTACAAGCTCTACCAAGCCCAGGCCATGCTTCTGTATCGTGAAGGCCATAATAATGAGGCAATCGCCTGTATGCACGAGGCCATTAAGCTGAAGGGCGGGAGCTACAAGTTCGCTGAGGAGTTTTTTGATAACGTACTACCTGAGGAAAACGCTATTACGGAGCCTCCTGAATTCAATGGCGAGATTGACGGGTGGTTAAGTTGGTTCGGGATAAATTTCGTGATTACACCAGTCTTCTTTGTATACTATATTTTCTCCGGGTTCGGTCTTTTAAATAAAGCTGGAGCCGTAAGACTGACTAAGCCTGAAGTCTATAAAGATGTTCGTTCATTAGCTCTAACCATAGTTATATTCTATGCAATAGAATTATTGTTGCTTGGTGTTTTTGGGTACTTCTTCTTTAAAAGGAAGCGGTACACCAGAGCAATAGCCATAGGTTTTCTTATTTTTGTAATTTACGTAGCTGCGAATATTGGTAGTGTGGCGCAAAGTTTTGCTAGCAAGTACGGCGTGCAGTCAGACGCAAGCTCAAACTCATCTACTGGAGTTGCAATTCTGTGGCTTCTATACTGGATATTCTCTAAGAGGGTCAAAGCAACCTTCGTAAAGTAGCCCAGAGTAATGCTTAGTTATAGGTTTCTATCAGTTAGCGACTCTCAACTCGGTTTCTCAGCTTACCGTGAGTAGTTATATGTAGTAGGTTACGCCTTAAGAAAAGCAGAATAAATTTTATTGGGGTACGGGCGATGGTACCATACTGCTTCTAGGGGGCGGGGTATAGTTACAAGTTACGTGTAAGAGTGTATAGTTTTGTACATGGATAATAAGACAACAAGATTGATAATCGCTCTTGCATGGATAACAATTCTTGCAGTTGCAGGAGCCAAGTTCTATGTAGTTCAAAGGGACAATCACATAAAGGCTATGGGCGAAGCTTGTGTCCACCACATTCACAATCTTAGTGCCTCTGCAAACGCCAACCTAAGTGATGTCTACTCGTTTAACTCGCCTAAAGATGCCCAGAATTACGAGTGGCAGGCTTTGGCGCAATGCTCGGTAAATTACCCGTTTTTTTCCAATAACAGCTCGAATACGTTCAACTTAAGCCTTAAAACGCTAGATGTAAGTTATAACAATATGACCGGTATGCCAGCCGAAATCGGCCAATTAAATAAGTTGCAAACTTTGAACTATAGCTACAACAATATCACTGGCTTACCCAATGAACTCGCTAATCTCAAAAATACTCTAAAAGAGTTCAATCTTACCGGAAACCCGATTAGCCCAAGTACACTTAGTAAATTAAAATCAGAGTTACCAAACACTACGATTATATTCTAAGTATTATCGGGTAGTCGGAGTGCGCTGATAGTTAGGATTACCAGGCCAGGTACACCTATTGATATCGCCAATAAAGTCAGGCCTACCATTGCGATAGCATCACTTTGAAGTGAGTTTAAACTGGTGCGATATAGTATACCCGATATGATGGCTCCGATGACAAATAATACAAGACCAACAACGTAGAAAGGACTAGGCGGGTTAATGTCATCAGATATTTTCATAGCATAAACATTCGCCATAATGGCGAACCAGCCCGACCCCAGGAACAAAATCAAAAAACCGATACTTCCAGAGATCCCCAGTAACCTGCCGTCTCCTGCCCCTAGCAAGAACAAGCCAAAAACAATGCACGAAATTATTGCAATTTTAAGTAATCTAAGCATAAGTGTAGATTATCACGTTTTATCTTTATTTGATGTTTAAGAGGTGGTAAAATAATCCTTATGATAATAGAAAAATATAAAAATTTATATAATGGCTAAAAAATCAGACAGAAAAACAATTGATAAGGTATTTGTATTATTAGGAGTTGCTATGATGGCAACGCTTATTGTGGTGGGCTGCTTGTCTTGGTATGCCTACACATTTGCGACTAACAGTGTCAGAACAGAACTAGTGCAGCAAAAAATTTACTTCCCAGCAAAAGGTAGTGCGGCTTTGGACCCTGCTGAGTTCCCTGATTTACAGAAGTACGCTGGCCAACAGGTCGATGATGGCCCTAAGGCTAAAGCCTACGCTAACGGGTTTATTGGCCGCCACCTCGCTAAAGTTGCCGGTGGTAAAACTTACTCCGAGGTTAGTGCCGACGCCAAGAATGATCCGAATAATCCAAAATTAGCTGCTCAAAAAGCTACATTGTTCCAGGGCGAAACATTACGGGGAATCTTGCTCGGTGATGGCTATGCCTACTGGACATTTGGTTTAATTGCTATGTATGCCGCTGTGGCCGCATTCGCTGGCGCGGCTGTTATGGGCGTGCTCGTTCTACTTGGTTTGCGCCATATTTCCAGAACAAAATAGCCAAATGAAGGCTGGCAATCTCTCAGCCTAAACTAAGCTCCGGAGCTCATACTATCATCCAATGAAGTACTTATTAACTGAACGCAAAATTTTGACAGCCAGCTCTATCCTTCTGACCTTTGAGCCCAAAAACTCACGTGGTATTGGTTTTTGGCCGGGGCAATATGCCGCTTTACGCTTTACACGTCTTGGGCGACCAACTCCAGCTCGTTGTTTTTCTATAGTTAACCGACCTAATGACCAGGGTATTTTGCAATTTGCTGTAAAAGTAGAGGGACAATTTACGACTGCTCTACAGGAACTACCTCTAAATAGTGCCGTAGATATTGATGGCTCATTTGGTGAGTTTGTTTACGACCGGCAGTTCGATCAAAACTCCGTCTTTTTAGCGGGGGGTATTGGTATAACGCCAATTATGAGTATTCTAGCTGCGGCTGTAACAGAAGGGGCAGAGAATACTTTTACATTATTTTACTCTGTACGTGACCAGAAGGATGCGCCATTTGCTGACGAATTACTGGCCTTAGAAAAGACAAACTCGCGCTTTAGGGTAGTCTTTTTTGTCTCTAAAGGTGATACTTCACGCTTTGATTCTAGCCATGTTGTATCAGGTCGAATCAGTAAATCAATGCTAACCAAGGCTGCTCGTCAGAATTTTGAAACAACTAGTTTCTTTTTGTGCGGTTCAGCTAGTTTTATGGATGATATGACCGAAATGTTGTCAGAACAAGGAACGCCGGCCATTCGTATTAACAACGAAGCCTTCACCCAAGCTAAAGCCGTTGTTGAGCGGGGGGCTAGGCGATCATTGAGCCAGTTGATGTTTTCGACATACGGCTTAGCTGCAGTTGCGTTTATGCTGATTATCGGCGCGATTACAACCACCGATCTGCTGGCTCATTCAACGTTGTCAGCCGAAGCCGCCGCCAAGCTAAGCAGCTTAAGTGATGATGCGCCTAGGTCTAATAGTGGTACGCCGGCTCCAACGATCACTGCCACCCCGGCCGTTACCAGTACAGCAGCCACACCATCGGTTACGACGGCCCCAACTCAAAGTCGAACTTATCAACAGCCAGTGTCAACTGTTTCGTGAAGCAAGTTTATCAACAATCTAAAACTGCCCTTGGATCAAAAGTACATTTGACTCTATCTTCAGATGAAAAATCTCTAGCAATTGAGAGAGTATTTAGTGAACTTTGGCAAGAAATCGACGAATTCAACCGGCGTTTCAGCCGCTTCCGGTTGGATAGCGAAATTACCCAACTGAATCAGAAGGCCGGCAAAACCATTATTATTTCGCCAGCTTTCCATGACTTGTTAGTAATTTCTCAAAAAATGTCGGTAGCTACTGACGGGATGTTCAATCCATTTATTCTCCCGGCCCTACAAAGAGTTGGTTACATAAAATCTTGGATACCAACCGCCGCCACCGCTGATCCACCCGATTATTCGGATCGGCAAGTTGTCGATGCGTTAAATTTAAAGTTAACCGCTACAACCGCCCGGATCCCGGCTAACAGCGCGATTGACCTGGGCGGGTGTGGTAAAGGTTACCTGCTGGATCAATTAGGAGATTACCTATCTAGGAGCAAAATTAACGATTACTGGCTATCGCTGGGCGGTGACATCTTAGCGCGGGGAAGCCAGCCCGACGGACATCCCTGGACGGTAAGTATCGCAAACGCTTTGCACCCTTCGCAGACACTAGCAAGGGTAATAATACCAACAGATAAACCTTTGGCGATTGCCACCTCTGGGATAACTAAACGCCAGGGTCGTTACAACGGCTCAGCCTGGCACCACATAATTAGTTCGGAAAGTGGTGAACCGGCCAGAACCGACATTTTGACGGCCACGGTTTGCATGTCGACTGGGTTGTTGGCAGACGTTTACGCCTCGTGCCTAGTGGCTCTAGGCAGCGGGCACTATCAAGGTTTTGCCGACCAGCATATAATTAGTGATGTTCTAGTGCAGACCCAAACTGATATTGACGTTAAAGGCCAGAGGATTGTCTTAGAATGAGCTCCCTAACCTTATTTGCCACCGAGCCCCATGTTCGATTGTTTACCACCTGGACCTGGTATTTAACTCGAGCGGCCGGATTAATGGCGTCAATCTTGTTGGTTATACTTATGATTACCGGCATAAGTATGTTTACCGGCTACCAATATAAGTTCATGCAGCCCCTAAAAGCCTGGGCTAATCACCGAACTTTGGGAATATTGTTTACGGTCGCCATTCTGCTACACGTTATCCCGCTCTTATTCGACAAATTTATACCGTTCAATGTTTATCAGATCCTTTTGCCTTTTGCCTCAGGTTATAAACATACTCATCTTTTGGGCGTAGCCGTTGGCTCGCTCGGGGTAGCTTTGGGTGTTATATCGCTTTATATGATAGTGGCGATTGTTTTTACATCGCTAAATAAGATCATGACCAAATATTTTCGAGCCTGGAAGTTGACCCACTTTTTAAGCTACGCCGTAATAGTGTTTGTTTTCTTCCATAGCATCATGATTGGCACTGATCTCAAAAATGGTTTATGGCGAGCGCTTTGGGTGATCGCTAACCTTGTGGTACTGGGTTTTATCGGTTTGCGCTGGCGCCGGAAGGGCTCCCTAAAAGACTAGATAGATTAGGCTATCTACCGAAGTAAGAGTATACTAGGAAATATATAGAGATTGGAGTCGAGGATGTCTAAAGATAAAGGTCGCCGCGAAATAAAAAAACCTAAAAAAGCCAAGGTTTAACATGGCTACCACCAAACGTAAGGTTAACTTTTTCGAATCTGAAGAGGGCGCTGCAGTAAAGCAGGCACTAACTGATATTGCCGCCGATAAAGCCTACAATACCAAGTCTAGCTACAGCATTGCCGTTCAGTACGCCGATCACCTAATACCTTTTGTCGATAAACACATGAACTATCTGAATGGCCACCCAAGTATTGATCCAGAGCAGTATGTCTCTAACCTTCGCCTGATTACAAAAATTCGTTAATACAACTCACCGGCAGATGAACTATACTTATAGTTAATATGACCATTCGTAAAATTACTTCAGACGAAATCGTGGTTGATTATCTGACCGGCCAGATTATGGGAAAACTTAGTGAGGGTCTGAAAGTTTTGTGGCTGGTATCAGGGGGATCAGCAGTTACTATAGCCGCTGCAGTTAGTCAAAAATTAAGAGGGAACGACCTTACTAATCTCACAGTAACTCTTACTGATGAGCGATTTGGGCCAGTTGGACATAAAGATTCAAACTGGCAACAGCTACACTTGGCTAACTTTCATTTACCTGGCGCTACAATGGTGCCAGTTTTGCATGGCCACAGCCTAGCGGAAACTACCAGCGAGTTTGCAAATAATTTGCAAAGATTTTGCCAAGGTGCCAGCTATTGTATAGGTTTTTTTGGGATGGGACCTGATGGGCATACCGCTGGGATTTTACCTGGTAGCTCAGCGGTCACTTCAGCCGAATGGGCGGCTAGCTATCATGCGCCAGGTTTTACGCGGGTTACCATGACACCGTTAGCTATAGCCGCACTTAAAGAAGCCGTAGTTTACGCTATGGGTAAATCAAAACAGGCAGCTCTGGAAGGCTTACTTCAAGATATTAACTTCGATAAAGAACCGGCTCAGGCTTTAAAACAAGTAACTAAACTGACAATATTTAATGATCAGATAGGAGACAACGAATGAAAATTGCAATCTCTGGCTTAGGTCGAATGGGCATGCAGATCTCGCGCAAATTGAGTGAAAATGGCCACCAGGTTATTTCTCATAATCGCCACCCCGAGCCAATCCAACAGGCGGTCGGTTATGGTGCCACTGCTGCTTTGACCAAAGAGGCTGTAGTAAAAGAGTTTGGTTCCGACCAAGTAGTTTTATGGATTATGATTCCTTCCGAAGTTGTTGATAGTGAGCTGGCTATCTGGCTCGACCTACTACCGAAAGGCAGTATTTTGATAGACGGTGGTAACTCCGATTTTAGGCAGACTAAAAAACGCTCCGAACTGGTTGCTAGCCGGGGATCAACCTTGCTAGATGTTGGCACGAGTGGCGGAGTTTGGGGCTACCAAAATGGCTTTTCGATGATGGTTGGTGGTGATAAAGCCGGAGTGGCTGTTATTGAAACGGCCCTACAAACACTAGCTGTGCCAGAAGGCGCTTACTTCCACTTCGGTGATAGTGGTTCCGGTCATTACGTAAAAATGGTCCATAACGCTATTGAGTACGGTATGATGGAAAGTTTAGCAGAAGGCTATCGGATGCTCAAAGAAGGTGCCTATGAAGATGGTATCGATCTGGCCGCTGCAGGCAATGTTTGGCAGCATCATAGCGTGGTAACTTCCTGGCTGAATGAACTCTCGCAAGCAGCGTTGGCCGAAAACCCCAACCTCGATGGTATTGATGGCTTTGTGGCTGAATCTGGCGAAGCCCGCTGGGCACTCGAAGCTGCTAAGGACATGGGTATTCCATTACCAGCCATCCAGACCGCCTTCGATGTTCGTTTAGCATCGCAACGAGGTGAGGTTAACTTTACTACTAAACTTTTAGCTGCCATGCGTAATAAATTTGGTGGCCACGAGCTAAATAAATGACCCCGACCATTCTAGTGATTATCGGGATCTCCGGCGATTTGGCGCATCGCAGATTATTGCCAGCAATCCAAGAGATCGCAAAGCTGGGTGGGCTACCAGAAGCATTCAGAATTGTCGGTATTTCTCGCCGAGATTTAAAACTGTCCGATGTCGCTCCGAATGATGAATTCTGGGAACAGCACCTTGAATTGCATCAGATGGATCTGGAAGATAAGCAGGCCTATCACAAGCTAGCTACACAATTAGAAGGTATTAATCGTTCACTAGGCGGTTCAGCGCAACGGCTTTTCTACCTATCGTTACCACCAGATGCCGTCCAGACGGTAGTTGAGATGCTCGGAGAAACTGACCTATCTAAGGTCCCAAGCACAAAATTATTACTGGAAAAGCCATTCGGGACTGATTTAGCATCGGCCGAGGGCCTAGTAGCGGATTTAGACAAGCATTTTAAGGAAGATCAAATTTACAGGATTGACCATTATTTGGCCAAGGAGATGGCTCAGAACTTAGTTGTTTTTAGAGCCGCGAACCCGGTTTTTTCCCAAACTTGGAATCATAAGTTTATTGCCAGCATAGAGGTGATTGCCAGTGAAACTATTGGCATCGAAGGTCGCGGAACTTTTTACGAGCAGACTGGTGCTTTGCGTGATGTCGTGCAGAGCCATCTATTGCAATTGTTGGCTTTAGTACTAATGGAACTCCCTAAACTCGATGAATTGAATAGTATCCCTGACTTGCGGCATCAGGCTTTGCAGCAAATCTTGCCGGCTAAAATCGCAGTGCGCGGACAATATATGGGATATCGCAAAGAAGTTAGTAACCCTAATAGTAATGTCGAAACTTTTGTTTCGGTCAATTTAGAATCGAATGACCCAAACTGGAAGGGTGTACCAATTAAATTAACAACTGGTAAGGCACTCGACATTCATACTACCGAGATTCGAATTACTTATCGAGGCGAAGGTAACAGTGAAGCTAATGTATTGACGCTACATATTCAGCCAAATGAAGGCGCTGATGTCAGTCTGTGGTTTAAAAAGCCAGGGTTTGATCGTCAGTTACAGCAGATTCCTCTATCTTTTGAGTATAAACAAAGCCCCAAAAATAAGTTACCAGATGCATATGAGCGAGTATTTGTTGACGCAATGCGTTCTGACCATACGCTTTTTAGTACTAGTAAAGAGGTGTTGGCTAGTTGGGAGATACTAGGCGGTATACAGGCTATTTGGGGTGAATCGGCAGACGATCTCAGGTTCTATGAGAAGGGTAGTACGCCCGATGCCATCTCAGCCGGCTGATTACTGCTAATATAACAAGATGAAAACTGTAGTTCCTGCTGGTCATTATGTGGTCGCCGTTTCTGGCGGTGTAGACTCTATGGTGCTCCTAGATTTACTTACTCGACAGCTAGACTTGCGCCTAACAGTCGCCCATTTTGATCATGGTATTAGGGCTGATTCTTCGCAGGATCGCCGACTGGTTGAGGCCGTTGCCCGCTTATATCATTTACCATTTGTTTATCATCAGGGACATCTTGGACCGGGAGCTAGCGAAGACCAGGCTCGTATAGCTAGATACAATTTTTTGCATAAAGTTCGGCTGGCGGCAGGTGCTAAGGCGATTATTACCGCTCACCACCAGGACGATATGCTCGAAACAGCTATTATAAACATTCTAAGAGGTACCGGGCGTCGTGGTTTGAGCTCCTTGAAAAGTCAGGATAAAATAATCCGGCCCTTACTGGCTCATGATAAAAAGCAACTTCAGTATCATGCCGATGAAAATAAACTAGTTTGGCGTGAAGACAGCAGCAATGCCGATGAAAAATATCTCCGTAACTACGCCAGACTAAAGATTCTTAAAAAATTTACGAAATCCCAACGCCAGCAGTTGCTGGAGCATATTACTAAAGCTGCCGAATTAAATAATGAAATAGAAGATCTTCTGACTACCCAGTTGCACATTCAGCCACATATACTTAAGATGGATCGACATTGGTTCGTCCAGCTACCGCATAACGTGGCTAAAGAAGTTCTGGCCAGCTGGCTTAGGGCGCAGCAAGTAAGCTTTGACCGGAAGACGCTGGAACGGTTAGTAGTAGCCGCAAAAACCTATAAACCACATAAGCGTGCCGACATAAGCGGGCCCTATTTTATGACGGTCAGCCAGGACTATTTAGCACTCGGCAGCCAAGACCGCTAGATTTCTGGCTTTAGAGCAGATATAATAGAATACACGTATGGATAAAAAACCCTTCAGAGGCTCGAAAGCTTCGGCAAAACCAGGTCCCGGAAAACGAAGCTTTAAAAATTTAGCACTAATTGTTATTGTCCTAATTTTTGGAATCGTTATCTTTTCTTCCTTCAAGCAGCCTAGCAAGTTGACCCAATTACCTTTATCAGAAGTTGTCTCCCAGGCTAACGCTGGGCAGATTAAAGAACTGACCATTAAAGGTAACGAAATTTTAGTAATCAAAAAAGATCAATCGGCTCCAAGCGCCAGAACCTACAAAGAAGCTAGCGCTAGTATTTACGATCAAGGTCTTAACAAGAACGTCGAAGGTTTAACAGTTAACCCGCGACCAGAATCTAACAGCAATAGCATGTGGGTCTCGTTGGCTAGTGGCATTTTGCCAGTTATTTTGATTAGCGGTGTTCTGTTCTTTATGCTGCGTAGTGCTCAGGGACAGGGGAATCAGGCTATGAGCTTTAGCAAGAGTCGAGCTCGTCTATATGGTAACGAAAAAGATAAGGTTAGTTTTAAGGACGTAGCTGGTAGCGACGAAGCTAAGCAAGATCTCGAAGAAATTGTTGAATTCCTTAAGTTCCCAAAGAAGTTCGAAGGTGTCGGCGCTAAAATTCCTAAGGGCGTCTTGTTAGTCGGTCCTCCGGGTACTGGTAAAACCATGCTAGCCAGAGCTGTGGCCGGCGAAGCCAATGTTCCATTCTTTAGCATCTCCGGTTCGGAGTTTGTCGAAATGTTTGTTGGTGTTGGTGCTAGTCGAGTCCGCGACTTATTTGCTAAGGCAAAGAAGAACTCCCCGTGCATTATTTTCATTGATGAAATTGACGCTGTTGGTCGCAAACGCGGTAGTGGAATGGGTGGCGGTCATGACGAACGCGAGCAAACTCTGAACCAGATTTTGGTTGAAATGGATGGCTTCGAACAAGGTCAGAACGTGATTGTTTTAGCGGCTACCAACCGCGCCGATGTACTTGATCCTGCATTATTGCGACCTGGTCGTTTTGACCGGCGGGTTGGAATTGGACTTCCAGACCGTAAAGACCGTGAGGCAATTCTTAAAGTCCACTTCGCTAAAAAGCCATTGGCAAAAAATGTCGACCTTGATGCCTTGGCAGCTAAAACTGCGGGCTCCTCGGGTGCTGATCTAGCTAACATCGCTAACGAATCAGCTATTTTGGCTGCCCGCCAGAGCCGCAAAGAAATTAGTCAAACCGACGTTACGGCCGCCTTTGAAAAGGTTGCAATCGGTCCAGAACGTAAGAGTAAAATTATGAGCGACAAAGAGAAAGAACTTACAGCCTATCACGAAGCTGGCCACGCTATAGTTGGCCACGTTTTACCAGACAGCGACATGGTTCACAAAGTTACGATTATTCCTCGTGGCGGCACCGGTGGAGTTACTTGGTTTATACCACCGGAGGATAAAAGCTACCATAGCATCATTGAGTACAAGGATGTTTTGGCTCGAATGCTTGGTGGCCGAATTGCCGAAGAAGTTGTCTATGGTTCGGAGCGAGTTACGACTGGAGCAGGTAGTGACCTGCAAAAAGCTGCCGAACTGGCTCGTGACATGGTTATTAACCAGGGTATGGGTAAGAAGCTGCGTGATCAAGTCTTCCACGTCGACGAAGGTATTATGATGGATAAACTGATGCACGAGCGAGAATATTCCGAAGAAACTGCCAAGATTATTGATGATGAAGTTGAAAACTTAATTAGTGAAGCTGCCCGCCGAGCCCGAGCTGTAATTAAATCCAACAAGACCAAACTGGAAGCTTTACAGAAAGTATTAATCGAAAAAGAGACCGTCGAAGCCGACGATGTCTTGAAGATATTGAAAGGCTCCACACTTCCTAAAGAAGCTGCTTTATACTAAAGCGTTTTACCCCTATACTAGGGGGTAATGAATCGATTCTTAAAACGTGCTAACAAACGGACTAGCCTGGGCAATGCTGCATTTTTGCTGATTGTTATCTCTATGGTTGGTCAGATTCTAGGTTTTCTTCGCTATAAGTTAATCAATGCCAATTTTCTAGCAATTGGGTCTCAGAGTACCGATGCCTACTTTGCGGCTTTTAAGATTCCTGATTTTTTCTTCTTCACCTTAGCGGCTGGTGCCCTGGGTGTGGCTTTTATGCCGATCCTTGCTGAACACATGGACAAAGGCGACAAAAAAGGTGTTTGGGAATTATCCAACAGCTTACTTAACCTGTTGGCCATCGTTATGTTCCTCGTTGGACTAATTATCCTAATCTTTGCTAAACCAATTTTACACGGGATTGTAGCGCCAGCTTTACCGCCTGCACAGCTCAATAATGCCGTGACTATTATGCGACTAGTGGCCTTCAATCCAATGCTTTTTGCTATTTCTGGGGTACTGGTTAGCGTTCAGCAGACCTATGGACGCTTCTTCTTTTACGCACTGGCGCCTATAGGCTATAACCTAGCTATCATAATTAGTATTTTCGTTTTCCGGAATAATATTGGTTTAGTTGGCTTGGGAGTTGGGGCAATGATCGGGGCTGTCCTGCAGTTAATAATCGCTCTCTTCGGTTTGCCTGGGATTAGCTTTAAGTGGCGACCGAATATTATGTGGCGTAACAAAGACTTCAAGCTCATCCTACGTAACTTACCACCGCGCTCGATAGACCAAGGCATCGACTCAATTAACAGTATTGTCGAGACGAACTTGGCAGCTAAAATTGGCTTAGGTAACATTAGTTACTACGAGAATGCTTACATAATGAGCACGACACCGGTATTACTAATCGGTACAGCCATTGCCACTGCGGCTTTCCCACGACTTAACGACCGTCTGGCCCAGGGTCGAAAAGACCTGTTCCGTAAGGAATTCTTACAAGTTTTGCGAGTTATGATTTGGATAGCCATGCCGCTGAGTATTATTTGTTACTTCGCCCGTGGTTACTTCGCCCGATTAATTTTTACTACTAGTGCGCCGCAAATTGCCTTAATCTTTGGATTTCTGGCAGGAGCCATCTTCTTTAGAACGCTCTACGCGATTATTTCTCGCTGGTTCTATGCCCAAAAAGATACGGTCACACCACTATTAGTATCGATATTTTCAATTGGTCTTAATGTTTATCTAGCCGTTACTTTGTCGCGCCCGACGGCCTATGGGATTGCTGGTCTAGCCATGGCTCAGTCTATTGTCGCTTTCGTGGAAGTTGCAATCCTGTTCATTATTATGCTTTTTCGTGACCACAACTTGTTTAATTGGTATTTCTGGAATGGAGTTATAAAAATCGTTTCGGTCACGGGCTTTAGCGTGATGACGGCCTTTATCATGATTTCGCTTTTGCCACTTAACCTCAGTGATAAGGGCTTTATAACCCTAGGATTCAAGCTTGGCGCCATAGTTAGCGTTACTTTTGCGGTTCACATTGGCGTTTCTTGGCTTTTTGGCCTGGAAGAAGCTATCCCTGTCATCAATAAAACTCGCCAACTGCTTGGCTCGACAGTTCGTATTCAGTAGCGAGTGTTATATAACGGTTCAAACAGCCCCCTTTGACACATCAGCCGACGGTTGACGTCGGCTTCTCTGTTATAC
>Ga0194055_10002084_pt1 | contig 16017 bp, 17 predicted proteins | sample SepL449m_MetaG_FD_155482 | JGI IMG/M metagenome (GOLD analysis project Ga0194055, IMG submission 155482) | Anoxic zone freshwater microbial communities from boreal shield lake in IISD Experimental Lakes Area, Ontario, Canada - Sep2016-L442-9m | ecosystem: Environmental > Aquatic > Freshwater >... | reverse complement strand
CCCTACAAGACGATCTTCGCCATCGTCTGGTCAGGCCGTCGCCACATCATGATGATGGCCAGCCAGGTCGACCAATTCGGCAACCAGAACATCGCCGCCATCGGGGACCACGCCAGGCCCAAGGCTCAGCTGGTCGGTGTGCGGGGGGCACCCGGGAACTCAGTGAACCATGCCACCTCCTACTGGGTCCCTGACCACAACCCGCGCTCCTTCGTCGCCTCCGTCGATGTCGTGTGCGGGGTAGGCAACGACCGGGCGGCGGCCGCCGGGCCAGGGGCCAGTCGCTTCCATGACCTGCGTCGTGTGGTATCAAACCTCGGTGTCTTCGACTTCGCCACTCCCGATGGCTCGATGCGGATCGCCTCGGTGCACCCGGGCGTCAGCCTCGATGAGGTGGCCGCAGCGACCAGCTTCGCCCTCGCCGACATCGACACCGACGTGCCGGTGACACGGGAACCAACCGACACCGAAGCCGGGCTGCTGAACCTGCTCGACCCGAAGGGCCTGCGTGAGCGCGAGGTCTCGGCATGAGCGACATCGTCTTCCCTGAGCCCCACCCGGCGCTCCAAACCCGATTCTGCGACCTCGTCGGCGTCCGCTACCCCATCGTCCAGACTGGTATGGGCTGGGTTGCGGGGTCGAGCCTGGTGATCGCCACCGCCAAGGCCGGCGGCCTCGGCATCCTGGCCTCGGCCACCATGACCCTCGAGCAGCTCACGGAGCAGATCACCGCCGTCCGGTCCGAGACCGATGCTCCGTTCGGGGTAAACATGCGAACCGACGTCGCGGACGTCGAGGACCGCATCGCCGTCATGCTCGACGCCGGCGTCAAGGTGGCCAGCTTCGCCCAGGCTCCACGTCCGGACCTCGTGGCCTACTGCCGAGACAAGGGCCTCGTCGTCATGCCGACCGTCGGCGCCCGGCGGCACGCCGAGAAGATGGCCGGCATCGGCGTCTCCGCCGTGATCGCCCAGGGCGCCGAGGGTGGCGGCCACACCGGCGTCGTGCCCACCTCGCTGCTCACCCCGGACGTCGCCGATGCGGTCGCTGAGCAGATCCCAGTGATCTCGGCCGGCGGCTGGTCGAGCGGCGCTGGCCTGGTGGCCGCCCTCGCCCTCGGGGCTGATGGCATCGCCATGGGGACGCGCTTCCTGCTCACCACCGACAGCCGCGTGCCCGACGAGGTGAAGGCCCAGTACCTCGCCACCCCGGTGACCGGGACGGTGGTGTCGACCCGCATCGACGGTGCCCCCCAGCGGGTCATCCGCACGGAGCTGGTCGAGCACCTCGAAGGGTCAAGCTGGCTGTCGAACCTCCCACGCTCGTTGCGCAGCGCGCACCAGTTCCGCAAGGAGACCGGCGACTCGCTGCTCTCGCTGGCCAAGGAGGGCACAGCGATGAAGAAGGGCAACGAGCTCACCTGGCCCCAGGTCGTCATGGCCGCCAATGCTCCGGTCATGACCAAGGCTGGGCTCGTCGACGGTCGCACCGACGTCGGCGTACTCCCCACCGGCCAGGTGACCGGTGTGATCACTGAACTGCCCTCGGTGGCCGAGCTGATGGCCCGGATCATCACCGAGGCGAATGCCACCCTGGCTCGACTCGGCTGAACGGCCCGCCACCTAGAGTGGCCTCTATGAGCACCAGCCCCTCGCCCAGCGCCGCGGGCAGGGCCGGGGATGTGGTGGGAGCGATGCGCACCCACAAGAACCACGACGGAATAATCCTGGCGCTCGCCTGCGTGGCGCAGTTCATGGTGATCCTCGACGTCTCCGTCGTGAACGTCGCCCTCCCGTCGATCGGCAAGGACCTCCACTACTCGCCCACCGGCCTGCAGTGGGTCGTCAACGCCTACGTGCTCGCCTTCGCCGGATTCCTCCTGCTCGGCGGCCGGGCGGCCGACCTCTTCGGCCGCCGTAAGGTCTTCATCGCCGGGGCTGCACTGTTCTCAGTGGCCAGCCTGGTCGGTGGCCTCGCCACCACCTCGGGGATGCTCACCGGAGCCCGGGTGGCCCAAGGCCTCGGTGGCGCACTGCTCTCGCCGGCCACGCTCACCATCATCGTCACCACCTTCCAGGGTCCTCGACTCGCCAAGGCCCTCGGCATGTGGGGTGCCGTTGGAGGTGCCGGTGGCGCCATCGGCTCACTGCTCGGCGGGATCTTGACCGCGGAACTCTCCTGGCGCTGGGTGCTCTTCATCAACATCCCCATCGGCATCGGCGTGGTGATCGGAGCGGTGCTCTATCTCAGCGAGGTGCGACGATCGACGCCGTCAACCAAGCTGGACGTCGCCGGAGCACTGCTCGTCACCGCCGGGCTCTCGACGCTGGTCTACGCCATCGTCAATACCGACACCCACGGCTGGGGCTCCGCCTTCACGCTCGAATGGGTGGCAGCGGCGGTGGTCCTCCTCGTGGCCTTCGCCATCGTGGAACTCAAGATCGCCTCGTCGCCACTCGTCCCCTTCGGGTTCTTCAAGAACCGGGTGACGGCCTCCGCCAACGTCGTGATGTTCCTCGTCGGCGCTGCCTTCTTCTCGATGTGGTACTTCCTGACCCTCTACCTCCAGGACGTCCTGCACTTCTCGGCCCTGACCACGGGCTTCGCCTTCGCCCCCCAGGCCATCGCCATCATCATCGGCGCCCAGGTCACCACCCGCCTCATGGTCAAGGTGGGCGTCTGGCCGCTGATCATGGCGGGGACGACCATCGCCTGCATCGGCTTCTTCTGGCTCGGGCACCTCAGTTACGACTCGACCTACTTCGGCTCCGTGTTCTTCCCGGCGATCACCATCTCCTTCCCACTCGGCCTGCTATTCAGCCCACTGGCTGCAGCAGCCACCTCCCAGGTCGACCACACCCAGGCCGGACTGGCTTCAGGTGTGCTCAACACGGCGCGCCAGATGGGTGGGTCGCTCGGCCTCGCCGTCCTGGCCACCATCGCCTACAACGAGACGAGGTCGTTCTTCTCGTCCGGAGCTCACACCGACGCCCACAGCATCAGCGTGGCCAAGGCGCAGGCCTTCACCGCCGGCTACAACCAGGCATTCCTGATCGCCTCGGCCATCTGCCTCGTGGCGATGGTCGCCACCTTCTTCATCCCCCGCCACCTCGGCAAGCCGACCAAGGACGAGGCGAACGAGGCCAACGCCCTGGCCCACGAGACCGACTGAGCAACGCTCCAGCAGGACGGTTGCGAACCATTTGCAGCCCAGGCCAAAGCGGCCAACCAGAGGCTACGTGTTGATGCATGGCACGGACCAACATCGACATCGACATCGACATCGATGAGGCGGCGTGTCGCAGGGTGATGGACCGCTTCAGCCTCGCCAGCACGACCGACGCGGTGAATCTGGCACTCCAATCCTTGGTCGCCGAGCCGATGAGCGAAGACGAGGCCCTCGTCATGCAGGGGCGGGATGGGACGGCGATCTCGACGTCGTGGAAACCTCCTGGATCTTGTGACGTGGCTCGCTGACTCCGTCGCCTCTCCAACCAACTGCTCGTCAACTCGATCTCGACGCTCTTCACCCAGTCAACGCCGGTCGAGGTCATCTTCGTCTGACCGGCCGGCGACGGATCGGATGATCACGACACGACGTGCACGCTCCGAGACTCCTGTCGGAGCGCCTCCTCAAGCCGCGGAGACGGCGCCGAAAGGAAGACCTCGGCGTCAAGGGTGACGGCCGAGGCAAGCACCTCCATCCCAAGGATGTTGAGACTGTGTCGAGCGCGAAGCTGGCCGATGACCGGCGCGAGCTCTCGGAGGCTCACGAGCCCGATGCCGTCGGGAAGCTCGAGTAGTGATCGGACGGCGCGCCGTCGCAGTTCGGTCGGGAGTGCGGCAAAGGGACCCGACAGGACCCCGGCGGCCTCGGTCGATGCGAGGACCGCCTGGCAGAGACGGACGTAAAAGTATCCCGTGGTCACCACGGGCACCCCGGGCTGCGGAGGAAGCCCACCCCGAAGGAGGCCCCCCAGCATCTGGTCATCGATGAGATGCGTCACTCACTCACAAGGTCGGCGTCGCCGAAGCCGGCGCGTGCAGCAGCCCAGTCCTCCGACGTCACCGACTCGACCATCCACCGCCGGAGCCCGTCGACGCCCCCGGGCACGAGGATGACCGCGTCCCCAAGGTCGAGATAGGTGAGCTCACCACCTTCCTCGAGTCCCCACCGGTGCCGGGCAGACGCCGGCAGACTCATCTGCCCCCGTTGAGAAACTCGAACACCGCCTGAGGTCGTCATGTGGCGAGTCTACAAGGTGAAGTGACAATCCACCTTGTCAGTGAGAAGCAGCCCAAAGCCACATGCCAACGTGCCGCTCAGCGACCTCGGACCGAGGGTTATTTGTCGTTGAGTCCGGGCGGCGAACCCCAACGGGGCGGTCCCCGGTCCGCTGAGACCGACTGATCGCTGCTCCAGCGCGACCGTTGCTCACCATGCGCCGCGGAAGTTCAGACGATTCGACCGAGGTGTATCGTTGGTGTATGGCACGGACAAACATCGACATCGACGAGGCGGCGTGTCGCAGGGTGATGGACCGGTTCGGCCTCACCTCCAAGCGAGATGCGGTCAACCTCGCCCTGCGAACCCTCGCCGTCGACCCGATGTCCCTCGAGGAGGCCCTGGCCATGCGGGGGACCGGATGGGACGGCGACCTCGACGCCATGCGACGCTCACGGACGTCGTGACCTGCCTGGTCGACTCCTCTGCGTGGATCGAGTTCCTCCGGGGTACCGACCACCCTGTCGTCGACGATCTCAGCCGGAGGCTCGAGGTGCTCGGAGGGGTATCGATCTCGGGCGTGGTCGAGATGGAGATCCTGGCGGGCGCCAGGACGCAGCACGAGGTCGAGGACCTCAAGCGCCTGCTGGCTCGGGCCGCCATGGCGCCGACCGACGGTGGTGACTTCGCTCTGGCGGCGAGCCTCTATCGCTCGTGCCGTGCTGACGGCGTGACCATCCGGCGGCTCTCCGACTGCCTGATCGCCGCCACGGCCATCCGACTCTGCCTGCCGGTGCTCCACGCCGATCGGGACTTCGACGCGCTCGCATCGTCGACGGCTCTCATGGTCGTATCGATCTGACCCCTCGGCGACCGTGAGTGGCTGAGGAGCCACCGCAGGCGAGCCCCTCTTACAGGATGCGGGGTGCCACGGAGAGGCCAGCCGCGCTGGCTCCCTCATGGAGGCGGCGATCCCATGCCGCGACGACGATGCCCGCGTCCCGCAGTTCGAGGGCACTGGCGAGATGGACGGCATCGGCCCCACCGAGACGGTGGAGCGCGGCCATCTCACCAGCAACCGTCGCCACCCGGGGTGTGAGCTCGATCGGCCGGACGCCCGCCCAGAAGTCAGCGAAGGCAGCCAGGGCGGTCGTCGCGTCGGCGTCGGTCAGCTCATGGTTCCGATGCGCCGCGCCCAGGGCGGCGCACACCTCCGGGAGCGCCAGACGGCTCGTCAGGGCCGCATCGCACCCATCCCAGAGCGCTGCGGCGAGCGCACTCCCGTCCTCTTCGATGACGAGCTTCACCAGCGCACTGGCGTCGAAGTAGACCAGCACGCGGCTCAGCGGCGCTGGTCGGAGACCCGCTCAGCCACCGAGGCCGTCGCCCTGACCCGTGCGGCTGCGGAGGCGGACGTCCGAACGGCGCTGGTGGGCGCGGCCACGACCCCCTCGTCGGCGAGCTGTCGGAGCATCGGAGCAGCATCGATCGCCGTCATGCGCACCACCGGGATACCCCGTTCGGTGATGACGACCTCTTCGCCCTCCTGCACTCGGTCGACCCAGGCACTCAGGTGAGACCGCAGGTCGCTGATTGCCACATCCATGTCCTCGATTGTACATCTTTAATACATCTGAACGTACAGATTGACCGCTCCCTCGGTGTGCTGGTGTGCATGCTCCACAACGGTCGGGGCACGGCGGCACAGACAACCCACAACCGTCACCAGGATCACCGCGGCGGTCGGTGTCGCCCTGGCAGGATCTCATCGAATTCGTTGGTCACCGATGTGGTGCGTCACTCGCTCACAAGGTCGGCAACACCGAAGCCGGCACGAGCAGCCGCCCTGTCGTCCGACGTCACCGCCACGAGCGCTGAACGCCGGAGCCTGTCGATGCCCCCGGGCTCGAGGATGCCCATGTCGTTTGGGTCAAGGCGACCGAGCTGACCGGCTCCCTCGGTGCCCTACCGGGGCCAAGCGGAATCCGGCAGGCTCACCGGCCCACGGCGGGACGCTCGAACCTCGGCTGACGACGCCATGCGATCAGGCGACGAGGCGGAGATGCGACCTGCCTGGTCGCCCAAGGGCAGCGGAGACTCCCATGCCAGAGTGCCGCTTGGGGTCGTCAGACCGATGGTCGTCGCGGCGTGGGTCCGGGCACCGAACCCACCTGGTGCATCCAGTGGACGCTCATCGATCAGGGATGGCTTAGCGGCTGAGCACGACCGAGGAGCCATGTCCGAAGAGGCCCTGGTTGGCGGTCACCGCCACCGTGGCTCCCTCGACCTGGTGGCCGTCGGCCTGGCCGCGCAGCTGCCACGTGCACTCAGCCACCTGGGCGATGGCCTGAGCCGGGATGGCCTCACCGAAGCTCGACAGGCCTCCCGACGGGTTCACCGGAACCCGACCACCGAGGGTGGTCGCCCCCGAGCGGAGCAGGTGCTCGGCCTCGCCGACCTCGCACAGGCCGACGTCCTCGTACCAGTCAAGCTCGAGCGCGCTCGACAGGTCATAGACCTCGGCCAGCGAGACGTCCGCCGGGCTGATCCCGGCCTCCTCGTAGGCGGCGTGGGCGATCGAGGCCCGGAAGGTCAGGTCGTTGGGCGTGACCGACGACCACGAGTCCGTGGCGAAGTTGGGCATCTCGATCACGGCGTTCGGGAAGGTCGGTGTCACCGTCGAGATCCCGTCGATGGTCACCGGGTTGGCGATGCCATGGCGCTTGGCGTACTCGAGCGAGCACAGCACGACGGCAGCCCCACCGTCAGAGGTGGCACAGATCTCGAGCAGACGAAGCGGATTGGCCACCATCGGCGAGCTCAGCACCTCATCGATGGTCACCTCCTTGCGGTACCGGGCGTAGGGGTTGTGCACGCCGGCCGCTGCGTTCTTCACCTTGATCTGTGCGAAGTCCTCGTCAGTGGCTCCGTAGACCGACTTGCGACGCTGGGCATAGAGGCCGAAGTAGGTCGGGTTGGTCGCGCCGAGCACATGGAAGCGCAGCCAGTCCGGGTCGTCGGGCCGGTCGCCGCCGACGGGCTTGAAAAAGCCCTTGGGCGTGGTGTCGGCCCCGACCACCAAGGCCACCTCGGAGAGGCCAGCGAGGATCTGGGCCCGGGCGCTGGCGATTGCCTGGACGCCGGAGGCACAGGCGGCATAGGACGACGACACGCGAGCGCCCGACCATCCGAGTGCCTGGGCGAAGGTGGCGCCGGCGATGAAACCGGGGTAGCCGTTGCGGATGGTGTCGGCGCCAGCTACGAAGTCGACGTCGGTCCAGGCGACCCCGGCATCCTCGAGCGCGGCGCGCGCCGCAACCACGCCGTACTCCACGAAGTTGCGACCCCACTTGCCCCACGGGTGCATGCCCGCTCCGATGACTGCGACTGAGTGCTTCGACGACATGGCTCAGGCCTCCTTCACGGGGCGCCAGCGCCAGACGAGCTTGTCGCCCTCGGCGTCGGAGTAGAGGGTCTCGACCACCAGCTCGACGCTGGCACCGACCTCGAGGTCGGCCACCGTCGTGCCGTCAGCCGCCTGCCCGAGGACGACGATGCCCTCGGCGGCGAGTTCAACGGCCACCATGGCGAATGGGACATAGGGATCAGCGGCGACATAGGGCGCCGGTGGTGCGTACTGGGCGTCGGTGAAGGACCAGATTGTCCCGGTCGTCGACAGGGTGATCTCGTCGAAGGTGCTCGACGCGCAGCGCGGGTTGCGGCACCAGCTGCGCTCAGCCGGGAAGAACACCGTGGCGCACTCCGTGCAGCGCGTGCCGAGCAGCGCGGGGATGGAGGGGTCGAAGAACCCCTCGACGACAGGGACCTGTGGCATCAGCCCAGCCTCTCGATGATCGTGGCATTGGCCTGGCCGCCGCCTTCGCACATGGTCTGAAGCCCGAAGCGGCCACCGGTGCGCTCGAGCTCGTTGAGGAGCGTCGCCATCAGGCGTGCCCCTGACGCTCCCGTCGGATGGCCGAGAGCCATGGCCCCACCGTTGACGTTCACCTTGGACATATCGGCGCCCGTTTCCTTGGCCCAGGCCAGCACCACCGAGGCGAAGGCCTCGTTGATCTCGACGAGATCGATCTCGTCGAGGGAGAGGCCCGACTTGGCGAGGATCATCGCCGTGGCCGGGATCGGAGCAGTGAGCATGATCTGGGGATCGTTGGCCGCCACGGCGAAGGTGTGGAAGCGCGCCCGGGGCGTGAGGCCGAGCTCGGCGGCCTTGTCCTCAGTCATCACCAGCACCGCTGCGGCGCCGTCGGAGATCTGCGACGACGAGGCCGCGGTGACCAGACCGTCTTCGGAGAAGGCCGGGCGCAGCTGGCCCAGCTTCTCCCTCGGCGTATCGCGCATGCCCTCGTCGGCCGTCACCGTGCCCGAGGCCGCGCCGTCGGCGCTGCGGGCCTCGAGGGCCACGATCTCATTCTCGAAGCGACCCTCGGCGGTGGCGGTGATGGCTCGCTGGTGCGAGCTGTAGGCCAGGTCATCCATCGCCTCGCGGCTGATGCCCCAGCGACGGGCGATCTCCTCGGCGCACTCACCCTGATGGATGAGGTCGAAGCGGGCCTTGTAGAGCGGGCCGTAGGCCTCACCCGGGCCGGGCTCGGTGGTCGAACCAATCGGAACCCGGCTCATGGACTCGACGCCGGCGCCGATGGCGATGTCCATCGCCCCCGAGAGCACCGCTTGGGCGGCGAAGTGGACGGCCTGCTGGGCCGAGCCGCATTGGCGGTCGACCGTCGTGCCCGGCACCGTCTCAGGAAACCCTGCGGCGAGGGCGGCGTTGCGGGCGATGTTCATGGCCTGCTCGCCGACCGTCATGGTGCAGCCCATGATCACGTCCTCGACCAGGCTCGGGTCGATCCCCGTGCGCGCCACCAGGGCAGCGAGCGGCTGGGCGGCCAAATCGGTGGCGTGCCAGCCGGAGAGGACTCCGTTCCGGCGACCGATAGGAGTGCGGACAGCATCGACGATCACACAGGTGCGCATGGTCCCATTGTGACCCACGACCTGATGGTGTGTCAGATGCCGGTGACATCCGGGTGCGAGCCGACCTCCGACAGCGGCGGCGCACGTTGCGGTCCCCCTGATGGTGTGTCAGATTCTGCAGCGTGGATCTCACCTTCAGCGACGCCGAGGAGGCCTTCCGATCTGAGGCGGCAACCTGGCTGGCGGCCAACGTGCCCGCTCCTGGCACCCTTGCCTCGCTCGATACCGCCGAGGGCTTCGAACAGCACCGGGCCTTCGAGGCCAAGATGTTCGCCGACCGATGGTCGGTGGTGTCGTGGCCCGAGGAGTTCGGCGGCCGGGGGGTTGGCATCATCGAGTGGCTGATCTTCGAGGAGGAGTACTACCGAGCCGGCGGGCCCAAGCGGGTCAGCCAGAACGGCATCTTCTTGCTCGCTCCGACCATCTTCGACTTCGGCACCCCCGATCAGCAGGCACGCTTCCTGCCGGCCATGGCTTCTGGGACCGAGATCTGGTGCCAGGGCTGGTCTGAGCCCGACGCTGGGAGCGACCTCGCCTCGTTGCGTTCGAAGGCAACCCGGGTCGACGGCGGCTGGGTCCTCGACGGCCAGAAGACCTGGGCCTCGCGAGGGGCGTTCGCCGAGTGGTGCTTCGGCCTCTTCCGCTCTGACGCAGCATCAGAGCGGCACCGGGGCTTGACCTATTTCCTGGTGTCGATGGACTCGCCGGGCATCACTCGCCGACCAATCGCCCAGCTCGACGGCGAGACCGGATTCGCGGAGATCTTTTTCGACCAGGTCTTCGTCCCCGATGACCACGTCCTCGGTGAGGTCGGCCAGGGTTGGCAAGTGGCGATGGCCACCGCCGGCTCTGAGCGCGGTCTGTCGCTTCGCAGCCCGGCTCGCTACCTCGAGGCCACCCGTCGCCTCGCCGACCTGTTCGACGAGCGCATCGGCGACGCCTCGGCGGGCGCCCACCTCGGGCCCGATGGCCGCCTCGCCGATCGGGTGGCTGAGTCCTGGACCAGAGCGCGCGCTTATGAATTGCAGACCTGGGCCACCGCCACCGCCATCCGACGAGGCCAGGGAGTCGGTCCGGAAGCCTCGACCACCAAGGTCTATTGGTCCGAGCTTGACGTGCTGATCCACGAGACCGCCCTCGAGATCCTCGGTCCAGACGCCGACCTGCTGATCGACGGCGAGCTGTCGGCCTGGATGGATGGCTACCTGTTCTCCCTGGCCGGACCCATCTATGCCGGCACCAACCAGATCCAGCGCAATGTGGTGGCCGAGCGCCTCCTCAAGATGCCGAGGTCGTAACCATGTTCTTCGCTCTCTCTGATGATCAGGTCGCGCTGCGCGATGGCGCGGCAGAGGTTCTGGCCGGCCTCTGCACTCCCGCCGACGTGCGGGCCGTCGTCGAGCACCCGGACGACCCCACGGCTGGCCGAGCCATCGAGCGATGGGCCGCGCTGGCCGAGCTTGGCGCCACCGGGCTGCTGGCTCCCGAGGCCGACGGTGGACTCGACCTGGGCATGGTCGAGGTGACGGCGATCGTCTCCGCCGCGGGCAGGGTCGCCCTGCCTGAGCCGCTTGGCCTGCACGCCGGCGTCGCAGTACCCGGCCTCGTGGCGGTGGCCGACACCTCGATGATCGCTGCAGCTGCATCAGGAGAGCTCCTCATCGGCGTCGGCGGGATTGAGATTGACGCCGACGGACCCGTGATCGAGGCCACCGAGGGGTCGCTCACCGCTCGACGGGTGCCCCACGCCGACCGGTCCGGCGCCTTTCTGCTGGCGGCCGCCGATGACCAAGGCGCCACGGTGCACCTCGTCCCGGCCTCGAAGGTCACCATCGAGATGACACCCTCGCTCGCCGCCAGCCGCCGCCTCGGAGCGGTGACCTGGACGCCGTCGCCCGCGACCCTGGTGGCCTCAGGACCCGAGGCTGCCGCGCTCATCGACGACCTCGCCAACCGGCTCTGCGTGGTGGCTGCCGCCGAGCTGTGCGGCCTCGCCGAGGGGATGCTCGAAATGACGGCCGCCTACACCTTGGATCGCCAACAGTTCGGCAAGCCCATCGGGAGCTTCCAATCGATCAAGCACCTCCTCGCCGACGTTCGCATCGCCCTTGAGTTCGCCCGTCCTTGCGTGCTGCGCGCCGCATGGGCCATCGACGCCGACGACTCACTCCAAGCCCATGACGCTGCGGTGGCCAAGGCACTCGCCTCCGACGTAGCCGTGCTCGCCGCGGCGACGTGCCTCCAGGTTCACGGTGGCATCGGGTACACGTGGGAACACGATCTGCACCTCTTCGGCTCACGGGCCAGAGCTCTCGCCGCCGAACACGGGAACGCTCCCGCCAGCCGGGCTCGGGCGCTCCGGCTCAGTCGCCACGTGTAGATCCTGAGGTTCAGCGGGTATAGAGCACCGCAACGACGCCCGGGGCGTGAACCCGACCCGACCGGGGAGTCCAGCCATGCTGAGCAGTCCAGCCGTGCTTGCTCAGCAGCGGATCGATGCCCATCGGCATCATGAGCCGACCGCGTGGCCCGCGGATCCGATACGCCGAAGGGCTGTAGGTGGAGTTTGTCGTTCCGAACACCCAGAGCCGGTGGGCCGAAGGCGGCAATTGATCGAGACCGGGGATAGCCCATTGGCCCTTGATCGCACCCGTCGGCGTGCTCGACTCGACGGCCAGCACACGATCTGATGGGAACGTGACCCAGAACCCGACGGTGCGCCCCCGTGGATCGTTGCGATCGATATGGACCACGAAGGGACTCAGCCCTTCGAAGGCCCAGCCATAGGTGTTCCTGCCCTCCACCACTGACACATCGCCGGGGTGCAGGACGCCTCGGGCGACCATCGCTCGATGGAGCACTGCCAGATCCTGTGCCGGGTACCAGCTGCGCTGATGCCAGGCCAGGCCGGTGGTCGCCAGCCCGGCCGCACAGGCCAGCGCCACGGTGGCCGACCTCCGGGTGGCCGGAGCGATCCCGATCTTCGCCAGCCTTCCCGACAGTCGCAGCAGCCCGGCACCGAGCAGGACAGCAATGGCTGGGTAGAGCGCAAGGTCACTTCGGCCGGTGCCCAGTGGTACCGCACCACCGACCCAGGCCACCAGCGCCAGAATCATCGTCAGCGACGGCGCCAAGAGCGCCAGTGCAGGATCGCCATCCCGGCGATCACCAACGCTTCGGACGACAGGCCACACCAGCACAACGAACAGGACCAGGGCGAGGGCACCTGATGCGATCCAGAGGGTCTCGGCGGCATCGGAGATCACCAGGGTCATCGGGAACGGACCAGTTGGCAAGGGCGTCCCGACCAGCCCGTGGAGCAGACCGGCGAACGTCAGGGCGATGGTGTGCGCCAGACCCGAACTGGAAAAAGGCGCACCGACCAATCGGTGCGTGGTGATCCAGAACTCCGTGAGCGACGAGGGGATGTGCGAGGAGATCCACATCGTCTCGAGACCACACGCCGCCACCGTCGCGACGCCGAAGGCGAGCACCGAACGGAGCCACCGACGATCCCCGAGGGCGAGGGCGATCAGGGCCGCCCAGGATCCCCCCACGACCACGAGAAGCGATGATGACATCAGGACCGCCAGGAGGCTGACCACGGCGAGCGAGGCGAGACTCGTCCCTGAGCGTCGGCGACGCACCAGCTCGGCGACGCCGAGAACCGCCACGCCGAGCAGCAGGTCGGCTTCGTACTCCTTCACCCGTACCGAGTACTCGATGGCCGCCGGCGCCGCGGCGAGCAGTCCCGCCACACACAGGGCCACCCATCGCGGCATCTCGTAGCGGCGACTCAACCAGTAGCCAGCAGGCGCCGCCAACACCCCGAGGGGGAAGGGCAGGACTTTGGGCCAGGCATTCCCTGACGGCCCTGCGGACATCCAGGCATCCTGGAGGAGCGTGTACCCGGGGGTAGTCACCACCATCTTCATCGCCGTGCCGATGCCGACCCGGGAGGGGAGCGCAAACCACGCGTCGTCATAGAAGAGCCCTGCGGACCCGAGTCCCGTGGCCCGAACGACGGTACCGACGACCGTGATGAGCGCAAGGACGAGGAGCGCCGCTCGACGATGCCCCGTCGGAGAGGACTCCTGCCTTGCGGCCGTGGTCGTCATGCTCGACAGTCTGCCCCACCACGGGACCGAGGAGCACCCAACTGCCCCTCTCACCGTCTCAGCGCCACAGCGCCTCAGCGCCTCAGCGAGATGCCAGCCTTGCCCGCACAGCCATCGCCGCCCGCTCGCCCGAGGCCATCGCTCCCTGGATCGATGGCGTGGCCACATGGTCGCCGGCCAGCACCACGCCATCGACCTCGATCGGTGGACGCAGGGTGAGCGGGGGAGGCATCGAGGGAAGCGCTCGCTCGATGACCGAGACCGCCACCAGCTCCATCGACACGCTCGGCGCTCCGCTGATCTCCCCCAGACGAGCACGGACCGCCGCCTCGGTCTCGAGGTCCGCCACGGCTCCAAGCGCCGAGGCGGCGAAGAGTCGCCGGCCAGCAGGGGCATAGCCCGGCGCCACAGCCGTCATCTCCACCGCGTTCACCACGACGTCTCCCGACTGGTCTGCCACCAGCATCGGCCCTCCGCCGCCCGTCTCGGTCGTCGAGTACCACCACGTCGTCACGCCGAGGGAGCGACCCGACGGCCTCCCGAGCAGGGTGCCGGCCTCGGTACCGGCGGTGGCCAGGACCACCGCATCGGCCTCGAGTCGTCCTTCTGGCCCGATGACGTGGTCGGCCGCCACCGACACCACCGGCGTCGAGCACAGAACCGACCCCTGCGGGAGGCTGGCCGCCATCTGCTCGGGGATCGCCGCCATCCCAGTGGCCGGGACCCCGGGAAGCCCGGAGACGAAGCTGCGCAGGAAGAGCGCCACGAGATGGCCGGAACTCTCGAGGCGATCCTCAAGGAGCACCCCGGCCAAGAACGGTCGCAACACGCCGTCGATCAGTGCCTTGTCGACGCCACGTCGCTCGAGCCACTGGTCGGCCGGCGCGTCCTGCTCGGCGAGGACACGGCGGACCCCACCGGCTCGGAGCCGAGCCAGCAGGAGGCCAAGCGCCAGCTGGCCTCGTCGGCCACCAGGCAGCGATCGCAGCGTCGAGATCGCCGTGCGGGGTTGGCGCAGCGGGTCGCGCAACTCGATGACCGACGCGCCGTCGGACACACGGAGCCCGGGAGCGAAGCTGCACAGGTCGAGCTCGGCGAGGTCGAGAGCCCGACGGGCCTGCGGATAGGACGGGTTCAGTAGCTGGAAGCCCCGGTCGATGAGATGGCCGTCAATCTCATCGGTAGCAATCCGGCCGCCGACCCGGTCGCTGGCTTCTACGACGAGCGGTGTGATCCCCGCCGCCGCGAGCACCTGGGCGCAGCGCAGCCCGGCCGCACCCGCTCCCACCACGATGACCCGCTCACGATCCACGACCTCACGATATGGCTCGACGACGATGCACGAGCGGCCGTGAGTGTGGCAGGCTCGACCCTCGATCGAGCCGAGGGGATGCCATGAGCCGTGTACGTGATGCATTCGACCTATCAGGGAAGGTCGCCGTCGTCACGGGCGCTGGATCGGGCCTCGGTCGATCGAGCGCCGAGCTGCTCGCCGAAGCGGGGGCGGCAGTGGTCTGCGGCGACCTCCTCGCCGACTCAGCCGAGACCACGGCAGCAGGGATCGTGGCTGCCGGAGGCGTCGCCCTTGGCGTCGCCGCCGATGTCAGCGATCGCGACGCTCATGCACACCTCGTCGAGCAGGCCATCAATCTCGGCGGCCACGTCGACATCTGGGTCAACTCCGCCGGAGTGATGCACGACGCCAAGATCCTCGACCTGCCTGAGGATGACCTCGACGACCTGATCACCGTCAACCTCAAGGGCACCCTCTTCGGCTGCCAGGCGGCCGGCCGGGCCATGATCGAGACCGGCGGGGGCTCCATCATCAACATGGCCTCGGCGGCCATGCTCGTGCCATCACCCGATGTGGGCGGCTATGCCATGACCAAGGCCGCCGTCGTCCAGCTCTCGAGGATCATGGCTCTCGAGACCGGCAAGCTCGGGATCAGGGTCAACGTGGTGGCCCCCGGCTACGTGCCGACCAAGATGGCAAGCCGCTACTTCCTCAATGAGGACGGGACCGAGAACCCTGAGCTCAAGGAGCTCGTCCTCGGTGCCATCGCCAAGGCCGCTCCCCTTCGTCGCGTCGGCAACGTCGACGATGTGGGCTTCGCTGTGCTCTACCTGGCATCTCCGGCCTCGAGCTATGTCACCGGGCAGATCCTGTCACCCAACGGTGGCGTGGCGATGCACTGATCGTCGGTCGGAAAATGCATCTGACGGTGCGTCAGATTGGGCGCTACGCTCCAGAACATGGCTGACTTCCCGAAGATTATCTCCGTCGACGATCACATCGTCGAGCCCGCCGACCTGTGGTCAAGTCGGCTCCCCGAGAAGTACAAGGAGCTGGGCCCGACCATCGTGCGCAAGCCCATGCCCAAGGTCGAGTTCGTGGGAGGGAACCTCAAGATCAAGGAGGGTTCCGAGAGCGTCATGGCTGACTGGTGGATCTACGAGAAGCTCCAGCGACCCCTCCTGCGGGTGGACTCGGCCGTCGGCGTGCCGCGTGACGAAGTCACGATGACCGGCGTCACCTATGAGGACATGCGCCCCGGCTCCTACAGCCAGAAGGAGCGCCTTGAGGACATGGACACCAACCACATCGAAGCGTCGCTGTGCTTCCCCACCTTCCCTCGGTTCTGCGGCCAGACCTTCTCTGAGGCACAGGACAAGGATCTC
>Ga0194055_10002083_pt1 | contig 16019 bp, 12 predicted proteins | sample SepL449m_MetaG_FD_155482 | JGI IMG/M metagenome (GOLD analysis project Ga0194055, IMG submission 155482) | Anoxic zone freshwater microbial communities from boreal shield lake in IISD Experimental Lakes Area, Ontario, Canada - Sep2016-L442-9m | ecosystem: Environmental > Aquatic > Freshwater >... | reverse complement strand
ACGGACGGGCTACCGCAATCTATGCGACAAGTTGCGACGTTCCGCTGCTGGTCCCTGCTTTTGTCAGACGGATGTTCGAATTACTGGGTGACGACGACATTGCCGTTCCTCGTGAGAGCGAGTTCCATCATCCGCTGGCCGCTGTCTATCGAGTCACTGTGCTGCCGCAGATACAGGCGTTGCTTGACACAGACCGCTTACGTCCCCGATTTCTGTTCGACGAAGTTCACACTCGCGAAATCGCCGTCGATGATCTACGCTCGGTCGATCCAACGCTGTCGACGCTGCAGAATCTGAATCGTCCCGAAGACTATCTGGCAGCCCTGTCTGCCGCCGGCTTTCCGTCCAGTCCTGATCTGCTCAGTACGATTTTTCCGGAGTCCGTTCTGTGATTGCATCGCCGAAAACGAATCAGGCTCAATCGGTCCGCCCGCGCGTCAAGGTCTGGCTGGAGGCAGACGGTGAAAGTGTTCTCTGTCGCGGATTGTGCGACATGCTCAGGGCCGTTGAGCAGACAGGCTCTATCAAGAAGGGGGCCGAGCAAATCGGACGCAGTTATCGCTTCGTCTGGTCTCGCATTAAAGAAGCGGAAGCCGCATTTGGAAATACACTCGTCGAGACTCGCGTTGGAGGTAAGGAAGCCAACCGCAGTGAACTGACACCCCTCGCCCAGGAACTGCTGCGCGACTTCGACGCGTTGTGCAAACAGATTTACCAGTTGGTCGATGGAGCGTTCGCCGGGCAATTACAGTCCACACTTCAGCGACATGCAACTGGAAATGGGAAACCGAAATAAATCTGCGGTACGTCCCAAGGCCAGGGCCTTTTTGAGGCTGGGCAAGTTGTAGGGTGGGACCAGTGGCGCTTCGCCGCGCCGGCCCACCATCCGTTCTCGACGTTTCCTGATGGTGGGCCGGCGCTCGAAGCGAGCTGGTCCCACCCTACATTGAAAATGCCGATTGCCCTGGTCCCAAGGCCTGCTGACCAGCGAACAATCTTTCTGCCATTTGATTGGTCCGCGTCGTCAGTGTCCTTTGCAGAAAACGGGACTCGGTGGACACTGATTCCACGGAGAAATAGCCGCATCGAACTATCGAAAGACCGTCCGTTTCCCGGCGTATCGTTTCAGTTTTTCGAGATCGATATCAACTCCCAGGCCTGGCAGAGTCGGGATCGTCAGGTTTCCTTCGGCATCAATCACGAACGGCTCTGTCGTCAAGTCATCGATATAGGCACAGGGGGTCAGATATTCGACGTAGCGTGCCCGTGGGATGGCGGCACTGAATTGCAGGTCCGCGGCCAGACCCATGGCAGTGTTCCAGCCGTGCGGAACGAGCGTGATGTTGTGGTCAAAACAGAGCCAGGCCAGTCGACGTGATTCGGACAAACCACCATTTTTCGTGCAGTCTGGCTGAAGAATGTCGACCGCACGTCGTTCGATCCAGGGGATGAACGACTGGCGTCGCGTCAGCACTTCACATCCCGCAATCGGAACCGGCGACACTCGTGTCAGCTCGATGTAACCTTCGATGTCATCGGGGGGAAGCGGTTCCTCAAACCAGGTAATGTTGAAGTCGGCGAGCATCTTGGCTGTTTCTCGAGCCCAGTTGGTGCCATGAGGCCAGAACTGTTCACTTCCTCCGGCATCGACCATCAGTTCCACACCGTCCCCGACGGTCTGTCGAGCTGTCCGGACAATCATTTCGTCGAACTGTCGATCACGACGCCCAAACGGTCGCCAGCCCATCTTGATGGCTTTGAATCCGCGAGCCACAACGCTCTCCAACGAGCGGTTCAGGGCATCGGGCTCATCAAACAGGATCGACCCATATGGCTTGATGCGGTCTCGATAATTTCCGCCCAGCAGTCGGGAAACGGGTTGCCCGCAGGCCTTTCCCATAATGTCCCAGAGAGCGATATCGATTCCGCTGATGGCATGTTCAACGGCACCTCCGCGCCCCTGCCAGAAACTGGCCTGACGCAGGACTTCTGAGACGCGTTCGGGCTCGACACCCGACTGTCCCTTCAGCAATGGCCAGAGCAGCGCAACGGCTCCTTCGACCAATGTCCCCGAAGTAAAACTTCCGCCCCAACCGTACAAGCCGCTATCCGTCCGGATCTGAATGAGAGTATGCAGATTCTCCTGCGGCTCATGTCCTTGCGGCCAGCCCCCATCGACGGTGGCACCTGTCAGCGGAACGACTTCGACTTCGACGATTTTCACGAGACTCTCCGGAATCCTGCTCAACTGAGACAAAAATGAAAAGGCGAACCGCGTGCCGCAAGTCTCGGCTCGGCTCACCTCATAGGCGTCGATAGAATGTCAGGGATGTTGCGAACATTGATTCGGCAATCAGTCCTTCAATTCGATGGCGAAATGATTCTTATCCCCTTCTTTGACCGTGAACTGCAAGCCGGACGAGTCGACGGAATTGTATTTTTCGGGAATCGGCGAAACCTGCTTCGGAGCAGGAGTACTGGCCGTCTTTGCCGCGTCGTCCATACTCATGCTTCCAGACGATTTCACAGGTTGTCCAATGATCTTGGTAACGGTGACACGATGGGTCCCCGGTACTGCGCCATCGCCAGACTGATTGGTAGTCAGCACAAACTCCCCTGATGCGTCTGTAATCGCAACGGCCGGCGCCGACTTGCCGTCCCCAAGAAAGGAAACGGTCGCTCCTTCAACAGGAACGTTTTTATAGGTCACCTTGCCTCCCGCAGGAACCTTTTTGGGGCCAGTCGGTGCTTTTGAACACCCCATTGAAAGTACCGCGATGCCTGCCACGACCAGCCACAAACGCCGAGATGCCATGTTAAAGACTCCTGGTAGAAATGTGAGACGAATCGAAATGGAAAGGTATTCTGTACGAATGCCCTTGCGGGGAGCAGCTTGATTCTGAATCGTCGCATTGCGTCTGTCAAACTACCTGTACGATTGCTGCAGCCGGATTTGGTGCGAAACGGAACAAATCCCTTGCGCATCGAACGGGCGTCCGTGATACAGTCAGTGGGACTACGTCACAGGTCAATTTTTCGGATGGAGCGTCCCCAATTCTTCCCAAGCACCTGTACACCACTGCCGCGAAAACACCGTCCCTGACGGCCTCAACTCGACTTGTCGAGTCTGCGGGAATGGCCCCGCTGGACGTCTTTGAAAAAATGGCGAGTCGCCCGGAAGGGCTGACAGCCGACGAAGCGGAAAAACGACTACAGGAGCATGGACCGAATATCCTCGCAAAAGATCAAGGAACAAGTCTGCTCACGCTGGTCTGGCACGCTGTCGCAAATCCACTGGTCTTGCTACTGGCCCTGCTGGCCGCGATTTCCTTTGCCACCCACGACACCGTCGCAGGGGCAATGATGACGCTGATGATCCTGCTGGGGATGGGGCTGAAACTGTATCAAGAAGCCAAGGCCGATCGCGTCTCGATGAAACTCAAGGCGATGATTTCTGTCACGGCGACAGTCCTTCGCGGCGGTCAGGAACACGAGATCGCCGTGTCTCAACTGGTTCCGGGGGATGTGGTGAAAATCTCGGCCGGTGACATGATCCCGGCGGATCTCCGCATTATCTCTGCCAAGGATCTGTTTATCACACAGAGCATTCTCACCGGGGAAAGCTTTTCGGTCGAAAAATTTGAGCACGAGCAACCGTCGACGAATCGAAATGCGACCGAATTAACCGGGGTCGCGTTCCTGGGAACGAGTGTGGAAAGCGGCACCGCTCACGGAGTCGTCATTGAAACCGGCAAAGAGACGTTGCTGGGTGGGATGGCTGCGGCGTTGACAGAACCACAACAGCCGACCGCTTTCGACAAAAGCATTTCGCAATTCACCTGGCTGATGCTCAAGTTTCTGGCGGTCATGGTCCCGCTGGTGTTTGTGATCAATGGGTCCATCAAAGGAAATTGGACCGAGGCATTTTTCTTCGCAATCGCTGTTGCTGTCGGCATGACGCCGGAAATGCTCCCCATGATCGTGACCGTCTGCCTTTCCAAGGGCGCGGTTTCGATGAGTCGCCGGAAAGTCATCGTCAAACGATTGAACTCCATCCAGAATCTGGGCGCGATGGACGTCCTGTGCACCGACAAGACAGGAACGCTGACGATGGACCGGATCATCCTGGAACGGTATTGCGACGTCACACTGAAACAGGATGACAACGTACTGGCCCTCGCGTATCTCAATAGTCACTTTCAGACGGGCCTGAAGAACGTACTCGATCGCGCCATCCTGGCACATACTGAGACTCATACCGATGCGGGAGTTCCTGACTTCGCCAAGGTGGACGAGATCCCGTTCGATTTTCAGCGGCGAGTGATGTCCGTAGTCGTTCGTACGCCTGACGGAAAAGATCGCATCATCAGCAAAGGGGCACCCGAGGCTATTTTTCCTCGCTGCCGAAACTTTGTCGTTGACGGGCAACTCTATCCAATGGACCATTCGCACATTGATGAATTGAAGAAGGAATACGAATCACTTTCGGCAGACGGCTTTCGTGTTCTGGCCCTGGCGAGCAAGGATGTTGCACCCCGCGGATCCGCACCATATTCGAAACTGGACGAAGCGGATTTACTCTTGAACGGATACGTCGCGTTTCTGGATCCCCCCAAGGAGACTGCGTTACCCGCATTGCAAGCCCTGAAAGAGCATGGAATCTCCGTCAAAGTTGTCACGGGCGACAACGAACTTGTCGCGAAGAAGATTTGCCGTGAAGTTGGGATTTCGACAGAGTTCGTACTGCTCGGCTCTGACGTGGAAGCGATGACGGACGAACAACTCGCCGACTCAGTAACTCAGACAACTCTGTTCGCCCGCGTCTCACCGAGTCACAAGCAACGAGTCATCCGTGCACTCCAATCACGTGGCCATACCGTTGGATTTATGGGTGACGGAATCAACGACGCCCCGGCGCTGCGAGCAGCTGACGTCGGCATCAGCGTCGATACCGCCGTCGATATTGCACGCGAATCGGCCGACATGATTCTGCTGGAAAAGTCACTGCTGGTTTTGGAAGCGGGCGTCGTGGAGGGCCGTAAGGTCTTTGCCAATATCCTGAAGTACGTTCGCATGGGGGCCAGCAGCAATTTTGGAAACATGTTCAGTGTGCTCGGAGCGAGTTTGTTTGTTCCCTACCTGCCAATGGCTCCGATCCAGATCCTGGCCAACAACCTGCTTTACGACATCAGCCAAAGCGCCATTCCCACTGACGAAGTCGACCCGGAACAGGTCGAAAAGCCAAAGCCGTGGGACATGCGGCAACTGACACGATTCATCCTGTGTATCGGCCCTTGCTCGTCGATTTTCGATTACACGACCTATTTCATCATGCTGTCGGTGTTCCATTGCTGGAACGTCTCCACCCCGGAGATTCGCAGTGCGAGCCAAAGCCTGTTTCAGACCGGCTGGTTTGTGGAGAGCCTGCTGACTCAAACCCTGATCATTCACATCATCAGGACCAACAAGATTCCCTTTCTGCAAAGCCACAGTTCGTGGCCGCTGATGGTCACCTCGATCGGTATCATGGCCACGGGAATCGTAATTCCCTATACCGAACTGGGACGATCACTGGGGTTCACAACACTACCGGCGCTCTACTGGCCACTGCTGGTGATTTCGATGGTGAGCTACATGGCACTGACTCAGGGAGTCAAAATGCTGCTGCTGAAGAAGAAATGGATCTGACGGGACCGTCAGGCGGAAAAAACTTTACGGTTTGGTCGCGAATGTGCGCTGCTGCGGCTATCGTAAAGTGCAATCGGACCATCCTTTCCGGCAGGATGCCGGATATCAGATTCGATCTCGCGAACTGGTTTCCAGGTGGTCACGTTGCCCCACTGATTTTGCATCCGTGCCGTTTATTTAACAGGAGATCGACATGCCACGTGTTTTTGTCGGGTTGTTTGCCTTGAGCTGTGCGTTCTGTACGTTCAGCACGGCCATGGCTCAGGAAACCCCCGTCAAGTGGGAACGCATCAAGTTTGAAGACGCCTTCCGGGCAGAAGGTGTTGCCGTCGGAGACTTCAACAAGGATGGACGCCTGGATATTTCCAATGGCGAAGCCTGGTACGAAGCTCCCGGCGATGCGAATCTGTACAAGACTGGCAACTGGACGATGAGACCCCTGCGCGCCGAAGGAATTCGTCGCTACGTCGCCGACGGTGCCTACAGCAACAACTTCGCTCTGTGGTCTTACGACATCAGCGGCGATGGCTGGCAGGACATCATTGTGATCGGTTTTCCCGGTGTCCCCTGTCACTGGTTCGAGAATCCCCAGAATAAGCCCGGCCCCTGGAACCAGTACGAAATCTGGCACAGCGCTGCTGGTGAATCACCTCAGTTCCTGGACATCACCGGAGACGGCAAACCGGAACTGGTGATGACCTCCGAACCCGAGCAAATGATGGGTTATCTCGAAATCCCGTCACCCGAGATGGCGAAGAAGAAGTGGGACTATCGACAAGTCAGTGCCGAAAAGCTCGGTGGACTGGCTCATCGCTACTATCACGGCCTGGGCGTCGGAGACCTCAATCGTGACGGCAAGCAGGACATTATGATTCCCGCTGGCTGGTGGGAGCAACCCGCGAAACTGGAAGGCCCCTGGACTTTCCATAAGCACACCCTCAGTGCTAACGGCGAAGGGGGTTCACACGCCGCTGCTGACATGCACGCTGATGATCTGGATGGAGACGGCGATAGCGACATCATCATGAGTTCCGCGCACGCACACGGAGTCTGGTGGTTCGAAAACACCGGTGACGGCAAGTTCAAGCAGCACGAAATTGACAAGACTTTCTCGCAGACGCATGCGCTGCACTATCAGGACATCAACGGCGACGGCACAAAAGATCTGATCACCGGCAAGCGATTCTACGCACACGGCTCGGGAGGTGATCCTGATGCGCGGGGCGAAGTCGTGATGGTGTGGTACGAAGTCAAGAAAGGAGACAAGGCCCCGCCGACGTTCACCCGGCACAAGATTGAAGCGGGAACGGACACAGGAATCGGCACCCAGTTCTTCGTCGGCGACATCAACGGCGACAAACTGCCAGACATCGTCCTGTCGAACAAGAAGGGAACGAATATTCTCGTTCAAAAACGATAATCAAAGCGGAAGCGGTTGTTGGCAGTTGCTTCTCGTGGCAATCGTGGTTCAGTCAAAAGCAAACCCCGGAATCGCTCGATTCCGGGGTTTTTCCATTGCACCAACGGGACTGCATCAAGCAATTTCCCGGTCCCTCGTCATCATCGATTCTTTGTCGGTGATGAGTTGCGACACATGCTGAAGCCAGTCGTCAATGGGCGGGAGGGATCCCCTTGGACCCAAGGACCTAAAAACAACGCCGCGACTGACAACTGCCAATCGAGCCGTATCTCAGTGATCCCTGTTGGAAATCAGAGGCAATCAGAATACGGTAAACTCACGTTCGCACGACGACAGGTGGTTGCTTACAGCGTGGCGTCTTGTGCGGCGAAGCGTCGTAGCCTCGTGATTTCAGTGTCGCAACGAAGTCCTCAATGTATCCGTGAGTGACCAGAATCCGCTCGGCCGTGGTTGCCGCTACGGCACTCAATAATTCGCTGTAGTCGGCATGATCCGAGAGTGCAAACCCGTGTTCCACTCCTCGCTTGCCAGGTTCATCGGGCAGGACCATCCACCCCGAGGCAAATGCCGTCGCATAGTGTCCGTGAAAGGCAAGCCCCTTTTCCCAGCGTGAGGCAGGAGGCATCAAAATCATTGCACGGGGCCAGTCTGCGATCAGTGAAGTGTCGTTCCAGCCGCGTGTAGCAGGTAATGCGACCCCGGATTGCCGGTAGAGTTCGTTCATCTGCTCGATACTGGGATGGGCATAGACCGGGCCAAGCGATGGATCGAGCCCCGCCAGAATTCGTTGAGCTTTCCCAAGGGAATAGGCGTACAGCAGACTCGCTCGCCCCTGTGACTGGTTTTCACGCCACCAATCGTGAATGGCGGCATACGTAACCGACTGCGGATCCCAATGATAGTGCGGATCTCCAAATGTCGATTCTGTGATGAAGGTGTGACACTTGACCGGCTCAAACGCCTCACACGTGGAATCGGGCGCCACCTTGTAGTCTCCGGACACAACCCAGACTTCACCTTTGTGCTCGACGCGTACCTGGGCACTTCCCAGGATATGCCCCGCCGGATGCAGTGACACTTCAACGCCATCGAGATTCAGTTTTTCGCCAAAAGCCAGTGACTGAATCTGGGCGCGTGGTCCCATTCGATGCTGCAGAATCAATTTTCCCGAGGCGGCCGACAGATACTTTCGCGAACTGCGGACTGCATGGTCACCGTGAGCATGCGTGATCACGGCACACGCCACGGGGCTCCAGGGGTCGATGTGAAATCCCCCGCGCGAACAATAGAGTCCGGCTGAAGTCAGTCGCAGCAGTGGTTCACGGGACATGCGTCTTTGGATTCTTTCATCGAGTCTTGGTCGTGCCTTGCTCGCTGGTTTCAGCAAGCGACCAACGAAAGCGGCATCGGCGATCTCAAGCGGTAACTACTAAAAACAGTTTGAAGGTTCTTCATATCCCGAATTCAACGTGAAGTGTTCTCGGATGCATTCATTTCGTTCGGGCTGATGATTTCGTCCAAGATACTCGCGGGGCGCACCTTTTCGGGAAGTTGGCCGAGATTTCGATGAGCAATCAACTCGGCCACGATGCTGACCGCAATCTCTGGAACGGTTTGTGATCCGATATCAAAGCCCAGCGGAGCATAAACGCGTGACAGTGCCTGGCGTGAAATTCCGTCTCGCAACAGATCATCATAGATCAGCTTGATCTTGCGACGGCTGCCAATCATGCCGACGTATCTCGCCTTGGTTTCCGCCAGGTGAAACAGCGCCTGCTCATCATGATTGTGACCTCGCGTGACGATGATGCAATAAGTGCTGGAATCGATCTGCAGCCCACGCAGTGCCGTATCGAACGTATCAACAATCAACCGTCGAGCACGCGGGAATCGCTCGTGATTGCAGTACTCCTGGCGATCGTCGACAACCCAGACATCGAAGCCAACATCCGTTGCCAGCTCAGCCACACGTTGACCCACGTGACCTGCTCCGACGATCAGTAATCGGCATCGCTTGAGATACGGGAGATAAGAGACGCCTGAGGCAATGTAGGGGCGAGGCCGTTCATCCAGGGGTTTCAGATGCGCAAGGATCGGTCCGGGAACTGTGTTCGCTGCAGTCGCCGAATCCGCAGACCGTTGAGCCAGCACAGCACCATGTTCATCAAGCAGCCACCGATCGGTATCAACCCCGCCACCGGATTTCTCGGCGTCGATCACGATTGCTTCGGTCGCTCCGATCCCGGCCGTTACCGTATCGAGCAGCACACGAAAGTAGGAGGCGTCGCCTCCGGGGCGTACCGGATCAACCAGCATCTTCATCCGACCACCGCAGATCAATCCGTCATCCCAACCATAGTCACTGTCGAGTTGAAATGTCAGCAGTTCGGTTGACCCGTTCTCGAGAACCTGCAAGGCACGTCGTTTGACTTCGGCCTCAACACAGCCACCGCCGAGAGTGCCGATCTGGGAGCCATCGGGAAAGACCAGCATCGCAGCCCCCGCCTTTTGCGGCGTAGACCCGCGAGTTTCTACAAGTGCCGTGTAGCAGACTGGGCGGCCCGAACGAACAGCGGCATCAAGTTCGTGAATCAGTGACTGCATGTCAAAATCAATCTCGTTGCCAAAAGCACTGGAGGCACGTTTTCAGAATGCCCGCTGCTGATGAGGAATACCAATGAACTTGTTAACGAATGTCAGCGGCAATCACTTGGCCTTGGGATGAACGATCACCTGCAGACCTTGGGACTTTGTCGAACGCATGTATTCCGTGACGCGTTCGGTCTTGGCATCCAGATGCCCCTTCTCCAGTTTAGCGACGATGGTAATTGAACTGTCGATGGCCTGACGGACTCCCGAGGCGCGCTGGACTTCAGGGCGACCCGTCCGGTTTCCGATCTCCAAGATTCGGAACGGCCCGACGATTTCGCTGCTCGACGCCACCGTGGGAGTCCCACCTCCCTCTCCGCTACCAGGTGTCGCAATCGCACCTCCGACGCGCGGCAGGACGAATGAAATTTCGTCGTCTGGATTTACTCGCGAGGAATTGAACGTGCGAGTGTCCACCGGAATCCAAAGAGCGACTTCGTTAACCCCCAGCTTTTCGTTCAGGTCCTTCGTTGCGGGGGTGCGAATGTCTTGCCCCAGCACCAGTTCCCCCCCTTGAAAACTGCGTGTGGTTGGAAAGCCGGTGATTAGTTTCATCTCCTCATACCGCGGAGCCACCTGTTCGAGGTTTCCCACGGCACTGCGAGGAATATTGATCCTGACCAGATGATCCTCGCGCAGGAGGTCACCGACGTTCAACTGAACATCCGATCGGATCGCGATGAACGATACTTTGGCTTCCTTACCGGCGAGTCGCTCCAGATACATCCAATTGCAGACAGCACCTGCCAGGCCCAGGCCGATCGAAAGCAGAATTCCCTGAACACCCTTCATCGCGATTCCCTTTCCGGAGCTGACCAGATAACACCTGTCAGCCGACCATCATGCTCGCGCCGAATCTGTATATCCGACAGAATTCGTTCGCGCCGATATTTCAAGTTTGCCGAATTCTCACTGACGTCACGAGACACGAGTGCGCCCGTTCCAAATTGTTCTTCGAAATGTTGTACCCACCCGGCGATGTCACCGCGACCCTGAAACACATGCCACTGACAACCATCGGATCCCCCCAGGCTAGTAACATTCTGCGCGCCCGGTGGAAGTTCGATCCGGGTGATCGTGTCAGCCTGAGCCGATTTCGCGGAGCGGGGATGGAAAACGTAGATTGTCCACTCTCCCGGTGCGGTGGGAAAGGCCAGCCCCCAGCCGACAATCCGCTGCGTGATCAAATCGTTTCCACTCTGCTCCGTAAATCGCGTTGCAACAAACGAAGGAAGTGGTTCTTGTCGCCGATAGACGTTGCCTCGCGTGGAATCCCAGAAGACAGGCGGGGCAGCCTGCAACGCTTCCAGCCAGTCTCGCTCGGCCTCTTCCATCACACTCGGCACGATTTCCGTCGTTGTGACGATTGCCTTGCCCAACCGCGTTAATTCCTCGTCCAGTTGCTTTCGTCCCCCGGCGAACGGCATCCGTTTGAGTGACGTTGAGGCGGAACCAAACTGGATTGTGACAGGGGTCCGATTCCAGTCCAGGTCCACGGGATTCACCATCGGTGGTTCTGGAGTTGAGGCAGGATCGACTCGCCACCATTCGATCAACTGCTGGCCCGTCGACAGGCCCACAACAATCAAAAAGGAAATCACGAGCAGGTCAATGGCTCGACGAGTCATGCGGCGTGCCAGACTCGGGCCAGCGGTTACGGTACTGGTTGTGGCAACATCAGTCGGCGCAGGTTCGCAGGGTGTCGGGCCAATCGGCGTGGGGGCTGTCAATGACCAACTCCCACGGGCGACGGCGGACAAGGACAACGCGTCATCGGTGGACACTGGCAGGGACTCAGGTCACCTGGGTTTCCACATCGCGGCAGCGTTCCCATAAATTGAGCCAGATCTTTGTAACGCTGCCGGAGCGGATCGATCGCGGCGTCGTTGTAGCCACACATTTCCAGTTCACAAATCCAGGAACGATACATACCCGTAAACCGGCGTGAGAAACTGCATGGCAGATCATCGATCCGGCAAAGGAGCGATCCCGCGTTTCGTTGGCCGTCACCATCCAGCCTCGACACCCCGCTGTTGTAGACATCCCTCGGGTCCAACATGCACAGACGGCTCATTCGCGGATATAAGTCTGGTGGCGGAAACCCGGAATAACGAATGAATTCTTCGTCGTTGTCCAGGGGATACAAATCAGAGCGGTAAGTACTCTGCTGTAACTGGCGAAGATGATCCTCCAGAGCTTGCAGATTCTTGCTGATGTCGCCATCACGTGCGGCCAGTTCCGAATGGTCGATGTCCCACCACAGATCGGCTCGAATATGATTGTTCCACGGAATGCCAATCGCGTAGAACTGCCATTGATTGTCAAACACGTCCTGTTTCAGATTGAACTTGAATCGTCCGCTTCCCGGAATGGCTCCTCGCAATAACGGCAGCGGTTTATCGAGAATGGCATTCCCTTCCAGAACCAGCCCGTCCATTTCCATGCGTCCGGGAACATTGACGGTATTATTGGCACTCGGTGCGGTCAGTTGAGGACCACGGACACAAGGGCACAGCAATTCCTGACGTGAATCCCACAGTTGGCTGGACGTGGGAAGATCGGTTCCACTGTTGGTTGTCAGCGGTGCGTTCGCCGGCCAATACGGCGGATTCGGGTTGTATTGACCGGTTCGAGCATTGACCGTGCGATAAGCGGCATAACGGGCGTTTGTCTGAGTCCGAATCTTCCAGGCCCCAACGACTCCAAAGTCGATCATCAGAGCCATCATCATGACCAGGATCGGCAACGCGAGCGTGAACTCCAGTGGTGCCAATCCCTGTCGTGCATGCATTCGAACCACGCCACGCACGCACCGGCGCACCACCCCCAATGGGTCTTCCGAACGCGGCAATGGAGTGACTCGTCGCATAATCAATGTGTATTCACGAGGTGAAACTGTTGCAGAGACATGTTCTGCAGGTTCGGGGGCTGTGACCCGGACAACGCTCCATTCAAATACGTTCCCGGATGCTGTGAGAGAATCGTCGGAACATTCGCCGCAGTGGCAGGAACCAGTTTAACGGTCCAGTTCTGATTGAACGAATCCCACTCACCAAATTGTTCCCAGCGAGTGTTCATGGCAAATGTCGGCAAATGCCAGGCGATTTGCGGATGGCCGGGATTGCTGTTCGACCAGCTATAAAGATCCCATGACCCGGGAGCCGTGTCGTACAGGTAAGCGCAGCAGGTTCCGTTCGGAGGACAGGGATACAAATGGACCCAGGGAGCATTTTCAGGCCAGCGAGGCCCCCAGTTTACGCGCGAAAATTTGCCACGCGGAAGAAAGACCGAAGCCTGCGCGAACGCCGTCGCATAGGCCTGACTGTCACGTTCCAGCGGGTTCTTGAACAGCCCCGGAAACATCGGCTTCTGATGCGGCCAATAGACTGCGGAAACAAAGTTGTACGAGCCTTCGAGGGTTGACTGAGTGATCGGGCTGGCGGGAACACAGGGCCGTTCCGGATAATCGGGTGTCATCACGCAGCCATCAAAATCCCATGGCGAATTCGGTTGCGGCCCCTGGGACGGTGCGCCGTTATAGGGCCGAGTCGGCGCATCACGCATCACGAATGGCAGATTGGTCAGGGGGTATTCGTGGTTCAGCAGGTTGTCCAGATTGGCGCAGGTATAGATCCGCCAGAAGTTGATGTAATTGGACATCTTCGCGGAGGATGCCCCGTAATCCGGTGTTCCATCATCAGGGTATTCGAAGTAAGGACTCATCCAGAGTCGAATCCAGTCGTTCAAATACTGATGAGCCCGGATGTGCCTGAGCTTGCGGGAAATGCACTCTGAACAGGAATAGCACGTGGGGCAATCAGGAACGACGTTTTCGCCAACCTGCATCAGGTCCTGGCCATAGCGCGAGGAATCAATCATCGGCAGGGTACGAGTCAGCGCGGCATTTTCGTCGCGCTGACCGACGACGGTCACATTGGTGCACCACAACAGCCCATGCAGATCCAGATTGCGATGTTGTGACTTCGTTCTGGTGCCGTACCGCTGAGCCAGTTCATCGGTTGCCACACTGGCGATGTAGGGAACGGTCAGTAAGACGGCTCGCTGAAATCGTGGCAGGAATCCCCCCTCAGGAGATCGATCGGGAATACCGGCACTGTTCTCGAACTCGGGGCCCGCCAGAATATATTCGAATAGCGGCAGCGTCAGTTTGGATTCCAGGTACGCCATCTGAGCGAATTCCTGAACCATCATTCCTTCGATCGGAATCTTCTGCAGGATGGCCTCGCCCATCTTTTTGAACTTTTGAGACAGTGGCTGCGTCCCTGTTCCTGTCGAAAACGCTCGCCCGACATTTTCCCAGGCCTGCAGAATTTCCGGGACAAATTTCTCGGACTTGCGATCACGCCCCTCGCGCATGTACGCCACCAGCGCAAACGTCTCGCATTCCAGATGATTGGCGAACGCGATCGCATTCATCCCGCGAGCGATCACAGTCGCTCCCGAATAGGCTGCGGCATCCGCTGCGTTTTGCATTCGCAACTTGTCATCAATCTGCCGCCCGACATTCACGACCAGCACCAGCAGGATCGTAAACATGAAAATGGCAAACACGGACAGGGCACTGATCGCCCCTCGCTGATCCCGATGCAATCGCCCTGCAAAGTTTAAGGAGAGTTCCGTACACGCCGGCCCGTGTTCGCCGACTTGTTCGGCGCGGGTCTCCTGACCCCGCCGAAACGCCCGACCGAAGGTCTCCTCTTCTCCAGCATGGCGCGCGGATTGTCTCCCCCCCGCGATTTGCCGCCAGAAATGTTGCATTCCCATGTTCATGCCAACGGGCTTTCTAATTTGTCGGCAAGGCGTACGAAGGCTGGATATAAGGCTTGACGGATTTCCAGCCTTCGCACGTCATCGTTGCAGCAGCCTGAATCTGTGTGGTGTACAGTGTTCGCGAGGCATCCAGACTAGTGGCATTGATACGTGGGCTGACGCGATCTGGCAGACCATCGGCTCGAACCAGTCGAGCTGCGAGCAACCGGCCCGGACCTGGCAAGAGGGCGAACTGGTGAATGACATAGACGGTAATGGGATCCTGCCAGCCGATTTCAGCCTCGCGAAACGTCGACTGCCGCTCTGGATCAGGACAGGTGTGGTTGCGGACATTGTAGGCGGTAAAATTCAATGAATCGCGTCCCCTGGGATCGAACGAGTCACGCCATTCGACGATGACTCGCGTGTTCTGGTCAGCATAGTTCAACTTGTTCACGATCCGGTTCGCGATCTGGGAATTGGACTGCGAGGCCGGAACAAGCATGGCATAGACCTGTTGGTTGGCCAGCGCCAGACTCGCCAGATAAGGCATCTGTCCGCGGGCTCCCAGATTTCGAGAAGGACAGAGCGGCATCAGCGCCTGAACAACGGCCGCCCGGACCTTCCAGAGTTTCAAGCTGTTACTGGCAGGAGTTACTTCGTAATCGGTGTAATCGCCATCGGACATTGTTGGACGCTCATTCAAGCGGTTTTCCACTTCGATGTAATCATTAATTTCCAGGCTTGAATCCTGCAAAGCCGCGGGTAACCAGACGGCTGCAGAACGGACGCCCGCAAATGCAGCGTAGTGGATCACCATCTGCGCAATCATCAACTGGCTCACTTGCACGATCAGCAGCACGACCATGACGAAAACGGGCATTGTGAGAACAAACGCGAGTGACTGAACGCCCCCTTGCTGACAGGCATGCACTTGTCGCAGTCGCTGCCAGTTCCACGACTTCGCCCCCACGGCGAGTACCAGGCGCAGGATCACAAACGACGCACAGAGCACGACGAAGCAAGGGAAGCAGGCGATGAGGATCTGGCGATTCACGGCAACCTCATTCAACACCACACGACTCATTACAGATCGCAGAATTCCAACATCCGGTGGAGCGAGTCACCGTTCAGGCCTGATGTTATCACCGCCCCGACACTAACGCGTTCCAGCAAAACTCAGAATGTTCAACCACAAGTCATTCGTCACGATTAGAACGGCCACCAGCGCCGCCGGTGCCAGAAACAACGTTTGCTTCAACGGTTTTCGAACAGCAGGTGGTACCGGGACCCAACCCCCCGCCTGCCAGACGCTGGCAAGATGGCGAGCGATTTGCGCGACGATATTTACAAACCCGGTTTGCCAGACAATCACAACGCCCCCGAAGATCCCTCCGAGCACTAACGTCCACAGCAGGGCTTCCACCCCGCGTTCAAATCCGAGAAACGCCCCCATCATGGCGATCAGCTTCAGATCGCCCCCACCCAATCC
>Ga0194055_10002079_pt1 | contig 16051 bp, 14 predicted proteins | sample SepL449m_MetaG_FD_155482 | JGI IMG/M metagenome (GOLD analysis project Ga0194055, IMG submission 155482) | Anoxic zone freshwater microbial communities from boreal shield lake in IISD Experimental Lakes Area, Ontario, Canada - Sep2016-L442-9m | ecosystem: Environmental > Aquatic > Freshwater >... | reverse complement strand
CCCAAAGGGGACAGCACATGTATGCAGCTATCCGATCAGCCACTCTTTTTGGCACCCGTGGAACGCCGATAACAGTTGAAGCACACGTCGGCAAGGGCCTTCCTGGTTTCACTGTGGTCGGACTGCCAGACGAAGGGTGTCGTGAATCGCGCGATCGTGTGCGTGCTGCACTTTTGTCCAGTGGGTTTGAGTGGCCACTTCGGCGAATCACAATCAATTTGGCTGGGGGTGGTGAACGCAAGGGTGGTGCCGGCATGGATTTAGCGATCGCTATTGGGTTGTTGGTCGCTGAAGGAATTGTGCCTACCGAAGCAGTAGAGCGGTGCGCATTCATCGCCGAGTTAGGACTTGATGGTTCTTTACGCCCAACATCTGGCATGGCGCCACTTGTCGATGCAGTATCAGAGTTCGATGTTGTAGTCGCAGCATCGGCTGCAGCAGAGTCGATGTTGGCACGTCCGTCGCGATTGCGCCCAGTGTCATCGCTTGCTGAATTAGTAGATGTTCTAGTTAACGCAACTCCGTGGTCGAATGTTGCAGTGCCGAATGCACATATTGTTGTGGATGCAATTGCAGATATGTCAGATGTTCGCGGTCAATCAAGTGCGCGACTAGCTCTTGAAGTGGCAGCGTCGGGTTTTCATCACATGTTGATGGTGGGACCGCCTGGGGCTGGCAAATCAATGTTGGCGCGACGATTGCCCGGACTTCTTCCGCGGTTAACAGAAGACGAAGCATTCACGTGTGCAATGGTACGAAGTGCAGCAGGCATGCAAGTGAGTAGTGCAATTGCTTCTTCGCCGCCGTTTCGATCTCCGCATCACAGCATCTCAATGGTTGCGATGGTGGGTGGAGGCTCTGGCCATATTCGACCTGGCGAATTGAGCCTGGCATCGAACGGCGTGTTGTTCCTTGATGAGATGGGTGAATTTGCTCCCACTGTGCTTGATTCGTTGCGCCAACCACTTGAAGAAGGTGTAGTCAATATCTCGCGCGCACATTCGGCTGTCACTATGCCTGCACGATGTTTGCTCGTTGCTGCAACAAATCCATGTCCGTGTGGCGAAGCATCACCGCTTGGTTGCACGTGCCAAATCTCTCTTCGTCAGCGGTACGTACGCCGATTTAGTGGACCACTCATTGATCGGTTTGATATCCGGATCAAACTTGTCAAACCATCAACAACGGAACTGACGGGCGGTACTGCGGGAGAAAGTAGCAGTGCCATTGCACTACGCGTCGCTGATGTTCATCGCCGTTGTATCGAGCGACAGGGTTGTCTGAATTCGGCAATTCCTGCAGATCGTCTAGACGAGGTTGCGCCGCTATCGCGTGACGCAATGTCGTGGTTGCGCGACAGGCTTGATGAAGGACGACTAAGTGGTCGTGGGTATCACCGTGTACGCCGAGTTGCGCGAACTCTTGCGGATATGAACAGCACAGATGAGGTCATTGGAACCGAATGGGTCGAAGTCGCGTGTGGCATGCGTGTCCCCGTCATCCCCACAGTGGAGAAGAGATAGTCATGTCGCATCGTTACCCCGAATGGGCCTATAGCGCAGCACTTGCAGCATTGCCGTTGCAAACACCTCTACGTTTACGTCGACTCATCGGCCTAGAAACTCCAGCGACTGTGTGGGATATGTTGCAGGCTGGTGAACGACCACTTGTCGGAATTAGTGATGCTGTGTGGCGTGCATGGCATGGTGCAGATGCGTCGTTACTGGTCTCAACAGCTGAGGCATGTATTGATTCTTCGGTCACAGTGGTCTCAATGCGTGACGCACCATATCCACCCTCGTTACTTGGTGACCCTGCTGCCCCAGGAGTGTTATTCATGATTGGTGATGCCGGAGCATTCCACAATCGTCGCGTCGGAGTCATAGGCACACGTCACGCAACCCAACGTGGAAAATATTTCGCACAGCAACTAGGCAAACAATTGTCAGCAGCTGGCATCAGTGTGGTGTCTGGATTGGCACGCGGAATCGATGTTGAATCACATGTCGGCGCTCTCTCGCTGAGTGCACAAGAGGGAACTCCGCCGATTGCAATTGTTGCATCGGGTCTTGACACCGTGTATCCACCTGAACACGAACGTATTTGGAATGAGATGGGTCGGCGCGGGTTATTGATTAGTGAGTCACCACCCGGAACACCACCAGAAGCACATCGCTTTCCGATGCGTAATCGAATCTTGGCGGCTCTCAGTGAAGTGCTCGTTGTCGTCGAGTCTCGTGCGACAGGTGGGTCCATGATTACGGTGCGCGAAGCAATGAAACGCGACATCACTGTTTTGGCGGTGCCAGGTGCACCGGGCATCGCACCGTGCGAAGGGACAAACAATCTTCTCCGTGACGGGTGCGGTCCCGTCACCGATGTTGCTGATGTGCTGGTGGCTCTCGGTCTTGATCATCGCCACATGACTGACTGGTGCGAGGGTCGGCCAGCACTTCTTGGCGAAGAACGGCAGGTGATGGTCGCGCTTGGCCGAGTGCCACGAAGCATGGATGAAATTGCGCTCGGTGCGTCAATGTCGGTGGTGCACGTCGCTGTAATTCTTGGTCGGTTGGAAGCCAAAGGATGGGTCGCAAATACAAACGGTTGGTGGGAGGCACTCGTGGCCTAGCCCATCAGGGGTACCGTTGAGGTCATGAGCGCCGCTGCACAGTCACGGGTCAAGTCTTTGAGTCTTGGCCAATTTGAACTGCCGCGCTACGCCAAAACTCTTGCCGTTGCAGAATCTATACGCATGGGACGCCTGTCGGACCTAGGGCATGCCGCTTCGTATTTTGTGCAACAAAAGGCAACGACTCCCATGTCTGTCACAGAGCGGTTGGTGGGCGAGTATTGCGACCAACTGGAAGCTGATGGATATTCAGTGGAAACAGTTGAGCAACGTATGTCTGCTGTCTCAACATATTTTGCGTGGTGTGTTCGCACAATGAAGACCGGCAAGGGCGCTGAACCTTTTACGAATCCTGCACATGCCATCACGCCATCGCATGTGTCGTCGTGTGCGCAGTGTCACGCCTCCACCAGTAACAGTCTCAAGGGTGATTGTGTTGAGCGGAATCGGCGCTTGAAGAAATGGGCCATTGCGCAGTTCGAATCATCGTTGACGGCATCGGCTGCAAATACTCGTGCTGCGTATCGACGAGATATTGAACTGTTTGCCGAGTGGTTGCTTGATTCGACCCCATCTGTTGTTCCGAAGGATATTGAAAAAGAACATGTCCGCGAATATTTGGCAGTACTTCATGACAGAGGTGCAACGTCGCGCACGATTGCTCGACGAGTTGCGGCGTTACGTCGATATTTTGCATGGGCGATTCGCTCCGGAACAGCAAAAACGAATCCCACAGATGCAGTTCATACCCCTACGGTAAAAGGTCGTCTACCGCGACCACTTGATGCCGAGACCGTAGCTAGTCTTGTGTCGTCAGAAGATGAAGACGCTCCAGAATGGCGCAGAGCACGCGATCGTGTTGTTCTGGAGATTCTGTATGGCAGTGGCTTGCGAGTTTCTGAAGTGTGTTCGCTCACTATGCAAAGTGTGTCGTCCGACGGATCTTCGTTGCGTGTTATGGGTAAAGGCTCGAAGGAACGAATGGTGCCGCTCAGTGCTCCGGCAACCGAAGCGATACGTCGTTGGTTGACGGTGCGTCATGAGGTGGCAGGTGAGAACGTTGGTGCTTCTCTTGTGTTGTCTGCTCGTGGAAATGCATTAAGCCGACGCGACTGCACACGCATTCTTGACGAAGCCTGCGAACGTGCAGAGATTCCTGGAGGCACACATCCTCACGCTCTGCGCCATTCATTTGCCACTCATCTCATGGATAACGGTGCAGACACTCGTTCCATTCAAGAACTTCTCGGCCATAGCGATGCTTCAACAACGCAGCGGTATACCCACGTCAGTAAAGAACGGCTGCGGCTGGTGTATTCAGAATCACATCCTCGCGCATGAACGCTCGGCCACTTCGTTACACAATCGATTCAGCATGGGAAGCATGGCATGCATCAGAAGAAGGCACAGCGCGCGACTGGTTGGTTGTTCACTATGCGTCTTTGGTGAAGTTTGTTGCTGGTCGTCTTGCCGCAGGTCTTCCTCGGTCCGTTGATACTGGTGACTTGGTTAGTGCGGGGGTATTTGGGTTGATGAATGCAATCGACAAGTTTGATCCGTCACAAGGTGCGAAATTTGAAACGTATGCAATCCCGAGAATTCGTGGAGCAATTCTTGACGGGCTTCGAGCACTTGATTGGGTACCTCGTTCTGTTCGTTCGCGCTCACGGTCTGTGCAAGACGCCATCGCATTGCTGGAACATCAACACGGACGCACGCCGACTGACGAAGAAATTTCTGCTGAACTTTCCATCTCCACTGATGAGTTGGAAAAATGGTTGGGCGATATTGCTGCCGGATCAGTGGGGCCGCTTGACCACGTAGCTCTTGATTCAACGCCAGATGAATCCAATGCGCACCAACAGCCTGGTCGTGCGATGGAAGAAGGCGAACTTCGTTCTGCGATGCGTGCTGAAATCTCCAAACTTCCCGAACGTGAGCAGGCAATTTTGATTTTGTATTACGACGACGGACTGACGTTGTCGGAAATTGGTGAAGCGCTTGGTGTGACCGAAAGTCGTATCTCTCAAATTCACACAAAGGCAGTGCTGCAATTGCGGTCTCGTTTAGCTGCTGCCGGCATGGGTTGAGTGTTTCCAACGTGAATTGACAGCGCACACATTGTTGATGTGAGTATTCGTGTCGTGTCGCGCCTCATCGCAGTACTTCTGTCTGTTTCACCACCTGTGCCGCCCGTGAACGGAACAGTGGTTGATGGTTTTCGTGCACCAGCGTGTCAGCGGTGCGTCGGCCACCGTGGCGTCACAATTGCCACAACGGCCCAGTCGTCAGTTCGAGCGGCAACTGCCGGCATCATCGTCTTTGTCGGCCAAGTGGCCCACGTTCTCTATGTGGTGGAAGACATTGGGCAGGGGGCCAAGATCACATATGGGCGTCTTGGAGGAGCCACTGTCACTTTTGGGCAAGTCGTGGTGGCGGGGGAGGTGATTGGAGTCAGCGGGCCAGAGCTGTATCTCGGGGTGAGAGTCGGGGGTCGCTACGTGGACCCGTTGCGGTTTCTTGGTTTTGGCAGAGGACATCTAGTGGGGCCAGGATCGGTCATTGTGGGGCGATGAGCCCTCCCCGATAGGCTTTCAGAGTTCAACAGGCGCATTTCCGTGCCTGCCGTTCCAAGCAAATACCTTGCACATTGGCCATCTGCGGTCGCTTCGGCGTCGGTCCAGTGTGTGGAAAACCGCAGAAGGAGAAAATCATGGCTGTCGTATCAATGCGTCAAATGCTCGAAGCTGGTGTCCACTTTGGTCACCAAACCCGTCGTTGGAATCCAAAGATGAAGCAATTCATTTTCGGAGAGCGCAACGGAATCCACATCATCAACCTCGACCAGACGCTTGAGCGTATTGAGGTTGCTTATGCGTTCATTCGCGATCTTGTCGCAGATGGCGGAACTGTTTTGTTCGTCGGAACAAAGAAGCAGGCACAAGATCCCATCCGTAGCTACGCCGAAAAAACCGGCATGTATTACGTGAACGAGCGTTGGTTGGGTGGAATGCTCACCAACTTCGAAACCATCTCAAAGCGTGTTACAAAAATGCAAGAGTACGAGCGCATGATGGCATCAGGTGAATTTGAAGCCATGCCAAAGAAAGAAGCACTTCTTCTTACTCGTGAACTCGACAAACTGCAGAAGAACCTTTCAGGTATCTCACACTTAGCTCGTCGTCCGGATGCAATTTTTGTTCTTGACACCGTGAAAGAGCACATCGCAGTGACCGAAGCCAACAAGCTGGGAATTCCCGTTATCGCAGTTGTTGACTCAAACGTTGACCCAGACCTCATTCAGTTCCCAATTCCTGGAAATGATGATGCGATTCGCTCAAACGACCTTCTTACTCGTGTTATTTCAGAAGCAATCATTGAAGGTCGCTTCATTGCTCAGAAGCGCAATCCAGCCGGAGCAGCAGCAGCTGAAGTCGTTCCTGTTGAGCGCACAGCAGAAGAGAACGCAGCATTTGAAGCACAGCAGGCAGATGCTCGCCGTCAGGCAGCCGAAGCTCAAGCATCTCGCGAAGCTCGTTTGTCAGCACCAAAGCCAGCCGATCAACCAGCAGCGGAGTAGTCATGTCTTATACAGCTAAAGATGTTCAGAGCCTTCGCCAAACAACTGGTGCAGGAATGATGGATTGCAAGAAGGCGCTTGAAGAAAATGGCGGCGAAATTGAAGCCGCTAAGCAGTGGCTCCGTGAAAAAGGCCTTGCGGCAAGTGCAAAGCGTGATGATCGCGAAAATGCCCAAGGCGTTGTATCGATCATTGTTGAATCAACACGTGCCTCAATCGTCAAATTGAAGTGTGAAACTGACTTTGTTGCATCGAGCGATGGCTTTAAAGCTGCAGCTGACGCATTGGCTCAGTCAATTCTTGAAAAAGGTGAAGCAGGGCTCGCTGATCATTCAACAAAAATCGACGACTTGAAAATTACGTTGAAGGAAAAAATCGAAGTGGGCGAAACCATTCGCTTCGAGGCTGCATCTGGAAATGTCCTTGATTTTTATAACCACATTCAAGGTGGGCGCGGAGTCAACGGTGTCATCGTTGAAATGTCTGGCGCTACTCAAGAAGTTGCACACGACGTTGCAGTGCACATCGCTTTTGCTCGTCCTCGCTACTTGCGTCGTGAAGATGTGCCAGCAGACGTTGTAGAAAAAGAGCGTGCAACGCTTGAAATCGTTACTCGTAACGAAGGCAAGCCTGAACAGGCAATCGCAAAAGTTGTTGAAGGTCGTGTCAATGGTTTCTTCAAGGACATCTGCCTTCTTGAACAGCCATACGCCAAAGACGACAAACTCAGCGTCGCTCAGTTCATCGGTTCTGCTCAGATCGTGCGTTTTGCACAGGTAGAGATCGGCTGACATGTCCACTCGGCCCGCTTGGTCGCGCATTGTGCTGAAACTTTCGGGTGAAGCACTCGCTGAGCCAACGGGTTTTGGGCTTGACAGCAATGTTCTTGCACAAGTTGCAAACGAAGTTCGTGAAGCTCGTGAAGAACTAGGTACGGATATCGCCATCGTTGTTGGTGGCGGAAACTTCTGGCGCGGCCTCAAAGGCGCTGGTCAAGGAATGGATCAGGCACAAGCCGACTACATGGGAATGCTGGCAACAGTCATGAACGGACTTGCATTGCAAGACGCTCTTGAACGTGCCGGTCAACACTCACGTGTCATGAGTGCGATAGAGATGCCAAAGATTGCCGAGCCATATATCCGTCGTCGCGCGGAACGTCACTTAGAAAAAGGGCGTGTCGTCATCCTTGCTGGGGGAACCGGTAACCCATTCTTTACAACAGATACTGCAGCAGCTCTTCGGGCAGCCGAAATTGATGCACAAGTGATTCTGAAAGGCACTCACTCCGGAGTTGATGGGGTGTACACCGCAGATCCGAAAATTGATAAGACAGCGACGCGATATGACCGCATCAGTCATATGGATGTCATCACCAAGGGCCTCAAAGTCATGGATTCCACTGCCATCACCTTTTGCATGGATAAGAACCTTCCCATCGTTGTCTTTGACCTACTGGCGCAGGGCAACGTGAAGTCCATTCTCCGAGGCGAACAAATAGGTACGCTGGTCGGGTGATCGAAGACACCACCCTCGAAGCCATCGACAAGATGGAAAGAGCCGTGGAGCATGTCCAGTCCCAGTTCTCGTCGGTCCGCACTGGCCGCGCCAGCCCAAGCCTGGTTGAAAAGCTGCTCGTTGAGTACTACGGGTCAACCGTGCCGCTGCAACAGCTGGCTGGTTTTCAGGTTCCTGAGGCGCGCACTCTTGTGGTCAAGCCACACGATCGCGGATCTCTTGGCGCCATTGAGAAAGCTATTCGTGAGAGCGATCTTGGTCTGAACCCGTCGAATGACGGTGTCATTATCCGACTTACCATCCCGGTCTTAACCGAGGAGCGTCGTAAGGAATATGTGAAAATTGTCAAGAACATGACTGAGGATGGTCGAGTTGCTGTGCGCAACATTCGTCGTGATGCTCGCAAACATATGGAAACTGCAGAAAAAAACTCTGAAATTTCGAAAGACGAGTTGGAGAGAGCTGAAAAAGAGCTCGATAAGTTGACCCAAGACCACATTGAACTAATCGAAAAAGCATTTGTCCGCAAGGAACATGAGCTGCTCGAGGTATAGAAACGATGGCAACTATTGTTGTCAGCGAACGCCCGAAAGGGGAACAACATGAGTGATGACATTTGGCGCCGCCGCGATATCACCGGCAGCAATGATTCGTCTGAATACGGAACCGATTTTGGATCTGATTTTGGGACGGTGCAGTTTGCCGACGACCCAACAGCCGAACCCGTTCTCAGCTTTGGTGATGCCGACACTGGCAACCTTCCACATTGGACAGAGCCAGCAACTGGTGAATTGCCTTCGACCGAAGATGACACCGATGTGTGGGGCACGTTCCAAGAGCCAAGCGAACCAGTTCGTCGTCCTGACCACATTTCGATTGGGTCAGATCCAACCGATGAGCGCCGTCGTGCAACAAGAGATGTGACTGCAGATTTTGGCATCGACCCATCACGTGACATCACAGGCGGCATTCCTCGCGGTCGCGCACCCCAAGTGCGTCGTTCTGGTCCTCGCGGAGCAGGCGGCGGTGCTGGTCGTGACATGCCAACAGCAGTAACGACAGGTCTCATTCTCCTTGCAGTATTTCTTGGCGCAATCATGTGGCGTCCTGCTGCAGTGATGTTGATTGTCGTTGCGGTTGTCGGACTCGCTGCAGTCGAGTTCTTTAGCAAAGTCACTGAGAAGGGCTACAGGCCCGCAACATTTGCCGGCTTGGTCACCTGTATCGCAGCACCTATTGCTGCATATTGGATTGGTGACGCGTCGTTGCCGTTAGTTTTCGCTTTTGGATTCCTTGCAACCTCAATTGGCTTCATCGGAAGTAGCAGTGTCCATAGTGGACCAATGCCCAACGTTGCTATTACAAACATGGCTATGACCTGGATTGGTTTGCTCGGCTCCTTTGCTGCATTGATCTTGCGTTACTCAGTCAATGGCGGACTCTCTCATGCCGGAACAGACACTTTGTTCATGATTGTTATCGGCGTCATTGCTAATGATGTCGGCGGGCTTTTCGTTGGTGCGTCAATCGGTAAAACACCATTGCGTGAATGGATCAGCCCCAATAAGACCATTGAAGGTGCAATCGGCGGGGCTATTGCAACGCTCGTTGCTGTCATTGCATTCGGTTCACAAAACGGCACATGGAATTCCATGGGTGAGTGGATCGCTTTGACCATCGTTATTGCAATCATGGCGCCGGTCGGCGACTTGGTTGAATCAATGTTTAAGCGCAATCTTGATGTCAAAGATTTTGGCACCATCGTTGCGGGGCATGGCGGCGTACTTGACAGGTTTGACGGGTTCTTCTTCGTTTTGCCTGCTGTGTATTACCTCATGTTGGTCCTTCGTCCTTGGGCGTAACTCGCGTTGCAATTGCCGGATCATCAGGGTCCATCGGCACACAAACAATTGACGTTGTTCTGGCGGAGCCAGACAAATATCAAGTCACTGCCTTGGCGGTTGGGTCTTCAGCAGACGTTGTCATTGCGCAGGCACGACAACTTCAACCCGAGGTCGTCGTCGTCACAGATGACGCACAGCGTCAGACTGTTGCTGCGGCATTGCCGGGAGTGTCTGTCACTGCATCGCTGACTGATGTCATTGATGTTGCTGATGTTGTAATCAATGGTGTTGTTGGTTTTGCCGGACTATCAGTCACTCTTGAGACTTTGAGGGCCGGAAAGACACTTGGCTTGGCTAACAAAGAAAGCCTGATTGCTGCAGGGCCAATAGTGCAGCCACTGCGTGCAACACCGGGCGCACAATTGGTTCCCGTCGACAGTGAGCATTGTGCAATTCATCAATGTTTACGTTCATCCTCACGGCCGGCATCAGAGGTGGATCGAATAGTACTGACCGCAAGCGGTGGTCCGTTTCGTGGGCGCACTGCACAATCGCTTGCATCAGTAACAGTAAATGAAGCTCTGGCGCACCCCACGTGGAAGATGGGTCCGAAGATCACCATTGATTCTTCTACTCTCATGAACAAAGGTCTCGAAGTAATTGAAGCGCACGAATTGTTCGGAACATCATTTGACAACATTGATGTTGTTGTTCATCCACAATCGATCATTCACTCAATGGTCGAATTCACTGACGGATCTACTATCGCGCAGTTGTCGATGCCAGATATGAGACTGCCCATTGGTTACGCATTGGGATACCCGCATCGCATCGCAACTCCATTTGGTCGAATCGATTGGACAACATTGTCGCGTCTTGATTTTGAACCACCAGACCGAGACACTTTTGTCTGTCTTGATTTGGCGTACGCAGCTGGACGGGCAGGGGGTACGGCGCCCGCGGCGTTGTCGGCTGCAAACGAAATTGTGGTTGAAGCATTTCTTGCCGGACGTATCACCTGGGCTCAAATAGGCATTTTTGTCTCACGGGTGATGGAAAAATTTGCAGTGAGTGTGCCAACATCGGTTGACGATGTCCTCGCGGCAGATGCCGAAGGTCGTCGAATGGCTGCAAAGGAGCTATCGCGATGAGCGATTTCTATCACCGTTTTCGCTCTGAGATAGCGGCTGGTGGCGCAGTTGATGAATCAATCTCTCCGATGGCGACTCGTAACGGAAAAATCATGGGAATTGCCATGATTGCGCTGCTTGGATATTTAGCAACAAAGAGTCCCTGGACTTTTCTCTTTGTGGTCGGTCTTCTTTTTTCTGTCTTCATGCATGAACTGGGTCACTATTCCACGGCGCGATTGACAGGCATGAAAGTCACCCAATTTTTCATGGGTTTTGGTCCACGCGTGTGGAGCAGAACTAAAGGTGAAGTTGAATACGGAGTTCGCGCGTTGCCGCTTGGTGCCTTTGTGCGAATCATCGGAATGAACAATGTCGACGAAGTCGATCCCGCAGATGAATCGCGTGCATACCGGTCACAAACATTTCCACGACGACTATTAGTAATCACTGCTGGGTCCCTGATGCACATGTTGATTGCGTTTGTCTTGTTCTTTGGTGTGTACACATCGGGTGGGCGTCAACAAAATACGGGCATCTCTACCATTCGTGGTCTTGACACGATGAGCAGCCCGGCTTCAAAGGCTGGGCTTGTGCAGGGTGACACGCTCATTTCTCTTGGAGGAGTGCACGTCACTGATTACACCAGCGTGGCAAATGCTATTCAAATGTTTTCGGTCGGTGAATCAATCGCTGTCGTCTATGAACACAATGGCGTTCGTTCGTCGCGAAATATTATTTTGGCCGCACACCCTACAAAACCGGGTCGTGCGTATTTGGGCGTTATGGCAGACGACTGGGGTTGGAAACATCTTGGCGTTATTAAGTCGGTTGGGCAGTCGGTCTCAGATATTGGCCACACAGTCACTAGCTCAGTAAAAGGCGTGGTGGTTGCATTAAATCCCATGAACTCGATTCGCCATCTCACTAAATCTCCGCAGGCAACTCTTGAAACTCGCCCAACCACGGTGGTGGGTGTCAGCGAAGTGAGTGGCTCAATTGGCAGGTCTGATGGGTTGAAGGGTGTTCTCATTCTTCTTGCCAGCATCAATGTGTTCGTTGGTGTATTCAATATGTTTCCGCTGCTTCCCTTTGATGGCGGGCATGCAGCTATCGCCATCTACGAGCGGGTCCGTTCTCGCAAAGGCCGCCTGTATAAAGCAGACATCAACAAGATGGTTCCTTTGGCCACTTTGGTGGTCGGGCTTTTGTCACTCCTGCTTTTCACCGGTTTGTACCTCGATATCACTCAACCACTCGGGTAAACGGCCGCGGAACTGACAGACTGAGAAGCATGTTCGAGCGTCGCGATACTCAGCAAATCATGGTGGGCAAAGTTCCCGTTGGCGGGGGAGCCCCCATCACTGTGCAGTCCATGACCACAACGAAGACTGCTGACGTTGAAGGCACATTGCAACAGATTTACGCATTGGCTGCGGCTGGGTGCGACATTGTGCGATGCACATGTAACGACCAAGAAGCTGCAGAAGGTCTTGCACAAATTGTTCCCCGTTCACCAATTCCGATCATTGCTGACATTCACCACCAGTACAAGATGGCTCTTGCTGCGATGGAGGCCGGAGTGCATGGTCTTCGGTTGAACCCTGGCAACATTCGTAAACCAGAACACATCAAGGCTGTTGCATCTGAGGCACGTGATCGCAATCTTGCAATTCGCATTGGCGTCAACGGCGGCTCTCTTGATCCATCGTTATATGAAAAATACGGTGGTCTCACTGCAGCGGCAATGGTTGAATCGGCCATGCATGAAATTGCGTACTTCCAAGAAGTTGATTTCAACCTCATCAAGATTTCTGTAAAGGCAAGCAATGTGCCACTCATGGTTGAGGCGTATCGCATGTTGGCGGACACCACAAATATTCCGTTGCATCTCGGCGTCACTGAAGCCGGCCCACCACCAGCTGGTCTCATTAAAGCAACCGCTGGTATTTCAACACTTCTCCTTGAAGGGATCGGCGACACCATTCGCTACAGCCTCACTGCTGATCCTGTTGAAGAAGCGCGTGCTGGTCGTCAACTGCTCGAGGCACTCGGATTACGTGAGCGTAAAAACGTTGACCTCATTGCATGCCCTAGTTGTGGTCGTGCCGAAATTGACGTGATTGATATTGCGAACAAGGCTCTTGCAGCTTTTGAACATAAGAAGCTGCCATTACAGATTGCTGTGATGGGGTGTGTTGTTAACGGGCCTGGCGAAGCGCGCGAAGCTGATCTCGGTATCGCAGCTGGTAACAAACGCGGTCACCTGTTCGTCAAGGGACGCAATGTTGCAGTTGTGCCAGAAGACGAGATGGTTGAAGCATTAGTTGAGTGGGCAGAGTTCATTAACGAACATGGCACAGATGCTGCCATTGCGCGAGCTGATACAAAACTTGCCGAGCGGGAAGCTGCAAAAGATCGGTCTCAGCTAATGGATGAAAAGGGCGAAGACGCTAATCATTCAGCAGAAAAAATAGTGGAGATCCGAAAGACTGTCGGCAACTAGTTCTGAGTGAACATCCAGGCAACGTTGTGCGTGCCGGGAACTGTCTTGAAGTTGTGTGATTCTCCTGCAGGCAACCATGTCATGTCAGGAATTGCATCGTCGCCAAGGGGGCCAAAGAAGAATCTGTGAGAACTGCTTGCTTCTACAGTGTGCAGACTTTCCCATGAGGTTGATGCAACTGAGAAAGCCGATGACGGAGATGAGTAGTTCATCCAGTGGCCATTCTCGGTTGGTGAAGAAACGGGATACTGAAGCGGAGTGGTATCGACAACTCGTAAGAGTTCAGCTACATCAATGTGCTTTGACGTAAACCCGGCACGTACAACATTGTCTGATGACGCCATGACTTCTATGGCAGCACCGTGTAAGTATGCATGAAGATTTCCCGATGGGAGAGATATTGATTGACCAGGCTCCAAGACAACATGATGTAGCAGCGGAGCGACGCGTAAGGCGCGGTCCGTTGGGTATGCATCACTGAGCCGCGCCATCCATCCGGGTACTGAATCCATCGATGGCGAGGTTCGCTGGTCAAATGCCCACAACAAGTAACCATCAATGCCGTTCTGGTCGAGAACGTCAGCTTCTTCGTGCCAACCGAATTGCTGAAGGCGAGTGATGGAAGAGTCTATGGTGTCAAAACCGCAGAGCGCTTCAAAGTCAGTGAGCGCAATCAACAACTCAGGTTTGTCAGACGGGTCTTTGTAAATTCGTTTTGGATCAGTGAGTGAGATACCGGTGGCGTTCTCACGGGCGAAACCACGTTCGGCTTGTTGGCGAGTGGGATGCGTTTGCAATGACAGAGGTGAAGTGCACGCAAGGATTTTCACAAGCATTGTCATTTCACCCAGTTCGTCTACGAGTAACGAACCATCGTCTGTGTCGAGTCGAGATGGCGCAGAAGGATGAGTGCCAAACCACATCTCTGCCCATGGTTGATCATTGGCTGAGAAATGAAAAAGCTGTGGAATAAAAGTTGGGTCGCCCCAGTCGTAGTGCTGTGGTGCACCTATGACGCGGCGAAACATTGTTTATCCTTCGCGCACCAGTGCAACAATGCGTTGCACCGCATTGGCAAGTGGGATTGCTTCATTGGTGCCCGCATGGCGGTCGCGCAATTCGATATTTCCGTCGGCCAAGGATTTCCCAACCACAACGATGGTGGGGATGCCAATAAGTTCTGCATCTTTGAACTTGACACCGGGTGACACACCATTGCGATCATCGATAAGAACTTCTAGTCCTTGAGCTTCAAGGTCTGCACCAAGCTTTTCGCCAGCGATGGTGATGTCGTCGCCGTTCTTTCCAGTGACAACGATGTGAACATCCACAGGTGAAATCGCGCGTGGCCATTTCAAACCAAGGTCGTCATGGAATACTTCAGCAATTGACGCAACAGCGCGCGAGACGCCGATGCCGTATGAACCCATTGTGACCACTACTTGTTTGCCGTTCTGATCGAGAACTGAAAGACCAAGAGTGTCTGCGTATTTGCGACCCAACTGAAAGACGTGACCAATCTCAATACCGCGAGCAATCTCTAACGGCTGGCGACATGAAGGGCACGGATCTCCGGCTGCCACTTCGACAGCTTCAATCGTTCCGTCAGCAGTGAAGTCTCGTCCGTTGACCAAATGCAAGACATGAGAACCAGCAATGTTTGCACCCGTGACCCACTCGCTGCCAGCGACAACAGAGGGGTCAAGGAGATAGCGAATGCCAGTGGCGCTAGTTGCACCGAGAACCTGCGGTCCGATGTAACCACGAATAAGCCCAGGATGCTTGGCAAATCCAGTGTCATCGAGTGGTTCAACTTCAGATGGTGATACCTGGGCTTCAATTCGTTTGATATCTGCATCGCGATCGCCAGGTACGCCGACAACCAGCACGTCAGTAGTGCCATCAGGATGACGCAATTGCAGCACAACATTTTTCAAAGTGTCAGATGCTGTCCATGCACGATCAGCGCGCGCATGATTTGCATTGAGGAAATCAACGAGTGTCGCAATGGTGGGGCAGTTTGGTGTCTCCACCACAGATGCACTGTCATACGAAGAAGTGTCTGGTGCTAGTACGGCAGTAGTTACCGCCTCGGTGTTTGCTGAGTAATCACATTTTGTGCAACGAACGAACGTGTCTTCGCCCACTTCAATAGGCGCTAAGAACTCTTCGCTTGCAGAACCACCCATGGCGCCGCTCATTGCTTTCACGATGACATACGGCAATTTAAGTCGAGAGAAAATGCGTTCATAGGCATCACGGTGCGCGTTATAGCTTGCGGCAAGTCCAGCATCATCGATATCGAAGGAGTAGCTGTCCTTCATGAGGAATTCGCGACCGCGCAACAAACCAGCGCGTGGTCGTGCTTCGTCACGATATTTCGTTTGAATTTGATACAACGAGACAGGAAGGTCTTTATAGCTGGAATACAAATCTTTGACGAGGAGTGTGAACATCTCTTCGTGGGTCGGACCCAATAAGAAGTCGGCACCCTTGCGATCTTTCAGACGAAACAGATTGTCGCCATATTCTTCCCAGCGCCCAGTCAGTTCATAAATGTCGCGGGGGAGCATGGCGGGAAAGTGAACTTCTTGAGCTCCCATCGAATCCATCTCGTCACGCACGATGGCTTCGACCTTGCGCAAGACCCGCCAACCGAGGGGGAGCCATGTGTAACCGCCTGGGGCGGCACGACGGATATATCCAGCGCGCACCAGCAAACGGTGGCTGGGGACCTCGGCGTCGGCCGGGTCATCACGAAGGGTGCGAACGAAGAGTGTGGAGGAACGGAGCATCGGAGCGAAACCTTACTTTGCTTGGATATGATTGTCCCCGTCCTTTGAA
>Ga0194055_10002077_pt1 | contig 16064 bp, 7 predicted proteins | sample SepL449m_MetaG_FD_155482 | JGI IMG/M metagenome (GOLD analysis project Ga0194055, IMG submission 155482) | Anoxic zone freshwater microbial communities from boreal shield lake in IISD Experimental Lakes Area, Ontario, Canada - Sep2016-L442-9m | ecosystem: Environmental > Aquatic > Freshwater >... | reverse complement strand
ACCCCATTCCGGACGGTGCTTGATATCACGTGTCAGCTTGTCACGATTCACGACGACTTCCATGGGCGAACCATCGCGATAGAGTCGCAATCCCGCCGCGTGACTGCTGCCATCGTAGGTGATCGTAATCATCGTCCACTGGCCCACCGGAATTTTTTGATCGGCTGCGATCTGGATGGCATTGCCGGGCCAGAAGTGAATCAGAGAGACAACGGGAACTCCTTCATCGAGTACCAGTGAAAAGCCACGAAACGCCGCGTCTTCAGCGGCGACGCACTGATGCAGCACAATTTCACGCGGCTTATGCTCAGCCGGTCGAACCCAGAGAGAAAACGTGAAGGGAGTCGTGCGACCGTACTTCCCGGATCCCTTGCATGCAAAGGCGTCGTCGCCGTCGAACTGAATCGCTTTGTTCTCGGTCGGTGTCGCGGGTTTTTCGGACTGTTTCCCATCGTCACTCGCTGGAGCAGCCGCAATGGCAACGGCGCGACCCACGCCGGGAACAAGCGTATTCCCTCCGTTCGGACTGACGTCATCAAACAGAAACTTCGCTGTTGCCTGTGTTGTCCTGGGCGTTCCACCGACTTCTACCGCTGGCAGACTCAGCACCCCATACGACGGACTCCCAATCACATAGTCGGGCTTCGAAGCAGGATGTTTCTGGAATCGATCCATGGCATCGGCGCGAGCTTTGGCCAGTTCTGCCTGCTTGCTGCGAATGCGATCCAGCAATTCGCGATGACGCGTTTCCTGGTCCCCTTCGTAAAGCAATTGAGCTGGTGTCGGTGCTGTTTCGGTGAAGTGAGAGTACAACCCGTGCTCGTCAATATTCGCGAAGAACGCCGACAGTTGATAGAAGTCTCGCTGGGTAATCGGGTCATACTTGTGGTCATGACATCGGGCGCAATCAAACGTCAACCCCAGGAAGGCGGTGCCGTTCGTCACAACCCGATCGGCGATGTACGCGATCCGGAATTCTGCTTCGATACTGCCACCTTCGTTGGTCTGGCGATGCAGTCGATTAAACGTGGTCGCCAGTTGCTGATCCCGAGTCGGATTGGGAAGCATGTCGCCTGCGGTCTGCCAAGTGATGAACTGGTCATAAGGGAGGTTGTCGTTGAAAGCGCGAATGACCCAGTCTCGCCACGGCCAGACGTGTGTATCTCGGTCCGCCTGATAGCCGAACGTGTCCGCATAACGAGCGACATCGAGCCATTCGTTGGCAAGCCGTTCGCCAAAAGCGGGCGATTTCAGCAATCTGTCGGCCGCGTTTTCATAAGCCTGCGGGGATTGATCGGCGAGAAACGTATCGATCTCGGCCACCGACGGTGGCAACCCTGTCAGGTCAAAACCGGCTCGACGCAGCCATTTTTCTCGCGAGACTTCAGCAGCCGGTTCGACCTGTACTTGACGCAAGCGATCCAGCACAAAAGCATCGATCGGGTTCCGAATCCACGCCGAGTCGCGTGGGGTTGGGACCGACACCGTCTTGGGAACGGAGATAAATGCCCAGTGCGGCTGATATTCGGCCCCCGCAGAAATCCAGCGTTTCAGCAGCTTCTTTTCATCCGGAGTCAACGGCTTGTTGTGCTTGGGGGGTGGCATCATCGAATCAGGGTCGGTGGAATCAATCCGTTCGACAAGTTTGCTCTTGGAGAGATCACCAGGCGTAATCGCGCCTGAATCGACAGCGACGGAGCGCTGGTCCAGACGCAGATCCCCTTTGCGTGCGTTCTTATCAGGCCCATGACAGGCAAAGCAGCGGTCTGACAGGATCGGCCGAATGTCACGATTGAAATTGATCGGATCTTCAGCACGACCGAAAGAAGCCAGGAGTGTCATCACAAGCAACAGGGCTGCGCTGGTTGTGAATCGACAGGAAGTCGTCGAATGGGATTGATGGGAAGAATGGGAATCGCGAATTTTTGAATGTTGGTGCGGGCACGATTGCGCAAATCGATCAAACATGATTCGGATACTTCCCATGATTCCCATCACCACTATGGCAACACCCTACGATCAATCACAAACGCCACCATTGGTTACTCAGCCAGCCTTAGGGGCCATCAGACTGATCCGGACGTTTTTGTCGTGGTGACATGTGGCCAGTTGCAGATTATCAGGATGCAGCGCCAGGTCGCGACACGTGTTTCCCAGATTGAGCGTATGAAACTCGTCTTTGGAATCAGCTTTCCAGAAGAACAGGTGTCCCCCACCCCCTCCGCCAGTTGCCCCGATCACAAATCCTTCGGGATGCGACACCAGGCCGAAGATTTTGCCAGCAATGTTGCCCTTCGTCAGATGTGTCATGGCATCTTTGCCGGCCTCCCAATCAATTTCGACGATGATCGGATTTCCGACGCCGGCAAACGCATTGGAAACGTTGGTGATTCCGCCAGCGAGTAACCGTTTGCCGTCTGCCGTGAATGCCATCGCATAAGGGCCGCCGTAGTCGGCACCGAATCCAGCATCGTATTTGGTCATACTGGCAATGGCGAAATCGCGGACACGCTTCCCGGTGTCCACTTCCCAGTGGATAAATTTTGCCGTCAGATCGCCTGATGCCAATTGCTTGCCATCAGGATGAAAGGCGACGTTGTACACATGGCGTTCGTGGCCCACGAGTTCACGGACCAGCGTCCCATCCGCGAAGTTCCAGAGCTTCACCTTCAGATCATTTCCGCACGTGGCAAGCAATTTTCCGTCGGGGCTCACGACCATGGCGCGAATCCAACCCTGGTGAGCTTCCACTGTTTTGGCAGGCGCGGGCTTCTCGGCGGTTGCCGGCCACCAGATCAGGCGCCCGTCGTAACCTCCGGACACCAATGTGTCGCCGTTTGGTGTAAACACCAGGCTGTGAATCCAACTGTCATGCGCGGCGAGTTCGGTTTTGGTTCCGGTCGCCAGTTCCCACCGCACAATCTTATTGTCTTCGCCCCCTGCAAAAACATAGCGTCCCGTCGGGTCGAAACGACAACCGATGAGTGGTGCGGTGTGTGCCAGCGGCTTGACGACATGAGTCTTCATGGGATCAGCAGGCATGAAATTATCCTTGCAGATTGAAGAGCGGGAAAGTTGGCAGAGTCCAAGTGACAACCTGAACTTCGCCGGCGGGTTTGCGGTCTGGTACATCAACACGGACTGTTGTACCAGATCGACGATCGAACGGCGAGGAAATGCCTGCGTCATTGTGATTCAATGACAGGCAGATATTGGCCTGCTCTCGTTCCACGACTTCCCACGAACTCGAGGTCCGTGTCCTCGGTGTTCTCCGTATCCAATTTTTCGGCGCGGGATTCGAACACGGAGTGCACCGACCGCACAGACGAATCTGAGGATCTACGCGCCGCTCGATTATCCCTTTTTGGGAAGGGGTTGCGGCGGGCGGGCCATTAACACTCGGTTGACCACATTGCGAATGCCATGAATTCCGCGCACGAGATCGCAAAGATCGATCTCGTCTTCGTTCGATTCCAAGAATCCTTCCAGGCAGACCGAATCATGAGCACACTGGTGGACCTGCAAACGTGTGAAACGGAGTGATGGATGAGATTGCAAACGGTGGACGATCGCTCGCTCGATTTCATGAGCACCTACCATGCTTGCCGATCCCGACGGAACATCAGCCGATGGCAGAGAATTTGACCTGGAATCACTGGGAAGTGGGGCAGATTGGCTCATACGGATCATCCTTGTCAAAGTGAAGACTCTGAAATGACTCCATTCAGACCGTGATCCACTTTATCCACCAATCTGAATTTGGCGAGAGAATTCCAGCGGTAGAGACACTTTTTGACTGAATTGTTGTCTCCTGTCAGAACTGCCCTTTCTCGCGTTCGAATTGGTTGCTCACAGAGCCACGGAGACACAGAGAAGGAAAGGACATCGCCTTGAACTCGCTCTCACGACCTCCGTGTGTCCGCGACTCCGTGAGAGATCAATTCTTGAGTCGTACCAAGCAGTCTGTCTGCGGAGGAAGGGGTTTGATCGTATCTGCGGTATTCAGACGCGTCACAAATTGGGCCACTTCCCACGGCTGTGCGTCCGCAGGCGAATTTGTCCTAATTCCATTTGCCCACGGCAGCCGATCTGGCTAGACTAGCCAGTTGCATGCGTGAACGTCAATGCGTTTGATGATTGAGTCGGCACTACCAGGAGCTGGCGTTGTCACTTGATTTTCGACGAAACGGGCCAACGGAGAAGCGGCATGTTGAGTTTGCTGGGACCGCGATTTCGGACTGCTCAGGGAGTGAGCCGCCGCGAGATGATTCGGATCGGGGGCCTGACGATGGGGGGCGTTGGCCTGAACCATCTGCTCTCTCAGCCTGCGAGTGCCGCATCCGCAACATCGTCACATGGCCCGGGGTTTGGTCGTGCCAAGCGAGCGATCATCCTGTATCTCTCGGGAGGGCATCCTCAACACGATATGTTTGACCCCAAACCTGAAGCGCCGGCAGAAATCCGGGGCGAGTTTGGGACGATCGAAACGTCGGTTCCGACACTTCGATTCGGCGAGCACTGCCCGTTATCAGCCAAGCTGATGAACCAGATGGCACTCGTCCGATCCATGAATCACACACACAATGACCACGGACGTGGTTCGTACTGGATGTTTACGGGTTACATGTATCCCGGGTCAGTCCCTGATGTTAACTCCATGTCACGTCAGGACATGCCTCACATGGGTTCGTGCTTGGCGAAGATTGCTCCAGGTTCCGGGCCGATGTTTCCGTTCATTATTGTCCCCCACCGGATGGACGTCGCAGGTGGCCGCCGAGCGGGACAGTTTGCGGGGATGTTGGGGCCGAAATTCGATCCCATGCTGACGGGTGGAAACCCCAACGAAGACAATTTCCGCCTCGATCATATTCCGCTGGTTCCGAACGAAGAGCCGGGCGTCATTCGGCGGCGCCTGGGACTGGTCGACCAGTTGAATCAGCAGGTCGATTACCTGCGAGACCAGGCGTTGTCGCAATCTCTTAAGGACAATCAGGTTAAGGCGCTGGATGTCGTAGGGTCGGAAGCGGTTCGCAAAGCCGTGGATCTCTCGGTTGTGGATTCGGTTGTCCGCGAGAAATATGGACGTAACCTGTTTGGACAATCTGTGTTACTGGGGCGTCGACTGCTTCAGGCCGGGACCCGGCTGGTTCAATGCAACTGGCAGCGTGCGCAGGGAAAGAACGGATTTGCGTGGGATACGCACTGGAACAACTTTTCGGCACTCAAGGAGGAACTGATTCCGGCATTCGATCAGGCGTTTTACGCACTGATGACGGATCTGGCTCAGTCGGGTGAACTCGCGGAGACATTAGTCGTTGTGGCGTCGGAGTTTGGACGTTCGCCTAAAGTGACGTTAAAGAACGGCGGGCGTGAGCACTGGCCGGAATTGTATAACGTGCTGCTGGCAGGGGCAGGAATCCAGGGGGGGCAGGTTTACGGTGCTTCTGATCGGCTGGGAGCCTATCCCGCCGAAAATCCAGTTGGCCCGGCAGACTTTGTGGCCACAATTTATCACATGCTGGGGATCGATCCTCACACCGAATTGCGTGATCCGCAAGATCGCCCTTTCCAACTGACCAAAGGGAGTCCATTCCCGCTGCAGATGGTCTGAGACTGATTTTTGAATTTGGGAAAATCGTCGTAACCTGCGGTGTGGACTGATCAATAGACTGTTGGCGTGGTGTCAATGTTCCTGTTGGGAACTGAGATCTTCCTCGCGGGTTGTTCCTGATTCGAAAGGAGTGACGAGTGAAGCACTGGCTTCCCGCAACAAGTTTTCTGGTCGGCATGGCATCGTTGATTTCTTGTGCCTCGGCCAATGATCTGGATGTGATTGTCACCCGCTCGAGTGCGAAAGCAGCGGCCGAGCGGAAGATTGAGCCGATGCCGCTCGTTGATGATTCCGTCTTCCTGCGTCGCATCTATGTCGACCTGATTGGACGAATTCCGACCGATGCCGAATTGCGTGACTTCGCAACCCGACCCGCTAAGGGGCGACGGGAGCAACTGGTTGAGCAGTTGCTGAAGGACGATCGCTTTTCGGATCGCTGGACAATCTTCTTTGCCGATATGCTGCGACTCCGCTCGCAAGCCAGTGGTGGGCAGGCCTTGATCGCTTATGTGCACAACGCCGTGAAAACGGGGATGCCCTATGACGAGCTTTGTCGCCGCCTGATTTACACAAACGGCAAGGCGGGGCGGATTCCCGAAGTTGGATTCATCCTGGGTGATGATGCCGATCCGCTGGCGATGGCCAGTGTGACGTCACAAGTCTTCCTGGGGGTTCGGATAGGTTGTGCTCAGTGTCATGACCATCCGTTTGATGTCTGGAAGCGCCGCGACTTTTACGACATGGCCGCCTTCTATGGCAAGACTCGCCGGTTTGAGAGCCAGTTGACAAAAATCATCTACGCCACGGAAGCCGATCAGACCACGATTATGTGGCCACCGGAAGGGGTTGGACCTGCAGAAGAGCGAAAGCCGATCGCTCCCCGGTTCCCATTCCCGATCGATGACTCGAAAGATACTCCAAGTTACATCAAGCGTCTGGCTGCCGTTCGACAGGCTAAGATTGCGGCGATTCCGGTTGCCAAGGGGCCGACGGTCGACGATCTGCTCGAAAGTACTTCCGAAAAAGTTGCTAAGGCGACCACTGGCAAACTGGCGGAAGAACTCGCCACTGCTGATGCCAAGAAAGACATCCGGAAGATCGATGTTCAGAAGGGACTCTACAAGCCCAGCGAATTGCGAGAACAGCTTGCTCAAAGCGTCACCGATCCTCGCAATCGCTACTTCTCACGAGCCCTCGTGAATCGAGTCTGGAAAACCTTGATCGGACGCGGCTTCGTTGAGCCTGTCGATGACTTCCGGGCTGACAATCCTGCGGCCCTGCCAGAAGCTCTCGATTATCTGGCGGATGAATTTGTTGCGAGCGACTATGACCTGCGAACACTCGTTCGCCTGATTGTGAGCAGCGAAGCGTACCAGCGAGCTCATTGTCCGACAGATATTGACGAACCGACTCGCGTCATGATGGAGACTCAACTTCTGGCAACACCCGTCCGCCGGATGATTGCCGAAGCAATGTACGACAGCATCGTCACTGCAGGACATCTGTTTGAACAAAAGCACAGCCCCGGTAAGAACGAGCGAACGATTCGAGAAATCGTGCGAGTTCCCAAGGGTGGAAAGCCGGGTGAGATCTCGCAACCCGTCAGTCTCGCTGCGGCCAACAAAGGACCTGCGATGATGGCAGGTGCCGCTGGTCCTGCGATGGCTGCCGCAACTGGTTATGCTCTGGAAGATGCCATTGAACTTGACTTCAACTCAATCCTCAAAGAGCAAGGTGAAGAGGAAGTTGAACTCGACGAAATGAAAGCCATGTCGAAGGAGGAGCTCGAAGCTCAGCGCATGGTGCAGCAGCGGATGATGCGAAGTTCGACTGAGTATGAAGACAAGGTTGTCACTCGGGTTGTTGACGAAAACCCTGTCTTTAACAGTTCGCTACGGATGCAGTCACCTGCTCCCGAAGGGCACTTCCTGCGGATCTTCGGACAGCCAAATCGTTCGGATCTGGGTGATCTGCGGGACGACAGCGCTTCCATGCGTCAGGCCCTGATGATGCTCAATGGTCGAGTCACTCACGAAGCGGCTCGTGTCGGTGATCTTGAGCCGATGTACCGGTTGCTGACCGGCAAGGCCGTCAATGTCGAGAAAGCGGTTCAGCTGGCGTACATGGAAATCCTGACGCGTCAGCCGTCCAGCGAAGAAATCAACGATGCCAGGCAGATCATTGGCGATGCCGCGACTCCGGTCGACGGCATGGCTGACCTGCGATGGATTCTAATGAACTGCAACGAATTCCGGTTCCTTCCGTAAACTTGTTGAGCTTTCGTTTGAAAGCGATCTGGCAATATGCCAGCGAACATAAACCGACAGAATCTTCAAACACATATCCCAAATACCGAAAGGGAGTCTCCATGTTGAATTCCGGTTGTCTCGATTATCGCCTGTCTCGTCGTTCCGCTCTTGCTGCCGGCGGTGCCACACTGCTGGGAATGAGTGTCAAAGGTTTGCTGGCAGCGACAGGGAAAGATCATGCGGCGAAGGCCGAACATGTGATCCTGTTCTGGAACGGCGGCGGGATGTCCCATATCGATACCTGGGACCCGAAGCCCGGTCGACCAACTGGCGGCGAGCTTGCTGCCATCAAGACCAGCGCTCCCGGCATCGAAATCTCCGAAATTTTCCCGACGCTCGCCGAACAGATGCACCATTGTGCACTGATTCGTTCGATCGCAGGGACACAAGGGGATCACGGTCGCGCGACTCATCATGTTCAAACCAGCTACCTCCCGTTCCCGAACCTGGTTTATCCCGGCATCGGATCGGTCGTCAGCCATGAACTGCCAAACATGGGAGATCTTCCTGCCTACATCAGCATCAGCGGTCAGGCACCGCGTGCGGGTTACCTGGGTCAGAAGTGCGAAGCCTATTACGTTTCGAATCCTGGCGACAAAGACCCGTACCTCGCCTTCCCCGAAGGGATCGCAGAAGTTCGTGGTAACAAGCGACTCGAAGCCTTGGCTCGCTACAACCAGCGGTTTACCGGCAAGAGCACCGACCAGCGGTTGAAGGCGACTGAGACATCGATCGATGAAGCTGTCGACCTGATGCGAAGCCCTGCCCTGGAAGCGTTTGAATTCTCCAAGGTCTCGCCGAAGACACTTGCTCGCTATGGCAATACTCCGTTCGGGCGAGGAGCACTTCTTGCCAAACGATTGGTTGAAAAGGGCGTTCGCTTCGTCCAGATTAATCGTGGTGGCTACGACACTCACTCGATGAATTTCCCGGCCATGCGAGATCATGGCGAAGTGATGGACCCCGCAATGGGTTCGCTGATCAGCGATCTTGCCGAAACCGGGATGCTCGAAAAGACACTGGTCATCATGTTGAGTGAGTTCGGCCGGACCCCCAAGATCAACAAGGATGCAGGTCGCGATCACTGGGCGTCGGTTTTCAGTTGCTTCCTGGCAGGTGGTGGAATTAAGGGCGGAACAGTTATCGGTTCGTCCGACGAAGATGGTGCCGAAGCCAAGGACAATCCTGTCAAGGTTCAGGATATCCACGGCACGATCTGCCATGCTCTCGGGATCGACCCGAACAAGGAAGTGATGACCCCGTTGTCACGCCCGATGAAGCTCGTCGATCAGGGTGCCCCGATTGCCGGTCTGTTTGCCTGAACTGAATCGAAGGGACAGATGCCAAAGTCTGGTATCTGTCCCTTTATTGTCCTCACTGGCAGGCCACGGCGTTTGCCAGCGAAGTGAATGTCATGTGTTGAATGTCACTCGGGCTTTGCAGAACGAAGCTCTAGTGGAACGTATGGATTCATGCGTTCAATCTGCACTCTGGAGAGTGCAGGAAGTCAGCGGATTGGGATGTCCGCTGCGGCCATGGGATTCTCTCCATTCCATCGGCCACTTTTCATTGGCGGAAACGTTGCGCTGGGACGCGTGCGGTTCTTGGGTGATGCAGATGCTGCTCCCGCACAACCCGTTTCATATGATGGACGCAATGAAGATCGATGCAATGAAAAATTGATAATAGTGCCGTGACACGTGCTGGCAGGACGTGACCGGTGATGTGTGTTGAACCGCACTGACCCCACGTCAACAATCGATGCCGACAGCGAATCAGGGTTGCAATCGCCTCCCATGCTTTCGTAGCTTGGTTCAGCCAGATGATTCACTGCGACACGAATAAACTACCAGGGTGTGGCGTGGGAACGCTGGTTCCTCACCACACTTTGAAATGAGAGCCCTTTGGGAAATGCTGGAGGGGGGCAAGATGCCAATCCCGACAAGCTTCCCTGATTGACGACAACGACGATAACACGTGGATGTGAACGCCGCTGAAATTGAGGTCGACTTCGAATGCACAAATACTTAATCGCCGGACTCCTGCTTGTTGCCTGTCAGCCACTCGTGGCGCAGCAACCTCCCGCTGCGGAAGAGGGGGGTGCCGTGCGAGGTTCGATTGTGGAGGATCGAGCGGCCAAGAAGTTGCTCGAAGCTGGCGATGCCCGCCTCGACGCCAACGAAGCGACGAAGGCGGTTGAAATCTGGAAGTCAGTCATCGAACGCTATCCGCGCAGTCGACACCGGTTCGATGCTCACCTTCGTCTGGGGAATTACTTCCTGGATCGTGAACGAGTCTACGATCGAGCACGCGTTCACTTCGAAGCCGCCGCCGTTGAAGAAAACTCCAGCGAAGACCAGCGAGCTGAAGCCACGTTAAAGCTCGGGATCTGCTTCTACCATGCTCGGAATTTTGGGAAGTCGTTTCAGGTCATGCGTGACGTGATCGAAAAGTTCCCTGTCAGCTCACAAGTCAACGAAGCGTACTACTATATCGGCCTGGGACACTTCCAACTGGGCCATTACAGCCGCGCGATCCAGGCCCTCGAAAAGGTTGGCACCACGTTCTCGGGTGAACCTGGCAAAGGAGAAAAGCTCGAAGCCGGCAAGCGTCTGTTTGTTCGCATCGAAGACGCCGACCTCGCGGTTCTCGATCCGAACCAGTCCGTAAAAGTCACGTGCCGAGCCACCAGTGGTGACGAAGAGACTGTCGCCTGCTTCCCAGTCGGTCGTAACGTCCGACTGGCGATTGGTTCCGTTCCGACACATCTCGGCAAACCAGTCGCGAACAATGGGACTCTCGAAGTCCACGGTGGCGATAAGGTCCAGGTGACTTATACCGATGAGCACACCGCCGACAAGAAAGTCGACATCAAGGTCCTGAAGGAAGTCACCGTTGTTGGTACAGCCATGGTTGCGGTCACCGATGGAGCCTTCCTGGAAACCGTCAACGGAGCCGTCCTTGGAAAAGGTGTGAACCTGCGAGTGATCGATGCCGACGGAGACAAGTCCGACGCTGCCGACAAGATTGCTGCAGAAGTTCACGTTTATCGATTGAAGTCGGACGAGGAGCTCGAAGCCGAAGCAATCGCCCTGGCCAAGCTTCCCGCCGACGGTGCAAATGCCCCGAAGCCAGGAGTCATACTCGGTAAGAACGGACTCCCTGAAGTCGATCCGTGGAAGGTTGTCGATACGGTTAAAATTACGCTGACGGAATCAAAACCCAGAAGTGCCGTCAGCGATCGACCAGCCGCAGCAAAATCGGATGGAGATGCCGTTGGTGGTGCCGATCCCAAACCTGCAGCAACTGCGACAACAGGTCCCGCTCCGTCGACGACCGCAGAACAGGACACCAGCATTCACTCAGGAGTGTTCCATGCCACGGTGTCGCTGATCAAGACAGACAAGATCGTTCCCAACGATGACGTCCTGCAGGCACTTCCCTCGGACGAAATCCGCCTGGTCTACCTTGACGAAGTTCATTCACGCGACGGCATTCGGCAGGTCCAGGCTGTGGCGCGATGTCTCGAAGGAAATATCGGTGGCGTGCGAGTCACCAAGGCTGAAATCTCGGATCAGGAACTGCGTATTCAGACGCAATTGCGGACTGCCGATGCCTTGACCCAGATCGCCAACCGTTACAAGGAATTCGGTCTGCACGCCAAGGCCAACGAAAAGTACGCACAGGCGCTGGCCGTCTGTGAAGAAGTCGCTGACGAAGCCCGTAAGTTGCGAGGCAGCTTGCTCGAACAGCTTTATGTCCAGTTGTGGAACATCTACTTCGCGATGGACAAGCTGGAGCTTTCCGCCGCAATGTGCGAACGGCTGCAGGCAGAATTTCCAAACAGCGGATTCGTCGACGATGCTCTGCTGCGACTGGCCGAAGTGGCTCGCAAGCAAGGGAATCTCGAACGCGCCATCGGGGTCTATAGTCGACTGGTTGGCATGCAGACCAGCCAGCTTCGCGGCGAAGCACAATTCGGGGTCGCCGAATGTTATGAGACCATGGCCACCAAGGCCCAGGGTGAAGCCGCAGCACAACTGCGAGACCGCGCCTTCCAGGAATTCAAACGCGTCTACGATCAGTTTCCAGAGAGTGGACGCGTGGGTGAAGCCGTCGCCAAAATGGCGAACTACTACTACATCCAGAAGGACTACGCTCGCGCGATCGATACGTTTGAAACGGTCCTCAACAATCAGCCTGATGCGAAGTTCCTGGACGTCATCCTGTTCAACTATGGACGCTGCCTGTTCCGCATGGATCGTAAGGCAGAAGCTCAGCGTCGCTTTGAACAGTTGATCAGCGAATTCCCCGAGAGTCCTCTGGCGGCAGACGCCAAGAAGATCTCGGATGCCCTGGCCAAGTCCGCGAAGTAAGCCACAACATCCGCTCTGCTGATGAACTCCTGCCTGTTGAAAACCAACCCGAGATCATTCGGAATAACGACTATGAAACGATTTTTGCTGCTGGTCGCCTTGCTGGCTGTTCACTTTTCGATGGACATTTCGTGCTTGACGGCGAATGCTCAAGAAGCGGTCGTTCAGGATGAAGTCGGCAAGCAGGCCGCCCTGATGGAAGCGGAACTTGGCAAGTTCAAGGATTCGACGCCCGAAGCGGCCGAACTGATGGTCAAACTGGCAGACCTCTATTACAAAGATGCCCGGTTGTTCGGTCTCGTCCGCGTCGCCCAGCAGTTCGTCTCATCACATCCGACAGATGCTCGGCATCGTGCGATGATGCTCAAGCTGATCGATGCACAGGAAGGTCTGTCGCGAAACAAGGATCTCTCGGCAACGATCCGCCAGTTCATTAGCCGTTATCCAACGGCTCCTGAATGTCCGGCCCTTGAGATACGACTCGCCGATTCGCTGCAACAACTGGAAGAGCGACAACGAGCTGCCGAAGCATGCCGAGCCGTCTGGCAGCGTCAGGGAGCGAATGAGATCGGACGCAAGTATGCCGTCCTCGCGATGAACCTGTTCAGCGGACTCAATTCCGTCGAAGGAATCACCGAAGCTGCCACAATTGGTGAACAGATGGTTGATCGTCTGCCACCCGGTGAATTCACGCGGCAAGTGGGGGCTCAAGCCTTCTACGAATACCGTCGCATCGGACTCTGGGCGAAGAGCAGTGCACTGGGAACCAAGCTGTTCCAGAAAGGGATCGTTGGCGATGCGGAATCACAGCGTGTGTTGCATGTGACCATGGCCGAGAATCATGGCAACATTGGCCAGCAGGCCAACGCAGCACAAAGCCTGCAACAGGCGCGCGCGATCCGGGATGATCAGTACGTCCATTACTACCTGATCTACCGTCTGTTTCATGCTGCCGCAAAGCCCAATGAACTCGAGCCGATCGTTAATCAGTATCTGCAGAAGTACCCGCAACGGCCGGATCGATTCTACGGAGTCAGTTGCCTGGCGATGTCGTGCATTGCCAATGGCGAAAAGCCACGTGCGTTGACCTTCCTGAAGTCCGTTCTCGCGGAAGATCCTGTCACCAACAGCAATGCCCAGGTCTTCGTCCGTGAAAACGGAGCCGAGCCACCGCAATTGGCCGACACCGAGCAGCAGCTGCTGCAGGCGATCGTGGCCAATAAGCCGGGAACCTATTACTTGCGATATGCACTGGCGTTTGACCTCTATCGTGACCGGACCAAGGATCTGGCAAAAGCAAAGGCGGTTGTTCGAGATTTGATTTCGAAGTCGCCCAGCAATGATGGTTACACCACGAATGCGGTTGACTGGCTGCTCTATTCCAGCACGGACGACAATGAGTTTCGTAATGACTTGAACCAGGTACTGGCTGCACGACGTCAGTATGCCCATTTGGGAGCCCTGCGTGATGCCGTGAAGAACTGGGTCGCCAATGCTCGCCAGAACAAGGACTATGCCGCCCGAGCCAACATCGCGGCACAGGAACTCGCGAAGTCGAACGCAGACCCGATCATCGCCGCCTGGACGGCCCAGGTCAGTAATCAACATGCCCCCGGCGAAGCGATCCGGGATCAATTGCTGCAACCAGCGACTTTCAATGCGATGAGTGACGACGCCGCTCGAATGCTGCTGCAGACACAGTCGGAATGGTTCCGCCATTACTCACCCGGCAACAAACGGGGTGAGAACATGCGCATCTACCGCCAGTACGCTGCCAGGTTCCCGCTCGATTTCCAGGTCGCTCTGTGGTGGCTTGAAGCCACAACCGACTACGGCAAACCGGAAGACTGTAAGCCAGCCGCCCAGCACGTCCTGAAATTCGTCCCCGAACGTTCACTTGGGGATGATTGGCGGCGACTGATGATTGCCGCAGACAGGAACAACGATCCTGCGATGGCGCGAGCCGTCTGGAACTGGATGCAGCAGGCTCAACAGAAGTTTGGCGACGATCCTCAATACGCCAGCACGATCGGTGACGGTCTGCTGAAACAGGGAATGGAACAGGAAGCTGTTCAGCACTGGACGAAGTACATGACGTTGAACCGTCAGAATCCTGAGTCTCGTGAATGTGCGGCGCGACTGCTGGCCCGGATCAAGGAACCACCCCAGCGGATCGCCTTCATTCAGGAAATGCGTCGCCATGACACCGACCTGCACGGACGTTACGCCCAGTGGCAGGCCGACGAATATCTGAAGCTGAACGACATTGGCAGCTTCGAACAAGTGCTGAAAGAAACTCGCACACGTCAGAACGAGCGACCTTACCGCTACGGTGACTTTGAAATCCATTCGATCGGCACGTGGCTGGATACAGTTCGTGCCAATACGATGCTGACTCCAGAAATCAAGAATCGTTATATCGCCGCGATTCGCGACTTTCAGATACAGCCAGCGGCGACTGCCGCCGAACTGGCACTGCTGGAACTTCAACCGGTTGATCCTAACGCCAAGATGCAACGTCTGATGCTGTTGCAGCGTTCGACTCGAACCGTCGGGAATGAATACTACGACTGGGACCGCATCACGCCGTTTGCCCAGAGTGCCGTTGGTCGCAAGGATTTCGTCGCAGCCGCAGTGCTGACGACGGGGATGCTGGCGAATATCCCCAATGTCGATCCGGGCCGGAAGAAGGTCATTCGTGATCTGGCAACGCAATCTCTGGCCCGTATGGGTGGTGTCGGTCTGACGATCGACGATTCCAGTCCACTCGCTCCGCTGCTGCAAGCCGCGATGTACTATCGCCTGGGTGACGAGCGCATGGCGTTCGACGCCTATCTGGCAAACAAGGCCTTGTTCAACGAAAACCGCAACCAGCTTCCCCCCGACTTGCTGATGTTTATCTGTGAGCGATTGATTGCTGCCGGAACGGATGCGGATCATGACTACGTGGAAGAGGTTCTGCGAGGCTGGCTGGTCGCGTTCAGTGAATCGATGCAACAGGAAGATTCGGTCAAGGCTCGGATGCAACTGCTGCTCGCCAAGAACTTCTTCAAGGCCCGCCGCTACGATGTTGCCCGGTCCGAATACACGACCGTCGTGAACCGTTATCAAAATTCTGCTCAGGCAACAGAAGCCGAATTCGGTATCGGTGAAACATTCCTGGCCCAGAAGGTCTACGACCAGGCCGAGCAGGTCTTCGAAAAGCTCGCCCGCAGTGCCGAGATCGATGTTGTCGTCCGAGCAGAATTTCTGCGAGGGGTGCTGGCGTTTCGACGTGGTGATCGTGATGAAGCACGGGAGATCCTGCGCAGCGTGCTGGAACGAGTCCCCAATGTTGAACTCGCCAACCAGGCCCTGTTCAACCTGTCCGAAGTCTATGGAGCTGAAGAACGCTACATCGACCAGTTGAACCTGCTTCGGACCGTCGGTCGACTTGGCCGGACCAGCAAGCGCCGACATGTCCCTAACACTCCATTGTCAATCGTGGTGCACGATAGCGATCTGGGGATCAGCCGCGGCCACAACCGGATTCCTGTCCGAGTCACCACCATTCCTGGTGGTGATTCTGAAATGATCTTCCTCGTCGGTTCCGGCGCTGGAAAAGGTTTGTTCCGCGCTGATCTGGAAACCCGACTGGGACAGGCAACGAAGGACGATCACGTCCTGCAATTGACGGGCAAGGACATCATCAAGTGTGACTATCCTGATGAATTCAAAGCCGAATTCAAAAACGTGCCATTGTCAGATGTGGAGATCCGAGTTGCTGCC
>Ga0194055_10002076_pt1 | contig 16065 bp, 12 predicted proteins | sample SepL449m_MetaG_FD_155482 | JGI IMG/M metagenome (GOLD analysis project Ga0194055, IMG submission 155482) | Anoxic zone freshwater microbial communities from boreal shield lake in IISD Experimental Lakes Area, Ontario, Canada - Sep2016-L442-9m | ecosystem: Environmental > Aquatic > Freshwater >... | reverse complement strand
TGACCGCGCTTGAGCCGCACGACGTGCTCTTTATCGACGAGGTGCATCGCCTCCCGCGCGCTATCGAAGAGCTGCTTTATCCGGCGATGGAGGATCGAGCGATCGACATCGTGATTGGCCAGGGGCCAGGCGCGCGAACCCTACGGCTCGATCTTGCGCCCTTCACGCTGGTCGGTGCCACTACGCGTGCAGGTCTCTTGACGACACCGATGCGCGATCGCTTCGGGATCTCGTTACGGCTTGAGCACTACACCCCCGACGAACTGCTGTTGATCATTCGGCGGTCTGCCGGGATTCTCGATGTGACGATCGACGATGAGGCCGCGCACGAAATTGCTCGGCGCTCGCGGGGCACCCCACGCATCGCGAATCGCATCCTCCGCCGTGTTCGGGACGTCGCCCAGGTCCGCGAGTGGGCAACGGTCGATCGCGAAGGTGCGCTGGCTGCACTCGACCTGCTCGGTGTTGACGAAGATGGGCTCGACCGCGCCGACCGCGAGTACATGCGCACAATTGCCGAGCGTTTTGCTGGTGGCCCCGTCGGCCTTTCGACATTGGCCGTCGCACTCGGTGAGGACGCTGGGACGCTCGAAGACGTCTACGAGCCCTACCTGATTCAACAGGGCCTGATTCAGCGCACCGCCCGGGGTCGCGTCCTGACCGCGCGTGGCCGCGAGCTGGCAGGCATGCCGCAGGATCCGGGTATGCCTTCGCTCTTGGACTAGCGCGTGCGACTCTCCGACCTCGATTACGAGCTCCCTCAAGAGTTGATCGCACAGGCACCCCTCGAGCCTCGCGATGCAAGCCGGCTCTTGATCGTCAATCGTGCTGCTGCGACGCTCGAGGACGCGGTCTTTCGGGACCTGCCCACGCTGCTTCGGGCAGACGATCTGGTGGTGCTCAATTCGACGCGGGTGCGTGCTGCGCGGCTGTCCGTCACCCGCGGGACGGGTGGAGCTGCCGAAGTGCTGCTTCTTGAACCCCGCGGCGACGTCTGGCAGGCACTCGTTCGTCCGGCGCGTAAGTTGAAGCCAGGAGCGCTCTTGGCGGGGAACGGTATTGAGGTCGAGATCGTTGAGGTCGGTATGGCGGGGGAGGCGATCGTGCGTCTACACGCCGAGGGCTCGATCGACGCTGCCATCGAGCGTGCGGGGGTGATGCCCTTGCCTCCCTATATTCGGTCCGCCGTCGACGACGCTGAGCGCTATCAGACGGTCTATGCGCGTTCGGTCGGCTCAGCCGCAGCACCGACCGCAGGCCTGCATTTCACACCTGCATTGCTCGAGAAGATCCGCGCCACCTGTGAGGTAGTGGAGGTTGATCTCCACGTCGGGCTCGACACCTTCCGTCCCGTCACCGTCGACTCGCTCGAACAGCACGAGATGCATTCCGAGTGGTATTCCGTCGACGCCGCGGTTCGTCGGTCTATCGCCAGTGCCGTGGCTGACGGGCGCCGCGTCATGGCGATAGGAACGACCACGACACGCGTCTTGGAGACGATTTCCGATCCAGCGGCACCGGATGCTGGACGGACGTCGATCCTTCTGCAGCCCGGCGTGCCGTTTCGTACCGTCGGTGCGCTCGTGACGAACTTTCATCTACCTCGCTCGACGCTCCTTGCGCTCGTGATGGGGTTGGCGGGGGAGTCGTTGATCCGGGACGCGTACGCTCATGCCGTGAACTCGGGCTACCGCTTCTATTCGTTCGGTGATGCGATGGTGATTGTGTGAGTTCGCCCGGCGATTTCACGCTGGAGGCAACGGATGGCAAGGCGCGAGCCGCCACGCTTGTGACGGCTCACGGTGCGATTCGGACGCCCGTCTTTATGCCGGTCGGCACCCTCGGCACGGTCAAGGGCGTCGACCCCGACGAGTTGAAGGCGATTGGCACGCAGATCCTGCTTGGCAATACGTATCACCTACACCTGAAACCAGGCGAAGACCTTGTCGCCGAACTTGGTGGTCTCCATCGTTTTATGGCCTGGGACGGTCCGATCCTGACCGACTCTGGTGGCTATCAGATCTTTTCCCTTGCCGATACGCGGACGATTGACGATGATGGTGTCAGTTTCCGGAGCGTCTACGACGGCGACCTGGTGCGGCTGCGCCCCGAGGATGCGATGGCGATTCAGGCTGCGCTTGGTTCTGACATTGCCATGTGTCTCGACGAGGTGCCAAAGCCCGACACCCCCTTGGCAGAGCTGGCAGCTGCGGTCGAGCGAACGACACGCTGGGCTGCGCGCTGCAAGGCGACGACTCCCGCACCCGGGCAACTTCGTTTCGGCATTGTTCAGGGCGGCGTCGAACCAGCCTTGCGTGAGCGCAGTGCGAGCGACCTGCTCGAAATTGGCTTCGATGGCTACGCGATCGGTGGCCTGGCAGTGGGGGAGGAACGCGAGGCGACGTTTCGGATTACCGACAGCACTGCTGCCCTGCTGCCTGTCGACCGACCTCGCTACTTCATGGGCATTGGTGATCCTGAGGGCATCCTGCGGGTGATCGCCGCAGGCGTCGACATGTTCGACTGCGTATTACCAACGCGACTCGGGCGCACGGGCGCCGCGATGACCTCAAACGGGCGCCTGAATATGCGCAACGCCGCCTTCGCCCGAGATCCAGGACCGCTCGACCCGCGGTGTGGCTGCCCGACCTGCCAACGTTTTTCTCGCGCCTATATTCGCCACCTCGTGATGCAAAAAGAGTTGCTTGGTATGCGGCTGCTGTCGGTTCACAACATGGCCTTCCTGCTAGCCTTGTGCACAGACGCACGGGAGGCAATCATCGAGCAGCGGTTCGATGACTTCTTGGCGACATCCCTTGAACGACTAATGACCGGAGCCGACTGATCATGCAGACCTATCTCCTGCTGTTCGTGGCGATGGCCGCGATTTTCTACTTTCTAATCTTGCGCCCGCAGCAACGCTCGAAGCGCGCTAAGGCCGAACTGATGACGGCACTCTCGGAGGGCAGCGAAATCCTGACCGTTGGTGGTATCTACGGCACTGTTGTTGACTTGCGTGACGACGACATGGATCTCGAGATCGCTGAGGGTGTTGTGATGCGTATCGATCGACGCGCGATTGCATCGGTAATCCCGGTTGCAACTGACGATGAAGACGAAGACGAAGACGACGACCTCGACGATGATGCGTCCGTGGACGAAGCTCACGACGACGATCACGACGACGATCACGACGGGGACGAGACGCCGACTGCAGGGGATCGTCCGGCCTAACCCATGTTGCGTCGCGGAACTGTACTGATTCTCGTAGCGCTGGTCGCGCTACTGATTGCCACGGGCGCGCTCTCGTATCTGCGCGCGCCGGTGCTTGGTCTCGACCTACAGGGTGGCGCCGAGGTCACGCTCGAGGCGCAGCCGCAGAAGGGCCAGACCGTCACGGAAGATCAGATGAATCAGGCCGTCCAGATTCTGCGTACCCGTGTCGATGCGCTTGGTGTCTCGGAACCACAGATCCAGCGTGAGCAAGGCAACCGCATTTCAATCGCCGTCGCCGGTGAGAACGACCCGGCTCGAGTCTTTGCCCTCGTCGGTTCGACTGGACAGCTGTACTTCATCGATCTTGAGCAGGGCTTGACCCAGGGTGTGTCGCGGTCATTTGTTGCAGGTGCCGGCATCGTGCCGAAAACGACGTTGTATGACCTTTTGAAGGCAGTTCCCAAGAAGTTGCAGTCGGGTGACCAGAGTGTTCTCTACGCATTCAAGAAGAGTGACACGGCCGAACCGCTGAACCCCAACGGTGCTGTCGATATGCCGCAGTTGCTGCTGCAAATCGGAGCGTCGACGCTGCCCAGTGACGTAGTTGTCCTCGGGGTGCCCACCGACCATCTCGCCGTCAAGTGTTCGAATCAGTCGCCTGCGGGATGCCCACCGAATATCACGCCAGTGCCGACGAAGGCCAAGGAGAAGTTCTTCTGGTACATGTTCGACCTGCCGCCCGTAGCGCAGCGCCTGACGGGTGACGATCTCGATAGTGCGAAGTCCGACGTCGACACAACGACGGGGCAACCGGTCGTGTTGATGAACTTCAACGATCGTGGTTCGAAGTTGTTCGGTGACATTACGAAGCAGCTCGCCGACCGTGGTCGTTCCGAGTGGAGTTCGGCCGGCGCGCAGGCCGGTCAGGAGTCCGCGTATTTCCAGCGGTTCTCGATCATTCTCGACGGCCAGCTTGAGACCTACCCGACCATCGATTTCGTCTCAAACCCGGACGGAATCCAGGGAGGCTCGGCTCAGATCACGGGTCTCGCTTCGCAGCAAGAGGCCAACGACATCGCGCTGGTGTTGCAGTCCGGCTCGCTTCCCGTTCGGTTCGTAGCGCTGTCTTCGAGTCAGGTCTCGGCCACTCTTGGCGCGGCCTCGCTGCGGCAGGGTCTGATCGCTGGCGGAATCGGCCTGCTCCTGATGATGCTCTACCTGATCGCGTTTTATCGCGTACTCGGAATCGTCGCTGGTGTCGCTCTGATTATTTTCGCGGCGCTCTTCTACGGCGTCATCCTGGCCATCCCCGTGACGATGACACTGCCAGGAATTGCGGGCATGATCCTCACCATTGGCGTGGCGGCCGACGCCAACATTGTCGTATTCGAACGCATCAGAGAAGAGTTCCGCGCGGGCAAAACCCTGAAGGCCGCAATCTCGGCCGGCTATTCGCGCGGCTTCCGCACTATTCTCGATGCCAACGCGGTCACGCTGATTACGGCAAGTGTGTTGTTCGTTGCCTCTCAATCGAGCGTCAAGGGCTTCGCATTCCTGCTCGCCATCGGCGTGTTGGTCTCGATGTTTACCTCCGTCGTTGCGACCCGCGCCATTCTCAACGTGCTCTCGAGTTTCGCGTGGTTTAACAACCCGCGGGTGATTGGTGCCGAGGCCAAGCCGGTCCGCTGGCGGTTCGATTTTGCCGGCCGTAAACGGCTGTTCTTTGCGATCGCTGCCACCGTCGTCATCATCTGCATCGGTGCGCTTGGCGTTCGCGGTCTCAACATGGGTCTCGACTTCACGGGCGGCACCCGCATGGCTGTCGTTACGACTAAGCCGGCCACGGTAGACGAGATGCGCACGCTCCTGGTGAAGGTCGATTCGACGCTCGGTAGCGCTGTGGTCCGTGGTGAGGGTACGCAGTCCGGTTCGACCTACACCACGTTCCAAATTGATGCCAAGGAGATCTCTCCGGCCAAGGTGCAGACGATCCAGCAAGAGGTCAATCAGAGTTACGGGCTCGCTGAGCAAATCGACGTACGAACGGTCTCGGCATCGTTTGGTAACGAGATTTTGCGCGGCGCCCTCCTCGCACTGCTCTTCTCGATTCTCTTGATCATCATTTACATGGCCTTCCGTTTCGACTGGAAGTTTGCGTTGCCGATGATCGTGGCGCTATTGCATGACCTCGTCATTGCCGTCGGTGTCTACGCCATCAGCGGACGCGAGGTGACGAGCGCGACGATTGCGGCTCTCCTCACGATTCTGGGCTACTCGCTGTACGACACGATCATCGTCTTCGACCGCGTGCGCGAGAACGAGAAGTCGCTCCGTCGCCAGACCTACGATCAGATCGTCAACATCTCGCTGTGGGAGACCGCAACGCGTTCGCTCAATACGTCGTTCTCGACCCTGCTGCCCATTCTCGCGTTGTTCTTCTTCGGTGGTGCGACGCTGCAGGACTTCGCCTTCGCACTGATTATCGGTATTGCCTCGGGCGCCTACTCCTCGTTCTTTATTGCGGCACCGCTGCTGAGCGTGTTGAAGGGTCGCGAGCCCGAGTACAAGAGCCGTAAGGGAAGCGATGAGTTGCCGGCCTTCATGCTCGGCAAACAGGGCGTTGGTGTGGCAGCGGCGACTGCAGTTGCGGTCGGCAGCGCTGGAGCGAGCGACGCCTTCACGGTGGACGTGGACGAAGACACATCTCCATCCGACGAGCCCCCCGCTGCAACGCCGGACGGGCCAAAAACAAATGCTGGACCGGACGATGCCGCCATCGAGGCAGCGCGTAAGCGCCGTGTCGATCGGCGTGGCAAGCGCGGACGTTCGTAGTCACTGTCCGAGTGCGCGCCTAGCCTGACGTGATGACGTCGGGAAAACGCCTGATCATCCCGCCCTGCGCCACGGCGGATTCGCAACGGCTCGTGGAGTCGGTTGGAATCTCCCGCGTCCTGGCCGACGCCTTGGTCCGGCGAGGTTGGACCGACGCCAGCGCCGTACGCGACTTCTTGGAGTTGGAGGGCTCGCTCCATGACCCACTATTGCTGGGCGATGCCTCGCTGGCGATCCCGATGCTCCAGAACGCGATCACCGAGCGCCTTCAGATTGTCGTCCACGGTGACTACGACGCCGACGGTGTCTGCGCGACCGCGCTGCTCTGCGAGGGGCTGACCGCGCTCGGGGCGACGGTACGACCGTTTATCCCGAGTCGGTTCGACGAGGGGTACGGGTTGGCGGTCGAGACGGTCGAGCGTCTGCACGGTGAGGGTGTGCAATTGATCGTGACGGTCGACTGCGGCATCACGGCAGTTGAGGCCGCAGAGCGCGCAGAGCAACTAGGCGTGTCGTTGATCATCACCGACCATCATCGACAGGCCGATCGCCTACCCACCTGTCCGATCGTTGCGCCTGCGCTACGGGATCAGTACCCCTTCGACGCACTGTGCGGAGCCGGAACGGCGTACAAGTTGCTTGAGGGTTTAGTGACGGCCTGTCAGGCCGATCCGGCAATTCTCGATGGTGTCGTCGATCTCGTCGCGATTGCGACGATTGCCGATCTCGTGCCCCTGGTCGATGAGAATCGCTCGCTGGCGCGTCGCGGCCTGCGGCGCATTGGTGAGGGCAAGCGTCTCGGCCTTGATGCGTTACTCAAGGTCGCCAAGGTCGACAAGCGTGTCATCGATGCCGGCGCAATCGGTTTTCGTGTCGGTCCGCGGCTCAATGCGGCAGGCCGCTTAGAGCACGCCGACGCGGCCTTGCGTCTGATGATGACGCAGGATCCACGTGAAGCCCACGAGCTTGCCGAGCAGCTCGACAGCCTCAACCGACGGCGGCGGGCAATTGAGGATCGCATCCTGCGCGAGGCGATTGACGTCTACGAGGCCTCTCCGCAATCGCGGCAGGATGCCCTCGGTATCGTGCTCGCCTCGGATGGCTGGCACGCCGGCGTCGTGGGCATCGTCGCCTCTCGCGTCGTCGAGCGCCTGCGCCGTCCCGTGGTGTTGGTCGCACTTGATGGTGAGCACGGCCAAGGTTCGGGACGCAGTATTGAGGCCTTTGATCTCCATGCCGCACTCGCGGTTTGCGATCCGTACCTGGAGCGGTGGGGTGGGCATCGGGCGGCGGCAGGTGTTTCTCTGCGGACGGACCAGGTCGATGCCTTTGCCGAGGCCTTCGCGGTCCACGCCACGGAAACGCTGCACGGCGCAGATCTTCGCGCCACCGAACGGATCGACGCCGTGATCTCGCTGATGGACGTGACGATCGAGGCAGCGACTGATCTCGCACGATTGGATCCTGTGGGGATGGGGAATCCGGCCGTGACCGTCCTGATTCCCGCTGCCGAACTGACGGACGTGCGTCGGATCGGGGCAGAGGGCAAACACATTGATATGCGCGTGCGCACCGCGGCCGGCTCGTGCCGCGCGGTGGCCTGGAGTAGCGGCGATCGCTTCGACGAGTTGTCGAGTGGTGTCCGAATGGATGTGGCAGCCCGTGTTGAGCGCTCTGTCTGGCAGGGTGCCGAACGAGTTGAGTTGATTACGCGAACCGTGCAGCCGCTTCCGGCGGACCTCCCCGTGCCGCTCGGACTCTGTCTCACTCCCTGCGATCAGACCTGCCAGTTGCTTCGGTCGACACCGAGGGAGACTCCACCAGCACTGGTGGACGGCGTCGCGATCGACGCCATGCGCGACGCGCGCGATGGGGGAGCGATCGCGGAGCTGACACGGCTCGCTGCCGCCGGTGGGGGCCTGCTGATTGTTGGGGCAGACGTTGCGCGTCGGCGAAGCATGCTCGCGGCGGCGCTCCACCCAGATCGTTTTGGCCTCAGTGGAGCCCTGCTGTTTTCCTACCTGTGTTCCGACGACGCCATCGCGGAGCGAGCCACGCACCTGCTCACCGGGTCGTGGATTGCGTTGATCGATCACGACACGTTGACGGCGTACCCTGAACTCGCCTCACACTTCGTCGATGCGGTGTTGCTCGATCCGCCGCGAGCGGGCTGGCTCGCCCCATCCGGTCCCAGCTGGGTACGGGTTGACGGTGCAGCAGAACACCGGTTTGCAGCCAGTGTCTACGGCGTTCCTGCCTAGTCATACCAACCGAGAATCGGACTCCGGTACCATTCGCAAGGTAATGGCTGTTACCGCACTCGTACCCGCCGCGGAGATTCACCGCGAGCTTTTGGACGAACTGATCGAGGACGTCCACGAGTACGCGCAGGATGCCGACACCGAGCGCCTGGCCGCTGCCTTCGAGATGGCCTGCCTTCACCACGATGGCCAGCTGCGGAAGAGTGGCGAGCCGTTCGTGTACCACCCGTGGGGCGTCGCCAAAATCTGCGCCCAGTTGAGGCAGCCAGAGAACGTGCTGATCGGCGCGCTGTTGCACGACGTGGTCGAAGACACCGAGGCCACGGCCGACGAGATCGAGCAGCGCTTTGGTCCCGAGGTGCGCGTGCTGGTGGAGGGCGTCACCAAGCTCTCCAAGATCCAGTTTGCGTCGCGCGAAGAGGCAGAGGCCGAGAACTATCGCAAGATGATCCTGTCGATGGCCGAGGACATCCGGGTGATCGTGATCAAGCTCGCCGATCGCCTGCACAACATGCGCACGTTGTCGTTCCTTGGCAAGCAGAAGCAACTGCAGAAGGCCAAGGAGACACTCGAGGTCTACGCACCGCTTGCCCATCGCCTCGGTATTCACTCGATCAAGTGGGAGCTCGAAGATCTCGCCTTCGCGACGCTCTACCCGCGTAAGTACGCCGAGATCGAATCGATGGTCAACGAGCGTCGTGCTGATCGTGAGCGGTTCGTCTCGGAAGCCGGTGAGCAGTTGCTCGACCAGTTGCAGGTGGTCGCGATCAAAGCGTCGATCGCCGGCCGCGCCAAGCACTTCTATTCGATTTACGAGAAGATGACGCGGCGCGGTAAGGAGTTCAACGAGATCTACGACCTCACGGCGATGCGTGTCCTGGTCGATTCGGATCGTGATTGCTACGGCACCATTGGCGTCATTCACGCACTCTGGAAGCCAATGCCCGGCCGGTTCAAAGATTACATCGCCGTTCCAAAGACGAACGGGTATCAGTCGCTGCACACGACGATCATCGGTCCGCACGGTAAGCCGCTCGAGATCCAAGTGCGCACGGTCCAGATGCACCAGCGAGCCGAATACGGTGTCGCGGCGCATTGGCTCTACAAAGAGCGAGCCGGCGTCGCCACCCAGTGGCTGGACGATCTGGTCGCGGTACCGGAGGGCGATCCACAGGGCTACATGGCCGACCTGCGCACGGGACTCGTCGACGACGAGATCTTCGTTTTCACACCGAAGGGTGAGTTGAAGGCTCTGGCGGCAGGTGCGACACCACTTGATTTCGCGTACGCCGTCCACACCGACGTTGGGCATCGCTGTGTTGGTGCCAAGGTCAACGGACGCATTGTCTCGCTGTCGTCAACGCTTACGTCGGGCGACATCGTCGAGGTACTGACGTCGAAGGGGGAGCGCGGACCATCGCGCGACTGGCTCGGCGTCGTCACCACGACGCGGGCGCGAAACAAGATTCGGGTCTGGTTTGCGCGCGAACAGCGCGAAGATACGGAGCAGAAGGGTCGCGATCTCCTGCAGAACGCGCTCAAGCAGAATCGCCTGCCCACGCAACGGATCGCCTCCTCGCCGGTTTTGGCTGGTGTGATGCGCGAGATGGGGTATCACAAGGCGGAGGAGTTCTACGTCGCGCTCGGGAGCGGCAAGATCACCGTTCCGATCGTGATTCAGAAATTGTTGGCACAGCTCAAGACTGCCGAGGTCGAGACGGAGCCGACACCGACGCGCCGCACAGGCGGGCGCAGTCGCGCACTTGCCTCGGACGCCTACGGCATCGTCGTTGACGGCGAGGCCGGGGCAGGTGTGATGGTGCGGATGGCAAAGTGCTGCACACCCGTGCCGGGCGACGACATCGTTGGCTACATCTCAGTTGGTCGGGGTATCACGATCCATCGCGGTGACTGCCCGAATTCGCGGCAGCTTGCCCGAACGCCTGAGCGGTTCACGCCGGTCGCCTGGAGTGGTGAGTCGCCAGAGGCGTCGTTCCGCGTTGGCGTAGCGCTCGAGGCGTGGGATCGTCCGCGACTCCTCGAAGACGTGGGTCGTACGGTGGCAGAGCATGGCTGTAACGTGGTCGAGTACGGCGGCCACGTCAGCGAAGGCATGTCGCGAAACTGGTACGTACTCGAGATCGGCGATCTACGCACGCTCAAGACGGTCTTGACGTCGCTGCGCCAGATCGAGTCGGTGGTCGACGCGTTCCGCGTCACTCCCGGCGAGCGCAGCTAACTAGGCGCGTGCGCCCGGACCATAAGCGCACGGGTTCTCGAAACCTCGTGCAAAGCGGTCGGGTGCAAGATCGTTGACGTCGATGGTGGGCGTCTGCCCGGTGACCAGCGAGGCCATCACTCGACCGATGGCAGGCGTCGATTTGAGGCCGTGTCCCGACCAGCCAGCGCAGATCCAAAGATTCTCGGTGCCCGGTACCTGTCCGACCAACGGGTGCCAGTCGGGCGTCGCGTCGTAGGCGCCGCCCCAACCGCCGACGAGGGGCGCATGAGCGAGCGAAGGGAAGCGCTCTGCGAGCGGTCCGCGAATGGCATCCTCGTAGCCGTCCAGCAGCGGCAATTGACAATCGTCTCGCACGCTGATGATCGGAGTGTCGGCCTGATAGGCGACAACCCAGATGTCGCGCCCAGCAGCGGCCCGCACGACGACATTCGATACCGCATCGCTGGTCACGGCAGCCGGCGCAACCTGGCCTGGTGGTAGACGCAAGACGGCGACTTGGATTCGCACGAGGTTAAACGGCACCTCCCAAATGCCCGCTAGGACCTCAGGAGACCAGCCACCCGTCGCGACGACGACCTGGCCTGCCTCGATCCGCTCACCATCCGCAAGTTGTACGCCGGTCGCTCGATCGCCACGAAAGGTGATCTCCGAGACCGGGGCATGTTGGCGCAGTTCGAGACCGCGTCCGAGCGCGTCGAGCAGCCAGGAGTCGATCATCAGCCGGCTGTCGCAAACGCCACCCGCTGGTTCGTACGCGGCCGCCGCAACACCCTCGATCGACAACAGTGGTTCTACCTCAGCGATTTCGTCTGGGGCAAGCAGGCGCGTGTCGAGCCCGAAGCCCTGCTGGCGTTCGACGTTGGCCCGGCAGGCATCGACGAGTCGTTCCGGCACGGGCAACAGGTACCCGGTCGGGACGTACGCGCCACTGCCAACGCCGACCTCCTGATCCCAATGGGCGAGGATTTCGGTGCCAGCCATAGACAACTGAATCAGCACGGGATTTGTGTAGTGACGGCGCACCATGCCGAACGTCAAGGCAGAGTCGCCACCGCCTGCGTTGCCACGGTCGAGAAGCAGCACGCGGCCTGCTCCCTGCCGAACCAGAGCATTTGCAGTAGACGCGCCCACCAGGCCGCTACCAATCACGCATACGTCGTACGTTGCCACCAGCGGAATCTATCACCGATGGTGCCCTATTCACATGTGGCGGGCCCGTGCGGTACCGTGGAGCCATCACTCCAGGAGAACACCCGATGTCTGAGATTCTTGACGGCGAAAAATTGATCTGGCAAGGACGCCCGACCTGGAAATGGTCGATCTCGTTCCTGCTTAAGTGGGGACTGGTCGGTGTGCTTCCACTAATTGTTGGCGTATTGCTCAACAAGATCGTTGACGTGCCCGTCTCGTGGTTCTTCGCGGTGACGGTGATCTTCATTGCTGTCGTTGTGGTGCTCGCATGGATCAAGCGCCTCGACAGCCACTACACCGTCACGGACCGGCGTGTGCTCGTTCGACGCGGGATTGCGAATCGCAACGAACGCAGTGCCAGCATCGACCGCATTCAGAACATCAACACCAAACAGGGCCTCTACGGACGCGTCCTCAATTTCGGTGACATTGAGTTCGATACGGCGGGCTCGGATACGAGCGACTCGGATCTCGCGTTGCGGGGAATTAGCGACCCGCACAAGATGCGAGACACGTTCGATCGCGAGTTGCTCCAGCGCGGCGGGTCGAGCTCCGGCGGCGTCTAGAGCCTTATGGCTCCCAGTCTTCGCCGCCGATATCCCAGCCGACGAGGCAAAAGGCGCTCACCAAATTGGCGACCTGCTGCCACGTCTCGATCGCTGAGGTCTCGAGAGTCGCTGGCGTGACGAGCACTGCGACCAGTTCGCCGTCGTAGCGGACCTCAACTTCGGTCGCCACGGGGCCGGCTTCGCCTGCCCACGGCCCATCAGAGAATGAGCCCTCTTCGATAAAGCGGATGCCAACACCTGTCTCGTAGTGCGAGCTGAGCGCAGCGATCGTACCGAGCAGAATCTGGTCGGCCTCTTCTGAGCGCTCGAGAATCTGCTCGATCGCGGCGACGACTGCGGTCCCGTCGGTCACGAGCGGATGACTCCCAGCACCTCGTCGCGACGACTCTCCATCTCTGCCTCGGTGGTGGCTTCGAGGTTGAGGCGCAACAGAGGCTCGGTGTTTGATGGGCGAACGTTGAAGCGCCAGGTCTCATGGTCGATCGAGATGCCGTCGAGGTGGGTGACCGTAGCGCCCGGGCCGTAGCGGTCCTTGAGCTCTTGCACCTTGAGGGCGACGTCCGGCACGGGGGAGTTGATCTCGCCGGTAATGAAGTACCGCTCCCGTAATGGGCGCAGCAGTTCGACCAACGTCGTGCCGCTGCGCGAGACGAGTTGGAGCACGAACAGCGCCGGCAGGATGCCCGTGTCAACACCGTAGAACTCGCGGAAGTAGTAGTGGCCGGATACCTCGCCGGCGAAGGTGCCGCCGGATTCCTTGATTGCGACCTTGATGAAGGCGTGGCCCACGCGCGAGACCTGTGAGGTCCCACCGCAGCGCGCAACGGTGTCGGGCACGGCGAGCGAGGCACGCACGTCGTAGAGAATCGTTGCGCCGGGATGGTGCTTGAGTACTTCTTCGGCGAGAAGGGCTGTGATGAAGTCGCCGGGGACAAATTCGCCCTCTTCGTCAATAAAGAAGCAGCGGTCTGCGTCACCGTCCCACGCGATGCCGATGGAGCCGGGGTGCTCAAGCACCTTGCCAATCACAAACTGGCGATTCTCCTCGAGCAGCGGATTTGGTTGGTGATCGGGAAAGGCGCCGTCGGGCGTGAGGAAATACTCGTGCGCGACGATCGGCAGCTGCTTGAGGATCGGGCCGAGCATGGTTCCTGCCATACCGCTGCCGCCGTCGAGCACAACGCTGAGTGGTCGCAGAGCGGGAACGTCGATGAGACCCAGCATCTTCTCGGTATAACCGGGTAGGACATCGAGCGGGGTTGCGATGCCCGGGGTGGCCACCGGGGGAAGCTCTGTTGAACCAGTGGCCATCTTCTTGACCTCATTCAGGCCAGAGGCGCTGCCAACTGGTTGGGCCTCCGCGCGCACGATCTTCATCCCGTTGTACTCGGCCGGGTTGTGGGAAGCGGTCACGATGATGCCACCGTCGAGTCCACCGTCAGCGACGGCGAAATAGAGCATTTCGGTGCCAATCTCGCCCAACACGGCGACGTTCGCCCCACCATCAGTGGCGCCGCAAATCGCCGCCTCGGCCAGTGCCGGCGAGGACAGTCGCATGTCGTGCCCAATCGCGATGTTCTTCGATTGGAAGACCTCGACGTAGGCGCGCGCTACGCGATACGCACCGTCGGGATCGAACTGGTCCGGGACGATGCCACGGACGTCATAGGCCTTGAAGATTGCGGGATCGAGCGTCATGCCTGAGAGGGTACCCATGCGTCCCGCAGGAGTCGCCAGGTGTCGTCGAGATGTTGAGCCATTACGCGCGTATCGGCCAGCACCGGCATGAAGTTCGTATCCCCGTTCCAGCGCGGTACGACATGAAGATGGAGGTGTCCTTCGATGCCTGCTCCGGCAGACCGACCGAGGTTTAACCCCGCATTTGCGCCATGTGGCTTGAGCGTCCGATCGAGTACCTCGAGCGACCGATCGAGCAGCTCCCAGAGCTCGGCCCGCTCCACGGCGTCCATCTCGCCGGGCGAGGCGAGATGGCGGTACGGCGCAATCAGGATGTGCCCGTTCGTATACGGATAGAGATTGAGGATCACGAAGCAGGTCGGCCCGCGGTGCAGGATCAACTGTTTCTGATCGTCGGGGTCGCCGGGGGCCGCACAGAACACGCATTCGAGCGGATCGTGTCCCGCTGCGGCTTTGACGAACTCCAACCGCCATGGTGCCCAGATACGTTCCATACCCGCAGCGTACCCCGAGCGGGGCGTGCCCGGTACGCTCGTGCTGTGGCGCCCGTTCCCGACATTCAGCTCCTGGCGAAGATCCTCGCGCCGACGCTTGCGGTACCTGCTCCAGAGGCGACCGCGAGCGTGATGATCTGTCTGCGGAATGGCGAACGGGGCACCGAGATTTTGCTCTGTCGTCGCGCGACGCGTGCAGGTGATCCATGGTCGGGACACGTGGGCTTGCCGGGCGGTCGTGTCGAAGAGATTGATCGCGACGCACTCGATACGGCGGCGCGCGAAACCTGGGAGGAGGTCGGGTTTGACCCGCGCGAGCACGGATCGATCCTGGGTGCGCTCGAACCGCTCACCCCACGTTCGTTCGCGATCGTGATCTCCGCCTACGTGGCACACATCACCGACTCCGTGGAGTTGACGCTGTCCGAGGAGATTGCTGCTGCCTGGTGGACACCATTCGTTGATCTTGAGTTGATCTCGGCAGAGGTCCCGGAGGCTCCGACGCGGGTGTCGGCCTATCGGCTACCGCACGCGGACGCCGCGGACGTCGTGGTGTGGGGGATTACCTACCGGCTACTCGACAGACTGTTCGGGATCACCAACGTGCAGGGTCCGAGCGAGTAAAATCGGGGCATGGGTGTGTACGAGCTCTACGTCGAAGGTCGGTCGCATCTGTCGGCCGGGGAGTACCTCGCGGCGATTCCGCCGCTCGAGCAGGCGCGTGATCTTTCACCGGAGTCGGGTTCGATTCGCGAGGCTCTGGCGATCGCCTATTTACGCGCTCGTCGCTACCGCGATGCACTGCCAGAGGCCGAGGCGGCCGTGGAGTGTTCGCCGAACGATCACTACGCCTATTTTCTGCACGGGCGCGCATTGCAGGGAATCGGTGACTTGACCGCGGCACGAGGGCAGTTTAGATTGGCAACGTGGTTGCGGCCTGGGGATGAGGCGTACCAGTCGGCGCTCGAGTCCGTCGATTCGCACTCCTGACGCATGCGGTAGTGTTCCGTTCATGACTGACCAGTTAGTCAGTGCCGCGGATCTCTCGGCCGACACGGATCGACCCTCGCAAATCCTTGACTGCGCCTGCGTCGTGATCGCGCGCGATGGAGCCGAGGGGTTGCGGATGGCGGCAGTGGCGCGCGAAGCGAATGTCTCGAATGCGCTGCTTCACTACTACTTCGCCACGCGCGAAGAGCTGATCCGCCAGGCCTTCGAGTATCACGATCGACGCGAGACCCGCAAGGGCGATAAGCGGGTCGCAGAGATTGCCGACCCCATCGAACGAATCCGCGATGTGCTCGCCCACGAGTTGGCCGAAGATGCCGCCGTGCGCGAAGGCTGGATTCTGTGGAGTGAGATGCAGCGTCTCGCGATGTTCAATGAGGCCCTCCGATCGTCGGTGGCGGACCGCTCCGGCCGTTGGGTAGGTGGCGTGGCCGCGATGATCCGAGACGCCCAGGGTGCGGGTGCGGTGTCGAACGACATCGATGCCGATGCCTCGGCGTTGCGACTCACAGCCCTCGTTGACGGCCTCGGTGGATACATCATCGTGCAGTCAT
>Ga0194055_10002075_pt1 | contig 16070 bp, 18 predicted proteins | sample SepL449m_MetaG_FD_155482 | JGI IMG/M metagenome (GOLD analysis project Ga0194055, IMG submission 155482) | Anoxic zone freshwater microbial communities from boreal shield lake in IISD Experimental Lakes Area, Ontario, Canada - Sep2016-L442-9m | ecosystem: Environmental > Aquatic > Freshwater >... | reverse complement strand
GGTCTAGCGTGGCTGTAAGTGATCTTAGCTGCGAATCCGCACTATCGGACGTATTGAATCTTATGGTGTATCCGCCATTAATTTTGACATTAAGCTCACTAGTGGTTTCGGCAACTAAATATTGCTCTATCGCTATTTTATTCGCTTTAAAGTAGCTATCCAGTTTCATTACAAAATCAACGAAGTCTCTTGCCACTACTTTACTACCAACATTAACTGGTATATTACTGCCGTCCACTATTGTAGGCATGCTGCCTGATGTTTTTTTCTCATTAATCTCCCCTATAGCCCTACCGCTAACCGAAATAACATAGCTCTGCTTACCAGTCTTCCAGATTATCGCTGATTTTTGAGCGTCAGTTTTTACTTCTAGCTTATTAGGGAATTTCTTTTTAACGATAATTGATTCTTGACCTGTGAAAGTTTTTTGCAATTGCTTTTTAAGATCTTCCGAATTTAGGAAAATCCAATTATTATTTGTTAAGAGCGATTTAATATACTTATTAGTTTCGACCTCTAAGCTCTGTGTAATTTCTTTGTTCGGTCCTTGTACGTCTACCCTACTTATCTTGAATATGTCAGAAAAAAATACAATATAAGACAAAATAACCAGTAAAAATACATAAATACCGTATCTTCTAACAAGCTTTGACCAGCTAATCTTTACAGGCTTTTTAATAATTCCGGAGTCTTCCCTTTTTATTTTTTTATCTGTGGGCATCGATAGATTATATGATCTTTTTACTTGGCGACGTCTCAACTACTTACTCCTACTATTTTTGCTGGCAAGAGATAATATAATCTTTGCTAAATCTGATGATGCATGTGGCTTGAATAGCTTGTGTATTGATTGGGCCAGATAGAGCATAGCGTCCCTGTCGCTAGATAATTTTGATATTTCGTTAATAAGACCCATACCCATGGCATCATCCTGCTTTAGTAACCTTATAGATCCATGCTTTGCTAAGTATGCGGCATTCTTCATCTGATGATTATTAGTAGAGCTCGGTAAAGGAATAATAATTGCTGGCTTTGAGAGAGCTGCGATTTCGCTTAATGAGTTCATTCCGGCTCTTGATACAATTATGTCTGACCAATTATATGCGGCTATCATTTCGTCAGTCAAAAATCCGTATACTTCATAATTCCGCTTTAGTTCAGCTGGGAGCCTGTGCCTGACTACCCTAGCCCTCTCTATCCCCTTTTCCCCTGCTATATGTAATATATTAAAATTCTTAAGCATTAGCTCTATATTATCAAACACAATATCATTAATAGATTCAGCCCCCTGGGAACCAGCAAATATCATTATGTTCGGTTTTTGTTCAATCTTAGATTTAGGCTTAGCATCGGCACCAATGTAGTATTCTGGCCTTACAGGATTACCTGTAAAATATAGCCTAGGATTTGTGATTTCGGCGTATGCTTCAACCGGAAAGCTTACTGCAATAGCAGATGCTTTCTTAGAAAGAATTTTATTTGCCTTACCCATAACTGCGTCTGACTCATGAACAACGTATGTCACACCTAGCTTAGACGCAGCCACACCGATAGGCAAGCCGACATGACCACCCTTTATAAATACGGCGTCTGGCTTAAATTGTTTAATTATCTTACGGCTATAGTTGTAGCCTTTTATTGTCTTGCCGAGGTCTTTAATATTTTGAATTTGCGTCTTAAGATCCACTGACTCACGCAATACACCTCTACCATATCGCCTAAATTTACCGGCTGGTATGACTTTATATTTAATTCCACTATCATCAAGTAGGTCTACTTCAAAGTCCTTGCCGGAACATACAAAAAGGATTTCGGCATTTGGATTAAGCTTTTGAATTGATGCGATTACGGCCAGCGCTGGTGATATATGACCTGCTGTTCCTCCGCCCGCTACTAGTATCTTCATCGTAGACCTCCTTGTAAGTGTATTTAGAAATATTTTGTAAAATGCCCATAGTCAGCAGTAATGCAACTAGGCTTGTGCCGCCATAACTAATAAATGGCAGCGGAATGCCTGTCAGTGGAATAAGCCCAAGCATCGCTGAAATGTTAATGAGTGCCTGAAATCCAATCCAAAATGCTATCCCAAAGGCTAGAAATTTGCCAAAGTCGTCAGGCGCAGTTTTTGCAATCTTTATAGCCCGCCAGAAAAAAATTGCAAAAACAGCAACAATGAAGCTAGAACCTAATAATCCAGACTCTTCCCCTATGATAGCAAATATTGAGTCGTTTGTGGCCTCTGGTAGATAACCATATGCCTGCAGACTTTTTCCTAGCCCGCGACCCATTAATCCCCCACTACCGACTGCAATTAGGGCTTGCTTTATGTGGTAAGCGGCAGCGCTTGTATCGTCGCTCTTTCCGAGAAAGGTTAATACCCTGGCCAATCTATAGGGAGCTACTAAAGCTAGTAAGCCAACTGCGCCAGCCATTGCAGATAGACCAAGAAGCATATTTTTAACTCCTGCTCCTGCCACAAAATACATAGCAAAAACGGACAATATAATAACCATAGCACTGCCCATATCTTTTTGGATAACTATAGTCAAAATAGATACAATTCCAATAATTATAAACAGAGGGAGTAGACCCTCCTTGAAGGTAGATAGCTTGGCTTTACTCCTAGATAGCCAAGCAGCAGTGTATATTATAGTGCCTAATTTAAAAAATTCTACCGGCTGAAATCCGATACCTGCAATATTAACCCACCTTGAAGCTCCATTAACATTTTTCGCAAAGCCTGGAATCAAGACTAAAAGCATCATAAGCGCACTACCAATAAATATGTATCTAGCAATTGGCAGATACCTTTTATAATCCACTTTACTGCAGATAATCCAAGCCACAACACCAGCTACAAAGCTGAATGCTTGCATATTTAAAAAAGCATTACTCTCGCTGGCACCAGCGGATTTCTTAAGAATAGAAATCCAGCCTGTTGAAAAAATAAGAATCATTCCAATTCCGACCAATATAAATACTAAAATAGTTATCCAGTAGTCTGGGCGATGCTTATAGTAGATTGGTTTTTTTTGTTTTTGTTTTCTTTCCATTCTAGCCCTTGCCGACCAGTCCAATCATTGCGCCCAGAGCAGCCACTATCGCTCCTATAATCCAAAGCCTCATGGTTATTTTAGTCTCAGGCCAACCTTTAGCTTCGAGGTGGTGGTGAAGCGGTGCAGAAATAAATATTTTACGTTTAAATATCTTTTTAGACAGAATCTGGATTAAGCTTGAGCCGGCCTCTAGGACAAATACAAGACCTATGATAGGTAGTACAAAAACTGAATTAGTTAGCATCGCTACTACGCCCAGAGCTGTCCCCAGCGCAAAAGAACCGATGTCACCCATAAAGAATCGCGCTGGAAATATATTAAACCACGTATAGGCTAATACCGCGCCGACTGTAGCCATACAGAAGCCTGCTATTCCGATATTACCTTGGGCCAAGGCTATTATTGCAAAGGCGCCGAAGGCCGATGCTAATAGTCCTCCCGATAACCCGTCAAGGCCATCTGTAATATTAACGGCATTAGATGTAGAAACTATCACTAAGATAAATAGTGGTATATATAATATTCCTATCTCAAAATCGCCAACTGCTGGAATGTGGATAATACTATACCCTAATCTGAAGAAGAAATAGAGTGCGCCAGCTATGGCGATGAGCAAAATTAGAGAGAATTTAATGGCTGAACGCAGGCCAGCGACGCCTTTGCCCGATCCTCTGATATTGATTATGTCATCAAGCAGGCCAATTGCCCCTGCCGCCACGAGTCCAAAAAGTGGCAAATATGTCTGAGAGCGAGACAGATTTAATAAAAGAGTTACTATTGTAATTGCGGCAACCATAATTATGCCTGCCATGGTGGGAATATTGCGCTTATGCTTTGCGGCATGAAGGGCTGTGAATATCTTAGCCTTTTCTCCTGTGGTTGCTGTTGATCTCATCTGTTTCCACCATTTATTTTTAAAAGCAAAGTAGGTATAAACAGGAGTCAAGGCGATTGCTAGGGCAAAGCCTAGTGATGCTTGAATTAATATGAAAGTGAAATTTTGTATAAGTTGTTGTTCGTTCATAGTTGTATCCTTATTCTAACAAAATTAATGCCTAATTCCCATTCGGAGGCACTTGATAATATATAAATAGCTGCTTGGCGATTTCGGCAAAAGTCGGAACTGCTGTTTTTTCGGCGAATCCATCGACTTTAGGATAATCAACTCTAACCAGCATCACAAATTTTGGATCTTCAACTGGTGCGAAACCAACAAAACTACCAATATTCTTCTTCTCCTCATAGCCAGAGCCGTCAGCTTTTGGAACTTGCGCGGTTCCTGTCTTTCCTGCGATATTATAACCCGCCATTCTGGTTGGCCAGCCTGAACCCTTTTGGACTACTTGTTTCATCATTTCGGATATCTCAGCTGCTGACTTAGAAGATAATACATCATTTCTGATGACTGAAGGCTTATTTTTTTTAATTTCACCGTTCGGCAAGACCAGCTCGTCTATAACATATGGCTTATACAAAGTCCCTCCGTTGGCTATCGCAGAAACAGCACTAGTAAGCTGCAAACTGGTTGTTGATATACCTTGGCCAAATGACATGTTGGCATAATCAACACTATAGGCTTTGCTGTCTTTAACGTAGCCCTTTGATTCACCGGCTAGCTCGATACCAGTTTTTTCACCAAATCCAAATTTCTTAATGTAGTCGTACAGAATATCTTTAGATTTTTGAGTTATTCTGTTGGGATCTGTACCGAGCTGCTTTAGGACAAATACCATTCCGGTATTTAATGACTTTTGAATTACGTCAGTCATGGTTGATTGCCCGAATTTTTTATTGTCTGCATTCCTGATGGTCCTATCCTCTACTTGGCTTTCGCCTGTATCGTTGTAGCTCGTGTCTGGTTTTACTTTACCTTCATTAAGAGCAGCCGACATAGTTATTACCTTAAAGCCAGAGCCTGGCTCAGAAAGGTTTGTGATCGAAGAATTGATGAATCTACCATAATCCTTTGCGGAAACGTCTTGGTAGTTATTAGGGTCGTAGGATGGATAATTAGCCATAGCCTTAACTGCCCCAGTCTTAGGGTCCATTATAATTACACTGCCTGATTCGGCTTTATTCTTAACGACAGCATCTTCTATAGCTCGCGCAGCCATAGACTGAATATTTCGGTCAATTGTGAGCACCATACTGCTGCCATTTTTAGGCTTAACTAGCGTATTTTCGTTAGATGTTATTGGAACACCCAGCGAATCTGTAACTGCCCTGCTTACACCATCTGTTCCCGCAAGTGATTGATTCATAAATTGCTCAATTCCATACTGGCCAGATTCATCATTATTTACATAGCCCGTTAGGTGAGCAAAAAGCTCTCCTTCAGGATAATTTCGGCCATCTTTAGGTGAGAGTATAATACCTGCAAGCTTTAGGTTTTTTATTTCATCGGCAGACTTGTCATCAATTTTTTTATTTAAAACAATATATCTATTATTTTTATTGTCTAGTTTTTGTCTTAGCTCATCCTTATCGGTATCACCTAGGTATTGGGATAACTTATCAATAACTTCATTGGAATTTTTTATATACTTAGGATCGGCAGCTACCAGAAATAATTGCTGATTAAGCGCTATTGGGTAGAGTTCATTATTTCCATCATGAACAAATATTTCTCCACGTCGAGCTGGGATAACAAATTTCCTAGACTGCTGTGCATTGGCTATTTCAACAAAAGACTGATGCTTGAATATCTGTATGTAAATTAGCCTTACAAACACAATAACAGCAAACAAACACATTAATCCGACAAGAATAGTAATGCGCTTATTTGACGATTCTTCCGATGTTGCCTGCCCTATTGGCATATGCTACCGAGCGGTCGCGAATGAAACCGTTTTAACCTGAGCTAGCTTGGCTGTTTCGGCCGCCTTCTTGGCTTCAGCGATTGATTGCAATCTTGCGGCGTCAATTGATAGGTTGTCTTTTGAGGACTGCAACTGATTCTGCTTCTGCTCTAAGTTAGATATTTTATAATTAAATGTAGATGTTTTAGTCACCTGACTAAGATACATCAAACCTAGTATCAACAGCAAACTTACCATCATCAAAATTGTGGTTACTGGACCAGATTCTAGCCTTATTTTATTTTTTACTATATTTTGATTTTTCCTAAGCGACATACCTGCTGAAGACATTTGAGCTCCTTTTTGTTTTTTATATTTTTGTTTTTGTTTTTGCCCTACATAAATTACTCAATAAACATGTAAATGGACTGTTGTTTCTATACTTACTTAACTACACGAATTTTAAGTTTTCGTGAGCGTGGAGATTGGTCTTTTACTATGATACTCATTTTTTGGAGCTCCTTTTTTTTGTTTTTATTTAGTTTATCTTTTCAATTGTTCGTAGCTTTGCGCTACGAGCCCGTGGATTATCATCTATTAATGATCCCTTTAACGGCTTTTTGTTTATTAGCCTAAAGTTTGGTGACTCTATTTCCCTACCAGTGACTAAATCTTTTTGGGCCTCAACTAGGCTCCTAAAGAATCGTTTTACAATTCTATCTTCAAGACTATGGAAACTTATGACTGTAAGCCTACCTCGACTCTTAAGGCTATCGACTGCATCAGGCAGGGCTAGCTCTATACTTTCTAGCTCCTGATTGGTTGCGATTCGGATTGCCTGAAATGTTCTGGTGGCCGGGTGAATCTTGCTGCCTCTTGGCAAACAATTCTCAACAATGTCAGCCAACTGCTTAGTCGTTGTAATTGGTCTTTCTTCTCTGTGCTTCACAATCTCACTGGCTATTTTGCGTGATCTCTTCTCTTCCCCATATCTATATATAATATTAGCCAGATTGTCTTCAGTGTAGTCATTTACAATGTCTTTGGCGGTCAAATTTTGGCTTTGGTCCATTCTCATATCAAGCTTGGCATCTTTGTTAAAGCTAAACCCTCTATCAGATTCATCTAGCTGAGGCGATGAAACGCCTAAGTCCATCAGAATCTTATCTACTCTACCAATCTTCCCGTAGTCGATGTCTGCAAAGTTACTATGTATGTATTCGACATTGGCATAATTGCCAAATTTCTTTCTTAATTCTCGTATCGCATTGTTGTCTCTGTCGACTAGGATTAATCGCCCACTTTCGCCGATAATTTTTAATATCTCAGCTGAGTGCCCGCCATATCCCGCAGTCATGTCAATAACAATTTCACCACTCTTTAAATTAAGAGAGCTAATTGTTTCTTCAAGTAATACTGGTTGGTGTAATTTCATTTTCAAGGTCACCTATTCAGCAGCCAGCTGTTGATTTTTGTTTTTGTTTTTTAAGTTAATTTGCTCAAAACATTTAGTATTTGAGTTGCAATGTGGTAAGGACTTTTTTTGGAATAAGTCCTTTAATTTGTGAGATAGTTTGTGAGGTGGAGTTTTATATAACATAAGTTGCTAGGGTCTTTATTTAAGCGTCACCCTCCAGAAACGCTCACTGACTGCCAAATAGTTGACTTTGTATTTTTGATTTTTATTTTTGTTTTTAAGGATCTAGATTTTGTTTAAAATTCCATCAAATATACTACCTAGGTGTAATGCGCCAGTACTTACCGGCGCGAACCAGCATTACGGACTTAACATTGCCTAGTAAGGCCATTTGATGGGCTTCTAAGGTTACTCTCCCCTGCTTAGAGTCGAGCTTTGAGGTTGATTTACCGATGCGGAATTTAACGTTCAAATCAGCGATTGATTCATCTAGAATATCACCTGATAGCGCAATTTCCATTTCGTTGTCCCATACCTCTTTAGAGTAAAGGTGCAGATATTGGCCGAAGCCCTGAGTAACCACTACTTCGTTTCCTAACTCGGCCTGTAATTCTCGTGGAATTGTGAGCCTATTTTTGTCGTCTAGTTTTCTTTCGAAGTAATCCATTATCTTTTCTTTTGTTACCCACTTTTACCCACTAGAACTATTGTACTCCCCTATCCTACCCACTGCAATAGTTTTACAGGAGTTTATTATAGTTTTAAATAAGATTTTTATAATCTTATAAAGCGAACAAAAAGCGAATTACCCACTATAATGTTTGCTATAATTAAGTCTATGAGACATCTAAAACGCATTGCCCCAGACTATATTCACAGCATATTTTTTGGTATTGAAGATAGTCTAGTATCAACTACGGGTGCGCTTGCTGGTATTGCTATTGGCTCTGGCAATAAAGAACTTATACTCGTAACGGCCATAGTTATAATTGCAGTCGAATCTACCTCAATGGGTGCTAGCGAGTTTTTAAGCGAGGAAACCGAAGAAGATATCGAAAAAGGCTCAAAGCCAGCTAACCCTAAAATCAGTGGCTTACTGGTTTTTATATCATATCTCTTAGCTGGTCTTATTCCTCTACTACCTTATTTAATACTGTCAGGTTTAAGTGCAATCATTGTCAGTATATTTGCAGCACTAGCAGCGATGATATTGCTTGGAATAATCAAGGGCAAAGTTAGTAACAAGAGCCCTTTGCGATCTGCTCTAGAAGTACTTATAATTGGCGGAATTGCAGCTGGAATCGGTATTGCAGTTGGTTTAATATTTAAGGTCTAGTAGTGGCAGTTAGTTCGTGGTATTTCTGCCAATACTCTATTGGGAGTGAAGGATCGTCAATTGGAACAGAATCTTCAAAATCTACCTGAAAAGCTGGCGAACTAATATCTAAAATCTTTAAACCATTTGGTCCCGCTATCCAGCAATCAACCCATCCAGCACCTTCACTGAAGACTACACCACTTTTCGTATCAACCTCGGTAACTTGAATTTCACCGTTCGGTAGTATTGCGAGTAGCGTGCCGCTACCCTCAACTACCTGTCGTCTCGCACTATAGCCTTCTTTGGTGATACTCATAATTGGACATGCCGCATTGGGATTAATCTCGAACAAAGCACCGTCAGCTTGTTCTTCGGTTTCATCTAAATATTTAATCGCAAAGATTCGATAATCTTCATTTGGGTCTATGTATGTTAGTTCAGATTCTAAATCATATTTTATTGGGTGGAACTTTTTATCTGGCCCTAGCAAACCGCCGATATCAACACCTGGCTCTGGAGCTGTTTCAGGCATGTAGCTTTCCTGTGAGGTAATCCTTTAGTTCTTCAATCTTAATGCGTTCTTGAGCCATAGTGTCGCGATCTCGCACTGTTACAGCCTTGTCTTCTAAGCTCTCAAAGTCTACTGTTACGCAGTATGGTGTGCCGATTTCGTCTTGGCGCCTGTAGCGCTTGCCGATAGATTGGGTTTCGTCGTATTCTACATTGTATTCACCGGCAATCGATCTAAATATCTCACGCGCAACATCGCTAAGTTCGGGTTTTTTGCTTAGTGGCAGAATAGCCACTTTAACGGGTGCGATTCTGTGGTCAAATTTCATCACCACTCGCTTCTCGTCATTAACTTCTTCTTCGGTGTAGGCATCTACAAGTGCTGCCAAAAACAGCCTATCTACTCCAACAGACGTCTCTACCACCCAGGGCAAAGTATGCTCTTTTGACTCTTCATTGAAATATTCTAGCTTCTGGCCGCTGTATTTTGAGTGCCTACTTAGATCCCAATCGCCGCGATTATGGATTCCTTCCATTTCCTTGAAGCCAAATGGAAAATTATACTCGATGTCCCAGGCGTCTTTGGCGTAGTGGGCTCGCTCGTTCTCACCGTGCTCCCTAAAGCGTAAATTGTCTTTTTGCAAGAAGCTTTGGTGCCACTGCATGCGGCGTTCTTTCCAGCTTTCAAAAACCTCTTTAGCATTATCGGGCTCAACGAACATTTGCATTTCAGCCTGCTCAAATTCGCGCTGTCTAAACAAGAAGTCGCCTGGAGTTATTTCGTTACGAAAGGCCTTACCGATTTGGGCCACACCAAATGGTAATTTAGCTCGAGTTGTTTCACGCACGTTATTAAAGTTGGTATAAATTCCCTGGCAGGTTTCGCCTCTTAAATAAGCTGTCTCGCTAGAATCTTCAATTGGACCAAGAAAAGTCTTCATTAAAAGATTAAAATGCCTTATATCTGTCCAGTCGTGTTCTTTACAGTTTGGGCATACAATATCAATTAGCTTAGAATTAAGCTCATCTACATCAACACTATCGATGTCTGCCAGCTTGTCGGCCCTATAGCGCTTCTTGCAAGCCTTACAGTCTATCATTGGGTCGCTAAAACGCTCAACGTGCCCACTCGCCTCCCAGACCTTTGGGCTTTGAATAATTGCGCTATCAAGACCGGTGATATTCTCGTTCGTATAGACCATTTCTTTCCACCAGAGCTTCTTGAGGTTATTTTTTAGCTCAACACCATATGGGCCAAAGTCGTACATGCCACTAACGCCTCCGTATATTTCACTGGCCTGAAACACAAAACCGCGCCGCTTGGCGTAGCTAACTAATTCTTCCATGGATATTTGATTTTTAGATTCACTCATATACAGCATTATACATTATGGCCTAGCTTGCTTGCAAAAGATTTGTGCTTTCAGAAAGAACTTTCGCACTCTTAAGCTTACGCTCAATATGGTGCTGGGTGTAGGTCAAAAGCAAATTAAGAGAATCTGCTAGTGTTTTTTTATCTATCTTTAGACGCAACACCGTCTCGATATCATATATCAAGCAGGCATTCCATAGCTTGGCAATATTCAGATTAACAGCTGAAGAATCTGCACTAACTAAGTTATTGAGTGTGCCATTATTAATATCGAGGTGGTACAGACTATGGCCTTTTTCAATATCTGGCTCAACGCCAAAAGCCCTCATCAGACCCAAGATATAATAACTCAAAGACAGGCTAATTCCTGGTTTACTTATGATTGTGGCTAGGCTGGCCTGATATGCGTCATAAGCAGGACGATTTGGCATAGCTTCAACCGTGAAGGCCTCTACAATCTCGGTTAATAATAGCCCTGACACGTTAACATCAACCGTCTTGCCGTAGAATTCATTACTGAAAAGTCCTCTTGCTCCGACCAGTGTCGGAAGCTTGCCGTTTCCAAGAATTCTATATTTAGTTTCAACAAGTGGCTCTAGATGGGATTGTAGCTTAGCTCTAGGCTTCCGAATTCCCTTAGCTATGAACGATTGCCTGCCCTGCTCTTTGCTTAGTATTGTTATAATTTTATCGGCATCATTGATATTTTTGCGTAAAATTACAAATCCAGTTAGTTCAGTTTGCTTCATTTTGCTTCATCAAACCCTTCACCGACTCGATAAGCTGTGCGATCGAAAATTGTGACTTGGTATATATACCGACTATATTGAGCCCCACGAGCAGCTCCTCATTCAACCTTAAATCGTCAGTATTCATTCCGGTAACAACTATAATTTTTACCTTATCGCCCCCCTGCTTCCTGCGAATGGCCTTTAACACCTCGAAGCCATTTTTACCCCTAAGCATAATGTCTAGAATAATAACAGATTGGAGTTTCGGATTAAATTTATCTAATGCCTGCTTGTAGTCCCTTGCGACATCAACAGCAAAGCCCTCCGCCTGAATTGATTTTTGATAAACTTCTGAGAGTAATATATCATCTTCGATTATAAGTATTTTATTCATCTACTTTATTATACTAAAAGTGGCATCTGATTGGACAGTTGCAGTCTTAGAAATACCACGCGTTTATTTTTTATTTTTGCAAATCTTAGCCCAGCACCATAATTAACAAATAGATTAGACGCTAACGTTGCCGAATCCTTTAAAAATAAATCATGATTAGCTATTTTTCCACCAGTAACCTTAAAAGTAACAAAATCGCCCCTTCTTCTGATAGAAATTGGTAGTTTGTTAATTTTAGTGTCCTCCAGGACCACTATTGCTAGGATAATTTTTAGCAAGCAAGTAATGATTTTCTTATCGCCAATAACTGCGATAAAAGGCCTTGTTCTTTTTTTGTCTAGTATTAAGGTTGAATCCATAAAAGCTAATTCGGCTAATTTCACAGCATCAAGCAAATTTACAGTTCCTATGGGACTATCGCTAAATTGGCGCCCCACGAATATGAGCTCGCTCATAAGCAGTATATTGACTCGGTTTCGTCTTATTATATTTTTGAATTTCTTATTATCGCTTGATACTATCAGATCGCTAGCTTCTTTTTCAATTATAATTTGATCAGAAGCAATCCTAGCTACAACTTCGGAAAGTACTAAATTATAAAAGTTGTAGTCAAAATTCATATTTTAAGCTTAATGCTGAAGCTGCCTTACCGCAAGCTAATGCGCTTTAAGGAGCTAGCTTGGTATTTGAAAGTATATTATTAAAAGCTTGGCTATAACTATCAGGATCGTCAGTTCTAAATACCAATACTTTTTCTCTATATGGAACTATGACAATCTCGCCTTTTTGCTTAGTCTGTGCATCCACTATGCCTTTGTAGCGGCGCCCCTTAATGCCCGATACGGTAGTATCGGATGCAACTAATTTGCCTCCAGAACTCTTAGTGACTGAGTCGAGCGTCTTGGCCCTGTCTTGGTAAGAGTCACTCGCTAGGTCAAGCTTAAATTTATGTTGCTTTGAGGTATTATCGACATAATCAGGGTCAGATATACCCAAGAAAAGACCACTATCGAGGTTAGGAGTGATCACCCAACTCCAGGTCTTAGGGATGGGTATTTCAAAACTACCCAACTCATTTGGAGCTTTATAGATACGTACATTTTTAGAGTCTCTGCTTATAACTTCGGCATCTGAAGCTGCCTGCTGTTCTGTCTTGCCCTTACTATAGCCTTTATCATATTCGGCCTTCAAGGAATCTTGTTTTGCATTGCTATTTCCGATATTAACAAATATCAAAACTACCAACAGTATTACAATTAGGGCAACAAACCCAACAACAGCGTAAATTATAGTTTTATTCTTCTTTGGGCTCTTAAGATTCATGTTCGTGGGGTCAGGAAGGCTTGCGGAAGGATCTACTGTGCTGTTGATTGGGTTGTCTGATTCCATTATTGTAATTCCTATTCTGGCTTTAAATTAGCTTCGCCCGGCTCCCAATCTATAGGACAAAGTCCGCCAGTCTGGAGGGCCTTAACTACCCGCATTGTCTCGTCGACGCTTCGCCCAACGTTACTATCAGATAATACCGCATACCTGAGCATGCCTTCTGGGTCGATTATGAATGTACCTCTTTCAGATTCGCCATCTGTTTCGTTTAGCACTTCATAGGCAGTAGATAGCTTATGATTAGTATCGGCAAGAATAGGGAAATCGACGTCTTTCAGGTCTCTCTCGAACCATGCTTTATGAGAATTAATACTGTCAGTACTAGCTGCCAAAATATAGGCATTGATCTTTTCGAATTCTGCGCTCTTTTTAGCAAAGCCCTCTATCTCGGTTGGGCAAACAAAGGTAAAGTCCCTAGGATAGAAAAATAAGACTATCCATTTACCTTTATAGTCTTTGAGACTGACATCCTTAAAGTCTCCCTCGATACCTTTTTGATAGGCTGGCTGATTAAAATCTGGGGCCGGCTGATTAAGTCTTAACATTATTTTCTCCTTTAATTAATGATTAATTTGATGCGTTTATTTGCTACATGCCAGTCGATTGCTTAGATAATGCCGCGGATTAGTCGTTGCGGGCGTTAGCGTAATCTATGGAGTGGGCGTGCTCATAAACATTTATTATTAAGAGTAATACTGAATTCCAGATTCCACACTGGCTGTGCACTTCGCACGAGTAAGTATATAGCTCTTTGTATTTTAATTTGCTGTAATTCTAGCGTAATTATATTGTACTACATATGCTCTATGAGCTCAAAACCTATAGAGGTTTATCGGCTCAATCTTTTTGTAGATTTTAACACCCTCAAAACTAAATGCATATGATGCCACATAGCTGCCTTTTTTAAGTTGATTTTTGAGAAGGCTGTATATTCTTTCCATAAAAGGAGCTGCCGAAAAAACAAAGACTAAATTCGCCTTAGACAAATCCGCCGACCAGTAATTTCCTAGATTAACCTTGGATTTAGGGTATTTGCGGAGCCTAAAGCGCGACACTAAATACAAAAAAGGGTTTAATTCATATCCAACTGCCACTAAACCTCGCTTGGATGCCTCAACCAACACTTTACCGTCGCCACTGCCCAGATCCACAACCACTGAACCTTTTTTTAGATTAAGCTCATCGAATAATTTAATATCATCTGCAATCCTGCTTGGAACATATGGGGCGCCAATAAATACAATAACGCCAAAAGATAAAAATAAAATTATAAATATTATCCAAAATAAAATCATAATCTAGTAATTATTTTCTGTAAGCCATTTTTTTACTTCTGGGACTGTCTTTAGGGGCTGAATCTTATTCCAAACTGCTAATATTTTTAAATCTGGGCCCACCATAACAGCCGAGCGTTGTGTTCCAAAAAACTTACGCCCGTACATGCTTCGCTCTTGCCAAGCTCCATAACTTTCAATCATTTGGTGCTCTGGATCCGATAGTATGTCAAATGGCAATTTGTGCTTTTGCTTGAATTTGACATGACTACCGACCTCATCCTTGCTTACCCCAATAACGCCTACGCCCATATGCTGTAATTCTTCAAAATTATCGCGCAATGAACAGGCCTGAGCTGTACAGCCAGGAGTCTCATCTCTTGGGTAAAAATATATCAGCGTCATCTGGCCTTTCAGGCTTTCTAGATTATGCATTTTACTATCTTGGTCTAGGAGTTCAAATTTTGGTGCTTTATCGCCTGCCTGTAATTGCATGATTGCTCCTATTATTTAAACTTTTGGTCTCAGGTACTGATCCCAATACTGGAATAATTTACCAGTGGCAAATAAATCCTCAGCATTGTATTTGGCAATCTCCAGATATTTACCAGACTCATAGGCCGGACCTACATCGCTACCATCCATTCCAGACTCTTTGGGGCTTTTAATACCAAATGCTCGACACCACCGATGCAAGCTACCTTTAAACATTGCCCCTCCGTAGAAAGTCAGCAAATCAAACAAATCGTGGTGTGTTGCACCTCTTAATCCGGTTGAATTATATCTGTTGCTAACCAAATCCTTACTAGGCCTAATACCATGAACGGCTGAACGAATCATCATATACGGTACATCTGCGCGGCGTCCAAAGAAGCTAATAAACTCATCGGTAATTTCAGCTAGCCCCCAGAACTTAGTAAGCATCTCGGCCTCATTCATTGCAACATACTTAATCCCGCCCTCTTCTATATCGTCAGCCCCCACGCCATTAGTGTCATAGTAAACCGCCCCCTTCTCCTCGTCTAGGTCGTAAACACCTATGGCTATAATTCTGCCCGTCAATGGACTAAATACTAGGTTTTGCTTGAGGTCCTTTAGTGCCCGTTCGTATCCGTCTGGGTCTTTTTTGGCATCGGGCAATTTTTTGCTAAGGTCTTTTTTGGTGGCATCATCGAACTTATCGAAATCCTCGCCAACCATCTCTATATCAAATACTAATCGTTTTTTATTCATGTCCCCATTATAACAGAAAGCAATCTGGCTACTAGCCTGGGTTAATCTTTTGAGGTATTTTAAAAAAGTATATAAAAACAAACACCCGGCTTAATTGCTAGGGTGTTTGCTATTTGACCTAACCAAATACTTGGCTAGTTTGGCTGTTAGCCGGCTATAAAGGTCAGTGCCTTACCGGTCTTACCAGCTCGACCAGTTCGTCCGATTCTATGAATGTAATCTTCATAGTTTCCGGGCTGATCGAAGTTAATGACATGAGATACATTAGGAATATCAAGACCACGTGCAGCTACATCAGTTGCTACTAGAATACCAACTTTGCCATCTCGGAAGCTACGTAGAGCTCTCTGGCGTTGTGGCTGTGATTTGTTGCCATGAATTGCTTCAGCTGGCAAACCTGCTCTAGTTAAGCTATCGGCTAATTTTTGAACACCGAATTTAGTCTCACCGAATACAAGCACCTTTTCGAATTCATCATCGTTTAAAAGTTCATTAAGAATTCTGACCTTATCATCCTTAGATCGAGCTCTAATAACATCCTGTTCGATATGTTCGCTAGTTTCGCGGGTTCGCACCGAAAC
>Ga0194055_10002074_pt1 | contig 16076 bp, 2 predicted proteins | sample SepL449m_MetaG_FD_155482 | JGI IMG/M metagenome (GOLD analysis project Ga0194055, IMG submission 155482) | Anoxic zone freshwater microbial communities from boreal shield lake in IISD Experimental Lakes Area, Ontario, Canada - Sep2016-L442-9m | ecosystem: Environmental > Aquatic > Freshwater >... | reverse complement strand
GAAATTGGCAGTGATATTACTGTTGCGCAATTAAAAGAGAAATACGACGCTGTCATTATTGCAACTGGCTCATCTTTAGGAAAAACCCTAGGCATACCTGGCGAAGAGCTACCTGGCTCTTTGTCTGCAGCTGATTTTGTCCCTTGGTATAATGCACATCCAGATTATGTAAACGTAAATGTTCCACTGGATTGTGATACTGCGGTTGTAATTGGAGCAGGCAATGTTGCAATGGATGTTGCACGTATGTTGGCGCTCGAACCAAGTGAGTTAGATCCAACCGACACAGCAGATCATGCAATTGCAGTCTTTAAAACTAGTGCTGTGCGAGATGTTTATATCAGCGCTCGCCGCGGACCAGAGCATGCAGCTTTTACATCCCCAGAACTTCGAGAACTACCAAAGCTTGAACACACCAATGTTGTCATTAACAAAGAAGATATTGATGCTGCGATAGTTCGTGCAGGAGCAGAGCCTGAAAAAGATGTGAAAAGCAACCTGGATGCAATGCTTTTGATTGCAGAGTCACAAAAAAGTGAACATGAGCGCACCATGCGCTTTCTTTTCCAGCACACCCCCAAGCAGATTCTTGGCACAGATCGCGTTGAAGGCGTTGTGTATTCAACCCCCAACGGAGATGTCACTATTAAGTGCGGATTAGTTATTACTGCTATTGGCTATCAAGCAGCTGGTATTGATGGTGTGCCATATGAAAACGGCAAAGTTGTAAATACCGATGGTCGCGTGAATGAAAACCTCTATGTTGTTGGTTGGGCAAAGCGTGGTCCATCAGGAGTCATTGGCACTAATAAATCAGATGCAGCAGCAGTTGTTGAACTCATGATCAGTGATTTAAAAACACCTAAAGCCACTGGTGATATTTCAGAGTTGTTGACTCATCAGGTAGTTGTTAGTCAAAGTGGGTGGCAGAAGATCAATGAGGCTGAGGTGGCCGCGGGTGAGCCGCTTGGAAAGCCCCGCCAAAAGCTAGTTAAAAGGGAAGAACTGCTTAAAGCTTCTCAGAAATAATCCAGCCTTTTATTACTTCACCCATGGGTGAGAGATAAACCTTGAATCACTCTTTTATTGTTCTATTGGGTGATACCCAAGGGTGATTGGTGCGACAATTGGTATCTGAGCGGCTACCCCTGCACAAGCAAGGGCAGATTTCTCCAGGAGGCGCACAATTGCATGACAAAAGCACGCGCCTGAACCTAGTTTCCAAAGCACGCGCATTTTTAACTTTTGTATTGCTTGCACCATTCTTATTGGTGGCAATAGTTGCTGCACCTAGTGCGAATGCAGCGATTCCAACTGCACCAGCTTCGATTTCCTATACAGCATCTACAGTGAGCTCGAGCAACCCAGTCTTACAAATAACTTTCGGCGCAATTTCAAATTCACCAACCACAATTTGGTATTCAACTGATAATGGCTCGAATTGGAAACAAAGACTTAGGTCAAGTGGATCTACATCGAATTCTTTAACTTCACCTATATCTATTTACTATAGAAGTGATACATCTGGCCGACTTGTGGCAGGCACCACGTATACCGTCAAAATTCAAGGTAGGAATTCCTCCGGTACTGGAACTGCAAGTTCAGCCGTTACGGCAATTGCTGGGCTACCACAAATGCCTTCAAATATTTCATATGCAGTGAGCAGTGGAACGGTCACCACTACTTTCTCAGTTTCATCCGGCTCACCAAGCTCTTTTCAATATTCAACTGATGCTGGAAGCACGTGGGCCACAAAATCAACAACGCTTTCAAGCAGTGTTTACACTATGGTTATCACAAAATTGAGTTCGGATGGAACTACAGATTTGGTAAATGGAACCACATATCCAATTCAGCTACGCGGAGTTAATAGTTACGGAAATGGATTTGCCTCTAGCTCATCTAATCAAGCACCTGGAGCGGCACCAAGTGCACCAACGAGCTTAATTGTCTCTCCTGGAAATCTTCAAGCAACCGTTTCATGGACCGCCCCAACTAATGTAAATGGTTATGCAGTATCTGGCTATAAGACTGAATATTCAACCAATAACACAAGTTGGACGACAGCTTCAAGCAATACTGCCAGTGCGACCACTTCATATACATTTACGGGGCTAAGCAATGGGTCTAGCTACTATTTTAGAGTAAGTGCAATAAATTCCAAAGGCACTAGCTCTACCTTGAGCTCGAGCAGTTCACAAAAAATTGGCGTGCCATCTGACCCAACCATCACCGGAATTACCCCAGGCAACAACACATTGTCTGTGGCTTTTACTGCGCCAACGTCTACAAATGGCGCGAGCATTACCAACTATGAATATTCAACTAATAATGGAAGCACATGGAGCACAAGATCTCCGACATCGACGTCATCACCTTTGGTCATCTCATCAGGAGTTTCAAATGGAACTACTTACACTGTCGCGATAAGAGCAGTAAATTCAAATGGAAGTGGAGTGACTTCGAATTTAGTTCAGGCCGTACCCGCAAATAGCGTAGTTGCACCTGCAGCCCCCACGATTTCTTCAATAACAGCAGGCAACACACAAGCTTCTGTTGTATTTACACCTGGCTCGGATGGCGGAGCCTCGATAACAAACTACAAATATTCCATTAATGGCGGGAGTACCTGGGTAACTCCATCCCCAGCCGTTACAAGTTCACCTTTAGTTATTACAGGGCTAACTAATGGAACTTCTTACAGCATTTCAATTAAAGCGGTTAACTCTGCCGGAGATGGAGCAGCTGCAACGGCAGTCTCAGTTGTTCCAGCAACAACACCAGGTGCTCCAACATCGGTAACACTTACTGCCGGTGATAGTGCATTTGATGTTAGTTGGATAGCCCCCTCATCAAACGGTGGAAATGCCGTTAAAAGTTATAAAGTTGAGTATTTACCAGTAAGCGGCAGCTGGACAACTGCAATCTCAAACACTGGCTCTACGAATTTAACTTATACAGTAACTGGATTATCTGCAGCAACTAGTTATTCATTTAGAGTAAGTGCGATAAACGATATGGGTACCGGATCAGCCTCAACGGCATCAAGTGTGACAGTGGCAGTTACAGTGCCAGGTGCGCCAACCATTACCTCAATCGTTGGCACATATCAGCAGTTAAATATCAATTTTACTGTTCCAACCTCTGACGGAGGGTCCTCAATTATTGATTATGAGTATTCGACCGACAATGGCACTAATTGGGATGCCATTGGCTCCACAGCAAACCCCATTCAAACAAATACCGAAAGTGATGGCGTAACAACACTTTCAAACAAAAGTTATTCAGTAAAAATCCGCGCCGTTAATGCAGTTGGGCACGGAGCTGCCTCAAGTATGGTGACTGGCACACCCAACTCGGCAACTAAGCTAGGAATCACTACGCAACCATCCACAGTTGCCAATGGAGCAACCATGTCTAGCGTGGTTGTTAAAGTCCAAGATTCTGGAAGTAGCACTGTTACTAGCTCTGCAGCTCAAATTTCAGTATCAATCGCATCTGGTTCAGGTTCATTTTGTGATGGAGTAACAACTACGGTCACTGCTTCATCTGGAATAGCAACCTTTTCTACACTTTGCGTTATAGGGACCATAGGTTCATACACTTTAAATTTCACGGCAGATGGTCTAACCGACACAACATCTAATTCATTCACCCTTTCTGTCGGCAGTGCAACAAAAGTTGTAGTGACGCGAGCCTCAGCAGGAACGGCTTCAGGCGCGGCATTTACGACTCAACCCCAAGTAACTATTCAAGATTCAGGCGGCAACACAGTTACAGGTTCTAGTGCCGTCGTAACGGCGACTATTAGCGCTGGTGGAACTCTTGAAGGAACAAAAACCGCAACGGCTTCATCTGGAATTGCGACTTTTAGCGATTTAGGTATTACCGGCACGGCAGGAACCCCTTACACAATTACCTATACCGGGGCTGGCGGATTAACGATTGCGACAGCATCAGTAACTGTAACTGTCGGCAGCGCAACAAAACTTGCAGTCACGCGAGCGTCAGCAGGAACTGCTTCAGGCGCGACATTTACTACTCAACCACAAGTAACAATGCAAGATTCAGGCGGTAATACAGTTACGAGTTCGAATGCGGTTGTAACAGCAACGATTAGCGCTGGTGGAACTCTTGAAGGAACAAAAACCGCTACTGCTTCATCGGGGATCGCAACTTTTAGTGATTTAGGCATTTCTGGTACTGCAGGAACTGAGTACACAATTACTTATGGAGGAGCACTAGGGATAACCGTCGCGACAGCAACTGTGACAGTTACCGCCGGTAGCGGTTCTACATTGTCAATAACTACTTCTGCTTCAGGAGCAGCCGCACATGCGGCATTTACTACCCAACCAGTCATCCAACTAAAGGATTCTGGTGGAAACAATATTTCCACTTCTGGCGTGACAGTTACGGCAACTCTTTCCAGTGGAACTTTTTCATCTGGTTCTTCCACAGCGACAGCCACGTCTTCTTCGGGTGTAGCAACCTTTTCCGGTTTGCAGCTCAATACGGTTGGATCAGTAACAATCACGTATTCAGTAGCTGGATATTCATCAAGTGCCAACCAGTCTTTATCAGTTTCAACCGGTACAACCACAAATTCAATTGCACTTACTGGAGCAGCGACTACAGCAAAATATGCCACCGCAGTGACAATTACAGCCACAGTCGGTCAAGCTGGTGCTGTTAATTTCAAAGTTGGTGGAAGTTCTATCAGTGGTTGCTCTGCAGTATCTTCGAGCGCAGGGACCGCAACCTGTTCTTGGACGCCGGCGGCTGTTAATGCGTCAACTGCGCTCACCGCCGTTTTGACTCCAACTGATGTTACATACGCTTTGGTAACTTCAGCTACATTAACTATTAACGTAGGTAAAGCGACGCCGGTGATTACGTGGACAACACCGTCCCCAATTCGCCCTTCGGTAACTCTTTCAAGTACACAGCTTTCAGCGACTGCTTCGGTTGCTGGAACATTTGCATTTACCCCAGCAAGTGGAGATAGTGTTACAACGGGTACCGTCGAACTCTCTGCGACATTTACACCAACAGATACAACTAATTATGAAGCAGTTATAACCACAAGAAACCTTGTTGTTCTAGGTGCAATTTCTCCAGGTGCACCCACATCACCAGTTGCCACTACTCCCGGATCTGGTTCAGGAACCTTAGATCTCAGTTGGACAGCACCCACAAATGACGGTGGTGCCGTAATTGATAACTATGAATACAGAATCGCACTTTATGACGAAAGTTCTTTGTCGTGGAGTGACTGGACCACCGCAGCAACAGCTTCAACCAGTAAAAGTATTTCTGGATTGGGAAAGCACAAATATTACGTAATACAAATTCGCGCGCATAACAGCGCCGGCTACAGCACTGCTTCAACAACAAGCACTAAGAGCTACTCATCAGGAACTGAAGTAACAATATTTGCCGCACCAACAAACGTGCTGGCGGTATTTACTGCATCAACTGGAAATACAAAGGTCAATTTCACTCCACCAGTTGGTGCAACCGATTCAACAAATTACCAATATTCAACTGATGATGGAGTCTCATGGAAGTCAGTCTCTGTAACCTCAGATGGTGATACTAAAAAGCAATTCACTCTCAGCGGTTTAACAAAAGGCACGACTTATAAAATTAAAGTGCGTGGACTAAATGAAGCCGGAAATGGTTCCGAAAACACTGCGTACACACTAACGCCAGTGTCAGCGCCGAACACTCCCACTATTGATTCAGGTACGCCAAGCAGCGGAAAAATTACTGTAGTTTTTAGTACTTCAACTGATACTGGCGGTCAAGCCGTCACGTATCAATACCGAACCGCCGAAGAAGGCTCGTGGGTAAACGTCCCTTCAAACCTGTCGCCGTTTGAAATTACATCAATAAGCAATGATCAAAGCTATCCAATTCAGATGCGAGCCCGCAATGCAACGGGAGATAGCAATCCGACTTCAGCGACTGTTGTAAATGCTATCCGCGCAGGCTCAGCAACTATCAGGACACAACCATCGGACACTTCATTAACAAATGGACAAACTGCAGGTTATTCATTGACAGTGAGTGCAACGGCATCGAGTGATCGAGACACACTCTCCTATCAGTGGTACAAAAATTCCGAAGCAATTTCAGGTGCAACGGCGGCGACTTACACAGTATCGGGTCCAATAACTACAAGTAATGCTGGAACCTTTTATGTAATAGTGACAGCTACGGCGAACGGGACTTCGTTAACAACTCAGTCAAACAATGCAGTTGTGACCGTGAATGCAGCCCCAAGCATTACATCGAGTGCGCTGGCTGGCGCAACTAAAGGTTCGGAATACTCAGCGACTTTGGCTGGTACTGGTGGCGTACCCTCTTATACATTCTCGGTTGTAAGTGGTTCTCTTCCAACTGGATTAACTCTATCGTCAGGAACAATTTCAGGAACTGTTTCAAATACTGTAACAACCGGCACTAAAACAATTGCTGTGACAATTACCGACTCAAAGGGAGTTTCGACTACTGCAAATGTAACCATTGTAGTTTCAGCGAGTATTTCGATTACCACGAGTTCATTAGGGTCGGCCTCTAAAGGCTCCGCATACTCAGTCACACTTGCTGCATCTGGCGGAAATGAAACATACACATGGAGCTTGGGAGAAGATTCTGAATTACCGAGCGGCCTAACCCTTGCTGGTGCAACCGGAGTTATCTCTGGCACCCCTACGAACGCAGCATCATCGAAGACTTTTACCATTCGAGTAACTGATGGAAACCGAGCAACTACGACTTCGCGTTTCACAATCAATATAACCTCAGCAGTGCCTAATGCCCCAACTTCCCTTACTGCCACAAGTGGAGATAAGTCAATTGTTTTAGCATGGACCGCTCCAACTGCTGTTATGGGAGTAGTTATAACTAACTACATTATTAACTTTATTAAACCAAAAGGTGAACACAACGACGATGGTGGCGATGATGATGAAGAAAAAGGATCTGTATCAATCTCAGCTCCTGCAACTTCTTATACGTTAACGGGATTAAAGAATGGTTTGAGTTACACAGTTACAGTGAGTGCGAAAAGCTCAGGTGGAACCGGAACCGCATCTAATTCGGCTACAGCTGTAACAGCGGGTAAAGCATCGGCCCCAACATCTGTTACAGCCGGAGTAGTTAAAACTGGAATTTCCGTCCGGTGGAAAAAACCAGAAGATAACGGAGGCAAAAACGTTACTTCATGGAAGGCCGAGTGTCTAAACACAACTACTTCAGTTGCTATTACTAAGACTGTTTCTTCGCCAGATCGCAGCGATGGTGATGAAAACCAATATCGTTACACGCTTTTAAAGGCAGAACTGACTGCCGGCGCTTCCTACAAGTGCCGAGTTCTAGGAACTACCTCAAATGGCGACGGCTCATGGAGTTCTTATAGTTCAACAATTGTTTTCGCTACAGTTCCATCTACTCCAGGAACAATCACCACTGATACAACCACTGGAGGAAAAGTAGTTGTGAGTTGGTTGGCATCATCCGATGATGGTGGTAGCCCAATTACAAGTTATTCAGCTTGGATTTATAAAAAGAAGGATGGGGAGAGTGAAGAGAGTGATAGCAAGAGAACGTGTACTTCTACCCCTGCAGCGCTAACTTGCACATTAGTGGGAGTGCCCACCAAGGGAACATTCAATGTTTATGTCTCAGCAGTTAATGAGCTTGGTGAATCTGAAACACCAGCTATTAAGAACGTAATCATCACAGGAAAAACCCAAACCATCTCAAAACCATCAATTTCTGGGAAGAAGGTAGGTGACGCAGATTTTAATTTTGGTGTTACTAACTCATCTGGTTTAAAACTTGTTTATAGCGTCGTATCTCCTTATTCATCAGTCTGCTCAATAAGCTATAAAGGCGTAGTTCATATTAAGATTGCTGGAACGTGTCGCATCAATTACAGTCAGGACGGCCATCGAAAGAAGGAAGATGATTCTGACGACGGAGATTCTGAATATGAACCAATAACACCAGACTATGTAGAGTTTTCCATCGCAGACAGAGCACCAACTGTTCCCACCATAACCTCAGTGACAATCGGCAATACGCAGCTCACTCTCAACTGGAGTGCTCCTTCTAACTCTGGTGGCATTCAAACAGGATACGAAGTCCAGTCGGCAACAAATGCAAGCTGTGCAACAACTTGCATTTGGTCTTCAAGTCTTACTCCAGCAGCAGATGCCCTATCTCAAGTTTTTGGTTCTCTAACAAATGGAATCGCCTACCAACTTCGAATACTTGCTAAGAATGCAGGCGGATCCTCAGCATGGGTAGTCGCAAGCTCTACCTACACCCCTTACACAGTTCCAAATAAACCGGTAATAACAAATCCGATAACCGGTGTAGCTGCAACATCAACGGTAACAGTGGCCTGGAGCGCAGTTACGTCTAATGGTTCCTCAGTAACTAGCTATGTAATTTCTGGTACAGCAACCGGACTACCAGATAAAACTTGCACGGTAGGCGGATCCACCACATCTTGCGCAATCACGGGAATTCAAAATGACAATACTTATTCATTTACGATGGTTGCAAAGAATGCAGCGGGAACTAGTGCAGTTTCAGATCCTCAAACCATTAAATTAGCAGCAATTGCACAATCAATTACAGTCACATCGGTTCCTTCTATTTACGGTTGGACAGTGGGGGACCCAGACCTTCAAATCAATGCAAGTGCGAACAGCGGCCTTCCTTTGCAATGGTCGATTAACGATTCATCAGTATGTTCAGTAACTTCTTCAGGAAACGTACACTTTAAAATTGCAGGCACATGTGAAGTTTATATAAAGCAAAATGGTAAAGATGCTTCTGGCAATGCAACAAAATATGCTGCAGCTACAGACGCCACGCCAATTCAATTGGTAATTGAAGCAGCAACACCTTCTGCACCAACTATTACATCAGTGACTAATGATCCAAGCGGTCTTGTAATTGTGTGGAGTGCACCTTCTCGCGTGGGCGGAGGAACAATCTATTACAACCTCTCGGGTGTAAATGGTGGTTCAACAGTTACATGTGTTGAAACAGCTAGTTTGGGTTGCACCATAAACAGCGTAACAAAAGGCCTTTCCTATGCCTTTACTGTTACGGCTCGCAACACTGCTGGAACAGGATCTGCTTCAAACACCGTATATGGCACATGGATGACTGTGCCGTCAGTACCAATTGCAGGAACCGCAACTTCAATTGCAAATGCTTCTAATGGTAAATCGCTGGATATATTTTGGAAGAAGAGTGTTAATGATAATGGTTCGGCCATTAGTCGATACGTAGTTAGCGCTTCTTCTGCCGGATACACAACTCAAACATGTTCGGTGAATCGCGATGATTCGATCACGACTGGGGATTACTCCTGCACCGTTCAAAACTTACGCGCTGGTGTCAGCTATGCAGTTTCTGTTGTTGCTAAAAACTCAGTTGGTGATAGTTCTGCATTATCTATTGGCAATATCATTCCTGGTCTGTCACAAACAGTCACAGTCTCAACACCAATATCTAAATTCATAGGTAACAGTGACTTTACGTTAACGGCAACTGCTACTTCTGGTGGTGCTTTAACATTTGCAACTTCCGATAGTACCTGCACGGTGGTATCGGGCACTGGACTAGTTCATATAGTTTCTGTTGGAACATGTACCGTCACGGCAACTCAAGCCGGAGCTACGAATTCTGACGATTCAATGTATAAGTCCGCATCTGCAAATTCTGTAATCACAATTTCAGCAGCTGCGCCAGGTAAAGCCACGATCACTAAAGTGGTAGGCGGCGACACTAAACTTACAATTACTTGGACCAACCCTACATTTACTGGTGGGGCTACATTAACTCAAGAAGTAACCGCGACTGCGAGTGAAACTGCCACAAGGACCTGTACTACAAGTCCATCAGCAACTACTTGCGAAATTACTGGTTTAACTAACACGGTCACCTACACATTGGTTGTAAAGGAAATAAACACCGCAGGCAATAGCCTGTCTGATTCAGCTGAAGGTGTGCCATTTTTGAACTCCCGAGCCCCAATGCCAATAACTGCAACGGGCGGGATCCGCGAAGTGGCCCTCACGTGGGTAGCACCTGCAGAGTATGAAGTTGGTTACAGCCTGCACCACTATGTAATTTATAAAGATAATGTTGTTTGGCTAACAACAAGTGATAGTTCTACGGTTTCAGCAACAGTTTCGGGTTTAGCGAACTTCACAACGTATTCATTTAAAGCCAGAGCGGTAGTAGTTAAAAATGCTGACGCTACTGTCTTTTTAGATGGCGACTTTACGTCTATAGCAACAGCAAAAACACTCAATGTACCTTCGGCACCCTCTTCATTAGGTGTGACTGCGACTAGTACAACCTTGGCAGTTTCTTGGAATACACCAGAAGCAGATGGTGGTTCATCAATTCTTTCATATGTTGCTTCTGCAACTGCGGCCAGTGTTACAACTTCCTGTCCAGCAACTGCGCCTGCAAGAACTTGCACAATAACAGGATTGACACTTGGAACTACATACGCGATATCAGTTACGGCAACAAATGCTGTTGGAACTGGAAGTGCTCTAACTGGAAGTCAAGCAACTACTGCCGCTCCCACAGCCCCTGAATTAGTTTCAGCAGTAGGCACAGCATCAAACGGCACGGTATTAGTGAGTTGGAATTTGGTTGCCGATCCCGTGGGGGCACCAGTAACTAGTTATTTAGTGACTGCTTATACATCCTCCGGTGGGACTGCATTTAAATGTTCGGCTTCTGCAACAAGTACTAGCTGTACGGTTTCTGGCATTGCCTACAAAACCGATTACACATTTAAAGTTGTTGCTCGCAATACGGCCGGATCTAGCCCTGATTCAAATACTTCTTCAGTCGTTAATCTAGTAATTGCCCAAAGCATTACTTTTGATATGGCCGCTTCTGCAGGATTTAACGTGGGTTCTATTGTTCTAACAGCAAGTGCAAGTTCAGGCCTTGCTGTCACCTATACAGTTTCAACTGCAAGCATTTGCAGTGTCTCCGGATCAACTTTGACATTTATAGCAGTCGGAACTTGCACTGTAAGCGCCTCACAAAACGGTGCTGATTCCAACTATTCAGCAGCTACCCCAGTACTTGATTCAATTGAAGTAACTGCTGTTACGCCACCAGCAATTGCACTATCTCAAGTTGCACCGGGTGCATCGAAATTAACAGCAACATGGAGCGCGGCAACTCAATTCGGTGGATCTACACTTTCTGGATACGTACTTAGTTGGGCACAAAATGCAGATTTCTCTGATGAGAATTCAGCAACCGTCTCAGGTACTACAAGTGTTATTAATGGGCTTTTAGCAAAGACTACTTATCGCGTTCGTATAAAAGTTGTAACTACCGCGGGTACCTCTAGCGGTTGGAGCAACGTCCTGGTCGGTACCACTTTTGGTTTACCCGCAGCTCCAACTATAGGCACTCCATCATTTACGACACCTGGAGTCGTCACAGTGAATTGGACTAACGTGCCAACTGCTGACAACGGTGGAACACCAGTTACCGGTTACACAGCTGAGGCATATAACAATGCAACCTCGCTTGCCACAGGTTTTACTTGTTCAGCAGCATCTAGCACGTGCGACATTTCAGGTTTAAACGGAGCGCTTACCTATTTCTTTAAAGTAACTGCCACCAATGCCGTTGGAAGTGCAACTTCGGCGGCAAGTGATACCAAACAACCTGGCACAGCACAAACAATCACGCCAGGAAACATGAGTGTTACCCATGCATATAACCCATTCTTAGAAACATCGACAACAACCTCAGGCCTGCCACTGCTTTTTACAAAATTAGCGGACACGCCAACATCCTCCTATGCGCAAACTGGTTGGGGAACTGGCCGAACAGTGTGTTCTGTTACTTCTAGTGGAACAGTAACCGTTGATCTGGCCGGAGTTTGTACGATAACCGTTAGCCAAGATGGAACTGACAGCGGTTCCCCAACTCAGTATTTTGCAGCAACATCAGTTGTAACAACTGTGACAGTTGCAGCAACTGCACCGAGTGTTGTTACAGGATTGACTCTTACACCTGATGACGGAAAAGTAACCGCAACTTGGTTAGCGTTAACTAATGACGGCGGTGCACCAATTATTTCTTACTTACTAAACTGGTATAAGTCGGGGACTTCACGCTCAGATGATTCTCATGGTGCGGCAACGGTAACAGCACCAACTCTTAGTTATCTTGTCACCGGATTAACGAATGGAACAACATACACATTTGAAATTCAGGCGGTCAATAAGGCTAATCTAACAGGTGCAATCCTGTGATTTCTTTTTTCAAAAAAAGTATTTTTCTCGTTTTAATATTGGTTTTACTATCACCTTCCACTGCCCATGCCGACGTTGCTGATGCGACACCAATTGGGGCGCCGCAAAGTGTTAATAAACCAACTGCAGTTTTGATTGCTGATACAACGGATGTAACAATTACATGGACAAAACTCACAGATGCCCAGTCATCCGGCAGTCCAGTAACTGGGTACCAAGCAGTTCCTTATTACGGTAGTGGTTTCACGACATTGGCGCTCAACTCATGCTCAACGGGGGCAACAGAGGATCACTGCACCGTTTCAGGGCTGGCATTTGGTGTTACCTACCAATTCAAAGTACTAGCTACTAATAGTAATGGAACGTCGACTTCTGTTTTTAGTGATCCAGTTACTGCTCCACTTCAAACCCAAACAGTTTCTATTACAGGCGCACCCAATTCATATACATACGGTTCCGCCGACTTTAAATTGGCCGCTACTGCAACTTCAGGATTAGCAGTTGCTTGGACAGCTTCACCATCTGCTACCTGCACTGTTGATTCAGATGGTTTTGTTCACTTCAAAATTGCAGGAACATGCCGAGTAACCGCAACCCAGAGTGGTGTAGGAAGTTCATATTCTTCTGCATCAACCTATGTGGATGTGAGCGCCGGTATTTCATTATCAGTGACAATCGGCTCAGCTTCTAATGTGCAGGGCACCACCGCATCAGTTAGTGCGACTTTCCCATATCCAGGTGAATCAGTTGCACCTTCTTTTTGTGTTTCGACATCAAATTCTGCAAGCACTTCGTGTTCCTTGCCAGGAGGTGTATCAATTGGAAGTCCTACCCCAGCTTTAATTACGGCTTCGAGCTCAAACGCAGTCTCTGCAGATATCACTGGGTTAACAGCAAATACAACCTACTATTTTTGGGCCATAGCGTCTGCATCAAGTCCAGCCGTGGCTAGTTCTACTAGTAGCTTTACGACAATTAGCGGACCATCAATTACTGCAACCGGCACTAACTCAGGAACTGTAAATTCTGCTTTCACCATGACATTTACTGCAAGCGATGGCAGTGGAGATTACGTGACTTGGGATAAAGGCACTTTGCCCGCCGGCCTAACTTTTACTCCGGGCGTTAATTCATCGACACTTACAGGCACACCTACGGCTGCTGCAACCACACCAACTTGGGTTTCGGTAACTGACAGCGGTGGTCTATCGACCACTTACTCATACACGATCACCATTGCACCTGTAGCAACAACTGCCCCTACGACACCTACGACACCCACAACACCTACGACACCCACAACACCCACAACACAAGTTACTACTCCCTCTGGCCCATCAGGCCAAGTAATTACCGTAACTAATCTTCCAGATCCTGCATTTGTTGGTGACTCAGATCTTCAATTAGATGCAGTGGCTAGTTCAGGGTTGCCAATTAGTTATCAATCAACTACTAGCAAAATCTGCACCATTTCAACGAGCGGCTTACTTAAAATTATTACTGTCGGTAACTGCTTATTGTCGTTATTACAAGCTGGAAATAGCTCTTATAACCCGGCAACCAAGAGCGTAATAATCAAGGTAGTTCACAAATTGCAAGTGGCCCTTGAAGAGTTCACCAACGTCCAAAGTAACAGCACCACGGCAGTTGCAACTGCGCCTTGGCCTGGTGATGACACTTCAGTTAAGTTCTGTATCTCTTTGAGTGAATCAAAAAGTGATTGCACTGTGCCTTCAGGGGTTAGCATCAGTGATCTTGCTCCTACGACTATTACAAAGGATTCAGGCAGTGTTGTTACTGCAAACATAAGTGGGTTAAATCCTGCAACAAACTACTTTGTTTGGGCAGTTGCAACGGTTGGGGATGAAGAGGTAACGAGTGGAATACGTAAACTCCATACCCCTTTGGGCCCAACCATTCTCTATTCAGGTAAAACTTCCTACCTCAAAACTGAACCTGTGCGTATTCAGTTCCGCGCAACCGGCGGCGCTCGCGGATTTAAAAACTGGAAAGGAACTGGATTCCCAACTGGAATCAAGTTAGTTGCACTCAATTCAATTTTTACCGCAACCGGAACTAACCTCAAAGCTGGAACATACATAGTCAGTGTCTCAGTTGCAGATAAGTCAGGCTCTACGAGCACGATAACTGTCCCACTTGTTATCTCAGGTGGTTTGATCGTTGGGCAACCTGAACAGGTTCAAGGCGCCACAACACAGTTGATTTCATCAAAATCAGTTCGAGTTTCCTGGCAACCACAAGATGATGCCCAAAAGTATGAAGTTACTCTTGCAAATAAAGTGGTGTGCTCGACAAGTGGAAGTGAATGTGAAATTAAGCAGTTGCTTGGGCCTAAAGCCCAGATTGCAGTAACTGCGGTAAGTACAGAGGGTATTAAGTCACAACCAATACCAACTACTTATAGAGCGCCAGTTATTCCTATTGACATGGAAGTTGCTAACTTTGCCCTTAATTCAGCAGTTTTGAGCGCTAGCGATAAATCAAAAATCGCTTCACTAGCTAAAACCATTCAAACTCAAGGCTTCACATCAATCCAAGTTGCAGGTCACACCGACTCTCAAGGAAATGCCTCTTTAAACAGCGCGCTTTCAAGAGCCAGAGCTGTGAATACCTTCACCTACCTCAAGCAGATCTTGGCTAAGACACCAATCTCTGTGACTTTGCTAGCCGAAGGCGCGAGCTCGCCAGTTGGATCTAATGCAACTACAGAAGGTCGCGCAGCCAACCGCCGTGCTGTGCTCTCACTTAACTAAACTCTGAACGAGTATTTAAGGTTCCAGTAACCTTGGCGTTACCTAAAAAACACTTGAGTGAAATTAGGTATTGATTAGATACGGCAATGAAAAACACAAAACGTAGAACCCTCGGCCTGGGCTCATTAGCCCTTGCTACATCGCTACTAGTTTCATTACTAGTCCCCACAGCTCAGGCAGCCACATACTCACTGCCGAACGCTCCCCTCTCAGTTACCTCTTATATTGGACGTGCCGGTGTTGTAGTTCGTTGGACACCAAGTGCTGATGTTGAACCAGGAGTTACTGGTTATGTTGTTTCAGCTGGCGCTGGATCATGTCCGATATTTGTTCCAGTAAAAAATAATAACGTTGTAACAATGCCTGTTGTTATTGGGCAACCTGGTGGAACTCCAGTTGTCCAAGCAGTCAACGCGTATGGCTTTTCTAAGCCAACTGCTTCTGCAAAGAGCTACACCGCAGCGCAACTAGCTCTAGTTGCCTCACCACTAAACAAGAATGTTCAACTTTTACAGCTCAGCGACTTACATGGTGCAATCGAAACCGGTTCATCATTTGGTACCTCTCTATTGATGAGTAACTGGGATGCAGACCGCAAAGCATCTGCCTCCACATTTGCACTTTCATCAGGTGACAATATTGGCGCTGCTCCTCCAATTTCTACAGAGTTTGAAGAACTCCCAACTATTGAGTCATTGAACTTAATGAAGTTAGATGCTTCAGCCTTTGGAAACCATGAGCACGATCGCAACTTGGCTCACGTTCAAAAGGTAATTGGAGCATCTGATTTCCAGTGGGTGACCGCCAACTACGGCGCTGAATCACTTGCTGCATTAAAATCAGGAGATAAGGCTGCAAAGGCATTTACGATCATTGATCGTGGAGGCGTCAAGCTTGGAGTTGTTGGTGCAAACACACCAGAGACAATCGAACAGGTATTTCCTGGAAACCTTGATTACAAGGATGCATC